>Ga0190272_10000797_pt1 | contig 15447 bp, 8 predicted proteins | sample Popmic504T_FD_133746 | JGI IMG/M metagenome (GOLD analysis project Ga0190272, IMG submission 133746) | Populus adjacent soil microbial communities from riparian zone of Shoshone River, Wyoming, USA - 504 T | ecosystem: Environmental > Terrestrial > Soil > Riparian zone | place: USA: Wyoming... | reverse complement strand
TGAACCTCGCCGGGGAAGGTCATCGAGATAGCGAGGTCCGCTCTGTCGAGCGCCTTGGTGGTGGGTGCGCTCGCTGTACCGAGCAGCGCGTCGATCTGTACCCTTCCGTCAACGACGAAGGTGTCGTCAACGCGCGTAATCGACAACTCCCTCACCGCGCCTTCTCGGCTGCCGGCAGCGGCACTGAAATCGCTAAAGGGAACCGCCGACAACACATACTCGACGCCGATGAGCTGGCTATCGCGATACTCGCGCACCTCGATTCCGCCGCTACTCGGCGATTCGGCAAAAAGCGCCGCGTCGCTATCTAGGAGGGCATTCATCAGCGCCTGATCGCCCCCCGACTGCTCCGCCACCCGCTCGTCGAAGGCCAGCACGATTGATCCGTCAACGGTGTCGTTAGTGCGGAGGTGAAGGTCGGCCCGGAGGGTGAAGCAGCCAGAAAGGGTGCCGACGAGCACGATGGCCAGTGCCAATAGTCGAAACGGGACTCGCAACGGGGCTGGCATTGGGGGCAGGCTCACTCGACCCATCATGTCGGGCCAGGCTCAGGCCTCTGTCAGCCCCTGTCAGGCCCCGCCAGCCCCTGTCCATCGACGTTGTCAGGGGTAGCAGGGAGGATGGGCAGATGTCATCGGCGGCATCTCCATCGATGCTCCACCAGTTCAGCGCCCCCACCCGGCAATGGTTCGAGGGCGTCTTCGCCGCGCCCACTCCGGCGCAGGAAGCCGCTTGGAGCGCCATCGGTGCAGGACACCATGCCCTAGTGGTCGCACCAACCGGCTCCGGAAAAACCTTGGCGGCCTTTCTTTGGGCGATCGATCGGCTCTTCGCATCGGAGGTCCAGCCGAACCCGAAGGAACGAACGCGCGTCATCTATGTCTCCCCCATGAAAGCTCTCGCGGTCGACGTCGAACGCAATCTGCGAGCACCCCTTAGCGGCATCACCGCGGTTGCACGGGCGAATGATCTCGAGTTACCCGAGCTCACCGTCGCGGTTCGCTCTGGTGACACCCCAGCCCTCGAGCGGCAACGGTTCCTCCGCCATCCCAGCGACATCCTTATCACCACGCCCGAGTCGCTCTACCTCTTGCTCACATCTCGCGCCCGCGAACTCTTCTCCGGTGTCAACACCGTGATCGTCGACGAAGTGCACGCCATAGCCGGCACGAAGCGGGGGGCCCATCTAGCGCTCAGTCTCGAGCGGCTTGACGAGTTGCTTCGCAGCCAATCGCATGAACCCGCACAACGCGTAGGTCTTTCCGCCACTGTTCGCCCGCCGGAGGCCGTGGCAACCTTTCTCGGAGGAAGGCAGTCGGTGCAGGTAGTTCAACCCCCCACTAACAAGAAACTTGACGTGTCGGTGGTGGTCCCAGTGGCTGACCTACGCGAGCTCGGGGGACCTGGCAAGGCAACCCCGGATGACGAACTCTCCCCCATTGCTCCACCCACTGTGTGGCCTCATGTCGAGTCCAAAATCGTCGATCTCATTGATGCCCATCACTCGACCATCGTCTTCGCGAACTCCCGACGACTCGCCGAACGACTCTCTGCCCGCCTGAATGAAGAGTGGTTCAGGCGCCAAACTGACCAACCACTCACTCCCGTCGGTGCCGACAACCCTGCCGAGGTCATGGCTCAGGCAGGCAGCACAAGGGCGCACCTTGGACCAGCGTTTGCCCGTGCCCACCATGGATCGGTTTCTCGTGAGCAACGCGGGCACATCGAGGAAGCCCTGAAGCGAGGAGAACTGCCCGCTGTCGTAGCCACCAGCAGCCTGGAACTCGGCATCGACATGGGCGCAGTCGACCTCGTCGTGCAGGTCGAGCCGCCGCCCTCTGTCGCTAGTGGGTTGCAACGCATCGGGCGCTCTGGGCACCACGTCGATGGCGTGTCCCAAGGCGTCATTTTCCCCAAGCATCGCGGCGACTTAGTGCCCACGGCTGTCACCGTCGAACGCATGCTTTCAGGTGAGATTGAGCATCTCAGTGTCCCGAAGAACCCGCTCGACGTTCTTGCTCAGCAGATCGTCGCGATGGTGGCGATGGACGATTGGGGGTTTGACGATCTGCTCACGCTGGTGCGTCGCGCCGCGCCGTATCACCTGCTTCCCGACCGCGTGTTTGAGTCGGTGCTGGACATGCTGGCCGGGCGCTATCCCTCCGACGCCTTTGCCGAGCTACGGCCGCGATTGGTGTGGGATCGCGACACTAATCTGCTCACGGCACGACCTGGAGCTCATCGGCTCGCCGTCATCAATGGCGGCACCATCCCCGACCGCGGCCTCTACGGCGTCTTTCTCGCTGGTGCGGAGGGTGAAGACACGCGCGGCGGTAAGCGCGTCGGAGAACTCGACGAAGAGATGGTGTACGAATCCCGAGTCGGAGACGTATTTGCCTTGGGGGCCACCTCTTGGCGCATCGAAGACATCACCCACGATCGGGTACTGGTGAGTCCGGCCCCGGGGCAAGCCGGAAAGCTGCCGTTCTGGCACGGCGATGCGCTCGGCCGACCAGCCGAGTTAGGCGCCGCGATCGGTCAATTCGTCCGTGAAGTTGACGCGGCCGACGATGCCGCCGCCCGAGCTCGCCTGGCAGCGTCAGGGTTGGACGAGTGGGCCAGCGACAACCTCATCGGCTATCTGCGCGAACAGCGCGAGGCGTGCGGTGTGCTCCCCGACGACAAGACCGTTGTCCTGGAACGATTCCGCGATGAGATCGGCGATTGGCGGGTGGTGCTCCACTCCCCGCTCGGGGGGCGCATCACTACTCCCTGGTCGCTGGCCATTGCTGCCCGAATCAGTCAATCCCTGGGCGTCGATGTTCAGGTCATGCCCTCTGACGACGGCATTGTGCTGCGCTTGCCGGACACCAGTGAGGGTGACGGTGAGGGTGACGGCGAGGGCGACGACGAGAGTTCAGCCCCACCGATTCACGACCTGCTGACCTTCGATCCGGGCGCGATTGAGGCGGCCGTGACGGAGGCCGTGGCGGGATCTGCGCTGTTTGCTTCGCGCTTTCGTGAGTGCGCCTCGCGCGCCCTCCTCCTGCCACGCCGCCGACCTGATCGCCGTACCCCCTTGTGGCAACAACGTCAGCGTTCGGCTCAGCTGCTCTCCGTGGCTAGCGAGCATGGTGAGTTTCCTATCGTGTTGGAAACGATGCGCGAGTGCCTCCAAGAGGTCTTCGACTTACCAGGCCTCCGGGCTTTGATGCGCGACATTGAGGAAGGGAGCGTCCGCGTCGTTGATGCGCATACGTCAGAACCATCGCCGTTTGCCCGCTCAATGCTCTTTTCTTACGTAGGTGCCTTCCTCTACGAAGGCGACGCTCCGCTGGCCGAGCGGCGCGCGCAGGCGCTCGCTCTCGATACCTCTCTGCTTGCCGAACTCCTCGGTGAAGCAGAGTTACGAGAGTTGCTCGACCCCGACGCCCTTACCGAAGTCGAGAACGAGCTGCAACGGCTCGCACCAGAGCGAGGCGCCCGCGATGCCGAGGACGCAGCGGACATGCTGCGGATCCTCGGCCCACTGTCAACGGCTGATGCGCAGGTGCGTGGTGTCCAACCGCGCTGGCTCGAAGAGCTCGCGGCTCGGCGTCGCATCGCGGGTGTTCGCATCGCCGGTGAATCAGTCTGGGCCGCCGTGGAAGACATCGCTCGACTCCGCGATGCCCTCGGCGTCCCGCCCCCGATGGGCATCTCCACCGCGTTTTTGGAACCCGTCGCCGACCCACTCGGCGACATCGTGTCCCGCTACGCGCGCACCCACGGCCCGTTTACCAGCGCCGAAGCCGCTACTTCACTTGGGCTTGGCCGGGCGGTGATCGAGCGCGAGCTGGCCCACCTGCAATCTCGCGGCCGCTGTGTGGTCGGTGAGTTTCGACCCGGCGGCAGCGGCCAGGAGTGGTGCGACGCCGACGTGCTGCGACGTATTCGCCGGCGCAGCCTGGCGAAGCTTCGCAAAGACGTTGAACCCGTACCGACCAGCACGTACGCACGCTTCTTGCCCCAATGGCAGAACGTCGGCGGAAATCTGCGCGGCATCGACGGCGTCCTAGAGGTGATCGAGCAGTTGCAAGGAGTATCCATTCCGCTTTCGGCTCTGGAAAGTTTGGTGCTCCCTGCACGAATTCGCGACTACTCCCCGGCGATGCTCGACGAAGTCCTTGCCAGTGGCATGGTCCGCTGGGCTGGTCGCGGCCGACTCCCAGGAAACGACGGCTGGGTGTGCCTGGCCATTGAAGAGACGGCGGCGGCGGTCCTGGCGCCGTGGCAGGCTGCCGACGTTGCTGAGAGCCATGCAGCGCTGTTGTCGACCCTCGGCGTTGATGCTGGCCTGTTCTTTCGCACCCTCGCCGAGCACGTTCCCGACCCGTCGCTGCGCGACGTGCTGTGGGACCTTGTGTGGGACGGCCGCGTCACCAATGACACGTTTGCGCCCATGCGCGCGTACCTGAGCGCGCACCAGAACCAGGGCACCGCACCTCGCCTGCGCACTCGCCGTCGAAACCTCCCCGGGGTCCGCAAGACGGCTACGGCGACGCTCACCGGCGGCCGCTGGTCGCGCCTACCGGAAGCGGCCGACCTCACCCCGCGGTTGCACGAACAAGCCCAGGCGATGCTGGCCAGGTATGGCATCCTCACCCGCGGCTCAGTAGCCGTCGAACACCTACCCGGGGGCTTCGCTGCTTCCTACCGGGTACTCGCGGCCATGGAGGAGGCAGGTCGCACCCGACGGGGGTACTTTGTCGAGGGCCTGGGCGCCTCGCAGTTCGGCAGCAACGGAGCCATCAACGCGCTCCGGGCCAACGCCGACTCGCAGAAGTCGAATGTGGTCGTGCTCGCCTCGGCCGATCCCGCGAATCCCTTTGGCGCAGCCTTGCCGTGGCCGGAGCGCCGCGCACCAGACCAGCTGCATCTGCCGGGGCGAAAGGCTGGATCGCTCGTGGTGATCGCCGATGGGCAGCTCCGCCTTTATGTCGAACGCGGGGGCCGAAGTCTGCTTGCCTTCACCCCCAACGACTCCGAAGGCGCACTCGGGCAATCGGCGGGCGAGCAGAGCACCGCTCGCTTGACCCGGGCTATCGAGGCGCTCGTCGAGACCGTTCGCAGCGGCAGATTCCCGCGGATGAGACTGGACCGCGTCAACGGTGGCCCGGTCATGGACAGTGAGCTAGCAACCCCACTTCAGGAAGCCGGCTTTCAGGTGACCCCCCGGGGCCTGGTCCTGCGACCGGGGTAACGGAGGTGGGTAAAGCGCTGGCCACGCTAGGGGTACAGCTGACTGCCCGGGAGCGGAGCCAGCTGCGCGGTGTTTAGCCCGTAAAGCAACCGAACACCAGCTCCACCGTTGTCGTCGGAGTACTCGATCTCGATGTCGTAGCGCTGGCCGGCGGTGAGCGTTCTCGTGCCGGTCACCGTGCCCGAACGGTGGTTCGCATTGATCACGGTGTTGCCATCAATGTCCAGTGTGAACGTCTCGTCGCGGTTCAGGGGGAGCGAGAAGGTATACGTTCCGCTGAACTGCGCCTGCAACTCACCCGTCCAACGAACACTGAAGTCATCCTTCGAGACGCCAGCCACCGGCGAGTCGGGCCAGTCGAACCACAGCGTGCGGTCGGTACGTGTCAGCACTGGATCGGTGAAGTCTCGCTCACCGAAGTAAGTGGCGCGGAGCCCAGATCCAGATCCGACACTCCCCCCGCTCGGGCGGAAGAGTGCGGTGTAGGTCTGCGCTGTTGGGCTGACGTTGAACGTGCGGCCTGCGGTAGTTACGCCGTCGAGCCAGCTGTCAAAAACCCAACTCACACCGCTGCGGGTCGTGGTCGACGCGGCGAGCGTGCGACGTGTTCCGACCACCGCAGTAATTGTTGCTGGCGTACTGGTCGGTGCGCTGTCGAGGTCGAGCGGCAGCCCACTGGGGAGGGTGGCAAGGCTCATCGTCGCTAGCCGCGGCACGACATCGCGCGTAGTGGTCGAACTGATTCCCGCACTGTCGGTGACCGTTAACCGGACTCGGTAAAAGATGTCGGGATCTGTCTCGTCGGTGCGTGACAACTCGACATCAAGTTGCTTGACTCCGGTCACGGGTCCGACAATGTCGTGCGCGTGGGTGTTGTGATAAAGGTCGACCTCCCAACTGAAAGCAGAGGCTGGCAGCGTGCCGTCTTCTGCGTCGGTAGCAGAACCGGCCAGCCGAAGAGTGTCACCTGCGGCAAACGTCGCACCCACGGCAGGGGAGGTAATCACCGGCACGGGCGCCTGGTCAGAAGCCACCCTGAGGACGGCTGGCGACGAGGTCACGGAACCAGCGCTGTTGCTGACTCGTACTGTGAAGCTTGCGCCGTCGTCAGAGAGCGCAACACTTCCCACGGTGTAACTGCTCGAGGTGGCACCACTGATAGTTGTTCCGTTGCGGTACCACTGGTAGTTCAGCGGCGCGGCCCCCGACGCGAACACACTGAACGTTGCACTGCCTCCGACGCCTGCCGACGTTCCGCGTGGGGGAGTATTGATCACCGGCGCAGATGACGTGCTCGCGTAGTCGAGTCGGAAGACGGCTCCAGGCACACCTTCGGCAAGGTGCCTCTGAATGATGTAAATCGAGCCGTTTCGCGCCACCGCCATGTCGACGGGAAGATTGAGTCCGGTCACCAGCACTGGCCCAACCTGACCGGTGACCGGGTCAATCGTTCGCAGCCACCCCTGGCAGTGGTCAGCAAAGATGAAGTCTCCGGCGATGCCGGGAATGGTCTTGGTGCGTGGCCGATAGATGTCGCCGCCAATGACCGCGCAGCCCACCAACGGAGCCGTGGCCGATTGGTGCGGATACGCCAACTTGGGACTCACGAAGCGTGAATCTGTGGTGTAGCCCTCTGTCAGCGACCAGCCGAAGTTCTGGCCGGCAGCACCCGGTTCCAAGACGTTCAGTTCTTCGAACTTGCTACTTCCGACGTCGCCAAGGATCATGCGGCCGTTCTTGGTATCTATCGCGATTTTGTACGGGTTGCGCAGCCCGTAACTGTAAATGGCCCGGTTCGCCCCACTAGTTGTTCCGTAAAAGGGGTTGTTGGTCGGAATGGAACCATCGGCGTTATAGCGGAGCACCTTGCCGAGGCGATTGTCGAGGCGCTGACCATTGCTTCCCTGGTAGAGGTCACCTGTAGTGACGTACAACTTGCCGTCGTCGCCAAACTCCATGTCTCCGCCATAGTGGCTGGTGGCGAAGCCACCCGTTGCGTTCACCAGCGGATCTAGGTGTATCAGGATCTGTTCTGAGCTCGGGTCAATCGTGTCGCCGTCTATGCGCCAGCGCGAAACAACATTGTGTCGATAGTCGTACCCGGCCATGGGTGTGTGCGTGTACAGCAAGTAGACGTACTTTGTTGCCGCGCTCCGAAAATCAGGGGCAAAGGCAATTCCCAACAACCCCGAGGAGTTGTTGAGTGCCACAATCTGCTCGTCAGGGATGCGGAGGACCGTTTTGTTCTTCAGCACACCACCTTTGATGATGCGCACCCGCCCCGACTGCTGCAGGAGAAAAATGCGACCGTCCGGAGCGGTGCGGAGGGTGTGCGGTTCTCGGACTCCGCTGGCCACCAAACTGAGGGAGTAGTTGCCGGCAGGGACCGGGTCTGCGGATGCCGCTTGATCACCGATGGTCAACAACATCGCGCCGACAATCGCCAGCACGACAGCAACCATCACGCCCGGCAGTGCTCGCGAAGTGAAGGGAGCAGGGGTGCGCTGGCCAATCACGGCGTCGCCGGCGTGAGTTGGCTTCCGGGGATTGCCGACCGCGGCGTACTCTCACTTCGCCAGGTGAGCGGCACACTGGCGGCCCCCTTGGCGTGGATGTAGTCAATGCTGATCGGCACCGATTGTCCGGCTGCCAGTGAAATTGTTCCGCTGTTCATCGTCGCGCCTTGCCCCATCGAAACGATCGTCTCCCCCGCGACACTCACCGTCAGCGTGTCCTTGAAGTTTTGTGGCACGGCGATGGTAAATGCCTCGCTGAACTGCGCCTGGATCTCTCCACTCCATCGTGCGGAGAAGTTGTTTCGCGGCACTCCGGATGCGGGTCGTGCTCTGCCCCAGTTGAAGTACGGCACGCGATCGACGTCAACAGTGCGGAGATTTGTGAAGTCTGTTTCCGCGAAGTACTCCCCCAGTAGGCCAGTCCCCGCGCCTACCACTCCGCCGTCGACGCGATAGAAAGCGCGGTATGTCTGGCTTCCCGTGGGCGCTCTGAAGGAGCGTGCCACTTTGGTACGGCCGTTCTCCCACGAGTCGAGCCGCATGGCCACCCCGTTAACAGTGGTCGTGGGCGCGCCCAGCGTCCGGTCAAGGCCGACCACAGCTTCTAACGTGAGCGGGGTAGCGACGGGCGAGCCGTCGAGCACCAAACTGCGGCCCGCTGGCAAGGTCGCAAAACTGAGAGTGGTCGTCTTTGGTTGCACGTCGTGGGATACCTCGGTGACGATTCCAGAACTGTCGGTCACCCGCAGATTGATACGCAGAAAAATGTCCGGGTCGGTTTCGAAGAGGGTGGGCACGTCGTAACTGAACGTTTTGGTGCCAGTGAGCGGACCCAACTCTGGGTGCGAGTGAGTGTTGTGATGCAGTTCTACATCCCACTCAAACGCTGAGGCAGGTAGCGTACCGTCTTCGGTGTCCACCGCGCTGCCCTTGATGTCAATGCCATCGCCACCAGCAAATCGGAAGGCAGCGTCTGGCGCGGTAATCGCAGCTTGCGGTGGGTCTTCGTCGAGCACGGTGAGGACTGCGCTGTCAGAGTCGATGGAATCAATGGTGTTTGAAACCCGGACGAAAAAAGTTGCACCGTTGTCGGCGAGCTGCCCATTGGTGAGGGTAAAACTGGACTCAGTGGCTCCCGTGATTGGCTGGCCATTCTTGAACCATTGATAACTCAGCGGAGCAGTTCCAGATGCGAACACCTCGAACGTCGCCGACATCCCCGACGCGATCGTGAGGTTGTCCGGGTCATTGGAAATGCTGGGAGCCAGTTGTGTTGGCCCTTCGTACTCCAGTTGGTACAAGACGCCGTTGTTTTGGCCATTCAATTGCCTTTGAATGATGAAGAGTGAGCCGTCGGGCGCCACCGCCATATCTACCGGCAACTCCAGGCCGCGCACGAGCACTGGTCCGACATTGCCCGTCTGGGGGTCGATGGAGCGTAACCATCCTTGACAGTGGTCGGCAAAGAAGTAGTCACCGAGGTAGGAGGGCGGAAATGCCTGGTTGTCGGGTCGGTATACATCGCCACCCATGACAGCGCATCCATAGGGTTCGTTGGCGCCTGCCAAGTCGGGATTGTGCGGGTAGGCAAGCAATGGACTCACAAAGCGCGGGTCCGTGGTGTAACCATCAGTGGTGGACCAGCCAAAGTTAAGGCCAGGCGTACCTTCCGGCAGGACATCGACTTCTTCCCAGGTGGAAGAACCGACGTCTCCGATGAGCATGTCGCCGGTGCTCTCGTCGACGGTCAGCTTAAAGGGGTTGCGCAAACCATGCGCCCAGATAGCTCGTAAGCGCCCAGACAGACTGTTGTAGTAAGGGTTGTCACTGGGGATCGAGCCGTTTGCGTTGTATCGCAGAATCTTGCCGTAGAGGTTTTGCAGGTTCTGTGCGTTGGGACCAATCAGCAAGTCACCGGTGGACACGTAGAGTTTCCCGTCGGAGCCAAACTCGATGTCTCCGCCGTAGTGCATCGTCTTGACGTTTCCGTCATTTCCGATGAGCGAATCGAAGTGCACGAGAATCTCTTCGCTGGCGGGGGCGATGATGTCGCCATTAATCACGAAGCGGCTGAGCACATTGTGGGGATAGTCGAAGCCAGGCATGGCTTCATGGGTGTACACCAAGTACACGTGTTTCACGGCGTCCGTTGCGAAAGTTGGCGCAAACGCGATGGACAGCAACCCAGCCGAACCCCCCGGCTCACGGATCACGTCGGGGTTGATGGTCAACGCGGTGGTGAAGTTTGCACCACGGGCAATAGACACGGTGCCGGTCTGACCCAACAAGAACAGTCGGCCGTCGGGGGCAAAGCGGATGGCGTGCGGTCGGTTGATACCCGTCTTGACCTGCGCCAACTGGTAGCCATCACGAACGGCAACCGCGGCCGCGTCGGCGGGCGGCTTCAGGGCGACGAGCATGGCCCCCGCAACGGCTAATGCCAGCATGCAGATGGCGAGCAAGCGAACTGAGCGAGACAAGCAGACCCCCTAGGCCGGTCCCCAAAGGACCGTCGCGGCCGACACGATCGCTGTCAGCCTAGGAGTCGGGCAGGTATCGCACCGGAGAATGGTCAAAGAACCGCAGCCCGTAGTTGAACCCCTACGGGGCGTCATCAATTTGCCGAGATTTGCCAAGCTTTGCGGAGAAACGCGGACGCCTAGACGCCAGCGCCGACACCAGCCGGGGCCGAGGATCGCGGCCCGTCTTCTGGTCCCTCACCCTTGCCTGCGAATGGCGCCGCGCCGCCAGGCGCCAACGGCGCCGAAGCCAACTCGGCAAGGAGCACGTCGTCGCCCACGTGGCGGAGGAGCTGCGACACCGGGAGATCGAGCGCCCCGCAGATAGAGGCGAGCAACTCGCTGCTGGCCTCTTTCTGACCGCGCTCTACCTCAGAGAGGTAGCCCAACGAGACCCGAGCGTTCGCAGAAACCTGGCGCAGCGTCATCCCACGGCTTTGGCGTTGCCGACGCAACTGGTCGCCAACGTGCTGCCGTAGCACAATCATCTGCTCTCCCTAGTTCCGATCACTGCTAGTTCCGACAACTGCTGTTCCATCAATGGCTGGTTCCGCTGAACCTGCTTCTCACCTTAACCGTCGAGGCTGACAACACCGACCGCCGTCCCCCGATGTCTAGATCTCGACCAACCGGCTCCCGATCATTACTCAGAAGCCCACCCACAATTCTTTAAGCGATTCTGTAAGAATGTAATCAGGATAACCGCTCGAGCGTCCGAGTCATTCCCGCACCACCGAGAGCACAAGATCAATCGTGGCCCGGACCGCTGCCCGCCTGACTTCCTCACGCGATGGCCGTGCGCCCTCTGCCCCGGGGACAACAAGGACTACCGCGGCCAGGCTCGTCGGATCCGCGGCGGACGAGCCCGGCCCAGCGACTGCACCATGTACTTCGCCGACGGGGCGACCGTCTTGTGTGTCAGGTCCGGCCACGCCCGTCAGCCCGACTCCGAACCTCGCCCCCAATCGGTCTCGAACCCCGACCGCCAACTGCGCTGCCACCGCTGCGTCCACTGCGCCGACCTTGGCTATCAGCTCGGCATCCACCCCAGCCAACGCACTCTTGAGATCTGTCGCATACACGACTAAACCACCGCGGATGACCTGCGAGGCACCCGGCAAGCTGGTCAGTGCCGCGCACAGCTCGCCTCCGGTCAAGGACTCGGCAACAGCCAATGTGGCGCCCTGCCGCTGCAGGTTCGCGTGGATCTGGCGCACTTTTTCTGACATTGACGCGTCCATCTCAGGACGCCACCTTGAGCGCCGCCCGTCGCAGCCGCAACGCGCGCACCACATAGTCGATGCCGGTCACCAGCGTAACGACGACGGCAAGCGCCATCAGGCCAACGCGCAAGGGGTCGAGTCCCTCGGGGAGGGGCAACAGGTAGAGCGTAATCGCGACAATCTGCAGGAGCGTCTTAAGTTTCCCCCCTCGACTAGCCGGGATGACTCCGTGTTCGATGACCCAAAACCGAAAGGCCGTCACCACAACTTCACGAACCACGATGACAGCCGTTACCCACCACGACAGCTGGTCAAAAGCAGAAAGCACCAACAACGCTGCGCCGGTCAGCGCCTTGTCGGCGATCGGATCAATGACCTTGCCGACGTTGGTGACCAGTTGCCGTCGCCGGGCAATCTCTCCATCGACCAAGTCAGTGAGAGCCGCGACCATGAATATGGCAGCAGCAAAAGTTCGTCCCGCCGAATTGCTGGAATCGAAGGCGCTCACAGCGACCCAAACGAAAACTGGCACCAGCAGGAGCCGGATCATTGTCAGGCCATTGGCGATGTTCCAGTTCGAGACGGTGTGCGGCTCATCGCCAAGGTGATCCTTCACGGGTTCTCTGGTCATCGGGATGGCTCAGCCACCAGATCGACTCCATCAGTATCGACGACGATCGCATCCACCCAATCACCCACGGCAAACGACGCGACACCTCCTGATGCCAGCAGGCTTACATGGCCGTCTACCTCTGGCCCTTGGTGTTCGGCTCGCCCAACAGCCATCAGTTGCTCACCTGGGGCAACTTCTTCGACCAGCACCCGTACCGACTCCCCCATACGGTCCTCGGCCCGCTGCGACGTGAGTTCTTCGACCAGTCGAGAGAAGTAGTCAACACGCTCGTTGATAGTGGTGACGGAGCAGGCTCCATCAAACTCAGCCGCGGCAGTGCCGTCCTCGTCTGAATAGCCAAATACACCAACGACGTCCAACTGAGCAGCAGTGAGGAAACGTTCCAACTCAAGGCAGTCTTCGTCGGTCTCTCCGGGAAACCCAACAATGACGTTCGAACGGATGCCTGCCACCGGAGCCGCTGCTCGAATGGAGGAAACGAGGCTAAGAAAACTATCGACATCGCCGAACCTGCGCATGCGTCGTAACACCGAGCCGCTGGCATGTTGGAATGACAGGTCAAAATAGCGCGCCACGTTGTCGGTATGACTCATGGCGTCGATGAGACCAGGCCGCATCTCGGCTGGCTGCAGATAGCTGACCCTTACTCGTTCCACCCCATCGACAGCAGCCAACTGTGGGAGCAACTCTTCCAGGGCGCGAATGTTGCCCAAGTCTTTTCCGTACGACGTCGTGTTCTCACTCACGAGGAAGAGCTCGCTAACACCCTGGTCGACCAGCCACTTCGCCTCGTCGATGATGTCTGCGGGAGGACGCGACAAGAACGCTCCCCGAAATCGCGGAATCGCACAGAAGGTGCATCGCCGGTCACAACCGGACGCAATCTTGAGGGGGGCAACCGGCGACTCGCTGAGGCGGCGGCGCAATTGCCGCGGACCACTGGCGGGCGCCTGGCCTATTTCCTCGTCACTCTGCCGGTCACCCTGGCGGTCACCGTGCTGGTCACCGTGCTGGTCACCGTGCTGGTCACCGTGGCCGGGAACGGAGCTGGCCCTCTCACTGCGACTGGCGGGAGCCAGCGGGAGAAGCAATCGGCGATCCTGAGGTTTTGGTGCCGGCGGTACTTCGCCAGCGAGGACCTGTCGCACCTTGGCAGCGATATCGGGGTAGTCGTCAAAACCCAAGATCGCATCGGCTTCCGGCAGCGACTTCGCTAGCTCGGTGCCGTACCGCTCCGCCAGGCAGCCGACAGCGATCACTGCGCGGGTATCGCCATCCTTTAGGTCAGCGGCCGCGAGGAGGGTGTCGATCGAGTCCTTCTTGGCTGACTCCACGAATCCACAGGTATTCACCACCACCGCATCGGCAGATTCGGGCTCGTCGACAATCTCAATACCCGCGGCAGCGAAGCGGGCGGCCAGTTCTTCTGAGTCAACCTCGTTTCGTGCGCAACCCAAGGTGACGAGTGAAACGCGAGTCACGTCGTCAGCCAGCAGCGCCGGACGGGTCGTCGGGTGTGAACGTCACCCGCGCTACTTCACCCGATGCTCCCGGTGTACCTAAATCGCTGCCATTAACGTTGAAGGTGACGCCTGCGGCGTTACCGACGACGACACTCAATTCTTTGCGATCGCGGAATGTCTTCGACGCACCTTGCCCGATGTTGTCCTCGAACAACACCGAACCATCAGCACGACTCACTTGCACCCAACTAATGGCGTCCGGCAATGCCGTAACTTTGAGCACCACCTCGTCGGGGGGAACTTGGGCGACCTGACTGTCCGATGGCGATGGCTCGGGCGAAGACGCATCGTCACGCTCACTGATGCTCGGAGTGGGGTTGTCAATGACCGTCGTCTGACGGCTTCCGTCACTGTCGGAACGAAAGACCTGAACAGCGACCAGACCGACTGCGACCACCAGCGCCGCTGCCATCACCGCAGACCAGTTGGCGCCACGTCGTTCGCGTTGCGTGCTCGTCTCCGCTTCGAATACTTCAGTGACGGTGGGGGCGGGGACGCCGTGTGCTTCATCGAACCGCGACAGAAACGGCGCCGCATCGGTCTTTAGCACCTGTGCTATGGATCGAAGGTGCCCTTTGGCGTAGACGTCGCCTCCGCTGAGGGAGAAGTCGTCGTTTTCGATGGCGCGGATGACAGTGGCGCGAATCCGGGTGCGCTCAGCAACCTGCTCGATCGTGAGGCCGGCCTCGCCGCGTGCTGCCGCGATCTGCTCACCCAGTGAGGGCTCGCCACTCGACATGGCCACCTCCTAGATTCACGGGTCACTACCTACACGGTCTGGACACAACTCGATGGATACGAGCAATGACGTCACTACGCATCCCAGTGTAAGGGCCTCATGAGGCAGAGACAAAAGACGCCAAACGTGGCAGATCTGAGCGGGGGTGGTGGCAGGCAGGGCGCCGGATGGAGGTGGTTCGCCGCTATCCGCCCCGCAGGGTGGATATCACTGTCGCAAGCTCGTCGGGCTTCACCAGCACATCGCGTGCCTTGGATCCCTCTGAGGGGCCGACGATCCCACGGCTTTCCATCAAGTCCATGAGTCGGCCAGCTTTGGCGAACCCCACCCGGAGTTTGCGCTGCAGCATGGAGGTGGACCCGAACTGTGTCGACACCACCAACTCGACCGCTTGCAGGAGGACATCGAGGTCATCGCCGATGTCCTCGTCAATCTCCTTGCGCGGGGCGACAGTACTCACGTCGTCGCGGTACACCGGTTGGAGTTGCGCCTTGACGTGCTCCACGACAGCGGCGACTTCTTGTTCGGTGACCCACGAACCCTGCACACGGATCGGCTTGCTGGCACCCATCGGAAGGAAGAGGGCGTCGCCCTGGCCGACTAGCTTTTCTGCGCCCGGCTGATCCAGAATCACTCGACTATCAGCAAGCGAAGAAGTGGCGAATGCCAGCCGGCTGGGAACGTTGGCCTTAATCAATCCAGTGACCACATCAACACTTGGTCGCTGCGTCGCAAGAACAAGATGGATGCCAGCTGCGCGCGCGAGTTGCGTGATGCGAACGATGGAGTCTTCGACGTCACGAGGTGCGACCATCATGAGGTCTGCAAGCTCGTCGACCACGACGAGCAAGTAGGGGTACGGCCGCAGCACTCGCTCACTCCCAGGTGGCGCGGTGAGTTTGCCGCTACGGATCGCGCTGTTGAAATCGTCGACATGGCGAAAGCCGTATGCCGCGAGGTCGTCGTAGCGCATTTCCATTTCGCGCACGACCCACTGCAAGGCTTCGGCAGCCTTCTTAGGATTAGTGATGATGGGCGTTATGAGATGCGG
>Ga0190272_10000796_pt1 | contig 15460 bp, 11 predicted proteins | sample Popmic504T_FD_133746 | JGI IMG/M metagenome (GOLD analysis project Ga0190272, IMG submission 133746) | Populus adjacent soil microbial communities from riparian zone of Shoshone River, Wyoming, USA - 504 T | ecosystem: Environmental > Terrestrial > Soil > Riparian zone | place: USA: Wyoming... | reverse complement strand
TCGATATCCCGCGGGGTCGCGGAGTATGTCTTCATGAGGCAGAAACGTATGTGAGAGCCGGCCCCCTTTTGTTGAGTAGGGTTCCAAGCGGTTTAAGTGGTTTTATGACAGCCTTTTAACTTATCCGCCACGGGACAGAGTGTCAACCGAGGCCAGCACGCACGGGGGGGCGGGTTGTCATGTTGTTTGCGACTTCGGACTGAGGACTTTGCGGCCTCAGGACTAACTGCCATCGACGATCGGCGATTAAGTGAGGACTGAGGAGGAGGCATGATCAGCGCATGTTCCATCAAAAGAGATTCCTCGGTTGATCCTCGATGAGTCCTCCGCAGGCCCGTTAAGAAACGGGTGGGCGATGATACAGGCAACGGAACGGTGATGTCGTGGTGAGAATCGTGCCTCATGCTGCGGCATGGCTCACCGGACCCCGGTTTCCGCCGATGACTCGCAAGACCCGCTGAATCGCATGCGAGTGTTTCAGCTCGCTAGCGAGCTGATCCCGGATTGCTTCGGTGACGCCAAATTGATACGGGCAGAACCGATAACGGAGGCGATCGCTGGCCAATTGTACGCGGCGGTCTGCTCCATAGAAGCGAACATTTCGGAAGCGTACTCCCGCAGCTCCGGGAAAGATCGAGCGACGAGATTTGAATACGCGTTGGGCTCTGTCCGCGAAAGCATGAGCTGGTACAAATCCGCTATACCAATCCTTGGCGGCGCAACGGTGAGTGATCGCCGAGATCGGCTGGAAGAAATGCGCCGGATGCTACTGGCGATTATTCCAAGGGAACGAGGAAAAACGATGAAGTAGCAGGACTCATCCTCAGTCCTCACTTAATCGCCGATCGTCGATGGCAGTTAGTCCTGAGGCCGCAAAATCCTTAATCCGAAGTCGAAAAAAAACTGAGAACTGATCGAGGAAGCGACTACTCCAACGCAACGAGCAGAGTCCCCTTCTCGACCGCCGTCCCGGCCGCGACCTCGATGCTTTTCACCACCCCCGCCGCGGTGGCCCGGAGCTCGTTTTCCATCTTCATCGCCTCCATGACGACGACGCCTTGTCCCGCTTCGACCCGGTCGCCGACTGCTACCCTCACCCGCACGACCAGTCCCGGCATCGGAGCGATCACGGGCGCTGGTCCGGTTGGCGCAGCGCTAGCGGCGGACACATCCCGGATCTGTCGCGTTCGCTCGTCGAGCGCCTCGACATCGAACCTGTAGCCGTCGACCCAGAGCGAATATTTTCCGCGGCCTGACCGGCGCTGGACTACCACGCGATGGACTTCGCTGCCGATCCTGACGATTCGGACCGGACTCGCCTCGATGTCGACGAGCTCCGCGTGCACCGGACCGGAATCCTCGTAGCTCACGCCCTCGGTATCGAGCGCAACCTGCTTTCGCTCCCCGTTGATCTCGACGATGTACTTCATTGGACCTCCCCCGCGCTCAACTCACACACGGTTTCCACGTGGGCGGTCTGAGGAAACATGTCGAAGGCGCGAAGAGACTCGATCCGAAAGCTCGGGAGCCGCGACAGGTCACGGGCGAGAGTAGCGGGATTGCAGCTGATGTAGATCAACCGCTTCGTCTGCGGCGAGTCCGCCTCGAGAATCTCCGTTACACGTATGTCGAGACCCGCGCGTGGTGGGTTGAGAATCACCAGATCCGCCGGGAGATACGCGGGTAGAGCGTCTTCGACTTTCGCTTCGACGGCTCGTGACGGTGGCTCCAGCAGAGTGGCAGACCATGTCGACGCTTCAGGATCGAGCTCTATGGCCGTGACGGCGATTCCGGTCTGGGCCAACGCGATAGCGGTGTGTCCGGCCCCGGCGTACGCGTCCACGACTGTCCGTGGCGCGGACGATAGACTGCGTGAGACAACGTAAGCCCTGAGCGCGGTGGCGACGCTGGCGTTCACTTGCGCGAATGACGCGCTCGGACTCCTGTCCGACCGGCGGTCGTACAGCTTGCGCCGGTCGCGCTCATCGGCGTCCGGCTCCCACCAGAGCGCCGAAACGGAGGGAACCGCGGCGGAGAACTGATCACGCGCCGCCCAGCTGCGTCCGCCCGACATCACGAACGTCGGTCCATCACGGGTGATTCGCACGCTCCCTCGCAGCTCTCGCGCGTCCGGGAAATAAGCGTCCGCACTCATCACCTCTCGCCATGTCGTGACGACGCGTCGATCGGTGATGGGACAATCGGCCAGGGCGAACACGTCGACGGGATCGTCGTACGGATGCAGGCCCGCAATCCACCTCGCACCACGACGGCGAATTGAAAGCGTCAGCTTGGTGCGATAGCGCCACTCCTCGGGACTTCGCTCGATGGGAGGAGGCTCGACGCTTCGTTTTCCGATTCTCTGCAGCGAGTCGCGGATGATCAGCTGCTTGGCGGCGAGCTGCGCCTCGTAGCTCATATGCTGAACCTGGCACCCGCCGCACCTGTCGCGGGTGTAGTGCGGACACGGTGGATCGATTCTTACCGGAGAGGGAGTCACGACGTTTCGGAGCGTCCCGCGCGCGAAATGACCTCTGCCGGAGATTTGCGCGGTGACGATGTCTCCGGGCGCCGTGCGCGGAACGAACACGACGAGGCCGTCTGTTCTGCCCACTCCGTCTCCACCAGCCGCGATCGAGTCGATCTGCACGCTCACACTGGGCATCAGTCTCTCAGCCCGCCGGTCCGGGCCGCCTGCTTCCACGCATCAGCATTGGCCCCTGGCGCCGGCGCGGTCGTTTCGCTCGATGCCAGGGGTTTTGATACTGACCGCGCGGTACGGTCACGCTCCGCCAGTAACGCGGCGGCAATCGCCGCAATTCGCGTCTGATCCGCGCCCGGGGGACGCTCGAGGAGCGACGGCAATCGCCGCTCCAGCCACTGAATGTCGATGTCGCCACGCTGGAACTCGGGGTCGTCCATCACTCGAATGTGAAAATCGCGCGACGTCTCGACGCCAAGAATCGTGAGATCTACCAGGGCGCGCCGCATTCGCCGCACCGCCTGGTCACGATCGGCGCCCCAGACAATGAGCTTTGCGAGCATCGGATCGTAGTACAAGCCGATCTCACTGCCCGCTTCGATGCCTCCGTCCCAGCGCACGCCCGGCCCGCTCGGCAGGTGCAGATGCTCGACTCTTCCGGTGGAAGGAAGAAATCCGTTCGCCGCATCTTCGCTGGTGATGCGGCACTCCATCGCCCACCCGCGCGGAACGATGTCCTCCTGGCGAAACGGCAATGCCTCGCCCGACGCAATTCGCAGTTGCCACTGTACCAGGTCGATCCCGGTGACGAGCTCCGTTACCGGATGCTCGACCTGCAGCCTGGTATTCATCTCGAGGAAATAGAAATTCCCCCCACTGTCGAGGAGAAACTCGCACGTCCCCGCGTTCACGTAACCCGCCGCCCGGGCTGCGCGCACGGCGGTCTCGCCCATCGTCTTTCGCAGCTCCGGACTCACCGCGACGCTCGGAGACTCCTCGATCATCTTCTGGTGACGCCGCTGCACCGAGCACTCGCGTTCGCCGAGCGACAGCATCGTTCCGTGCGCGTCGCCGAGGATCTGGATCTCGACGTGGCGCGGGGTGGTGATGAACTTCTCGAGATACACGGCGTCGTCGCCGAAAGAGCTCTTCGCTTCGCGGCGCGCGGCGTCGAGCGCCGCCGGGAGCTCTCCCGCGGATGCGACGACGCGCATCCCCTTTCCGCCGCCGCCCGCCGCGGCCTTGAGCAGGACGGGGTAACCGAACTTCCCAGCCACTCCTGCGGCTTCGTTCGCGTCCTTGAGCGCTTCGGTCGTTCCGGGCACGACCGGCACATTTGCTTTCGTCGCGAGCGTCCGCGCGGCCGTCTTGCTTCCCATTGCGGCGATTGCTTCCGCCGGCGGGCCAATCCAGGCGATCCCCGCGTCGCGTACCGCTCGCGCGAAGGATTCCCGCTCGGACAGAAAGCCATAACCGGGATGAATCGCTTCCGCTCCTGTCGCGCGCGCGGCCTCGATGATCCTGTCGGCACGCAGGTAGCTTTCGCTCGACGGAGGCGGTCCGATCAGCACGGCTTCGTCTGCCTCGCGCACGTGAGGAGAGCGCGCGTCGGCTTCGCTATAGACCGCGACCGTGCGGACGCCGAGCTCGTGGCAGGCGCGAATCACTCTGACGGCGATCTCGCCGCGGTTCGCTATGAGGACTTTGCTGAACATTTCTGCTTCGCGCCCCTGCTGATCGGCCGAGGCCGTCAGAGCGGAATGTTGCCGTGCTTCTTCGGCGGGTTCTTGTCGCGCTTGTTCTGCAGGCTCTCGAGCGCGTCGATCAGCGCCGGCCGCGTGTCACGCGGATCGATGATGTCGTCCAGATACCCACGGGCGGCGGCGATGTACGGGTGAGCGAATTTTTCGCGGTACTCCTCGATCTTGGCTTCGGTCGCGGCCGCGGGGTCGCTGCTTTCCGAGATCTCCTTCCGGAAAAGAATCTCCACCGCGCCCTTCGGTCCCATCACCGCGATCTCTGCCGTCGGCCAGGCCACATTGAAGTCGCCCCTGATGTGCTTCGAGCTCATGACGTCGTACGCGCCGCCGTAGGCTTTGCGCGTGATTACGGTCAGCTTCGGTACCGTCGCCTCGCAATACGCATACAGCAGCTTGGCGCCGTGCTTGATGATTCCCCCATGCTCCTGCGCGACGCCGGGAAGAAAACCCGGAACGTCCTCGAAAGTCACGATCGGGATGTTGAACGCGTCGCAGAACCGGATGAACCGCGCCGCCTTGAGTGATGCGCTGATGTCGAGCACCCCGGCGAGAACCGCCGGCTGGTTCGCGACTATCCCGACGCTGAAGCCGCCGAGGTGCGCGAAGCCGCAGATGATGTTGCCGGCGTAGTCGCGGTGGATCTCGTAGAACTCCTGATCGTCTACGACGCGCCTGATCACTTCATGCATGTCGTACGGCTTGTTCGCGTTGTCGGGCACGACATCGAGCAGCGTCTCGTCGCGCCGGTCCCGTGGATCGGTGCCAGGTCCACGCGGGGGGTCGCCCAGGTTGTTCGACGGGATGAATCGAAAAAGGTCGCGGATCTGCTGGAGACACTCCGGCTCGGAGTCGCAGGCGAAATGCGCCACACCCGACGTCGCCGCATGGGTGTCCGCGCCGCCTAGCTGCTCCATCGTCACGTCCTCGTGCGTGACCGTCTTAACGACGTTGGGCCCCGTGACGAACATGTACGACGTGCCGCGCACCATGTAGGTGAAATCGGTGATCGCGGGTGAGTAGACGGCGCCCCCCGCACACGGGCCGAGGATCGCCGAGATCTGAGGCACGACCCCCGATGCCAGCGTATTCCGCAGGAATATCTCGGCGTACCCTCCGAGCGACACAACTCCTTCCTGGATCCGGGCGCCGCCGGAATCGTTGAGCCCGATGACCGGCGCGCCGTTGCGCATCGCGAGATCCATGATTTTGACGATCTTTTCGGCGAAAGTCTCGGACAAGGATCCGCCGAAGACAGTGAAGTCCTGCGAAAAGACATAGACGAGGCGGCCATCGATCTTGCCCTGGCCCGTTACGACTCCGTCTCCGTAGTACTTCTGCGCCTCGAGGCCGAAATCGGTCGAGCGGTGCACGACGAACCGATCGAGCTCGACGAATGAGCCTTCGTCGAGAAGGAGCTCCAGGCGCTCACGCGCGGAGAGCTTTCCCTTTTCGTGCTGTGCCTGGAGGCGCGCCTCACCGCCACCCTGTTCGGACTCCGAGCGGCGGCGCTCCAGAAGCTCGAGCTTTTCTCGCATGGTCATTCGAGCGAAAAGCTAACGCTACCTGCTCGCGTCCTCTAGCCGCGTACCGCAGCTTCCTCCAGCTTACAGCTCGATAGCAATCAACCAGGGCACGGAGGCGCAATGTCGTGCAGGACGACGCACCACCTCGATCGAACAGGCCGCCTGTGCAATGTGCTCTGGGTGCTGGCGCTCACTCTCAGCGTCGGAGCATCGGAGCTCTTCGGGCAAGCTGCGTCGCAGTCGACCGTTACGGCAGCCGCGATCCCTCCGGCTGCCGTACAGATCGCCGCGGCGGTGCTGCCCGCCCCCGCTGACCTTCGAGAAACCGCGACAGTTCTGGGATACGACGCGAGCGGAAAGTTCGTCAAGCTCCGCCAGGGTACTGGCGCCCTGACATGTCTCGCGAGCGACCCGAAGGCGGAGCGTTTTCACGTCGCCTGCTATCACAAGGCGATGGAGCCGTTCATGGCCCGCGGTCGCGCGCTACGCAGTGAAGGTGTGAAAGCCGAGCTCGTGGATTCGGTTCGGTTTCGCGAGGTGCGTAGAGGCAAGCTCGTCATGCCCACACAGCCGGCCGTTCTCTATTCTCTCACCGGCAAGCCGGGAAGCTTCGATCCGGTGAGCGGCACCCTTGCAGGTGCGCGTCAACTATTCGTGATTTATGTGCCAGGCGCCACCGCGCAATCGCTTGGAATCAGCGCCGTTCCGGCAGAAGGGATTCCGTGGGTGATGAATCCTGGCACGCCTAAAGCGCACATCATGTTCGTACCGCGCATGTAGCGTTGGCTCGGATTTCAGCAACGCGTAGTGACCAGTTAATCTTCTGACTGCGACCGAAAGGTCGAAACACTTTCACGCCCGACCGATTTGACCGCATCCCGCCGTCCCCGAAAACCGCGCAAGCGCGCCCGCCGCCCGGCGCAACAGCACACCTCGCTTCCGACAAGCCGCAACGCGTACATGGAGACGAGACAATGGCTGCTCAACCGTCACGGTCCGGTTTGCGCCTATTGCGAGCGGCGCTGTAGTCAGAACTCGATCACGATGGATCACGTCACGCCGCGCCGGGGGAAGACGGCGTACGACCGGCGGGACAACCTGGTCCTCGCGTGTCCGGCATGTAATGCTCTCAAGGCCGACCAGCCATTCCTCGCCTTTCTGCTCGCTCGCCGTGCGAGAGCCGCCAGCCTTCTTCGCTATGGCGGACACCTGAGTCCGATGCTTCTCGATCTCGCGACGGAGATTGCAGGGCCGGAAGCCGCGGCTCGGGCGGCCAGACTAGCCGACCCCGACTATCCCTACCTGGACTAGCTGAGCGCCGGCTCGAGCTCGCGCGCGGCGGCGAGTCTGGGCGCTGCTTTCGGCTTCGGCTTCAGTCTCGCCCTGATGAAACCAAGAACATCCGCTTCGTGGCTGCGCAACATCGGTCCGTCGGACGGCTTTGGCTGCGAAGTACGCGGGCTCCAGGTACGCTCGGGCAGCGGTGGGAGTACCTCACCTTCCAGATATGCCTGAATCAGGACTGGATGGATGTAGTACTTTCTGCACACACTCCGGGTGTTGCCTAGCATTTTGGCGGTCTTGTCGACCGCCGCGACGATGTTTTTCTCCGCTTCCCTCTTCGTCTCCGCGCGCCCCATCGACCGCAGCGCCTCGGCCACGAGCATCGTTCCCGCCCACGTGCGGAAATCCTTGGCGGTGATGTCCGCGCCGGTCACTTCCTGAAGGTATGCGTTGACGTCTTCGGCTTCGACCTGCTGCCTCGCGCCCGCGTCATCGAGGTACTTGAACAGAACTTCTCCGCGCAGCTCGTGACACCGCTGGACGATCCTCGCGATTCGCCGGTCGGTCACGTCCACCGCGTGTGAGATACCGCTCTTGCCACGGAACTCGAATCGCAGCTTGGCGCCGTCGATTGCGACGTGGCGGCGGCGCAGCGTGGTGAGCCCGAACGACTTGTTGGCTTTAGCGTATTCGTCCGACCCGATGCGGATGAGTGTCCGCTCGAGCAGCCAGACCACCGTCGCCATGACCTTGTCGCGTGGATGTCCGGGCAGCGTCACGTCGTGCTCGACGCGCTCGCGGATTTTCTGGATCACTTCGGCGAGCGAGAACATTCGCTCGAACTTCGTGCCGTCGCGGTGCTGTCTGAAGCCGGGATGATACCGGTACTGCTTTCTGCCGCGTCCATCACGCGCCGTTACCTGAAGGTGGCCATCCGCGTGAGGGCAGATCCAGACATCCGTCCAGGCGGGCGGAATCACCAGCAGCCGAAACCGTTCGATCATCGCGCTTTCGCGGACGACGAGGCCGGTCGGGTCTACATACTTGAACCCACGGCCGTGCCGGTGCCGCCGAATCCCCGGCATGGCATCGGTGACGTAACGCAGGCCCGCCGCGTGCGCGGAGCCGACGTATTCCTTGGTGAGTTCTGAGTCCAACCTTTCCTCCGCGAGCCTTCTCGCCCAGTCATCGCACCTCCCGCCAAGCAGGAGAATGGGGTCGCGATATGGACGCCAGAAAAGCTCAGCCGTAACGCCAGGTCACAGGCGGGATAGCACTAGGTGAGGCTACGCGGGGCCAGCGTCCCTTTCGCCGCCGGGAGGCCGGATTTTCGGCCTTGAGGCGCTAGGGCGCGAGTGGGAGGGTAAAGTAGAAGGTACTGCCAAGGCCGACGCTGCTTTCCACCCAGATTCGGCCCTTGTGGGCCTCCACTATCCCCTTGGCGATCGCCAGCCCGAGGCCGATTCCGCGCCGGTCCGAAGCTTTGGCCTGCCAGAATCTTCCGAAGATGTGAGGAAGCTGCTCGGCGGGAATCCCAGGCCCGGTGTCGATGACTGAAAAGCGGACCTCGGCGTCCGCCCGCTCGGCGGAAATGGTGATGAGACCGTCGCGTGGCGTGAACTTGACCGCGTTGCCCACGAGGTTCGACAACACCTGGGCGATGCGCGTCGCGTCGGCGAGCACAGGCGGAAGATCGTTGACGACGTGCGCCTCCACCCTGATGGAGCTTCCGGCGGCTAGCGGACGCAGCATCTCGATCGTGTCCGCAATCAGTCCCGTGACAGGCTCGGGACGGGGATCGAGCCACAGCTGGCCCGACTCCATACGCTTGACGTCAAGAAGGTCCTGGATCATCCGGTTCATGCGGTCGGCGGCGCGGCGCACGATCTCGACGTTGCGACGCTCCTGCGGCCGATCGGGCGATGACGATTCCATCATCAGCCCCGCGGCCATCATCACGGTGTTGAGCGGGTTGCGCAGGTCGTGCGCGACAACCGCCAGTATCTCATCGCGCGCGCGAGTCGCTTCCTGCGCTTCGTGGAAGAGTCGCGCGTGCTCGACCACCAGCGCGGCGCGGCGCGCGAGGTCGGCGGCGAGTGCAACGTCAGCCATGTCATAACGGCGGCCGGAGCTCGAGGTCGCAAGCGTGAAGACACCAAGGAGCTTGTTGGATGTCGTCAACGGGACACAGATAAACGAGCGCGGCTCAAGAGCGCGCACCGTTTGCCGCTGTGCCTCGTGCGCGAAGGACGCATTGATAAGCTCGGGCGTGACTACGGCCTCGAGAACCGGCCGTCCTGTCGCGACCACGCGCATGATCGGATGGTGCGCAGTGAAGACGGCTTTCGGGAACCGGGAAAATTCGTTCACCAGGCTCGTCTTCGATTTATCGACGTGTGCTTCACCAATGCGGTTGAAGTTCTCGCCCTCGATGATGTCGAGCGCGCAGTAGTCCGCCATCGCCGGTACCGCTAGCCGCACGAGCGCGGCGAGCGTCGTCTGATAATCGAACGATGCACTGAGGACGCGACTCGCCTCGGCCAGCAGCGCGGCGCGCTTCTCGGAGTTCTCGGCCTCCGCTCGCGCTGCCTGCTCGAGCACCAGCGCGTGTGCCTGCTCCTCGGCGCTGCGGCGCGCGGTGACGTCGCGGAAGCTCCAGACTCTCCCGACGCTCTTGCCGTCGATGCGCTGCGGCTGTGAGTACCGCTCGAAGACACGGCCATCCTTCAGCTCGAGCACGTCGTAGCTGGCAAGCTCCGGCTCGGCGTACAGCTCGCGTACCTTGGCGAGGAACTCCTCAGGGTGGGACAGCTTCTCAAGTGCGACGCCGATCGCGCGCTCGTCATCTCCCGACGCGAAGAACTCCGGGGGAATGCCCCACATCTCAGCCACTCGCTTGTTGTAGCTGACGATTCTTCCCGCAAGGTCGACGACGAGGAGGCCGTCCGCCGTCGACTCCAGCGTCGCCTGGAGGAGAGAGAGTGACTTGCGCGCTGATGTCTCGGCGTTCCGGCGCTCGGTCACATCCTGGATGAATTCAACGAGATACAGCGGCTCGCCTCCTTCTGACCGAACGACGGATACGGTCAGATAAACCCACACCACGACGCCATCCTTTCGGATGAACCGCTTCTCGATGCTGTAGCCCGGAAGCTGACCGTCACGCACGCTGGTAATCAGATCCTGGCTGGTCGCGACGTCGTCGGGGTGAGTGAAAACCTCGACCCGCATCCTCATGATCTCTTCGCGCGTGTACCCGACGATGTCGCAGTATCGCTGGTTGACCGAGATCCAGTCTTCAGCGAGCGTCAGGTGGGCAATCCCTATCGCTGCCTGCTCGTAAGTCGCGAGCAGGAGATGTCCGACACCGCCCAGCGGGACGGCGTATTCCGCCGTCCAGCCAGCCGCGGCAGGCGCGTGGGCGTACTTGTCGGAACTGGACATGGAAGCGCTACCTGTCATGCGAACCTATCGGGAAGCTCGACGGAACCCGTGGCCGGGGATCATCCGGACGCAGACTAATGTCGCATCCGGGCATAGTTCGGAACAGAAGGAATGTGCAATATTCCAGGCGCACCGAAATGGCGGAATCGTGACGACAGCCAGAGAAAGAAAACCCGACCCCTCCGAGTATCTGCCTTACTACGCCAGGTACATCGCTCTTGTGCCCGACGGTGATGTCGTGTCGACCCTCGAGGGGCAGATGCGGGATTCGCAACTGATCCTCCTGGGGATACCGCCCGCAGTCGGATCTTACCGGTACGCACCGGACAAGTGGAGCGTGAACGAGATGATCGGGCACATGATCGACTGCGAGCGGATCTTTTCGGTGCGCGCGCTCAGATTCTCGCGGGGGGACACCTCACCCCTGCCGGGATTCGAGCAGGATGACTACGTGCGCAACGCATCGTTCGACTCCTTTCCGCTATCGCAGCTTGTCGCCGAGCTGGAGACAGTCCGCCGCTCGACGGTGTTCCTGTTTCGGCACCTCGCCGAGGAGGCGTGGATGCGGAAAGGCGTGGCGAACAACGCCGAGATAACCGTGCGCGCGCTCGCATACATCATCGCGGGGCACGAGCTCCACCACCGTGAGATACTTCGGAGTCGGTACCTCTAAAGCGTGCTACAGCTGCGCGGATCGCCCGACTGGAACCCGCGCTTGAACCATTCCGACCGCTGCGCCGCCGAGCCGTGGGTGAAGGAATCGACGTTGACCCGCCCCTGCGTGCGCTGCTGAATTCGATCGTCGCCAACGGCGGAGGCAGCGCCAAGCGCCTCGTCGACGTCACCCGGGTCGAGCCGCTGGGTGGCGGTGTTGGCCCAGACGCCAGCGTAGCAATCGGCCTGAAGCTCCATGCGCACCGAAAGCTCGTTGGCCTGGCTCGGGTTGCTTTCCTGCGCCTGACGTACCCGCGCGTCCGTGCCGAGAACGTGCTGGACGTGGTGCCCCAGCTCGTGCGCCAGGACATAGGCTTGCGCGAAGTCACCAGGCGCGGAATACCGGCGGCTTAGCTCGTCGTAAAACGAGAGGTCCATGTAAACCCTCTGATCGAGCGGACAATAGAAGGGACCCATCGCGGACTGCGCTGGCCCACAGCCGGAATCGGTGGAGTTTCTGAAGATCACGAAGCGGGCAGGCGTATACTGAGTGCCAACCTGCGGGAGCTTCTGCGCCCATACGCCCTGGATATCGTCCAGCAGAAAAGACATGAACTGCACCGTGCTATCCTGCGCGATCGAATCCTGGGCCGTCATGGGTGTACCGTCGGCGCCCACACCGACACCGGGCTGAACTCCGAGGTCCGTGAACAGGTTGCGGCCGAACAGGAGGCTCAGCGCGAGCACGACGACGGTGCCCCCGATGCCAAGGCCCTTCCCCATGCCGCCACCGGAGCGACGATCTTCCAGATTGGTGCTGCGGCCGCCTGGCGTCCAACGCATTCGCATCTCCTCCGAGAAGTGGTTGCTGCGGAGGGCGTGAAAGCAAGAAACTCGCCGCTTTACCTCAGGACGAGACCATCGCTGGCTGGCTCAGCGCGGCCTGAACCGCTTCCCTCAAGCCGGCTGCAGTAAACGGCTTTTGCAGAAAGTGGGTTTCAGCGCCGGTAATTCCCCGACGCAGTATCTCGTTGTCGGTGTACCCCGACATGAACAGAACCCTGATTCCGGGGCTCAGCTCGTTCAGCTCGGCCACCATTCCACGTCCGCCAAGCGTCGGCATCTCTACGTCAGTCAGAACGAGGTCGATCTCACCAACTTCGTCCGCGGCAACGCGGAGCGCCTTTGCGCCGTCGGCGGCCTCGAGCACGCGATAACCAGCTTCGTTGAGAATGCGCCTCGAGAGCGATCTCAGGGCCTTCTCATCCTCGACCAACAGGATGGTTTTCCCTCCGATCTCTTCCTCGGCGCGATCCCGTCTACTCGCCTGCGGTTCGCTCACTTTGACTGCGCTCGGCGCGAGGAATTCTTCCGAGTTCTGAAACCGGTCGAGTCCCGTTGGCTGTGGAAAAGCGCGGCGGCTCGACACCAGCAGCTGTCGTGTCAGACTTTCGGCTCGCTCAGCCGCCGCGATGATGTCCAGTACTTCCTGGACTGGCGCTCCATGGCGGGCAAGCTCGGGCTGGAGCAGCTCGGCGTTCATCCGCATGACGGTCAGCATGTTGTTCAGCTCGTGCGCGGAGCGGCTCGCAAGCTCGGCGAAGGACCTTAGCTCCTGCCGTACCGCCGTCAGAGCATCCTCCACGCTGCGGCCCGCGGTCAGATTCTCGATTGAAAGGAGTATGCTCTCTTCGCCCGGCTTCGAGGTTGGAAGCGTCTTGGCGGTCAGCCAGAGGGCGCCATGCCCAGGCGCATCGACGTCGTGAATCAGCTCGAACTGCTCGGATCTCGATCCGCTCACCAGCACACTTTCGAGCATTACCCGGAGCCGTGCGTCCCACGCCTTGCCGCCCAGCTCGTAGACCTTCTGTCCGATGCATTCTTCGGGCGCCAGCCGGAACAACTCGTAGAAGGATCGGTTGGCAGCGCAGACCTTTAAACCGGGGTCCAGCACCAGAAGGGCTTCGCCCCGGGGTTCCTGATTTGGCATCAATTAGCACTCGAAAATGGTCGGCAGAGCCTCTAGTTCAGGGACTCATCCAGAGCAGGGACGCAACTACCGTGAAAGCACGGACACCAAGCAGAATTCGGAGCCGGGTCCGCTTGGTCAGGGGGCCCTCGTTTCGGAGACTGGCCGACCTTCCGAATCGAGCAAAGTGATCGTGTTCGCGAGCCCTGCGAGCTCCCGCAAGCCCGGCTCGATCACCTTGCGGTCGCCGACCACCAGAATGGCGAGCCGGTTCGGGTCGATCGACGAGTTTGCGACCCGGTTTATGTCCGCCAGAGTCACACGCTCGATGCTGCTGACATAGTTGTCGAAGTAGTTCGCGGGCAGACCATACACCGCGACATCGCTGAGCCTCGCCGCGATCTGAGCCGGCGTCTCGAAGCCCCGCGGATATCCCAGAGTCAGTCCCCGCTTCGCGTTGGCAAGCTCGTCCGCGGTCACAGGAATCTCGCCGCGAATCCCGCGCAGCTCCTTCAGAAACTCGCCGACCGACTCCTTCGTCACCGCCGTTTGCACTCCCGCGCTCGCCGAGAAGGGGCCAGGGCCGTGGCGATAATCGAACAAGGTTCGCGCGCCGTAGGTGTAACCCTTGTTCTCGCGGAGATTGAGGTTCACCCTCGAGATGAATTGTCCGCCGAGAATGTGGTTGAGGACGAGGATCGGGAAGTAATCAGCGCTCGAGCGCGGAACTCCGACGTGTCCAATATTCAGAACTGATTGCGCGGCACCCGGCCGGTCGACGAGGTAAATGACACTTTTGTCGCGCGCGGGAGGCGGAGTCATGGTCACGACTGGAGCGACGCCCGGCTTCCATGTGCCGAGGGCTCGCTCGAGCTTCGGAAGTATTTCGTCGGGTCGCACGTCGCCGACCACAATGAGCGTAGAGCTGTTCGGCAGGTATCTCGCCGTGTAGAAGGCGCGCGCATCCGCAGCCGTCACCGCGCGCGTCGACGCTTCGTCGCCCTGCGCGGGTCGTCCATACGGATGGCTGCTGCCATAGAGAATCGCGGGATAGACGACACCGGCGATTGCAGTGGCGTCGTCACGCCGCTGCGCGAGCGCAGTCAGCCGCGAATCCCGGAAGCGCGAGACCTCGGCGTCCGAGAAAGCGGGATTGAGAACTACGTCGCCGAAGATGCCGAGGGCCTGGTCGGCGTGACGCGTCAGCGTCGTCAGAGTGATGGTGCTCGCGTCCCATCCAGTCGAGGTCGTGAGGTTGGCGCCGATCGCTTTGAGCTGTTCCGCGATCTCTATCGCTGAGCGCGTGGCAGTCCCATCATCGAGGAGGCTTGCCACGGCGCTCGCGAGACCCGCACGATCCGCCGGGTCGGCGGCCGATCCTGATTTTACAACCAGGTTGAGGGTGACCACGGGGAGCTCGTGATGCTCTACAATCAGTACCTCGAGCCCGTTCGTGAGCTGACGTCGCTGGATCTGGGGAAGAGTGAATCGCGATGGCGCGCCTCCGGCGGGCAGGGCTGCATCGCGTGCCGCGGCGGAGGCGCTGGCTCGCGCCGGCGAAGCAGGAGCTTGAACACCGGCATCAGTGCCTGTCGTCGACGCGACGCGCGAAGCTCCGGAATTACGCGCGCCTGGGACCACCGTGAGCACCAACCGCTTGTCGGTGAGATAGCGCCGTGCGACCCGTTGAACGTCCGCCGGCGTCACGGCGCGGTAGCGCGCCAGATGCTCCTCGAAGTATCCGGGATTGCCGCGAAAAGTGGCGTAGGAGTTCATCCGGTCAGCTTTTCCCTGCACCGTCTGCAGGCCGTAGACGAAAGTCGCCTCGATCTCGTTATAGACCTGGTCGACGGCCTGACGCGTCGGCGCTTCGGATGCGATTCGTGCCAGCTCTCTCTTGACGACGGCTTCAATGGAATCCAGCGATGCTCCGCGCTTGGCGGTAACGCTGATCTGCATCGTGCCGGCGAGCTCGCGGGATTGCTGACCGGCGGTAACGGCTTGCGCGATTTGCTGCTCGTATACGAGCGCGCGCTCCAGTCGTGAAGATTTCCCATCGGCTAGAATCGCGGCCAGAACGTCGAGCGCCGCGTCGTCAGCCGAGAATTCCGGAACCGTATGCCAGACCATGTACAGGCGCGGCAGGGACACCTGGTCCGTCATCGTCGCGCGGATTTCCGTTTCGATTACCGGCTGCCCCGCTCTCACGGGATTAGTCGCCGGACCGCGGGGAATCGACCCGAAGTGCTTTGTGACGAGAGCGCGCGCCTCATGTGGATTGATGTCGCCAGCGATGGTCAGCGACGCGTTGTTCGGCGTATAAAAGCGCCGGAAGAATCCCTTC
>Ga0190272_10000795_pt1 | contig 15462 bp, 20 predicted proteins | sample Popmic504T_FD_133746 | JGI IMG/M metagenome (GOLD analysis project Ga0190272, IMG submission 133746) | Populus adjacent soil microbial communities from riparian zone of Shoshone River, Wyoming, USA - 504 T | ecosystem: Environmental > Terrestrial > Soil > Riparian zone | place: USA: Wyoming... | reverse complement strand
GAATCCAGGAGTGGCTGTCGTTCTACTACAAGAGTCCAATGGCCGCGCCTGGGTTGCAGCCCGAGCATGATCTTTTCATTCAGCAGACCAAGCTCAAGAACACCCTCCGGCACCTGATGGGCGAGGATCAGATCACGCATCTCGGCCTGGAGTACTACGCGTGATCGACCGCCGCCTGGTGTTACCGGCTATGCTGGGCGCACTACTGATCTCATGCGGACCCAACCCGAAGGCACGGGAGCTCCGGCTCTGGTCGGACAGCTATGCGTTCCGGGTCACGATGGATCCCATGCCCCCGCGCGCTCTCGAGCCGATTCCGTTTCGGGTCGTGGTGCAGGACAAGAAGACGGGCCAGCCGATCGAGGGTGGCGAGGGACGAATCTTCGCGAGCAGCCAGGACGGCGCTAACACCGATGACGGCTTCAAGAAAGAAAAAGAGCTCGGCACCTATTCCGGACGGCTGTTTTTCGCCACCACCGGCGATTGGGCGGCCGCGATTCAGTTCCGCCGCGAGCAGAACCCCCAGATGCGTCTCGAGCGAGTGGACTGGACCCAGATGGTCAACGCGTCGAGCGAGCCGGGCAACTGAGCGATGCGTCACTTTTTCCGTACGCAGATGGTTCCGGTCGATGTACTCCAGATCTCAGATCGGTTTTTCCCGGAGATCGACCTGGAGCGCACCGGCCATACCGTCCGCTCGCGCACCTTCGCCGGCCCCCTCGGCACACTTCATCTCAGCGTGAAGAAAGAAGGTGGGCATTACACCTTCGTTGAGATCTCGACCGACCAGATGGGCGAGAGCAGGCTCGATCGCAACGCGAAGAAATTCTTCGTCGAGCTGCACCGGACCGGCGACCCGACGCACCGCATAGAAGCGGCGTACTAGCATGGCACGCTCCGGCGCGGTTCCGAGCCCGGCGAAAGCGCGGGGCAGCGGCTCCCGCACCTCTGACCTGTCGCGGGAACAGCAACTAGAGCTGTACTACTACATGCGACTCACCCGCTCGCTCGAGGAGCGGCTGGTGAATCTCTACCGGCAGACAAAGGTCGTCGGCGGATTGTTCCGCTCGCTTGGACAGGAGGCCGACGCGGTTGGCAGTGCCTACGCGCTCGACCGGTCGAAGGGTGACATCCTCTCGCCGCTCATCCGGAATCTCGGATCGATGCTGGTCCAGGGCGCGCGACCCGACGAGATCATCCGCCAATACATGGCCAAAGGCGATTCACCAACTCGCGGCCGTGAGCTCAACATCCATTACGGCGATCTGGTCAGAGGCTTCATCGGTCAGATCTCGCATCTCGGCGACATGGTGCCTGTCATGGCCGGTGTCACACTGTCGTTCAAGATGCGAAAGCAGGACCGCGTCGGACTCGTCTACGTCGGGGATGGTGCGACGTCGACGGGCGCATTTCACGAGGGAATCAATTTCGCGGCTGTGCAGCGCTGCCCGCTCGTCGTCGTGGTCGAGAACAACGGCTATGCGTACTCGACTCCATTGAGCAAGCAGACGGCGGCGAAGCAGCTCGTCGACAAAGCAATCGGATACGGAATTGCCGGCGAGCAGGCAGACGGCAACGATGTCATCGCGTCCTACGAAGTGACCAAGCGCGCCGTCGACCGTGCGCGCGCCGGTGGCGGAGTGACTCTAGTCGAGCTCATGACTTACAGGCGGAAAGGCCACGCCGAGCACGACAACCAGTCGTACGTCCCCGCCGGCGAGATCGACAAATGGGCAAGCGAAAACGACCCGATTGACCGCTACGTGATTCGCCTGCGGGGTGATGGATTCGAAGAGAGCGAGATCACTTCGGTAGACCAGCGCGTGGCCGATGAAATCGACCGGGCGACCGACGCTGCCGAGGCGTCTCCAATGCCCGAGCCGACCGACGCGCTGGTCGGGATCTACGCCGATCCACCGGAGGAATCGCCGCTCTGGTTCCGCCAGGGAATCAAGTCGGCGGTCGAGGTGCACGAGCGGCCGTCGAGCTGGGGTACCCACGATGTCTGAGATCACCTATCTCGAGGCGATTCGCGAAGCGCTCTTCGAGGAGATGGCACGGGACGAAAACGTGTTCTGCCTCGGTGAAGACATTGGAGCGTACGGCGGAGCGTTCAAGGTCACCGATGGCCTGATGGCGAAGTACGGCGAGCAGCGCGTGATCGACACGCCGATCTCCGAGACAGCGATAATCGGTGCGGCTGCCGGCGCCGCGCACATGGGAATGCGTCCCGTCTGCGAGATGCAGTTCATAGACTTTCTTTCGAGCGGGTACAGCATCCTCACAAACTACGTCGCGACGGCACGCTACCGCGCGATGCTCCCGTGCCCGATGGTCGTGCGCGGTCCGAGTGGCGGTTACGTGCGCGGTGGACCGTTTCATTCTCAGAATCCCGAAGCGGCGTTTCTTCACACGCCCGGGCTAAAAATCGTTTATCCCGCTACCGCGGTGGATGCGAAAGGGCTGATGAAATCCGCCATTCGTGACGAGGACTGTGTGCTCTACTTCGAGCACAAATACCTGTACCGGCGGATCAAGGAAGTGATGCCCGAAGGCGATCAGGTCGTTCCCATCGGCAAGGCACGGGTGGCGAGGGAAGGCAAGGATATATCCATCATCACTTACGCTGCCACGGTCTGGAAATCCCTGGAGGCGGCTGAGCAGGTGCAGAAGGAGGACGGGCTGTCCGTCGAAGTGATCGATCTGCGGACGCTTCTCCCCATGGATGACGAGGCCATAGTCGCGACCGTCAAGAAAACGAACCGGGTGCTGATCGTGCATGAGGACACGAGAACTGGAGGGGTGGCGGGTGAGATCACCGCACGCATCAACGAGACCGCATTCGAGTGGCTCGATGCGCCGGTGCTGAGGGTAACCGCTGTCGACGTGCCGCTGCCTTACTCGCCGCCGCTCGAGGATTACGTGCTGCCTCAGACGTCGGACATCGTCCTCGCTTTGCGCAAGCTCGCGGCGTACTGATGGCCGATCGGGGACCGGACGCTGACTCGCCCCTCGCCCGAAACATTGCCGTTGGATGCGTCAGTACGGTCGCCGGGTTTTTCAGCGGCGGAATGATCGCCGTTTTCGTTGGAAAAATCGTTGGGCTCGCCCAGCGTTGCGTCCCGCCAGAGGGGCTTCCGGCATGCAACTGGTGGTTGTATGCTGGTGTCGGAGCCATACTTGGAGCCATAACGCTGCCGGTTCTGACGGTGCGCCGTCTGCGCCAGACCCGGCCGGAATAAGCAAAGCGAAGCTGCGCACGAAGCTGCGCACGAAGTTCCAGATTGCGATGAGCGGCACAAAGGAGATTCGGTGGCACGTGTAGACATCATCATGCCCCAGATGGGCGAGTCGATCGCCGAGGGGACGCTGTCCAGGTGGCTGAAGAAGGTCGGCGACGAGATCAAGCGGGACGAGCCGATCTTCGAGATATCCACTGACAAGGTGGACGCCGAGATTCCGGCGCCCGCCGCGGGTGTGCTCGCCGAGATCCTGGTGAAGGAAGGCGAGACGGTTGCGGTCCAGACGGTGGTCGCTCGCCTCGAGACCGAGAAGGGCGCGGCGGTGGCGGCACCCGCGGCGAACCCGGAAGCCTCACCGACCAAATCCGCGCCCACCGCACCCGCCCCCCAGCGGGAAGTTGCACCCCAATCGGCGCCAGCGCGTCAGCAGCCTGCCGCGCCCGGCATCGCCGCAGCGCACTCCGGAAACGGCAACTCATTCGAGGAGCGCCTGCGCGCCAAATCATCGCCCCTCGTTCGCAAGATCGCCGCCGAGCATGGGGTCAACATCGCCACACTCCAGGGCTCCGGAGTCGCTGGCCGCGTGACCAAGCGCGACATACTCGGCTTCATCGAGACGGGAGAGGGACGTTCAACCGCGCCAGCCGTGCGCGGTGGGGGCGGCGGAGACGGCCATGGGCTTCCCGTTCCGGAACCGTGGGCCGGCGATGTCGTCGAGCCAATGTCCAAGATGCGCGCGCTGATCAGCGGTCACATGGTCGCATCACGCCGTACGTCGGCGCACGTGACGTCGTTCTTCGAGGTCGACTTCACGCGCGTAGCACGCATCCGCGCAAAGAAGCGCGCGGAGTTCGAGGCGAGCACCGGCCAGAAGCTGACCTACATGCCCTTCATCATCAAAGCGGTTACCGAAGGGCTTCGCGCGTTTCCGATTTTGAACTCGTCGGTCGCCGGGACGAGCGTCATCTACAGGAAGCAAATCAACATTGGGATCGCGGTCGCGCTCGATTGGGGTCTGATCGTTCCGGTCATCAAGCGGGCCGATGATCTTTCGCTGTCAGGCATCACCCGTGCGCTGAACGATCTCGCGGCACGAGCGAGAGCGAAGAAGCTTTCTCCCGAAGAAGTCCAGGAGGGGACCTTCACCATAACGAACCCGGGCGTGTTCGGGTCGCTGATGGGAACGCCGATCATCAACCAGCCGCAGGTTGCGATCATGGGTGTCGGCGCGATCGAGAAACGTCCAAAGGTCATGACGGGGCCGGACGGAGAAGACACGATCTCCATCCGCACGTGCGCTTATTTTTCGATATCCTTCGATCATCGGGTCATCGATGGAGCGGTAGCGGACCAGTTCCTCGCCTTCGTCAAGAAAACGATCGAAACCTTTCCGGAGACCGTACTCTAAGATGCCACGCACCCTCACGATCCAACGCTCGACTGTTCCCTTGTCAGAGCGGGCGAACTACCGGGAAAAGCTCCGCGCGCTGCACTCGCACTACGTCGCGGCCAGCTGCCGCTTCTGGGTGTTCGAGGAAAGCGCACTGCCGGGCGCGTTCATCGAGTTTACCGAAGCGGACGACGAGAAGACGCTGACCGTCGCGCACGCAAACGCGCCGCGAAAGATTCTCGATCCAGCGAGAGTGTACCAGGAGGTCGAGCTCTGAGATGCCGGCCCGCGCACTCGAAGTCTCCGGTCAGAAATGGGATGTCTATCCGTCGGGATACATCACGTCGTACACCCAGGACGAGTACGGCCTGCTGTTCTCGAGGGAAGTAGGCGACAAGCGCGAGGTACGCGTTACCCGCTACTCTCCTCAGGGCACGCGCTCCCGCGAACGCTCATTTCTCGAGCTTACCGACGGGCAGCTTCGCGAGCTCTTCGACCAGTCTCAGCCCAGCTTTACTTCGCCTGAGGCCGGTTACGAAAAGTGACCGCAGCGGCGGGGGGGTCGGGGTTCGTCGACCTGCACACTCACTCCACCGCCTCTGACGGGATACTTCCACCGGAGCGTGTAGTCGAAGCGGCAGCCAAATGCGGGCTGAGCGCAATCGCCCTCACGGACCATGATACGATCGATGGCGTAATAGCGGCGAAGGAAGCGGGCGAGCGTCTCGGTATCAGAGTGATCGCGGCAGTGGAGCTGAGCGCATTCCTCGATGAGCACGAAGTCCATCTCCTCGCGTTGCACGTCTCACGGCTGGAGCGACTGGAGGAACGTTTGAAGGAGCTGCGCGCTCTGAGATACTCCCGCGGTGAGCGCATCGTCGAAAAGCTGAACGCTCTCGGAATCCCGATCACCTTCGACGAAGTGCTGCAGCAGTCGGCGGGCGGAGCAGTTGGACGGCCGCACATCGCGCGTGCGCTCATGGCGCGGGGAGTAGTCCACGATTTTCGCGAGGCGTTCGCGCGCTACCTCGGTGGGTCGGGCGCGGCATTCGTTCCCAAGGACAAGCTATCCCTCGAGGATGCCATCGCCATCGCGCACGAAGCCGGCGCGCTGGCGGTATGGGCGCACCCGGGCGATGCAGGCCGTCGCGAGCGGCTGGAGCCGCTGATTGCCGCGGGCCTCGATGGCGTCGAGATCAGACATCCGGGGCATTCGCGGGACGACATCAAGCGTCTTCAGGCTCTTTGCGACTTCTTCGATCTCGTGCCGAGCGGTGGATCTGATTGGCACGGAGGTGACGAAGGTCAACGCCGTCTCGGAGTGATGAACGTCCCGGTCGACTGGCTCGAGAAGCAGGATGCGCGAGTCGCCTCGGTGTCGGCAGCGGGGAGCGGCACATGGAGATAGAGGGCCGCGTTGCTCTGGTGACCGGCGCGGGAACGCGGGTCGGCCGCGTCATCGCATTGGCGCTTGGCAAAGCGGGGATGCGAGTGGGCGTCCACTATGCGCGCTCGGAGAGGGGAGCGCGGGAAGTCGCGGAACAGATAATCGCGAACGGAAGCGATGCTCGCACTCTCCCCGGAGATCTGACGGATCCCGCGACGGCCCCACGGCTCGTCGAACATACAGCCAAGGTCTTCGGTGGCCTGGATGTCCTCGTCAACTCGGCGGCAGTGATGATGCGGACGCCGATCGGCGAGGTGCTCGTCGAAGATTGGGATGCGATGTTCGCGCTAAACCTTCGGGCGCCGTTCTTTCTGTCGCAGGCCGCGGCGCGGGTGATGGGAGAGAGCGGAGTCATCGTCAATATCGCGGATCTCGCGGCGTTCGAAAACTGGAAGGGATACATCCCGCACTCGATCACGAAAGCCGGCCTCGTTCAGATGACCCGCGCGCTCGCGCACGCTTTGGCGCCGAAGATCCGCGTAAATGCCGTCGCGCCTGGATCGGTCCTGCTTCCGGATGGATGGACACAGGAACAGGCAGACAAGCTGATCTCCACGACGCCGCTTGGGCGCCTTGGCAGCGCCGAAGACGTCGCGCAGGCGGTGATGTATCTGATCTGCGCGGACTACGTGACTGGTGAGACGATCATCGTCGATGGAGGACGTCACGTTCGAATCTGAGGACATGGTTCGTTATGTGACTACGTTCGAATCTGTGGATATGGTTCCGTTATCTTTCATGGTATGACGGAAGTGCGTGACTACGATGTCGTGATTGTCGGCGCGGGCCCGGCGGGAATGACCGCGGCGCTCTACGCCGGGCGGGCGCTGCTGCGCACCGCCGTCATCGAGCGCGGATTTCCCGGCGGCGAGCTGCTCAACACCGAATACCTGGACGATGTAATCGGATTTCCCAAGATCCTCGGGCACGAGCTCGCCGAGAAGTTCGCTTCACACGCGAAGCAGTTCGGTGCGGAGTTCTTTGAGACCACCACCGTCACCGCCGTCCGGAAGATGCCCGACGGCTACTTTCACACCGAGACCGACAGCGGCGTCTTCCGCTCTCCGGCCGCAATCGTGACGGCAGGCGGTACCCCGATCAAGCTCGGAATCCCGGGCGAGCTCGAGTACGCGGGGAAGGGCGTTTCCTACTGCGCAATTTGCGACGCCGCTTTCTTCAAGCAGCAAATCGTAGCGGTTGTCGGAGGCGGCGATGCCGCCGTCGAGGAAGCTGACTTCCTGACGCGCTACGCGAGCAAGGTCTATCTCATTCACCGCCGCAACGAATTCCGCGCATCGAAGATTCTGCAGCAGCATGTCTTCGACAATCCGAAGATCGAGATAATCTGGGATACAGTGGCGGAGGAAGTCGTCGGCAACCCCGAGACGGGAATGACCGGTCTGAGACTGCGTAACCTGGTCACACAGAAGCGCGGCCTGCTCGAGGCAACGGGGCTGTTCGTCTTCGTCGGATTCCGTCCGAATACCGGGGTGATCGACGGTCACTTCCAGCACGACGTCATGGGCTATGTCGTCACCGATGCGGCAATGATGACATCAATCCCCGGGTTGTTCGTCGCCGGAGATCTACGTTCGCAGCTCACGAGGCAGGTGACGACTGCGTCGGGCGACGCCACGACCGCTGCGATTGCGGCTGACAAATACATAACGCGCTTCCGGGAAGCGGAGCGAGATGGCAGCGGCCGCACCGCGACGCAACAGGCGGTGGCGAGCGCACACACCAGCGGCGGAGGCTACACATGAACGTCGAGACTTTCACCGTTGGTGCCTTTCAGGAAAACTGCTACCTCGTCGTCGACGCTCGCTCGCGCAAGGCAGTCATCGTCGATCCCGGCGGTGAAGGTGACCGCCTGGTCGAGGCGGTCGAGAACAGCGGAGCAGAACTCGAAGCGATCTGGATAACTCATGCCCATGTCGATCACGTTGGCGCGATCGCATCCATCAAGCGGCGCTGGGACGTTCCGGTTTACCTCCATCCCGCCGACCGGCGCTTGTACGCCGCTGCCTCGCGACAGGCGGAAGTGTACGGCGTTCCATTCGAGGAGCCACCACCGCCGGACCGAGAGTTTTCCGACGGCCAGCACCTCGAGCTGGGCGACGCGGAGTTCACGGTGATGCACGCACCCGGACACGCTCCCGGGCACGTCGTCATTCACGGACAGGGTATGGCATTGGTTGGTGACTGCCTCTTTGCCGGCTCGATCGGCAGGACCGATCTGCCCTTCTCGAATCCGCCACAGCTGGCCGAGACGCTGAAGAAAATCGCCGATCTTCCGCCGGAGACGGTCGTATATCCCGGACACGGAATGGAGACCACCATCGCTGAAGAGCGCCGGTCCAATCCCTTTCTCAACGGCACTGCCCGGATCGTCGGCCGGTGACGGTCGCGAATCATATGGAAACCCAATGAGCGCAAAACGCACCCCTTCGACCGCAAAACGGCCTGGCGCAACCCGCACCGAAAAGGATCCGCTTGGGCCGTTGGACGTCCCGATCAGCGCGCTCTACGGCGTGCAGACGTTGCGGGCGGTGCAGAACTACCCGATCAGCGGCATCCGTCCGCTACCTGCATTCATCGATGCCACTGTTCGCATCAAGCGCGCAGCCGCGCTGACGCACAAGGAGACCGGACGGCTCGAAGCGCGCCTCGCCGATGCAATTGTCGAGGCTGCCGACGAAGTGTTGTCGGGAGAGCACCGCGAGCACTTCGTCGTGGATGTGTACCAGGCAGGCGCGGGCACATCGCACAACATGAACTGCAACGAGGTCCTCGCCAATCGCGCGAACGAGATACTCGGCGAGAAGCGTGGAACGTACACGCCGGTGCATCCGAACGATCACGTCAACATGGCGCAGTCGACGAACGATGTGATCCCGACCGCGATTCGGCTCGCGTGTCTCACGGAGCTAGGCGGATTCGAGAGCTCGGTCGGAAATCTCATTGCTGCATTCGAAGACAAGGCGAAGGAGTTCGACTCTGTCCTCAAGTCCGGTCGAACGCATCTGCAGGACGCGATGCCGATCCGCCTGGGGCAGGAGCTGGGCGGCTATGCCGGCTCGCTGCGCCGCGGTCTCAAGCGTGTCGTCGAGTCGGCCGACTATCTGCGCGACCTGGGAATCGGAGGTAGCGCGGTTGGCACCGGTGTGAACGTCGAGCCGTCGTATCCTGGCCTGATGATCAAGCAGCTTCGCACGTCAGCAAAGATTGATTTGCGCGTCGGCGAAGACCGCGTGCAGCTGATGCAGAGCATGGGCGACGTCGCCGCGTTCAGCGCTCAGCTCAGAGTCCTGGCACTGGACGTCAGCAAAATCGCGAGCGACCTGCGGCTGCTCGCGAGCGGGCCCCGCACTGGATTCGATGAGATCCGTCTGCCGGCGGTCCAGCCAGGATCGTCGATCATGCCTGGAAAGGTGAATCCATCGATTCCCGAGATGGTCAACCAGGTCTGCTTCCAGGTCGTGGGAAACGATGCGTGCGTCAGCGTCGCCGCCGAGCACGGGCAGCTGGAGCTGAACGTCATGATGCCCGTGATCGCCTACAACGTTCTGCTTTCGATGCAGATACTCGGCAACGCCGCTCGCGTGCTTGCCGAGAAGACTGTGCGGGGAATCGAGGCGAATCGCGAGCAGTGCGAGTTCTGGCTCGAGCGCTCGGCCGCACTCGCAACGGCGCTGGCTCCACAGATCGGTTATGCGCGGGCGGCCGAGCTCAGCAAGCAATCGGTTAAGGAAAACGTGCTGATCAGGGAGCTCGTCAAGCGGGAGAAGGTCTTACCGGACGCGGAGATCGACGAAGTCCTCGACATGCGGAAGATGACGGAGATCGGGGTCCCGGGCGGAGCCCATGGCGGGGTCTCGGCGGGCTAAAATCAACCGCAACGGTAGTCTTCAGTTGCTTTTAGGCGTTGTCCCCTTGTCCCATCCGGGTGGAATCTCTATCCTGATACCATGCGGATAACGACCTGGGCCGAGTACGGAGTGATTTGCGCTCTGCACCTCGCGAAGAGAACCGAGCTGGGGCCGGTCAACGGCCGTGAGATCGCACGGATCGAGCGGTTGCCGGGCGATTATGTGGAGCAGATCCTGCTTCGACTGAGGCGCGCGGGGGTGATCGCGAGCACCAGAGGGGCGCGCGGCGGATACGTGCTTGCCAAGCCGGCGGATCAGGTCTCGATTCGGGACGTGATCCACGCTTCGGAGCTCGAGACCTTCGACCTGCACTGCGTCAGTCATCCAATTGAAGAAGGCCGGTGCTCGGCCGAGCACAACTGCAGCATCAGGCCCGTATGGGTGATGCTTCAGACCAGGATCGACGATGTGCTCAAGTCGGTCAGTCTCGCGGACCTTCTGCACGATGAGCCGACAGTAAGGGAGAGAGTCGGGCTTCCCGCGGCACCAGCGCGGGCGAAGCCAGGGTTGCCGATACTCGAGACTGTTTAAGAAAGACTGAACTCTGGGACAGCGGGTTCTGAGTCTACGGTTGTTGGTTATCCGTTGTTGGGTCAAAGACAACAAAACCCAACAACGGTAAACTCAAAGACGGTTAATTCAAAACCCGCTGTCAGAGTGAGAACAGGCCGACGGGCCTCGCCCTGGGCGGATGCGAAACGGCGCGTCTCGCGACACGCCGTTCTTTTTTCATTTCGTTACACCCCGCCAACCATCCTATCGAGTGCCGAAGGGGGGACTCGAACCCCCACGGGCTTGCACCCACTGGCTCCTGAAGCCAGCGCGTCTACCAGTTCCACCACTCCGGCATGCTCTCTTCGAAGATAGAAACGCTGGAGAGTGAAGTCAACGCAAACACGCCCGTCCCTTTCTCGAAAATCCCGTTGCGTCTAACTTGAGCACGAAGTCAAATGGCAGAGACAGTCGAGAAAGAGAAGCGGGAGTCGATCGCGCGGAACAAACGCGCCAGGCACGACTACCATATCCTCGACACCTGGGAAGCGGGAGTCGTGCTCACCGGCAGCGAAGTGAAATCACTCCGCGACGGAAAGGCGAACATCACCGACTCCTACGCGATCGTTAAGGACGGCGAGGTTTTCCTGCTCAACCTGCACATATCACCGTACGAGAAAGCGAGCCACTTCAACCACGAGCCGACGCGCACCCGGAAGCTCCTGCTGCACCGCAAGGAGATCCGTAAGATGATCGGCGCAGTCGAGCGGCAGGGATTGACGCTCATTCCACTCGAGCTGTACTTCAAGCGCGGCCGCGCGAAAGTCGCGCTCGCGCTCGGCAAAGGCAAAAAACTCTACGACAAGCGCGCCGACGAAAAGAAGCGGGATGACGAGCGCGACATGCAGCGCGCGGTTCGGACACGATGATCGCGCTGCTTTTGTTTCTGCAGACGGCGGCCACGCAGCCCGCGCTGATCGTTCGCGACGGGCCAGCCCAGACGATGGTTGCCGTGAGTGCGACTGGAGGCGATCGAATGGTCCGCGCCGACGCGCTGATGAGCGCGATGGGCGGCGCACTCGTGAACGGGTCCAACCAGCGGTTCACGCTGGTGCTCTCGCGAGGCCGGCTCGAGCTGGTCGACGGTGTCCCGTTCGCGCGGCTCGATACGATCATGATTCCGCTGTCCCGTCCACCGCTCGTGCGAGGAGGCTTTCTGTACCTCCCGTATCAGGTCGTCAGCGAGATCATTCCTCGTTACGGCGGCGGCTATTTCTATGACCGCTCGTCGAGAGAGCTGCGGACTTTCTCGACTGTCGTCAGGCGGACGCCGGGCCAGAATCCGACGGTGGCGAGCGTCGCGCGGCCAACCGTAACGCCAGCTCCTGTCCGTCAGCCGCCGCCGCGGCCCGCTGAGAAGCACGTTGTAGTGATCGACGCTGGCCACGGCGGACGCGACCCGGGAATGTCCGGCCCCATTGGAGGCTCTCCCTGGTTCGTCGAGAAAGAGGTCGTGCTCGATGTCGCGAAAAAGCTGGCGGCCGAGCTTCGACGAAAAGGACTCGACGTGGTGATGACGAGGGAGAAGGACACTCTCATCGCGCTCTCCGACCGGGGCCACATCGCCAACCGGAGCAAGGGAGACGTCTTCGTTTCGCTCCACGTGAACGCGCCGGGAAGAAGCAACGCCGCTGGTGCGCGGGAACGAGGATTCGAGACGTATTTCCTCGCCGAAGCGAAAACGGCCGACGCGCGCCGCGTCGAGCAAATGGAAAACGAAGCGGTGAAGTTCGAGACCGGCGCCGATGCTCCGAAGGGTGATCCACTCAGCTTCATCATCACTGACATGGCGCAGAACGAACACCTGCGCGAGTCGAGCGAGCTCGCTCAGACGATACAACTCGGACTGATCGATGTTCACCCCGGCCCGAACCGCGGCGTGAACCAGGCGAATTTCGCCGTGCTGCGCGGCTCGTACATGCCCGCGGTTCTGATCGAGATGGGCTTCGGAACGAATCGGTCGGAAGCGACCTTCCTCAGCGACGGCGCGAATCAGACACGTTTGGCGAAACAGATCGCGGAATCGCTGATTGCATATCTCGAGCGTTACGAGTCTCGCATCGGCGGCGCCCGCTAGCGTGTCGCACGCGGCGCTGTCTGTCTCGGCCGCCGGAATTCAGTTTCAGAATCCATTACTTCTTGCTGCCGGGACAGCCGGCTACGGGCGCGAGCTCGACGGCGTCCTGAATCTCGATGCGCTCGGCGGCCTGGTGACAAAAGCGGTCAGCGTGGAGCCGCGAAGTGGAGCGCCTGCGCCCCGAGTTGCCGAATTCGAAGGTGGAATGATCAACGCCGTCGGGCTCGCGAATCCGGGGATGGAGGAAGTCGCGTCGAAGCACCTGCCGTGGCTGGAGGCGAACCTGCGGCGGGCGCGAGTGCTGGTGAACGTCGTCGCCAGCCGGGTGGAAGACTTCTCGACAGTGATCGCACGGCTCGATGATTCGCCGGCAGTCTCGGGGTACGAGCTGAACGTCAGCTGCCCGAACGTAAAAGCCGGCGGCGTCGAGTTCGGCGCCGATGCGCGTACACTCTCCGAAGTCGTGACGAGATCGCGTGCGTCCACCCGCAAGCCGATTTTTGTAAAATTATCCCCGACTCTTTCAGCGATCGCCGTATCCGCGAAGACAGCGGCGGATGCGGGCGCGGATGGGATCTCGGTGGTAAACACGTTGCCCGGCCTGGTGATAGATGTCGAAACGCGGAAGCCTGCCCTCGGGTTTGGCACCGGTGGTGTGAGCGGGAGCGGATTGCTCCCCGTAGGCGTGTTGGCGACACACAAGGTTGCCAGCGCGGTCGCGATACCGGTCATCGGCGTTGGAGGCATCAATACCGCGACTGACATCGTGCAGTACCTGATAGCAGGAGCGTCGCTCGTTGCGATCGGCACGGCGGCGATGCAGCAGCCCCGGCTTCCGGAAAAGCTCGTCGCGGATCTGGCGAGATGGTGCGAGCGCCACGATGTCGCATCGCTTGCCGATGTTCGCGGAACGCTGAAATGGGAGCGCTGAGATGACCCCCAAGTCCGGGACGCGAAAAACTCCGTCCCAGCATCCGATGACTCCGGTTCCGATTGTCGCGCTCGATTTCCCCGACAGCCAGGCCGCTCTGCGGATGGTAGAGGTGCTGGGGGATTCGTGCCGGTTCTACAAGGTCGGGAGCGAGCTTTTTACCGCGGCGGGTCCACAGGTCGTTCAGGCGCTCCGGGCGCTCGGGAACGATGTCTTTCTGGATCTGAAGTATCACGACATCCCGAATACCGTACGTGGAGCCGCTCGTAGCGCCGCCGCGATGGGCGCCAGGATGATTACCGTACACGCGGCCGGTGGACGGCAGATGATCGAGGCGGCGGTCGAGGGTTCGGGGGCGGGTTGCTCGGTGTTGGGAGTGACTGTGCTGACTTCCCTCGATGCCGCTACGCTCAGGTCCGCGAGTGGCGCGAAAACCGTCGAGCTTTCCGGGGAAGTGCTGAGGCTCGCCGGCGAGTGCGCCGCCGCGGGGGCATACGGGGTGGTTTGCAGCGGGCTCGAGGCCAAGAAAATCCACGCGAAGTACGGCGACAGGCTCCGGCTCGTGATCCCCGGCATTCGGGCCGCTGGAGGCAAGCGGGACGACCAGAAGCGGGCAGTCACGGCCTCCGAGGCTGCCAAGGCGGGGGCCACTTTCATCGTGCTGGGGAGAATGGTCACTGAAGCTGCCGACCCGAGGGCCGAGCTGAGGCTCGCGGTCGCTTCGATCTAAATCACGGTCCCATAGAGATTTGGGGGGCTTCACAGGCTTGCTTCACGATCCAGACCTGTGTATTTTCAAAGGCTAACTCAGATTTTTTAGGGGCTACGCCCCATTTGCCTTCAGGGTGGGGAACAGGACGTGAAAGTTCGCAGCAGCGTCAAGCCGATCTGTGAGCACTGCAAAGTCATCAAGAGACAGGGCGTGACTCGCATCATCTGCAAGCGCAATCCAAAGCACAAACAGAGGCAGGGTTAAGTGGCGCGCATCGCCGGCGTCGATCTCCCGCGTGAGAAGAAGGTAGAGATCGGCCTCACATATATCTTCGGCATCGGTCGCGCGACCGCCCGCCGTATCCTCGCTTCCACCGGCGTCAACGCCGAGCAGCGGATTCGCGATCTGAACGACGCCGACACACAACGGCTTCGTCAGGCGATCGAGAAGGACTTCCGCGTCGAGGGTGCGCTCCGCACTGAAGTCGCGATGAACATCAAGCGCCTCATGGACATTGGCAGCTACCGTGGCATCCGCCACCGTCGCGGCCTTCCGGTACGTGGTCAGCGCACGCACACCAACGCCCGCACCAAGAAGGGTCCACGCCGCGCAATCGCCGGCAAGAAGAAGGTCACCAAGTAGACTATGGCAATCGGAAAGAAGACCAAAAGAATCATCGAGGCCGAGGGGATCGCTCACGTCTCCGCGACCTTCAACAACACCACCATCACCATTACGGACTCTCACGGGAACACCATCTCGTGGGGCTCGTCGGGGAAGGCCGGCTTCAAGGGCTCAAAGAAGTCGACGCCGTTTGCCGCGACCGTTGCGGGCGAGCAGGCTGGACGCGAAGCGGTGACGCTCGGTGTCCGTCGCGTGCACGTGCGCGTACAGGGACCGGGAAGTGGACGCGAGTCGGCGATCCAGGCGCTCGTTGCCGCTGGTCTCCAGGTGAAGTCGATCAAGGACGTGACGCCGATTCCGCACAACGGCTGCCGTCCGCCGAAGCGTCGGAGAGTCTAACCGATGCGTTATACCGGACCCAGCTGCCGCCAGTGCCGCCGCGAAGGAACCAAGCTGTTCCTCAAGGCTACCAAGTGCTTCACCGAGAAGTGCCCCGTCGAGCGTCGTCCAACGCCGCCCGGCCAGCACGGCTCTTCGACCGCCCGCCGCCGCAAGATG
>Ga0190272_10000794_pt1 | contig 15470 bp, 16 predicted proteins | sample Popmic504T_FD_133746 | JGI IMG/M metagenome (GOLD analysis project Ga0190272, IMG submission 133746) | Populus adjacent soil microbial communities from riparian zone of Shoshone River, Wyoming, USA - 504 T | ecosystem: Environmental > Terrestrial > Soil > Riparian zone | place: USA: Wyoming... | reverse complement strand
CTGGTCTCGCTCGTCCGGCGACGCGATGCCCGCGCGGCTGGAAGTACGTCTCCAGGAGTTGGCCGAAATGGCCGAGCCTGCCGGGCGCGGCCTGCGGTGGAGAAGGAAAGTCCGGCCCGGGAGGCGTGACCGCGCGCCCGACTACATGTCGGGCTGGTGTAACGGAAGCGCGGGGTTTGTCCACCTGTGGACGCTGGCCCACACCATGTTCGGCCAGGAGACCTACTTGAAGTTCGCCGAGATGGCGGCTCTGGACGCCTCGGAGGACGAGGAGGGGAGCGGTGACCTGTGCTGCGGCGCGGGAGGCAGGGCTTACGCGCTGCTGAACCTGTACAAGCACACGCGCGAAGAACGATGGCTCCGTCGTGCTCGGCAGCTCGCCAACGTAGCGGTGTCCGCTGTCGAGAAGTTTAGTCTCTGCAGCGATAGCCTCTACAAAGGCAGCGTCGGCGTCGCCGTGCTCGCCGCCGACCTCGCCGCACCGGAAGGGGCGTGCATGCCGTTTTTCGAGCAGGAGGGCTAAAGCAAAAGCATCATGGGAAGAAACTATCTTCCGATTTGCAAGCAACCGGAAGCAACACATCTTTACTAGTCTCCTGTAGGCCCATGGCGAGCCACGGAGGATCAGGAAGCGCGCTGACGCAGCTTTAGGGCAGGCCGAGTCTTTGCGCCGCGGCAACCGTCTTGGCGAGGACATTCAGCTGCCACGCATTGTCACTCTGGTAGATTCCAGGGTCCAAGGGCAAGCGGTTGGCCGATCCCTACGATTTAGCGGCTGTGGTCATTTAATTCCGAGCAATCAAGGCGGAAGCGTTGATATTAGACTTGGACATTCCAAGTCGAGCGTTCCTATTGACAACTCATTTCTCCTCGCACTATCGGGCAGCGAAATCAAGAGAAAACGATTTTTGTCCGCCGCATTCTGACTGGCGAAACCACCACACTGCACTTCATGTTCGCGCGCTACGGCGTTCAGCGCTTCGCGGACTGTTGCGTCTTTGAGGCTCACTGATATCTTTTTAGTCTCGTTCGGCGGACATCCTTCCGGGCAAAACACCTGAGCCCCTCCTTGTACAGCATGACGTCCGAGATCGAGTTGCGCTCGTCGCACTTCAGGGACCATAAGCAGAGGTAATGCTTCCCTGGGCGATTCAATCTCAACGATATCGAATCTGGAAATTCGAACTGCCAGGAATGTTGGTAGCTTGTTACCTGGACCACGTTGATCGCACCTTCTTTGACCTCCCAGCTATAAATGAGGGTCAGTGGCAACGATTGCGTCCAATACTCCCCGTCACGAAGAGTCGCGCGGCGTGAAACTAAGTGGGCCAGACTGAAGTACGAAGACGTAATCACCAAATCTTGTCGTTTGTTGTAATTTCGATATCTGGATTTGGCAACGCCCCAGACGGATTGACATTAAAGTGAGACTTCATGAAATATCTTATCCTGAACCATGCTCTTACTTAGTTTTGCCGGGATGTCTGCATCAATTCTCACTACTCGATCTTCGGTGATCTCGTTTAATCGCTTCATCAACTCATTCAAGGGCATCTGGTTCCAACGTTTCTTTATGGCCATTGCTCGATCTACTGGAACAAAGGCCAGCTTGAGTGACTTCATCTCCTCGAGTCCTAACTCGCGCAGCGTCGCATTGTGACTGCCGTGATGGCCTACTTTGTAGAAGATCGTTCGCCGTAGCAGGTCTGGGCCAGTGACTTCAGCTCCGTTAACCTGCCATTTCAGATCTTGCCATGAGAGCCAGTTCCCTACCTGGGCGTCGGCCGCAAACAAAAGAACATCACCATCGTCAAGCTCAAAGGCAAGTACCAGACACGTGTTGTTGGTGGCACTGTCGAGTTGAAGAGCCAGTGAAGATGACGAATCGAGCCAACTACCATCGATACGACGCCACGCCTGATCCTTCTCCTTCGAATCAGCGTCTTCTCCCCAGTAGCTTTGCTGGAAAAAGGGCATCTGCTGGGCCATGTTCAAGGGTATCTGAAATCGTTCATCAAACGGTGTTTCAACATCGCTGTCGGAAAGCGTCGGCTGAAGGGCATTCAAGTAGTTATTCATTGAATCCATGCCATACGTTTCAGGCTCCCTCTTTGATGGGTTGTATTTCTTGATTAACTTTTCATCAGGCGGTGGACCAAGAACGAAAACTTTGACGTCAGTTCCTTCGATCTGAACTGGATCATCTTGCGGCGTGCAGTATCTGACGTCTTCAGAAAGGCCCTTTACGACCTCGAGCGCGTCTGCGGTGGTCCCGGCGGCGCCAAAAAAGCTCAGAAGGTTAGTTACGTCTTCGGCTCCACCAGTATCTCCTGCCAGGCGCATGCGCGACGCAGCGGCAGTCAGTGCAATCTTCAAAGCCTGACGTTGAGCTCTTAGCTTTCGTGCGAGTGGATGTTTAGGGTTTTCGGCCCACGAGAGCCAGACCTGACCGATGGTAAGCCTGCTCTTGTCAGTCCAGATTTCGCGTGCCTGGCCAAAGCCTGAGATATGGTCCCAATGCTCGTGCGTGGCCGCTACCAGATCAACATGACCGCCGGTGGTCTGGATAATGTGCTCGACCACCTCCCTCATCACCTTCCCCGGGTCTTTTGTGCCGAGGATCACGCCACAATCGATGACCGCGTAAAACGGATTGCCCTTCTTGCGCGGTATCGTAATAAGGAAACAGTCGCCCAGACCCTGCCGGTACATACGCACCTTAATGCGAAACTTGCGGTTGGATGGGCGCGTTTTGGACGCGGCTTTTCGCGCCGATTTTTTTGCGACTCGCTTTTTGGCGGCCGCCTTCGATCCGGCTTTCTTAGTCGAGACTTTCCTGACTAACTTCTTGACGGATTTCCTAATGGTTTTCTTGGCGGCTTTTTTAGTTGTTTTGCGTGTTGCCATGCTGCCTCCTATGCGCCTCTGTGAAGCATTGCAAACGGCTCGCGACCGCGTGCGATATCGTCGTAGTAGTTGCTGCGAATGGATGAATCGGCCAGAGCCATGCGGAATCCCTGCTGACTGGAAATACGTTGGGGGTGGCCTACACGTTTTCGGATCACGTACCGGATGCGACTCTGCTCGAGGTCAATGATCAGAGTACTGCCGCCACGGTATTTGTCGCCGCCTTCGGGCATCCAACTCTGAGTGATCTCAACGACCAGGTCGAGTCGTTGCTGTCCATCAGGACCGACGCGGCGCACTGGCCTTACCGAATGAACCTCGAAGGGTCGGAGGTTCCCGGCTTCCGTGCCGACTGTTAACTTCTTCGCGTGAGAAAAGCCCAAAGAACGCGCCTGCTCCTCGTTGACATTCTGCTTTAGCCATTGATTCATAATAATGGCGTTAACTTTGGATGATTTGTACGCACCCCGGCGATTTGCGTGAAGGTCCCAGGTTAGAGACATCTTCTTAAGACAGTCACGGATTGATAGATCGAGCTCCGGGCTATCCCAGCAGACGCTCTCGCTTGAGAGGTTGCGAACGAACTCAGGATAGATGCCACGACGTCTAAACGCTTGCAGAAAAGCGACCCGGTAACCCAAATCATCATCAGGAACCAGATCACGATCCGCTGTAATAAGCGCCCTGACGTAGTCGCCGAATGTTATGTCTACCGGGGGTGAGTAATCGAGTGCTCGAATGGACATGTTCAGAACATGGGAAGCTGTCTTGCTCGCCTCCTTCGCAAGCCGGTTAACAAGGTCATAAGGAATATCGCCCGCCGGAAGAACTCCGGTGCCTCCGGTCGCCAGGCGAAGCAGATCGCTGCTGCGTTTTCGATAGATGTTGAGGAAAGCATCAAAAACCGCAGCGACCAGCACTGCACCGCGATCGTGAGGTTCAGTTGCGTTCCGGTAATCTGCCGGGGTTGGAACTGTTGGCTTCCACTCTCCCTCGTCTTCTCCATTTTCCTGTTCTTCGGAATCCTCTTCCTTTCCATCGGTGCGCTTTTTCTTTTCAACGTGGCCAATGGCATCTCGTAGGGCGCCGTAGCGCCCTATGCCCTGTCCAAATTGTTGTGCCAGTTGGCCCAACAAACTCTGTTGCGCGAGATCTCCTCGTGTCTTGGCGATCTGATCGCGAAGCGCTTCCGGGACGGTAAAGTGCTGGAACAGCGCAACGATGTCAGCGAAGGCTTCGTGAAATCCGAGTACGTCGGCATTCGTAGGTTCACGAAAGCGACGGTGAAGTCCATCTAACAACGCATGCGTCGTTTCGTGAGCGACGATGTCATGGGACAGGCAACAGAAAACTGTCTGGCCCGGAAGATTCTCGCCCGGGTCTGATTCGGAAGCGCGAAAATATCCGAAGAGGAGTGCATGCTTGTCAGGGCTGTAATAAGCGTTTGCTTCTCGTAGCGCGTGTGGATAAATTCGCAACTTGCGGACAAATTGATCGTCGTACCCGCTCTTCTTCTGCTTTGTCTTCACGAGCCGTGGAGCCCACAGTGCGACCCGCCCCAATGCCTGCTCGAAGTGCGCAATCGTCTTCATGGCTACCGCATAGACCATCTGCTGATGGAATTGCGGATTGGCCTCTGAGGGACGCAGCCCGCCTTGCGAAAGAGGCGCCGGGTGATTCAGATCCACTGGCGCGTATGCGACGCCGGTGGCGGGATCGACGTCCACTACTTCGAGATACTCACCCACAGGACCAGGCTCAAGCGGTTCCCACCGAACCGGAATCATTGTCTCGTTAATACCCAGGGTTTCCAGCTTCGTCCCAGCAAGGGGATCGAACGCAAACACTCGCAGCGGCCGTGAGACAGGCGAGCGCATGGGAGGATTGATCGCGTGGTCGAGGAGGGTAATTTCAGCCGGCGTGAGCTGTTTCGGGACTGTTACTTGAGGTCGGGCGGCTGTTACCCTGTTTCCCAATGCTTCACGTAAACTTCGAGATGCTCCGGGCGTAGAAACGAGGGCGTCGATAAACCTTTCGCGCTCAGCCTCAGACAGCTTTTGCGTTTCCAGATCCGGATCCGGCAACAAATCTTCAAGCTCTTTGGACCTCTGCATCAGTTGGAGGGCTTCCAACTCCAACATTCGCTGTCGTGCATCAGAAGCTACGATCCCCCAACCAGTGATCACTTTGAAGAAGGGAAAGCTGACAGAATCTTTTGGCTGCTTAGTTAAATCTGCTTCCTTCGCCGGGTTCTGGGCCAGTGCGGCCTGAGCGCGTATGATGCCCCGACCCAGCCGCTCACTAAGTGCAGGAGATTCCAACTTCGCAGAATCGGCCAGCGCTTTTCTCACAGCCTCAACGCGCATCCAACCTTGCGAATAGCCTTCCCACTTCGCCTTGTGCTTCTGAATCCACAACGCGGCGGCCGCGGCGATCTGTGGAGTCGCCGACGAGGTGCCTCGCCCATTGTAATCAACCAGCTGGTTGCAACCCATTCGAGCCCAGGGGGTATTCGGAGTGTAAGCTGCCAGAGCTGTCGGCATCTTGCTTTCCGGGCCATAGTTACCCGCCATGATTCTGAACGGCAGGTCAGCATAAGGTTTGCCGTCAGCCATCACTCCACAGGCAGCTATCACACGTTTGAAACGCGCAGGGTAGACAATGGTCCTGGCGGGAAAATTGCCAAAATTATTGCCGGCTGCCGTGACGATGAACACTCCAAGCTCATACAACGAATTCACCGCGTCGGCCCAAGCCTGTGAGGCCAGTCCTCCCATGCTCATGGTAATCACATGAACTCGCGAGTTGGCATTGCCTGAAAGCGAATGCACATAGTCGAATGCTTTAGCGATCGAACTGTTTTTAAATAAGGCTACCGAGTTAGCGACCCTGACAGGAACTACATCGAGGAATGCGGCACCGCCCAGTGGAGAACCGTCCACTACAGCGCCAGCCAGAATGCTTAACGTTCCGGGGCCGTGTCCGAGATTATTAAATGTACCTTCGCTGTGATCCGTCGCGTCGTTTGGATCCCCTTCCTCGAAGTTTCTTTGCAAGTCAGTTCTCAGAAACTGTGGCGTGGTGATATGAGCGGGATCGTAACCAGTGTCAAAGTGCGCGATGCGCACACGTGTTGTGGGCTGTCCTACCTCGTCGCGCGCCGCTTGAAGCTGCGAGTGTGCCTGATCACGAAACCAAAACAAGCCGTCGCCGACCGGAAGCCGGGAGTCAGGATCCTCCGCCTTATCACAGGAGCCTGCTGCCGCCAGCAATGATTGCGATTCAGTACCAAAGATCCAGCGTTGCTCAACATCCGGCTCAGCAAACTCCACACGACCGCCCGCGGCCATGCCGAGACCGCCAGTCATTGCCTGGTGGCAGAGATCCCAAACATTAACTTCATCGGCTTCATCGGCGGCCGCAACCATGTGCCACTGCGGAGCTTGAGCCAACCCAACCTTTGGCTTTTCCTTGATGCTCTGGAACAGCGGTTCAACTCTGACGCTGAACTTTGATTTGCCGGCCGCGAACGTTAGTCTGTGCGGACTGGGAGACATCTTTACGAGTAACTTGGGTCGACGCGTGAGTGATTCCACCTTTTTGTCCTTTCGGAATGAGTTCGGGTAACTTTAAGAGCGCAAGTTCTTCCATGTCAGGGCTGCCGCTGGTCCACTTCCGGCGGCAATGCTAATTCCGCTTCCATGTCTACCACTGACGGTAGGTTGACGTAGAGGATTGGTTGAGGCGCCGGGTACTGCCGGTGTGAGTCCCCTGATATTTGGAGTCTCCCTTGGCGGATCGTCGCGAAAAATCTGCGTCACAACGACTGTGATTGCCTAAACCTAATGCCAAAACTCCGCATTTTGGTTCGTCCAGAACGGATTACATTCAACGTGACCTGGTTAAAGCGTGCAAGGGATGGTCCGTCCAAAAAGGAACCAAACGAAGGTCAACCTAATTGACAGGTCTGCGTATGAAGATTGAGAGCGTCGGCCCTGTGCAATGCCGGGATGGTTGTATTAAGCAGGCACCCCAGCTATTTGCTCGAAGCGGTGCGGACAATATCACAATCTCGTTTTAGACTGAAGAGCAATTTCAATGGTGCGGCGCTGAAATCCGGGGTGTTGGCCTTGGAGATTATGTTGATGTTATGCCTGTGTCTGGTGCTACTATTTCCACAATGGAAACAACTGCGCTTGCGCGACAGAGTGATGACCAGATTCAAGGAAAGAAAACTTTTTCCCAGGTAGCGAATAATTTATGAAGATCATGCAAGGAGAAAAAATGGAACGTAAAGTAGCATCCGATTACCCACAGGAGTTGTTAGACCTGTTTCACGAATATCAGCACGGCGACATCGACCGTCGCGCTTTCCTCAACCGCGCCGGCAAGTTTGCGGTCGGTGGCCTGACGGTCGCGGCAATCTTCGAAAGTCTGACTCCCAACTACGCCTGGGCGCAGCAGGTGCCGCCGGATGACAAACGCATAAAAGTGGGCTACGAAGTCGTGCCCTCCCCGGCCGGAAACGGCACGATCAAGGGGTATCTGGCTCGTCCGGCAAAAGGGAAAAAGCACCCCGTCGTTCTCGTCATTCACGAAAACCGGGGACTCAATCCCTACATTGAAGACGTAGGGCGTCGTCTCGCACTCGCAAACTTCATCGCCTTTGCGCCCGACGGATTGACTTCGGTTGGTGGCTATCCAGGAAACGACGAGGAAGGCGCGGTCGCGTTTCGTAAAGTGGATGGAAAGAAGATGACTGAAGATTTCGTCGCGGCGGCCAAATGGCTCAAAGCGCGTCCCGACTCCACCCGCAAACTGGGCGCGGTGGGTTTTTGTTTTGGCGGCGGGATGGTGAACCAATTAGCCGTGCGGCTGGGTCCTGAGCTGAATGCTGGAGTCGCGTTCTATGGGCGGCAGGCAGGCGTAGATGATGTTCCAAAGATTTCCGCCCCACTGCTGTTTAATTACGCGGGCAACGACCAGCGAATCAACGAGGGCAGGACGGCTTACGAGGCGGCGCTTATGGCCCAAGGGAAGGTCTACGCGTCATACATGTACGACGGCAAACAGCATGGCTTCCACAACGACACGACTCCGCGTTATGACGAAGCCGCTGCCAAACTGGCATGGACGCGCACCCTCGAATGGTTCAACAAGCACCTGCGGTAACTCTGACCATACAGAGCGAGAGTTCCAACCGTGGATACTGCCTCCCAGCCCGTTACCGCGGGCTAGCTGGATCTCCATGCGAATGACTTGACGAGCGAACCAGCAGATTAAAAAAGCCCTGAAGCAAGACTGGTGTGATACGCATACCATAATCCAAAGGCGATGCTCAGTCCGGCTGCAGCAGTTTGTAGTCGGTGATGGAGTCCAGAGAGGTTGCGCGAGGTCAAGGCAAAGGGCAATCCGATCAAGCCTGACATCAGCAGCATGCCCACAATCGACCCAACCCCGAAGATTGCGAGATAAAGCATACCCAACCAGGCCGACTTGATTTGAGTCAAGACAAGAAGTGTTAACGCTCCCGATCCGGCGAGGCCGTGTATGGTCCCGACCAACACTGGTTTGATACCGATGGATGAGACAGCATGAGTGTGGGTTGACGACTGGGCGGGTTCGTGGCGCGTTGCCGTCTCATGAAAATGAACGTGCACGTGCGATACGCCGTCGTGGCTGTGCTTATGCACGTGAACCTCCTGGCGCTTTCGCAAGGCACGCCACAATGCGCTGGCTCCCAGCCCCAGAATCATCAGCGCGACACAAAACTCCAACCAGTTGCTGATTCTTTCCGGAATTGCGACTCGCAACGACAGGACAATTCCGCCGGTAACCAGCAGCGCCGCCGTGTGCCCGGCGCCCCACAAAGCCCCCACCATCGCAGACCGCAGTAAATTGCGATTCTGACTAACAACGGTCGATACCGCTACGACGTGATCAACTTCAGTCGCATGCTTAAGACCAAAGATTAATCCCAGGCCGAGTAAAGCCAGGACACCAGCTGATGTTAAGGATGTTTCCATTGCCAGTTTGTAGGGGTGCCACTCCGCGGGCACCCCGTGTCGCCCGATCCGTGCCGCTTGGTCAAGGGGCGACCAACATTAGGATCGTTATGCGGATGCCGTCAAGGAATCACCGCTGTGGTAAGCCAGGTCTTCGCCGGCGGTCCAGTTGGCAGTAAAGTTGTTGTTAGATTGCAGTGCGGAAGATGCGCTGATTGACGTCGAGAACACGCCTCACATCACCATCGCTCGTATGCACCATACATAAACCACACCCAAACCTTCAAACATTGCTCAAATCTCTTTCCATATGTGTGTTGCCGCACGGACGGGTGGCCTTTTCTATCTCATATTCAGTCAAAGGCCATTGCTCGACCACATGCGCACCTGAGTAGGACAGACATTCCTGTCTCTCGGGACGCGAGCAGGAGTGCTGCTGCGAGCCAATAGCCTTCTTCTGAACGTTCAACAGACAGGAATGTCTGTCCTACTTACAGCCGGGATCTATGAAGTATTTTTATGATTAAAGGTGACTCCAGCAACCCGCTCATCCTGGTAGTGGAGGATGTCCACGAGACGCTCGACGGCATTGAAAAGCTGCTGAAGGGTGACGGATATCGCGTTGCATTGGCCCGAGATGAAGAAGACGCGATTGAGAGTGCTCGACGACTGCCTCCCAGCCTGATTCTGGTAAGTCTGGGCGGATTACCACGCGACGTTATTGTCACTGCGCGTCGTATACGCGAATTCGCGGAGGTGGGAGAGGGCGTGCCGGTAGTGATCTTTTGCATCGAAGAGATACCGGAAGGCGATGAAGTTGCAATCGGCGAGAATGTGCATGTCACACGTCCTGACAACTTTAATCAGTTGAGAAGTCTCCTCACTCGTCTGCTCCAACTCGTTCCAACACCCGCTTGAAAACGAAGTCAGATGCCGTGGCGAGATTGTAGGGGCGTCCCTCCGTGGGCGCCCCGTCTTTCGCCAGGGCGGGGCACCCACGGAGGGACGCCCCTACAAACTGTCTAACGAATACGTCACGCGACTTTCGGACTATCAGGAGCTACAACCTCTTCTCGATTACCTATTGCCTGTGATGCCGTCAACCGACTACGCCGGCGCCAGGGAAAGATCCATTTCCGAAACGGTGGGACAGTATTCGCTTGACACACCGGAAGCGAGCGCGCCAGAACATCATCGACATCGAGATACTGCCTGGAGGAGCCGGAATATGAAGCCGGGCGAACCCGTCCATCGGGCATCTTCGGATGATCGATGATCGCTTGCTCTTCGTCCGAGCTTGCCTGCTCATCTTTAATTAACGTCAAGTTAGGTGTGTCCACAATTACCATCAGGTTGCCTGTGGCCATGCTGCTTTTTTGTCTGTCACCGAATGGGCCAGCCGCTTTCGCTTTCTTCCCCTCGAAACTTGCCTTTGTGCGCCGGCACTGGGCCCAATCTCCTTACCACTCAGCAGCGCGTCCTTGAACAAACTGTCGAACCCTGGGAGCAATTCGGTGTGACGTTGTTGTTGAAATTCCACGACCCACGAACTGACGGCTGTCGACCATCTGTTTGGATCTGCAGCTGAATCTTCCGTTTGCGTAATCTTGGGAGCTTTACGTTCCTGTTCCTTAATGATTTTGACTGATCGCGTTCTGTTCATGCGTTACCTGTGATGTGTAGAGGAGTGGGTTGCTTGCCGAGTTGCCTTTCGTCTCGGCTGTCTGCAGATTAAGCGGCTACGGGTTGCCCCTGAAAAACGAACTCGTTGATTCTTCCCAGCAGGTTTTCGATGTCCGGTTTATTGACGTAGCCATTAGCTCCCGCGGCTAACGCCTTCTGCTTGTCCGTTTCATAGGCTGCACCCGAGAAGAAGAGGATCGGCGTATGCGCATCCAGGTCACGGACTTGGCGACACAATTCAAAGCCATCGAGATCGGGTAATTTTGAGTCCAGCAAATACAGATCGAAGCGTTCGGCTTGAATCGATGAGAGGGCTTCGGCAGCAGTTCCAACCGACTTGGCTTCGATCAATGCCATCTCCAGTATAGCCCCTAACATCTCACGAGAGTCCTGATGGTCCTCTACGTAAAGAACACGAGGCCGGGGGTTCGATGACATTTGTGTTTCCTAACTTCAAACGGGGATAAAGATTTCCGAAGGTTGCTGAGGTTAAAACATGTAAGACAATTGGTCTGTGCGCCAACACACATATAAAACATGATTTGTGCCTTTTCACTCAAGTAGGACAGAAATTCCTGTCTGTTAAACGTTTAGGTTGAGTTTTGTTGCCCTATAAACATGCCTGTCTCGTATCGTAGACAAACAAGAAATGTCTGTCCTACCGCCTTTGTGTGATGGCGCACAGACCACGAGTTTGTTGAGCTATACCTTGGCGGTATTCGCTTTTTAATAGACCACCGAAAATGTTCGTAAGACCGCTAACGAAGGAAAAATGCAATGTCACTCATAGATCCGGCGATGCTCGGAATGTTCATTTCAAACCGACAGGCAAGTTCGGCCTTGTCGTTTGCCTCCTGGATTGTGCTCGGTCTGATTACTGGTTTCATCGCCAGCGTACTTCTTAACAAGACGGGCCACGGTCGAGGTCGCGACTGCCTGATGGGAATTGTCGGGGCAGTTGTCGGCGGTTTTCTATCTAATCTGATTGGGAGACCTGGTGAAGCCGGTCCGGATTTCTATAGCCTAATGGTGGCAGTGGTTGGCGCCGTAGTATTCATGTTTGTCTATCACGCCCTGTTCCGCCAGGGCCGTTTCCTTCAAATGAGGTGACGGTTTCAAGCGAATTTCTCGAAGGAGTAAGAGTTTATGATCGAAGACACAAAACAAAATGTAGACCCTGGCTCGGTGCAATTCAAGAAAGGCGTTGAAGCCGGACTGCGTTCCGCAAAGGACGCTAAGAATTGGAAAGCTGGTAATGAGTTAGGCCAGGAACTGAAAGATGAAGGTGACAATAAAGAGCCGGAGTTTGTAAGCGCGCCTAAGGAATCCTCGAGTCCCCTCTTTGTGAGTCGCAATCCAGGAGGAAATCAGGGCAATGCTCAGGACGAAAAGGATGAGACGGAAGAATAGCCACCCAACCCAAGTCAAAGAAGTTGTTTGCCGCTAAGCGACGGGCGCAGCATGTGAGGCGACTATTTGCCAGGAGCGCTCCTGCTGTTTCTCCAACACATTGGTATAGTTGTATTCACCGCTAATGTCTCGACCTCTGTATCGAGCTTTCATCATGAAGCGCCCTGCCATCACAGCCGTCTTGCCGTAGTATTTGACTGTCATATCCTCGGTTGAGAGCGACTCAAAGGCGAGAGTTCCGGACTCAATGTCTGACAGCTCCTGTTCTTTGTTATTGAATTGAGCAAAAGGAAACGTAAAGATGAAGCCCTCGGTCCAGACACGGTCGAACAACTCCCGGTCACCTTGCAGGTAGGCCGCAACCCACCTTCGATCCAGCTCCTTAAACTCCTCGTCAATTTTAGGCTTGCGATTTACTTTCTGACCCATTGCATCTCCTTCATAATTCATTCAGATCGGAACTAGCCCACCTCTGACACCGCCGGAACCGTGGATGCCTTTGACGGCGGCAGAACAGCCGCCACTATTTTTTCCGGACGCTGCCACATTACGTGCCGACCCAGCCTAATATCGCAAACGAAAATACAAATATCGCGATAAAGATCATCCAGGGCTTTTTCATAAGGATTCTCCTGCTCACATTCAAGGCTTGATCGCGACCTTAAGAACGCCTTCGGCGCGACTGCCGAAGAGGTCATGAGCTTCCTTAATTCGATCCAGGGGGAAGGTATGCGTCAGCAACGGTGTCAGATCTACGCGACCGTGCCTGACTACTTCCATCAGGCGACGCAGCTGATTGAGTTCGTTGACGGTGGCCAGGGAGTTCAGATCGGTGCGAATGGATGCCCAATCGGTTCGAGCCCGGGAGTTCAAACGATTACGGGCCATGAAACTGTTGACGAGCGAGGCTTTTTGCAGGACGTTCTGAACATCAGTTGTGTTCGCACGGCGTCGAGTTAACTGATCCCGAAACTGACTAGTCGCGTTCTCAAAGTCTGCCTGGAACGTATTGATGTCGTTTTGGGGCTGCGTCTGGTCCATGCGCCCGCGCGCCAGTGCCGCATTCAAACTGTTATGGAACCTACTCGAGGCTTGTTCGATTCGTTGGAGTATGACGCCGGCTTGTCTATCGGTCGTACGGGAAGCCTGTCGCTGCGCCTGCGCACTCACGCCGAGGATTGAGAGTGCCAACAGGATCGACACCGAAACTATGTTTTTTGAATTCTTCATTTTCTTCTTTCAGCTCAAGGAGCTCCGACTAGATTTTTCACAGAGCCGGGCGCGGTAGCGCCGGATGCTGGAGTCTACTTTGAACATTGAAGCGTCAACCCTAACCGGCTCCTAGGTGAAGCAACCTTTAGCATCCGGCGCTACCGCGCTCGGTTCTGTAATGTCACCCAAGTAAATTGCACCCGCAGAATCCAGGGCTTAGGTGGGGTGCTGTAGTCGCGGGATTACTCTTCGTCTGCCCTCTCTGAAAAATTACGTGCGGCAGGAAAGGGTGGTAACCAGTTCCCAAAATCTAGAGGTAATTTCTAAAGCAGAGCTAAGACGTTATAGCAATCGAAGCAGGAAAGGTCTGTGCGCTAGCACACATAGCATGAAGGCTGTGGTCGGGAGATATTGTCTCATTTACAACGATGAAGTCGCTTTGCTTGCAATTGTTTACCCTTCGCTGTAAATCTTCGTTGTGTTATCGCAGAGCAGGCAGGGGGTGGGATGCTCGCGGGGCACTCTGAGCGAATCAGCAGACTTAACAAGCATTATGCGAATATTAGAGATAGCAATAGGCATTATTCTGTTAGGCGGCGCCGCATGGACCACAGTTAGGACTTATAAGGGGCGGGGTACCTCGTCCTTCCTCGTCCTCGCATTCGCCATCTTTCTCGTAGCTCTGGGTTTGTTTTTCCTCTTTGGCGCTTTCGGGGCGTTGCTGAAGGAGTTCAGGTTCGGCTCAGATTGGATCAGATGAACCCACCACCGAAGGGAAGGATGACCGACTACCCAAGCAATCGATCAAACTCGTCTTTGACTACCCGGTAACATTCGCACACAGTCTCTTCCAGTTTCTCACGGTCCAGGATCGTAATGTGACCGCGCACGTAGCTAATCGCTCCAGAATCCTGCAGATGTCCGGCCGCCACAGTGACGCCCTCTCGCCTTACGCCCAACATATCCGCAATCAATTCCTGCGTCATGACCAATTCATCTGACTGAATACGATCGTGACTTAGCAACAGCCAACGGCAGAGTTGCTGCTCGACGGAATGAAGACGGTTGCAAACGGCCGTCTGTGATATTTGAGTGATCAAAGCTTGAGTATAGCGCAGCAGCAACTGTTGGAATTTCCCGCCTAACGCGAATTCATCCTGCAGGGCCTTTGCCTTCATACGGATGGCGCTGCCGGCGCTTTGTACGACGGCGCGGTTGGGCATGGTGCCGCCGCCCATGAAGAGGGCAATACCGACCACACCATCGTTACCAGTTAACCCCATCTCAGCGCTGGTGCCGTTTTCCATGGTGTAGAGCAAAGACACGATTGAATCCGTAGGGAAGAAAACATAATCCAACTGTCCGCCGAATTCATATACAACCTGGCCGAGAGAAAACGACACTTGCTGCAGCTGAGGAGCCAGGCGTTCATATTCCTCAGGCGGGAGTGCGGCGAGCAGCCGGTTTTGCACAGGCTCATTTAGTCTGGGATTTACGGACATAAGTGCTCTCTAAATTGTTATCGCCCCAAAATGGAGAGAAATAGGAAAACCCGGCGTCTATGAGCGAACCTTCAACATCAATGTGAATAACTTGCTTAAAGCATACCACGTGATTGAAGGGCTTAAAAGTTCTGGATGCGCTATGTAGTACTTGTGTACTATATCCTTCCTTTGACATATATCACTCAGAAGCGTAAGGTTGAATCGAACCGAGACCAGCTAACTCCATTCTCAGCTCTTCTGGACCCGCCAGATCGTCTGAAACCTACAGCTCAACTACCAAAAGTTCGGGGTGCTTACTCTGGCCGTTAGTTTGTTTATTGGCCGTTTCCGAAACGTAAGTAAGAAGCGCATTCCACTTCCCTACTCCAGTCGATCCCAGGCTTTGGTAGACAACTAAGAAGGAGACCGAAAGAAGTTATGACGACGAATATTCAACCACTGCACGACCGGGTGATCGTGAAACGCATTGACGAAGGCGAGCAGGTTCGCGGCGGCATCATCATTCCCGACTCAGCAAAAGAGAAACCGCAGGAAGGCGAAGTGATCGCTGCCGGCCTTGGCAAGTACAAGGAAGACGGCACCCGCCAGCCACTCGACGTTAAAACAGGCGACCGTGTGTTGTTTGGCAAGTACAGCAGCTCGGAGATTAAAGTCGATGGTGAAGAACTATTGATTATGCGCGAGGACGAGATTCTTGGAATCATCCAGCGCGCGGGTGCAGCTGCCGGCGGCAAGAAGAGCAAGTAGG
>Ga0190272_10000793_pt1 | contig 15489 bp, 11 predicted proteins | sample Popmic504T_FD_133746 | JGI IMG/M metagenome (GOLD analysis project Ga0190272, IMG submission 133746) | Populus adjacent soil microbial communities from riparian zone of Shoshone River, Wyoming, USA - 504 T | ecosystem: Environmental > Terrestrial > Soil > Riparian zone | place: USA: Wyoming... | reverse complement strand
TCGAAATAGAGGACCTTGCGGGGTTTGGCGGTCATGGGAACGGGGCTGATGGGCCGTCCGCGGGCGATGCTGTCAGCGATCTGGACACCGAGGAGGCTTTTGCCCTTGCCGGCGTCGGAGAAGAGAACGGCAAGCTCGCCTTCGAGCCAGAAGTCTCCGAAGAGAGAGCGGGGGTCGGGTCGAGAGGCGGCCTCTTCGATCCATTGGTTCATGGGTTTTATTGTGAAAAGATCTTGTGTCATATAGGAGTTATTGAAAGACGCGGGAGATGGGTATCGTTTGCTCTCCGCTAGTTAACAGGGTAACGGGCGGGTAAAGAGTGATTTTTAAGGTTTGTTGGGAATTGAAGAGTTGGGAGAGTTTGGAAGAGTTGGAAGAGTTACGGTTCGACGCCTTCAGCGTCGGAGGACGTGGGTGGGCATTACCCAGGGTTGCACTCGCTGCGCTCGTTTACCCTGGGCTTTAATATTTGTCGCCGTTGGCGACAGGAGAAGCGACCTCTTCGTCGGCTGATTCAATCGTCGCTGACGCGACGAGACGTTTGTATGCGAGATTACCGTGGGTTGAAACCCACGGCTAAAATCATTGGATCGCTACGCGATACCGGAAATGCAGCCGGCCCGATTTGGGCTTGCGGATCGCAGAAAGACAAACCACCCCGGATCCGGGGATGCTTCGGTTGAAAAGAGAAAACCACCCCGTCAGCCGAAACGGCTGCCACCCCTCCTTCGTAAGGAGGGGAGCCTTTTGTGAACGCTAGCGCGTTGAATACACGCAAGATGCCTGCGTTCCCGGCGAAGAGGATGAGTCGATATATGGAATTGTTGACGCGCGGTCTGTCAGGTAGGGGGGGCGTGGTTCAAGACAAAGGTTAGTTTGTAGTTGGGGAAATCCTTTTCTTGCTAATTAAAGCTCGTTAGTGTTACATTTCCCATGCTCATCCAAACCGATTACGTATGTTTCAAAAAGGTCAGCTAATTGGCCCATATAAGCTTGTAAGTCTCATCGGCCGCGGTGGTTTTGGCGAAGTCTGGCTTGCTGTTCGACAAACCAGTTTGCTAACTACGAAAGTGGCCGTAAAATTGCCACTCGATGACCAGATCGACATTGACGCTATTAAACGGGAAGCAGCGCTTTGGGAACAGGCAAGTGGTCATCCGAATGTTTTACCGATTATTGAAGCAAATATTTATGACGATCAAGTCGTTATCGTCAGCGAATACGCTTCAAGCGGGTCGTTGGCCGATTTGCTGAAGGAAAGGAAACTGTCTGTTCCAGAAGCGGTTGATATGATTTTCGGCATTTTGGCCGGCCTTGAATTCTTACATTCCAAACAAATTATTCATCGAGACTTGAAACCGGCCAATGTCCTTCTTCAAGGGCAAACACCGCGTCTCGCTGATTTTGGAATTTCTCGCGCACTACTTACGACTCAGACCAGCCAAAGCGTAAATATTACCGGAACTCCGCCATATATGGCTCCCGAAGCGTTTGATGGCAAACGCAACGTTCAAACCGATATCTGGTCGGTGGGAGTGATTTTCTATTATCTCTTGAGCGGAAACTTGCCATTTCCGCAACAAGGTATAACTTCACTGCTGGGTGCAATTGTTGGACAAAACCCCGCACCCCTGCCTACATCGGTTCCAAAAAGTTTGGGGAAAGTGTTGTCGAGTGCACTGGCAAAAAATCCGCAAGAGCGATACATGTCTGCGTCAAATATGAAAGTGGCTTTACAAGAAGCCGTCAATGCAAAATTTGACATTCCGAACGGGGCTAGGAATAAGCCAGAAGATGGCGAAATTGAAACCGTGTTGGCAATTCCGAAAACAAAACCGCTAAAAAAATCATATAAATCTTTGGTTGTTTTTGCAGCACTCGCGGCTTGTATTTTCGCGCTTATATTGGGCGGAGCAGCAACATTTTTATATTTCTTTTATCTTCCTAAATTCGATGTAAGCCGCGGTAATCTGACAACGCCGGGAACAGAGCTTCAATCGTCGCCTGAGCCTAAACCAGTGAACAAAACGGCGAAGTCTACGCCTAGACAACAGCCAACCCTTTTAGATACCCAAGTACCAAAGGAACCACCTCCAAATCCGGTGATTGATTTTGGCCCGGCCCGAAAATTGATTCCAAACAATATGCTTCAGACTGCCAGGCAAGCAGCTCAAAAAAAACATCGTGCTTCGAATTTTGTAGGTAAGGGCTGCGTTATTAGAACTCAAATTACCTTGGCGAGTCAGTCATCCGAGCTCGAACAATATGTTGGGACATATCGATGCCTCATGAAAGGAAAATATCTAGGTATAAGCAATTTCGACTTTGAGGTTCAGGTCGTGGGTGAGATTAGATTGCAAGGCGATAGACCAATTGTAAGTTCGTGGGCTCAATAGCGATTTCTGATTGTTCCTTTAGAAAATTTAAGAATGAATCGGATTGAACATCGCTCTATGCTCACGCGCGGCATCTGGGAAAGAGTACCCTCGCCGACGCGCGGGGCTACTAACGGGAACACGCGCCCTTCCGGTCGCGTTTCTGCCCTAATAGATTAGATTCGAGTTTAATCACGGCTAATTTGGCCTCAGGCGGCTAGTTGCACAAACTCCGGTCTACATATCGTTTGGACCCCGAAGCACTTATGTAATAGCAACCGCCCCGCGGACCGCGTGTATAGCCACTCGAACGAGGTGTCGATGGTTGTGAAGAGAAGCTCTTTGGCTCCGAGGAATCAGATGTGCGGCCGCAAAACGAGTGATCTACATAAGTCTTATTTCCGCTACTGTTGATGTAGTAGCACCCGCCGCGAGGCCCGGTTATGTACGTTTTTCCCGACGAACTTGGCTGGGTGGAGGTTGGATTGTCCGGGAACGTTTTTCGATCGGCGCTAATTCCGGAATCATCGGGCTTCGGCGGCACCTGCGCAGACGGCGACGGGACCGGTTTTTTTGCTGCCCGGTTGGAGTTGGACGGCACCGCTGCGGCCGGACTTGGAGACGACGAAGGTGACGCGGCTGGCGGCGATGTTAGCGCGCGGGGAGGTTCTGCCTTGGGAATGAGACTCAGAAGACCGCAAAAAACTATCGAGACTGCAAATGCACCAAACGCGAGCGCACCAATGACAATAGCGTTCTTATTTTGCCAAATGGGTAACGGAGCAGCGGCGTAATCTGCCGAGGATAAGGGCTGGCCGCATTTGGCGCAATAGTGCGAATCGAGAGCATTAACGGCACTACAGAACGGACAGCGTTTAAATTGTACGTGGACGGAAGAGGGCATTAATAATCACTTCCGAGCCACCCGAGGCGCAAAATAATTTTTTGTCTGAATTCGGGGAGCTTGAATGGTGCGATATTAATCCGGTTATAGCTTCAATGTCAAACTTTTAGCAAGGGAGATCGAAATGTCAGGTTCCGGCCCTGCCCCGCACTCACTTTGGGATTTGGGATTTGGATCTCGGATTGCAGAAAGACGAACCACCCGGGATCCGGAGATGCTTGGGGTGAAAAGAGAGAACCACCCCGTCAGCCGATGCGGCTGCCACCCCTCCTTCGTAAGGAGGGGAGCTTTGTATCCACTTTCTTGAACTTTCCCATCCCCAAAACCCGAACTTTGTTTTAAACTAGAACCGTGAATCTGCCGAACTATCTGACATTGGCCAGGATCGTCATCGTCCCGCTCCTGGTGGTGGTGCTGCTGACGCCCGTGGCGAACCGGTGGTTCGGCGTTAGCGGTTATGTTCTGGCTATCGCGATCTTTCTGGCCGCGTCGTTGACCGACATCCTGGACGGGTATCTTGCGCGCCGGCGCAATCAGGTCTCGACTTTGGGGAAGTTTCTCGACCCCCTCGCCGACAAGCTCTTGGTTTCGGCGGCTTTGATCGTGCTGGTAGAAAAACACCTGGCCCCGGCCTGGGCAGTGGTCGTAATTCTCGGACGCGAATTTATCATCACCGGCCTGCGGTCGGTCGCCGCGGCCGAAGGTATCGTGATCCAGGCGCAAAGCATCGGCAAGCTGAAGATGTGGGCACAATGCACGGCGATAGTCGCGCTGCTGATCGCCGGGGCCGCCGGCGACCCGCCCGTCTCGAATTTCGGCATGGTGGCCCCCAACCTGCTCTTTTGGGAGGTCGCGGAGGTGCGGACCGCCTTTTCTCATCTTTCCGCCCTTTCGCTTACAACCAACGATTGGCTGGTGTTCAACTATCTGGTCGGCCGCGGGGCGCTGTGGCTGGCCGTGATAACCGCGTTCTGGTCGATGTACGATTACTTCTCGTATTTCTTCAGGGAAAATAAAAAACGGAAGGCTGCTGCGCCTTCCGCCTTTGATGAAGCGGCCCCGCAGGACCGCAGCCCGGGAAATTAAATTACTGGACCTCGACCATATCGCCGGTGTGGATCTCTTGTCTCGTGCGGGTGATCACGGCTGTGGCCGTTCTTTCGCGAACATTGAGAATAACGGCCTCGCCAACTACTTTTCGCAGATTGTTGGGGCGATCGGAAACCGTGTCGGCGATCCTTACGACCTGGCCGTTCGATGTTTCCCCGGATACGCGCGGCGCCTGGTTAGAGTATCTGCCCCCGCCGTATTTACTGCTTTCGAAGCCGACATCGCGCGATGAGATGATCTCATCCGAGTCGGGGCCGAAAAGATTGCCTGTACCGAGGCGGCGGTAAACCGTCAGATAGTCGCCGACCCGGACGTTGTCCTCGGCGCCGAGGTCGATGTAGACGATCTGGTCGCGCGAGACCATTTCCTGGCTGTCGCGGGCCATGAATATTCTGCCCGAAGCTTTGCCCGAGGGATCGCCAAAAAGATCGAGCGCCGGCCGGTTTTCGAACATCGGGGTGGGGCGCAGTTGGACCGGCTGGACGAGGTCGCCCATCAGGATGGTTTCGCAGGACGTCCTGACCCTTACGACCGAGACTTCGGCTTTGACCCTGATTACTTCGAGCGCGCCGACCTCCTGCACGTAATAACCCAGATGGCCCTTGTTGGTCCAACGGGTCCGGACCTTGCCGCGGGGGCGGATAACGGTGAACACGTCGCCGACCTGAACACCCTTGTTCGCGCCCATGCTGATATACATATTCTGGTTCTGCGAATAGACGAACTGGTCCTGTTCGTTCTCGGCGCCCACGATCTTGTTGTCGACATTAACCGCGGCCGTCTGCACATAACCCGCGCAATACAGATTATTTGCGCCCGCGATCGCCATCGAGCGTCGGGCATCGACGACGAGGGTCGGCTTCAGTTCCGATTGCGCAACGGAAACCGCGGCAAAAACCGACAGGCCTAAAAAAAGCACTGCAAAACCTTTCTTGAAAAATTGAAAATTCACGATTATCTCCTTTAGCTGATGATTCTAATACCGGCTCTATATAAAGAATAAAAAGGGAATAGCCTGGAAATGCCAGAAAAATGTCCTAATTATCGTAACCTTTTAAAGCAACAATCGTCAACAAAAAATTTCAATGTTAAACACTTGCTTTTTGTACCGGGCGGCTTGCGCGAAGGGCAATGTTTTTGTAGTATTTTCGTTTGCCTCAGTTGTTGGAGGCGACGAATTAAGCCGGTGTAGCTCAGTTGGTAGAGCAGTTGATTTGTAATCATCAGGTCGGCGGTTCAAATCCGTTCACCGGCTCCAATAAAATCAATAGTTTAGGGCGATCAGTTCGATCGCCCTTTCTATTTCGTGTGCGAAAAGTGTGCGAAATTATTTTAACCGGCTGATTACAGCATCGATTCGAGTTTGTCCGATGCCTCTTGCTGCATCGTGGGAAGTTTTTTATACTAGTCACACCTAACGACTGGGTTTAGACTCAAGTTCTAAGACGAATAAATCTTAGATCTTTGCCCCGCCTGGAGGGATCCGGGCAGGCTTATTACCGGATTATACGAGCGGACGGTTTCTTAATCCGTTCTTACTAATATTCTTCTTTACTCTCACTCTTTAAAAAGCATCACAGGTTTCGCCTCCCGCCTTTCATTCGCCCTAACTGTCGGAATAGAATAATTATCTCTATTTCCAGCACCGGCAGGTTTAGTTCGTTCAATATTTTGGCGAATAGTTAAGGGCAGGTCGGCCAGATAAGGCTTAGTCAGATAACCGTCCGCTCCGGCCGCTAACCCTTTTTTCTTGTCGCCTTCAAAAGCATAGCCCGAATAAATAAGGATCGGAGTATTCGTAAATATATCCCGCAGGCGGCGGCATAATTCAAAGCCGTTGCCGTCTGGAAATCGCAAATCCAACAGGTACAGATCGAAATGATTCGATAGCGCCAGTTGCCACGCGTCGGCAATGGTCCTGACCGTAACGACTTCAATACCTGATAACTCACACATCATGCGTACCATAAGACAACTGTCTTCGTTATCATCGGCATAGAGAACACGGTTGCGGTTAAAAAAATTCATCGTTTTATCCTCACGAGTTTTTGTGAAGGAAAGAATCCGGAGTTCAGTGATTCTTTCCTTCACGCGCCTCTTTGTGCTTAGGGTCTAAGATTCCGAGAGACTTTTCTCTCATTTGTGACGATTGGAGATGCGATAAAGTCTAATGTGGTCATTTGATCCATTAAAGAAATGACTTGTACCGGTTGGTGGAATTTAGAGCTTTGATGATTGACTCCAAAGATCAGAACCTGACCGACCTTAACATTGGCGAAGTTGTAATAGCCCGATGGAGTGGTGTAAGTCGTGCGAGCAATGCCTTCGACGTTCGTCATTTTGATTAGCGCTTTGGAGATACCGCGGCCATTGGCGGTCGTCACACGACCGCCCACATTAACCATGGCCGCCGACGGTGTGGGATTACATATAAAAACGTTGTTCGCAGAACTGCCAACCCGAAAAAAAACCTTTTGGCACGGCACTCCGCCCTTGATGGTGGCAACACGGGAACTGTCGGTAGTGGGGAGCGGTTGAGGCCGGCGAACCTGTCGCCTTTCAGGCGCAAAGCGCTGCCGCTCTCCCCCTCCTGACGTCCCAATATTTGGAAGAATAGCCTGTGCGGAAACATAGCTGACGAGTGTCGGGCTCATTATCGCCGCGAGGGTGCAAAGGACGCATAACATAATTTTCCTTTTCATTGTTTTTACCTCAAAATTAAGAGTTACCTTCATTTTCATCCGGCAAACCCAGATCGATTTGAAGAGCGGAAGCTAAGCTCTGCTCCCCGCTAGGATACAACATTATTGGCGATTTGTCAACAATGTTAAACTTTTAGTTTTGAATTTTAGTTGGTAAACAATGAAAGACGATTGCGTTTTAGGCAGAATTTATGTGTGTAGCGCTCGACCGCGCGATAATTTATTCGATTTCGCGTCAGCAGTAAGACTCATACCAGGCGGTAAGATTCAGCTGCCCGTATGAACGGCCTTTTCTATACGCGCGGATGCACCGTTTGTCGGGACGGTTGGGGCACTTGTCCTTTGACCTCTTGTGCTGCAACCTTAACTTTCGGAATGGCTTGCCTTCCCTTTTCGTACCAGCTGCGCACGATCGCAACAGCGGCGTCATATCCGCTAAGTCCGAAGGCCATACCGAGTGCCAAAGCTCCCGCGCCCACCGCTGCCATAAGCAGCGTGTCGACAAGCGTGGTGGCAATTCCGATTTGATTTACCGCGATTACAGTGGCAACCGCCCTGGCCGCGATATTGGTGATGGTCGCCGGCATATCGGGATTACGCATTTCGGCGTTGGATGCCGCGCCGCGTACCAGTTTCGATAACGCCCCGGCGCCAATTCCGCCAATTATCAAAACTCCGAGCGCCATAACGGGGTCGGGCAGCCACAACGAAAGCTGGTTCGCAGCATCCAAAACTGCGGATAGGCCGAGGGCGTTAACTATCGCGATGAGCACGATCAAAGCGATGAGGCTCGCCGATTCGGATTTAATACTCACCTTGCTGACCAACCGGGTAAGGCGTGAGCGCAGGTCCTTCAAGTTGATTCTTTGTAATAATGTCGCAACGCCTTTTTCAACCAGGCTCGCGAGAAACCAGCCAATAATTAGAATGACGACGAATACGATAATTTTTGAAATAGTTGTTGAGAACATTGCTGCCGCTGTTCCCGTCGGCGAAGTCCCGACCACATCTCCCAACTCTCGTATTCCTATTTGCATATTTTTTCGTTCCTTAATTCATTTTATAGTCCTGTAATTTATAGGGCCTCCATACGCCGTATATTGAAAAAAGCGAAGGATGGATCGTCCCCTACAACCCATCCTTCAATGGCATTTGCTATGAACTAGTAGCTATTGCCATCATTAAAGGAGTTCCAAATGTCAAATATAGCCTTCTCCCTTATATTTTCGGCTAACCCAGGAGGATTAGTATGAATACAGAAATGGAAAGTGCTTCAAATTTTCCCTTACTGATTTTCAAACTATATATAAGCTACACGGTTAAACAAGTTTTGTTGGTATCGTAGGACACGGAAAAACAGATTTATTTTCGACTGAGACAAATTGGGGAGATAACCTGCCGCTGAAATAGCAAAAAAAGGTCTAAAGCGTTTGTTTTGAGTGTTGGCCGCAAATTCTGCGAGGGATAAAGCGGACTAAGTCCTTATCCTGAAATGATGTTTTTGATATTGATAGGTCTGTGAGCAAAAGCACAATAGAAACATTTTTTGATTTCTGCGGGGTAGTTTTCAATTACAATTACAAATTTTATTTGACGGGACCGCATAAAAATAGATTTAGATTCACTTAAAACCGGCGAACTCTTAGATTAACTGGTATTTAGCGACATGCTAAGGAATCAAAGAAGCACGCGTCCATCTCTTATTTTATTTTGAAATTATCGGGTAATTGATTATTTATATATACAATTTTTTTGCTCACAATTGTGCTCTAGCGCACAGAAGGTATATTTTTTTTGCCTTATAATCAAATATCGGTTATTTTTTAATTTGTTTCAATTAAAATAGAGGAAACAATATGAAGGCAATTCCCACTGCATCTATTGCTCTGAAAAACCATCTTCTTGCCGCTTTACCCGAAGAGGAGTTTGCACGGCTTAAATCCGGGTTAGAGCCGGTTTCCTTTAAGCTCGGCGAAGTCCTTTATGAATCCGGCGATAAATTAGAATACGCTTATTTCCCAACGACTGCGATTATCTCCCTGCTCTATATTATGGAAAACGGCTCGACTGCCGAAATCGGCGTGGTGGGCAACGACGGGGTTCTGGGAATGGCGTTGTTTATGGGCGGCGAGACGACGACGAGCCGGGCGATAATTCAGAGTGCAGGCGTGGCTTACAGATTGAGGGCAAAAGATCTGATGGAGGAATTCACGTTGGGCGGTATTTTTCAAAAGATGCTGCTGCGGTACAGCCAGGCACTAATGACGCAGATTTCACAGACGGCCGTTTGCAATCGTCTCCATTCGGTCGAGCAGCAGCTTTGCCGTTGTATACTGCTCAGCCACGACCGCCTGGAAACTGACGAGATAGTAATGACCCATGATCTTATTTCTAATATGCTCGGCGTACGCCGCGAAGGGGTCACCCGGGCCGCCCAAAAATTGCAGGAAAAAGGTTTGATCAAAAACCAACGGGGAGCTATCACATTACTCGACCGGCAGGGGCTGGAAAAAGCCGTCTGCGAGTGCTACAAGGTCGTTAATGACGAATATAACCGTCTTCTGAGCCGGGGTATCGGAAGAACTTTCGGGTAATTGGAATATTTCTGGATCGCGATTATCAATAGGTTAAGGCAGCTCGATGAGCTGCCCTTTTTGCTTTTGGTGTGTCCGTGATGTGTCAAATTCAAATTAAGTTCCAACTCGGTCAAGAGGGGTAAAATACCCCACTTGGGGCAAAATAGGTGTAGCTAATTGCCTTACTAGTTATTCCATTATCCCGGAAACCAAATATCCTTCCCCTTAACTCATTTAATTTCAATACTTTCAACAAAGAAAGTCGTCAGGCATGGAACTTGCGTTTTGTAAGCATGGAGTAACTATACCTGTGTTTTATAGGTGCTGAACTCTGTCTATAGTATTGCCGAGTAAAAACTTAACTGTGATGTCGCTTAATATACTTTCTCAAGCTTTTCAGACGCACATAAATTCATCGATGGATCAGGCATTATTTCCTAGTGAAGAGAACGAACGTATTCTCATCGTAGATGACAACGAACCCGTTCGAAAGCTATTTGCAGACTGCCTTTCCAGCCGGTACGACTGTGTCGAGGCATCGTCTGTCAGCGAGGCGTTAGCGCATCTAAAGGCAGCCGAGTTCGCACTTGTAATAACAGACGTTATTATGCCCGGACTCTCCGGCACTGAGCTTCTGCGCAAAATAATTGAAACCTATCCCTATACTGCGGTCATTATGGTGTCAGGCGTCGACCGCCCTCAGCGGGCCCTCGATGCCGTGCGGCTAGGTGCTTTTGACTATTTGATTAAACCTTGCGACCTCGATGTGCTGGAGCTGACTGTCGAGCGCGCTTTGGAAAAGCGCACATTGATGTCAAATGCGCGTCAATACAAACTAGATTTGGAAGCCCGTAATAACGAATTAGTGCGCAGTAAGATTCAGCTTGAACGTCTTCAAACACAAATTGTTCAAAACGAAAAGATGGCTTCGCTCGGCCAGCTGGCAGCCGGAGTCGCGCACGAACTTAATAATCCCGTCGGTTTCATATATGGAAATCTGGATTTTTTGAATCAATGTATCGGTGGCCTGATAAAACTTCTTAACTATTACGATGGAGCCGAATTGAACGAATCCGTCGTTACCGGCGCGGCTTTGCTCAAAGAGCAGATTGATTATCAAACATCGCTTGAAGATCTAAATTCAATTATTTGTGATTGCCGCGATGGCTCGGAGCGGATCCGTGACATTGTCCAAAATCTTCGCACTTTCTCAAGACTTGATGAAGCAGAGTTCAAAAAAACAGACATTCATGAAGGAATCGATTCTACCATCAGGCTGCTGTCGCGGTATTTCAGCACGGACAATATTTCGCTGGTTCGTAATTACGGTGAACTGCCGTTGATAGACGCTTTTTCGGGACAGCTAAATCAAGTGTGGATGAATTTACTTGTCAACGCGGCGCAGGCTGTAAGCCACGACGGCGGTGAAGTGCGTATAACGACATGCGCAGACGAAGAATTCGCGTCTATTGCCATTAGCGATACGGGGGGCGGCATTGAGGCGGAATATCTTACCCGGATATTCGATCCGTTTTATACCACGAAACCGGTAGGCGAAGGCACGGGATTAGGGCTTTCAATATCTTTTGGTATTGTTGAGCGCCACCGCGGAACAATAAGGGTTAACTCGGGGATCAACGAAGGCTCGACCTTTACCGTAAGGCTTCCCATAAACTTAAAAGAACCGGCTTCCTCCGTTGCTGAATCCAAATAATTTGACCCAAACTTTTAGATATAAGGCTGAATAATTTATGAATTACAAAATCCTAATTGTTGATGATGAAGAGGCAAACTTACGACTGCTGGAACGGCTTTTCCGCAGTCAATATTCTGTTCTCACCGCCGTAACAGGCACTGAGGCCCTTGAAGTTTTAAGGCAGCATGATATAGCGCTGATTATCTCCGACCAACGTATGCCCGTTATGACAGGTATCCAGTTTCTGATGCGAGCGGCAGAAATGCGCCCGCGTACGGTTCGTATCATTCTCACCGGATACACGGATGTCAACGCTCTTGTCGATGCAATCAACTCCGGTGTTGTATATAAATATGTTGCGAAGCCCTGGGCTAATGAAGATTTGCAGCAGACAGTTAAAAGAGGTTTGCAACATTACGAAACGCTTAAAAGTCAGCATAATCTTAAGCAGCAAAATGAGCGATTACATGTTCGTCTGGAAATCGCGCGTCAGAGTATTGTAAAAGTGTTTGTCGAGATGCTCAGCATAAGAGATTCGAATGCTCCGGGTCATGCCTATCGGACCGGTAATTATGCTGTGGCTATCGGTCAGCGTTTGGGTCTCGAACCTCAGGAAATCGATCAGCTTTCGCTTTCCGCACTTCTGCATGAAGTTGCATATATCAGCATTCCCAGTGACACTTTATTAAAAGCGACAGCCCCGAACGAGAAAGAAAATTTGATAGTAAAACCGAATCTTGAATGGGGACTGCAGTTGTTGGCGAGTATTCCCGATTTTGAAGACATTGCTTCCACAATCCGTTATCAGGGTATACAGTGGGATGGCAGCAACTGCCCCGAAGGTCTCGGCGGCGAACGGATTCCTCTTCAATCTCGCATCATCGCCGTTGCCGACGCTTACGACGAGATGACTATGCCGCACGATTTACAAACTAGCCGGACGCACGATGACGCAATTACCTATCTGCAATCTGAGGCCGGGAAGAAATTTGATCCGGAGGTTGTCGAGATTTTTTGCAAATCGAGATCACTCGGTCAAATTCCTAACATTGAAGCTGAAGGCGAAATAGGTTTAACCAAATTAAACAGCTTAAAGCAGGCGCAGATGATATGATGGTTGGGTGGGTAAATCCTTACACGCTCTAGTTATCGACGATGAACCGCAAGTCAGTTCGCTCGTTGCCGTCATACTCGAAGGCGATGGTTGGACCGTGAACAAAGCCCGCACCGCGGCCGAAGCAATTACAAAACTTCGGGAACGGTCATGGTCGCTTGTTTTTTGTGACGTTGTCCTTGGCGGGCCCGATGGTTATTCGGTATTGCGTCAGTTTACGGAAATACAGCCAAATGCGCGTTTTGTGCTGATGACTGGGCGAGGTTCAGCAGCGGGGGCTCTCGATGCGACTTCCATCGGAGCTTATGACTACCTGCTGAAGCCTTTTTTGGTTGCGGATATTCTCCGTGTTTCCTCGATTGTAAAAGAGCAGCTTAAAAGCAAGAAAGAACGCCCGGGGCCGGGCGGCGAAAAAGTTATACCGGGCTATGAATCCGACCTCCCGCTTATAGGAATAGCACCGAACTTTGTCGAGTGCCTGAAGATGGTAGGCCGCGTCGCCGGGACAAATTTGCCTGTACTACTCAGCGGCGAATCCGGCACCGGTAAAGAAGTCGTCGCCCGGGCGATACACCAACGAAGTAAAAGATCGAAATATCCGTTTGTCACCGTCAATTGCGGAGCAATACCGACCGAGCTCATCGAATCGGAACTCTTCGGACACGCAAAGGGGTCATTTACCGGGGCCGACCGAGAACGCATGGGATTGTGGGAGGAAGCCGGCGGTGGCACGCTCTTCCTTGACGAGATTACCGAAACAAATCCGTTTTTCCAGGTGAAACTACTGCGTGCCTTGCAGGAGGGCGAAATCCGACGGGTGGGTTCAAACCGCACTATCAAGGTTGACGTACGCATAATTGCGGCGACAAACCGCAAAATTGAAGTCGAGGTCGAAAAGGGCAACTTTCGTCAGGATCTGATGTATCGGCTCAATGCCGTGACGATCGATCTCCCGCCTCTCCGTGAAAGAAAAGAGGATATTCCTTTGCTTGCCGAGCATTTCGGTCTCAAGGCCGCATCGTCCGACGGGTCACCGAAGTTCTCGACGCAGGCGCTGCAAATACTTCAAAACTATGACTGGCCAGGCAATATACGCGAACTGGAGAATTCCGTTTCGCACGCCGTGTCAGTAAGCGACGATATTATTTACCCGGAGAACCTGCCGGCCCGCATCCAGTTCAGTAATGATACAGCCTCGCGATCCATCGAGGACAAGGTTGGGCGCGAAGCCTCCCACGACGGGTTAGATGCGGACGGCGAATGGCTTTCGCTGGCCGCGATGGAAGAAAAACACCTTTCGAGGGTCTTGGCTGACACGGGCGGTAATAAAATGAAGGCCGCGCGTATACTAAAAATCGATCGGAAAACTTTAGTCCGTATCATCAAGCGAATCGATTGAGATCGTTACCCTTAATTCAACGACCGAGAGTACTTATAGCCCCCTTTCTTTTCGCCAAAAGAAGCCCGACTAGGCTCCACGACCAATCGAAAAATCATTATTTTTAATAGCGTGTGATCGGAATATCGATTGACTGTTGTGTTACAGGTTCGGCTCCAAGCTCAACGATGATCGAGGTGTTTTCCGCCCCGCTCCCGAAGCGAACAATCAATTCTGTTTTTCCGGCCGGGAGATTTCGGAGCAAGTATGCCCCGTCGACGCCGGAGATCGATGACTTGTTGTCAATAGTAACCGACGCACCCTGCACCGGCTCATCATTCCCAACGGTATATCGACCGTCGCCGTCTCTGTCAATAAACACGACCCCGGCAACGGCCCGCTGTGCGGCAAGCGGCACATCGTAATATGTGCTATGGAGGGCCTCCACGTTAATTGGGGAAGAAGTGATACCTGGAATATTAAAATTTGCCGGCAGGCTCGCGGGATCGATCTCGATCGTATATACGCCGGGCCGCAGGTCGCGAAAATCATAGGTCCCGTCCCCTTGAGTTTCCTGCTTGAGAGTAAAGCTCCCGTAACCAACGTTCACCGACTTGATAATAATTCTTATGCCCCCAAGACCTATGGGATTTCGCGCAGGCATTGTCCCGCTCAGGTCCGTGTCATTAAAGACGCGGCCGCTTATCGATCCGAAATCGCGTACGCCGAAATTCAGGTTCAGCTTTTGACCCGAGTCGAGCGCAACGATGTTGTTGGTAGCGGTAGTCGCGAGCAGCCGGACGCCCAACTCGCTCGATATTAAAACGACTTTGTGCTGCCCTTCGTTCGCAGATAGTTCGTACCGGCCGTTTTTGTCGGTCGTGACGTTTCGCTTACCGTCGATCTGGATCTTCATACCGGGTACCCCGGGTTCTGTAGGATCAGGCCGGCCGTTGCCGTTGAGATCGTAAAAAACGCGGCCGCTGATCTTACCGCGGTTGAAGTTGAAGAGCCGTAAAAATTGAAAGCCGTCGCCCGATGATCCCAGTTGATGCGTATACGAAAGGGTAATCCCGTTTTCAGAACGGCCCCCCATGGTTCTCCACCCGTTCACCTGCAGCGAATTGGCATTGTCGAGCCGAATACCGATACTCGCGGCGATGTAAAGGTTCTTATGATTGACCGCCAATACCTCGCCCGCGTTGTATCTCACCTCAGCGGTCGTCGTAAACCGCGAAAATGTTTTTTGGATGCGAGCTCCGGCATCGAGGCTGCGCGTTTGCGGCAGTTCAATTCCGTTCAGGAGCATATTGAGACGGTCGCGATTGGCGCGGATAAATGCTGCCGGGTCGAGGGCAAAGGCAGCCTGAAGCGCCGGCGGGAGAAGCTGCGGGTTGCGGACTATCAGGCTGGTAAGCGAGGGACTCTTATGGTTATAGGTCGCAAACCCCGTTACGGAACCGCCGCGCCAGGCGAAACGGAGCTGCTCATTCAAACTGAATCCTTTTTCCAGCCCTGCGTCAGCACCGGATTCGCGGCTGAAATTAACACGGCCTTCAAGAGTATTCGACCAGTTTTTATTAAAGCGGCTATTGTAGCCGATCAGGAGACTGCGGGTTTCGATCTTAAACCTG
>Ga0190272_10000792_pt1 | contig 15495 bp, 14 predicted proteins | sample Popmic504T_FD_133746 | JGI IMG/M metagenome (GOLD analysis project Ga0190272, IMG submission 133746) | Populus adjacent soil microbial communities from riparian zone of Shoshone River, Wyoming, USA - 504 T | ecosystem: Environmental > Terrestrial > Soil > Riparian zone | place: USA: Wyoming... | reverse complement strand
GCCGGCGCGCCCACGACTCCAACTGCTCCCTCTCACCCTCATCAAGCTCGATTAACACAGCAACAGGACTCGGCATAGCCAAATCCTATCGCTCAACACGAACTAACGACTCACGACACTAGGTCATCGCGTTGATGCCGGTCGTCAAGCGACCGATGATCAGCTTCTGGATCTGGGAAGTGCCCTCGTAGAGGGTCGTGACGCGGGCGTCGCGGAGGTAGCGCTCGACGGGGTGGTCGTCGACGTAGCCGGCGCCGCCGTGGACCTGGATCGCCGTGTTCGCGCTGCGGATCGCGGCCTCGGTCGAGAAGAGCTTGGCGACCGAAGTCTCGAGCGTGTTCGGCTGGCCGGTGTCCTTCAGCCAGGCGGCCTTCCAGACGAGGGCACGCGCGGCGTGGGTGTCGACGACCATGTCGGCGATCATCGCCTGAACGAGCTGGAAGGCGGCGATCGGGCGGCCGAACTGCTCGCGCTCCTTGGCGTAGGCGGTCGACGCGTCGACGCAGCCCTGGCAGATGCCGACGCAGCCGGCGGAGACGCTGAAGCGGCCGGAGTCGAGCGCGGTCATCGCGACCTTGAAGCCGTCGCCGATGTCGCCGAGCAGCGCGTCGTCGCCGACCTCGACGCCGTCGAGCGCCAGCTCGGCGGTGTCGGAAGCGTGGAGGCCGAGCTTGCCGTGGATCTCGGCTGCCGAGAAGCCGGGGGCATCGGTCGGTACGAGGAAGGCGCCGAGGCCACGGTGGCCGAGCTCGGGATCGGTCTGGGCGAAGATCAGCGCGAAGGCGGCGTAGTTGCCGAGCGATATCCACTGCTTCTGGCCGCTGATCCGCCAGCCACCGTCGATCTTCTTCGCGCGGGTGCTGAGGTTGGCGGCGTCGGAGCCGGTGTCGGGCTCGGTCAGGCCGAAGCAGCCCATCGCCTCGCCCGAGCAGATGCCAGGTATGAAGCGCTGCTTCTGCTCCTCGCTGCCCCACTTCGCGATCGCGGAGCCGACGAGCGAGGTGTTGACCGAGACGACGGTTCGCGCGGAGGAGTCGGCGCGGCCGATCTCCTCGACGATCAGCCCGTAGGTCCGGTAGTCGATCCCGCGGCCGCCGTACTCCTCGGGCAGGATCGGCCCGATGAAGCCGATCTCGGCGAGCTTGGCGACCAGCTCGGTGTCGAAGCGGCCAGAGCGGTCGTTGTCGCGCGCCCGTGGGGCGATCTCGTTGTCGGCGAAGTCGCGTGCGGTATCGCGCACCAGCCGCTGCTCGTCGGTCAGCTCGAAATCGATCACCGCGGGCAGTCTAGACTCGGTCGATGGACGAGTTTGCCTGGTTGACCGCGGGTTTCCTGATTGGCGGGATCCTGCTGCTGCTGGCGCTCGGCAAGTGGTATCCGGGATCGGGCGCGGATCAGGTCGACTGGAAGCCGACGCGGTCGATCGAGCAGGAGATCGAGCTCGAGCTCGACGACGTGGCGCAGATGCTCGAGGCGAACAACGCCCGCCGCCGGGCTTCGGGCCGGCCGGAGCTGACCGAGGACGGCCTGCGCGACGAGGTCGCGGCCGAGGAGGAGCGGCGGCTGCGCGCTTCCCCGGAGGACTTCTAGCCGGCGACCGTCGCGGCGGCGCCGTTGTCGGTCCTGTCCGGCTTTAGGTCGAGCAGGAAACGGTCCGCGAGCGCCTCGACGAGGCCGGGCAGCCGGCCCTCGTCGCGTGCCAGCGCGAGCTGGCGCTTGGCGCCGTTCTGCTCAGCCATCGTCTCGATCAGCGCCAGCTCGCTCTCGCAGCCGAGCGCCGCGGCGTGCGGGGCGCAGGCGGCCAGCAGCCGGTCGAGCTGCTCGCGGACCGGCGTCCGCTGCTCGCGCGCCGGGTCGATCAATCGGGCGTCCATGCCATCTCGCGCGGCGATGAAGCGGTTCTCCTCGAGCGCCTCCTGGGCGCCGACGAGCGTCGCCTCGACATATCCCTCCTCGACCTCCAGCCGGGCGATGCACTGGACCAACGCGGCAAGCGCGGCCGCCTCGCTGGCGGTGGTCTGGGCGTCGAGCACCCGCACCTCGACGGTGCCGAAGCGCGGCTGCGGACGGACGTCCCACCATAGGAAGGTCGGCTCGGGGAAGGCGTCGCAGCGGATCAGCAGATCGACGGCGCCGACCCAGTCCTCGTAGTCGCGGAAGGCACGCGGGATGCCGACGCGCGGGAAGGCCTGGAACAGCGGCGTCCGCGCCGACGCGAGGCCGGTGTCGCGCCCCTGCCAGAACGGTGAGTTGACCGACAGCGCGAGCAGCAGCGGCAGATGGACGCGCATCCGGTTGAACAGCCGGATGCCGTCGGCCGGTCCGCGCACGGCGACGTGGATGTGCAGCCCGAAGGTCGGCTCACGGCGAGCCAGCTCGCGCATCGAGCCGTAGACCGCCTCGTAGCGCGGCCCGGTCGAGACGACGGTCTCGTGCCAGACCGTCGACGGGTGGGTGCCGGCGCTCGCGGCACGCAGCCCCAGCGCCGACAGCTCGCGGTCGAGTTGGCTGCGCAGCGATCGCAGCTCGTCGTGGACGCCGCCGGCGGTCTGGTGAACGCCGGTGCTCAGCTCGAGCGCCGAGGTGTGCGTCTCGCGCGTCACATGGCCGTCCATCGACTCCGGCAGTCGCGGCAGCACGCGGTCGATCTGCTGCGCCAGCGACCAGTCGTGCGGGTTGAGCAGCATCACCTCCTCCTCGGCGCCGAGCGTGTACTCATTGCCGCCCTGCCATACAGCCCAGTCGGGCAAGCGCGCGCTCATGCCGCACGCACCCGTATGTCCTGGGCCTCGAAGTGCATCGCCGCGTCGACGAGGCCACGGAACAGGCTCGCCTGCTCGCGTCGCGCGACGAGGCTCTCGGCGTGCCACTGGACCCCCACGGCAAAGTCGCGCGCCGGCGCCTCGAGGCCCTCGATCACCCCGTCGGGCGACCAGGCAACCGCACGCAGGCCGTTGCCGATCTGGTGCACCCCCTGGTGGTGGAAGGAGTTGACCGACGCCTCGCGGCAGCCCATCAGCCGCGCCAGACGGCTGCCGGCGGCGATCGTCACGTCGTGGACCGCGTGGTCGCCCGGCTCGCGCTGGCGGTGGGCGATCGTCACGCCGGGACGGTCGGGCAGGTGCTGGTGCAGCGAGCCGCCGCGCGCGACGTTGAGCGCCTGCATCCCGCGGCAGATCGCGAGGATCGGCAGCCCGCGCTCGTCAGCCTGGCGCGCCAGCTCGAGCTCGAAGCGGTCGAGGTCGGGCTCGATCGGCCCGAGCTCCGGGTGGGGTCGCTCCTCGTAGGTCTCGGGGTCGAGGTCAGGGCCGCCGGAGAGGCAGACGGCGCTCAACCGGCCGAGCAGCGGCTCGATCGCCTCGAGCTCGAGCGGCGGCATCACCACGGGCAGCCCGCCGGATGCCTCGATCGCGCGCAGGTAGGTCAGGCCGAGCGCCATCTCACGCCGCGGCGGGTCCGCCTGCGGCGTCTGCTCGACGCGCTCGGCGAAGCGCACCTCGGAGGTCGTGACCCCGATCAGCGGGCGGGTCGGGGTCAGGCCAGCAGCCACGTGTCCTTTCCTCCTCCGTTGCGGGAGCTGTTGACGATCAGCGAGCCGCGCGTCAAGGCGACCCTGGTCAGCGCGACCGGGGCGGTGACGGCGGCGTCGCCGACGCCGATCACGAACGGCCGCAGGTCGACGTGACGCGGCTCGAGCCGGCCGTCGCAGACGGTCGGCTGCGTCGACAGATCGACCAGCTCCTGAGCGACGTAGCCGTCGGGGCGCGCGGCGACCTTGCGCCGCACGTCGTCGCGCGTGCGCGGGCTGACGCGCGGGCAGACCACGACGCCCTCGCCGCCGTAGCCGCCGCGCGGCTTGACGACCAGCTCGTCGAGACGCGGGAACACCTCGTCGAGCACCTCCGGGTCGCCGAGGTCGTAGCCGCGGACCGACTCGATCAGCGGCTCCTCGCCGCAGTAGAAGCGCACCATCGCCTCGACGTAGACGTGTGCGAGCTTGTCGTCGGCGACGCCGGCGCCGAACGGGTTGACGACCGCGAGCGTGCCGGCGAGCAGCGGGTCGAGCAGCTTCTCCGCGAGCCACGTCGGCTCGCCCTCGGACGTGCGCAGCCGGTCCTCGTCGGTGCGGCGATAGACGACGTCGATCGCGCGCGGCCCGCCCGCCTCGCCGCGCGCATAGAGGCGGTCGCCGTCCTGGGACAGATCCTCGGGGCGCAGGATCGGGATGTCGAGCGCGGCGGCGAGCGCGCGGTGCTCGTACCAGGCGCTGTTCGACGGTCCGTCCGAGAGCAGCGCGACCGCGGGACGCTCGGCACCGGCAGGCGCCGACGCGCGCAGCGTGTCGGCGAGCAGCAGCAGCGCGCGGCGTGGATCGAGCCGGCCGGGGGGAGGGGCGAACGGCAGGCTGGCGTCGCCCGCCTCGCGCGCCGCCAGTGCGTAGGCGATCCCGGATGGGGTGCGCATGTTGTCCTCGAGCACCATCAGCGCTCCATCGCCGTCGCGAACGAGGTCGAGCCCCGCGACCCAGCCGAACCTCGCCGGCACCCGGCCGATCAGATCGCGCTCGAGGTGGTCGGCGGTCTCGATCACGCGCTCCGGGACGATCCCCGCCGCGACGATCGCGCGTTGGTCGTAGACGTCGGCGACGAACGCGGCCAGCGCCCGTCCGCGCTGGGCGAGCCCGCGTCGCAGCAGGCTCCAGTCGGCGGCGTCGATCACCCGCGGAACCGGATCGACGAGAAACGGCGATCGTCCCGGCCCCGACCCGAAGCCCACTCCGCGCTCGTCCAGCGTCGCCTGAACGGCGGCAGCCGTCGCGTCCAGGTCCGCCGTCGCGAACGCATCCATCGTGGTGGTCACGCTGCCCACGCTAAGCGTCCGCAAACCTGCGGTCCTTGGCCCGTTGGACAAACCGCGCGGCGCCCTTCTCGCCCGCCAGGATGGCTAGAGCAGCGGGTCCAGCCGCTCCAGCAGGTGCTGGACGATGCGTCCCGTGGCGCCCCAGACGAGATGGCCGTCGACCGTGTAGGTCGGGGTCTTGAACGGGACGCCGCGGCGCGTCAGCCGCTTGTGCTCGTGGCCGCGCACGAGGTCGGCCAGCGAGAGCTCGAGGATCTGGGCGACCTCGGTCTCCTGAGGCGCCCAGGCCTGACCCGGCTCGATCAGGCCGACGAACGGGAAGACGCGGTAGCCGGTCACGAAAGTGCCGACCGGCGGCAGGGCGCCGACGAGCTCGACGTCCTCGCGGGCGAGGCCGACCTCCTCCTCGGCCTCGCGCAGGGCCGTCGTGCGCAGGTCCTCGTCCGGGAAGTCCTGGCGGCCGCCGGGGAACGAGATCTCGCCCGCGTGGCGCCGCATGTCGGCGCGCCGCTCGGTGAAGACCGCCACCGGTTCGCCGGCGCGGTGGAAGATCGGCACCAGCACCGCGGCGTCGGTCCTGCCGGGGGCATCGAGCGCCGCCGCCTGCTCGGGCGTCAGCAGCAGCTCGCGCAGCTCGGCGGCGGTTGGCATGCGACGTATGATCGCGGCATGGCCTACGTCAACGACGCCGAGGGCTGGAAGCGGCTGGTCGCGAGCCTCGCCCAGTGGTCGCGAGCGATCGACGGCGCGTCGGAGGGGATGCGCTCGATCGACCGCGACGGGCTCGTCATGACGACGACCCCAGCGGTGCCCGAGCGCTCGATCGTCAACGACGTCGTCTACTGGGACGGCGCCGCGCTGATCGCCGCCTACGACGAGATCGAAGCGGCCTATGCCAGCGCGGGCATCGATGCCTGGCTCGTCTGGGTCCCGGACTCCGACACCGACGTCGCGGGCGCGTTGGCCGAGCGCGGCCACGTGCTCGACTCCGACCCCGAGGCGATGGTGCTCGATCTCGACGCGATCGAGCGGCCGCCCGAGCCGGCCGGCTTCAGCCGGACGATCGACCCGGTCGAGCTGGCGCGACTCAACGACCACGCCTACGGCATGCGCAGCGCGTTCGAGCGGGCGCTCGCCCTGCTCGAGCCCGGCGGTGGCCTGTACTTCTACGGCGTCGATGGCGACCAGGGCCTCGCCTCCGGACTGGTCACCTTCGACTACGAGGACGACTGCAGCGTCTGGCTCGTGGCGACGCGCGAGTCGGCGCGCGGCCGCGGTCTGGCCAGCGCCCTGATGGCCCACGCGCTCGCCGACGCCCGCGAGCGCGGTCGCTCGACCTCGACGCTCCAGGCGACCGACCTCGGCCGCCCGGTCTACGAGCGGCTTGGGTATCGCAGCCTTGGAGAGATCCAGCTATGGGAGAAACGCCGCTCAGGCAGCGACGGGCTCGCCGACGGCGGTGCGTGAGAAGCGCATCGCGCCGTCCTCGACGTCGCCGTCGCGCAGGTTGCGCACGTCGTCGCGGTAGCTCATGCTGAGCTGCCAGGGGGCCGCGGGGCCCTGCTTCGGGAACTGGTCCATCGAGCGCTGGACATAGCCCGCTGTGAAGTCGAGCAGCGGCCGCCGCTCGAGCGAGGGGTCGTCGGCGATCGGCACGCACTGGTCGTATCGATGGCGGTCCATGTGCGCCAGCAGGCGGCACATGTACTCGCAGGTGAGGTCTACCTTGAGCGTCCACGACGCGTTGATGTAGCCGACGGCGAAGGCGAAGTTCGGCACACCGCTGAGCATCATCCCCTTGTAGGCGAGCGTGTCGGGCAGCGCCACGTCCTCGCCGTCGACGACGTGCTGGACGCCGCCGAACGCCTGGAGGTTGAGCCCGGTCGCCGTGACGACGATGTCGGCCTCCAGCTCGGCACCCGACTCCAGCCCGATCCCACGCTCGGTGAAGCTGACGATCCGGTCGGTGACGATCGTCGCTCGACCCTTCGAGATCGCCCTGAACAGGTCGCCGTCCGGCACCGCGCAGAGGCGCTGATCCCAGGGGTCGTAGCGCGGCCGGAAGTGGGTGTCGATGTCGTAGCCGTCGGGAAGCTGATGCTTTGCCCAGGCGCGGATCAGCCGTCTGACCAGGTTCGGGCGCCGGCGGGCGAGCTTGTAGACGAGCGATTGCAGCGCGACGTTCTTGCGCCGCGTGATCGCATAGGCGACGTGCGGGGGGAGCACCCGGCGCAGGACGTTCGCGATCGCGTCCCGCGACGGCACGGTGACGATGTAGGTCGGCGAGCGCTGGAGCATCGTCACCTGGGCGGCCGCTCTCGCCAGGGCGGGTACGAGCGTCACCGCCGTCGAGCCGCTGCCGATGACCACGACCCGCTTGCCCGCGCAGTCGAGCTCCTCGGGCCAGTGCTGGGGATGGACGATCTGTCCCTGGAAGCGCTCTCGGCCCTCGAAGTGTGGCGTGAAGCCCTCGTCGTAGCGGTAGTAGCCGCCGGCCGAGAAGAGGAAGCCGCAGGTCAGCGTGACCGTTTCGCTGCTATTGCCGCGCGTCGCCTCGACGGTCCAGCGGGCGTCCGTGCTCGACCACGTCGCGCGCACGACGCGGTGGCCGAAGCGGATGCGGCGGTCGATCCCGTTCTCGCGGGCGGTCTCGCGGACGTAGTCGAGGATCGCCGGTCCGTCGGCGATCGCCTGCTCTCCGGTCCACGGCTTGAACACGTAGCCGAGCGTGTGCAGGTCCGAATCCGACCGGATGCCCGGATAGCGGAACAGGTCCCACGTGCCGCCGATCGCGTCGCGGCCCTCGAGGATCGCGTAGCTCTTGTCCGGCAGCTTGGTCTGCAGGTGGTACGCGGCGCCGATGCCCGACAGGCCAGCGCCGACGATCAGGACGTCGACGTGGTCAGGGGCGGCAACGCTCGGGGACCTGGAGAGGCTCACTTCTGCGGTACCAGTATGTCGTGCCGGACACGTGGCCTGCCGGCGGGCGGGACGCCGGACGTCACGGCGAGCCGGTGGAGCCCCCAGGCGAGCAGAGCCAGCAGGGACAGGGCGATGGCGGCGACGACCGAGTAGGCGATCGCCGTCAGCGAGCCGGCGACGTCGGTCTTCTGCTCGCGTTGCAGCAGCTCGATGTCGGGAACGAGCTCGCGCGTGAAGGCTCGCGGCGCCGGTACCTCAGCCGCCGGGATCGCCGGATCGTCGGGCAGGAAGATCGGCGCGCCGTCGAGCGCGTTGCCGCGCTGCAGCCGGATCAGCGACTTCCAGTTGCCATGGACGGGGATCGGCTCCGTGGTCCGGTAGACGCCCTCGCGCACCCGCTCGAGCCGGTCGACGACGAGGCCGTCGCCCTGCCACGCGGTCGCGGTCAGCCACTCGGCGTCGTCGGCGGCGTCGGGCGGGTCGAAGCGGACAGTGGCGGCGATCGTCCGCTCGGCGCCGCGATCGATGTCGCGGGTCGTCACCGCGACGGTCGTCGGCGGTCCAGGTGGGGTGTAGAGCGCCCAGAGCGTCATCGCGCCGATGCCGGCCGCCGCGGCTGCGCCGGCGGCGCGCAGCGACGGTGTGCGCGGAATCGTGTCCGACGCCAGATGGGCGCCGACCCAGGCGCCGATCAGCGAAGCGCAGACGGCAGCCGCAAAGCCGATCGCCGCGCCCTCGGGGAACAGCGCCGCGGTCCACGGCAGCGGCATCCAGACCTGCGTGAACGCCCACTCGGCGGCCAGCCCGACCGTGCCGATCAGGATGCCGGCCCAGGCGCCGAAGGCCAGCGGTCGCTCGCGTGCCGGGATCGCCAGCGCGAGCAGCTCGACCGCCGCCGCGGAGACGAGGTACAGCGGGAAGTGGGGGGTGCTCTCGCCGAGGATCGGGCCGATCAGGACGGCGAGGAAACCGCGGATCGACAGGAAGAACAGCACCGCGCCCAGCGCCGCGCCCCGTCCGAGCCAGATCCGTGCGGCGACGAGCACGACGCCCGCGGCGAGCATGATCAGCAGCGGCTGGAAGATCATCCGGAACTGGCCGATGCCGAAGTCGAACTCGGCTTGGAAGGCCGACATTCCAAGCAGCAGTCCGCCGGTCAGCGTGATCAGCCGCAGCTTGTGGATCCAGCGGGCCTCGCCGCGTGCGGTCGCGCCGGCCGCCGTGGCCGCGCGCCGCGACTCGGTCTGCAGTACGGCGATGCCCACCAACGACATCGAGGCGCCGCCGATCAGCATCAGGTGGGTCGGCCCCCAGAGCGTCACGTCCTGGCCGAACAGGCGGTGCCAGAGGTCGTCGAGCGGGAAGCCGAGCAGCGCGAAGGCGCCGCAGGCGCAGATCAGCACGCCGCCGAGCGGCGCGTACCAGTCCTTGCCGAGCCTGACGGCGCTCGAGCTCGGCTTCTCCTTCGGCAGCACCATCGCGAAGAAGCCGGCGCCGAAGATGCCGTAGAGGCCGGCGAGGATCAGGTAGTGGGCGGGGTTGGCGAGCGGTCCCTCGTCGCGGCCGACGTCGATGTGCAGGGCGATGTCCCAGTACATGCCGACCACCGCGAGCAGCAGCGAGCCGGCGGCGAGCGCGGCGGGGAAGGCGGCCCAGCCGGGCTGACCTGAGACGCGCGTCGAGAAGGCGGCGATCCTGCCGAGGATCGGCACGGTCCCGCGCCGGTGGCCGTCGCCGAGCCAGAGCAGGCCGAGCGTCAGCAGCGTCGCGCTGATCGTCGCGATTGCGATCTCGCCGGTAGCGGCGCCTCCTGCCGGTGGTGTTGCCGCCGCGGTCGAGAACAGCAGATCGCCGATCATCGTCCCACCGTACCACGTGACATCATTTGATGTCACGTCAATCGTGGTAGCATCGCTTCATGGCCACGGATTCGGGACGTTTGCGCGTCGTCGACGGCGAGGACTCCGCCGCCACGGCGCCACAGCAACTGACGATCGACGAGCTGGGACGCGAGACGGGGATGACCGTTCGCACGATCCGCTCGCACCAGGCGCGCGAGCTGCTGCCGCCGCCGGAGGTTCGCGACCGGGTGGGCTACTACGGCCCGGAGCACGTCGCGCGCCTGAAGCTGATCCAGGAGCTGCAGGCGGAGGGCTTCAACCTGCGCGGGATCAAGCGGCTGCTGGCGGCGACCGGCGGCCCGGCCCAGCAGCTGCTCGACGTCGGAGAGGCCGTTCGCGCGCCGTTCGCGGCCGAGGTGCCACAGGTCTTCACCGGCAAGGAGCTGGTCGAGCGCTTCGGCGCGGACGGGAGCGGGAAGCTGCTCGCCCAGGCCGAGCGGTTGGGAACACTGGTACCGCTCGGCGGCGACCGCTACGAGGCGCCGGTGCCGTCGCTGCTCGACGTCGCGGAGGAGGTCGTCTCCAACGGGGTGTCGCTCGACGCGGCGCTCGCTGTGACGGCGAAGGTCAGCGAGCGCTGCGAGTCGATCGGACGCGCATTCGTCGACCTCTATCTGGACGAGGTCTGGAAGCCGTTCGTCGAGGCCGGCTATCCGGAGGAGCGCTGGCCGGAGGTCATGCGGTCGATCGAGGGCCTGCGCCCGGTAGCCGCCCAGGTGGTCTCGGCTGCGTTCGGCCTGACGATGACGAGTGCGGTCGACACCGCCTTCGGCAAGGAGGTCGCCCGCATGACCAAGGCGAAGGTCAAGGATCCCGGCTAGATCAGCTCGAGCTTCTCGTCGAACATGACCTCACCCTCCAGGGTGCGGTGGACGGGGCACTTGGCGACGATCTGCATCAGCTTGTCGCGCTGCTCCTCGGGCAGCTCCTTCGGCAGCCTGACCGCCATCTGAAAGCGTGTCGGCGAGCCGCGCTGGGCCGGCTCGTAGTCGACCTCGACGACGACGTCGCCGACGTCCCAGCCCTTGCGCTTGGCGTACATCTCCATCGTGATCGCGCTGCACGCCGCCAGGCTCGCCGCGAGCAGCTCCTGGGGGTTCGGGCCGGCATCGCTGCCGCCGACGCCAGGCGGCTCGTCGGAGGTCAGCTTGTGGCCGCCGACCTCGACGTGGTGCTTGAGCCCGCCGCTGCCGACGCGCCGCGCGACGGCCTTCATCCGGCGTCCCTGCCCTGGAACAGCTCTGGGTCGGGCCGGTCGGCGAAGCGCGCCAGCGCGAAGACGGCGTCGGCGAGCCGGTTGAGGTAGCGCAGCACGGTGTCGTCGGCGAGCTCGCCGGCCTCGGCGAGCGCGCTGACGCGCCGCTCGGCGCGGCGGATCGCGGCGCGCGCCACGTCGAGCCGGGCCGACAGCTCGTTGCCGCCCGGGATGACGAACTTCGGCGGCAGGTCGACGCGATCCATGTAGCGGTCGATGTCGCCCTCGAGCTCGGCGACCATCTCCTCGGTCACGCGCGAGACACCGTCCTGCAGCCGCTCGGCGGCACTGGGGGCGGTCGCCAGCTCGGCACCGGCGATGAACAGCTCGTTCTGGAAGCGCAGGATGTCGACGTAGAGCTCGGAGCCCTCGTCGGCCGCGGCGCGGGCCAGGCCGAGCGAGGACGCGGCCTCGTCGACGGAGCCGTAGGCCTCGGGGCGGGGCGAGGACTTGCCGACGCGGCCTCCGTACCAGAGCCCGGTCGTCCCGTCGTCGCCCTTGCGTGTGTAGATCTTCACGGTTCTATTGCAGCAGGTTGAAGATCAGGCCCGTGGGGATCTTCGGGTAGAAGTAGGTCGACTTCGGCGGCATCGACACGCCCGCCTCCGCGACCTCGCTGACCTGCTCGACCGGCGTGCCGCGCATGAAGAAGCCGGCGTCGCAGCGGCCGCTCTCGACCGCCTCGACAGCGTCGTCGAAGCTCTTCGAGTAGTTGAGCCCGTCGAGGTGCGAGATGTCGTCCTCGCTCATGCCGAGCGCGCCCTTCAGGACGAGCGCCTCGAGCACGGCGGTGTCGAGCCGGCGGTAGGGCTCGGGCATCCCTTCGAGGGCGGCGTCGGCGATCGCCTGATTCTTGAGCGTCACGCGGTACGGCTGGCGGTGGAAGGAGTCCATGTAGCCGAACTGGACGCGCCCGTCTGGGTCGCCGGTCGGCTCGAGCTGGTCGCGCTCGATCGGCTCGACCTCGAAGTCGCGCATCAGCGTGTCGCGGATCGCCTCCTGCTTCGCGCGGTCGTCCTCGAGCCCGCTCAGCATGCGGTGGGTCGGGAAGACGAGCAGCCCGGGGTCGGACAGCGCGCAGAGGAACATCAGCACGTAGCGGTGGTCGCCCTCGCCGCCGATCTCCTCCGCGTAGACGCGCGCCGTCTCGTAGCGGTGGTGTCCGTCGGCGATCAGCAGCTCGGCGTCGGCGAGCGCGTCCTGGAGCACCGTGACGCGGGCGGGGTGGGCGACGCGCCAGAGCGTGTTGACCGTTCCCTCGTGGTCGGTGGCGGTCGCAAACGGGGTCTCGGCGACCGACTCCGCGAGGACGGCCGCGGCGTCGCCGCGCGGGTCGGGGAAGAGGCTGAAGATGGGGGACAGGTTGGCCCGCGTCGCGCGCGTCAGCCGCAGCCGGTCCTCCTTCGGGCCGGGATGCGTGCGCTCGTGCGGCCGGATCCGTCCGGCGCCGTACTCCTCCACACGCACCCGCGCGAAGAACCCGCGCCGCCGCTGCTGGCTGCCATCCGGCGCCGTGTACTCCTGGTCGAGCGCCCAGAACGCCGGCTCGTCCTCCTGGACCAGCACCCCCTGATGGCGCCAGTGGTCGAGCAGCGTCTCGGCATGCAGATACCGGTCGCCGCCATCGTCCGCCACCGGCAGATCGATCTCGACGACGTTGTACGGAGACTTCGCCACCAGCTCTGCCCGCAGCTCCTCGTCGATCACGTCATAAGGCGGCGCGATCACACCATCCAGCGGCCCGACCACGGACTGCTCATAGCGAAGCGTCTTCAGCGGCTGTACCTCTGCCATCGGCGCGAGACCCTATCGAGAGCCCCAGAAGCGACGGCTCCACGCTTGGCCCTGTCTTGGTCGACCATCTATTACTGGGTGCGGGATCTTCCAATCGAAGGGTCGGGGTCCGGCGGCGGGCTTCCGTCCGATGCCCAGAAGATGGGTACCAAGCGGATTCAAAAGCCTGGATGGATTGTCTTCGAGCGACTTGGGCCCTAGACTCGACCATCTTCGGGACGTAGCGAAGTCTGGTATCGCACCCGCTTTGGGGGCGGGGGATCGCCGGTTCGAATCCGGCCGTCCCGATTTTAGATCGATGCGTTGTGGCGAGTCAACGACTGCGCGCTCGCCGGCCCTTCGGCCCCGGGCATAGAGCTTCAAGGCTTCGAGGGGGTCTCTTCGTCGGTAACTCGCTCGACAACATCCCGCGCAAGGGCGATCATTCAACCAGGCCCCCGTAGCTCAGCTGGATAGAGCAGCGGACTTCTAATCCGCAGGTCGCTGGTTCGAATCCAGCCGGGGGCGCTGTCCGAGCCAGCTGGTCCCGGCGGACCCGTTAGCGTTCTCTCGCTATGCGAGACGGCATCGATCCGGAGGAGTTGGAGGTCTGCCTGCGGGTGATCGCGGAGCTGGACGAGCTGCCGGTCGAGCATCCGGACGCCGTCGTGGTGCAGCAGGCGGTGGCGAAGCTGTTCAAGACGGTCAAGCGGCGACGGAAGGTCGAGCGGCGGGAGGCAGTGCTGGCGGCCGACCAGGCGGTGACGGCGGCGACGGCCACCGCGGCGCCGGGGCGGATCGACGACGAGACGCAGGGGCTGCCGCTGACGTCGAACACCAGGGGCGCGACCGCGGGGCGGCTGATCGTGGCGCGCGCCTGCTACGTCTGCAAGGAGCGCTACCACGACGTCGACGCCTTCTACCACCAGCTCTGTCCGGCATGTGCCGCGGAGAACCACGAGCGGCGCGAGGCGCGGACCGACCTGTCCGGACGGCGGGCGCTGCTCACCGGCGGGCGGGCGAAGATCGGGATGCACATCGCGCTGCGGCTGCTGCGCGACGGGGCGCACACGACGATCACGACGCGCTTTCCCAACGACGCCGTCCGCCGGTTCACGGCGATGCGGGACAGCGGCGAGTGGCTCGACCGGCTGCACGTCGTCGGCATCGACCTGCGCGACCCCGCCCAGGTGATCTCGCTGGCGGACTCGGTCGGAGCCGCGGGGCCGCTCGACATCCTGATCAACAACGCGGCGCAGACCGTGCGCCGCTCGCCGCAGGCCTACGCGCTGCTGGCTGAGGCCGAGGCGGCGCCGCTGCCGGCTGGGCCGCGCCCGGAGGTCACGACGTTCGGGCGGAGCGGGGAGGAGCGCAGGGCCGTCACCGCCGGCGCTGGAGGGGAAGGGAGGGCCAACGGGTCGGGCAAGGTCGAGGAGGCCGCCACCGTGCCGGGCGTCTTGGCGGGCCACTGGACCCCGACCCCCGAGGCGCTGACGGCGCTTGCCCTCACCGCCCGCTCGGCCTCGCCCGAGCGGATCGCCAGCAACCAGGCGATCGACGCCGGCGGCCTGGTGCCCGACCCGCACCCGGTCAACAGCTGGAGCCAGACTGTCGACGAGGTCGACGCCGTCGAGCTGCTCGAGGTCCAGCTCTGCAACATGACCGCGCCGTTCGTCCTCGTCAGTCGGCTGCGCCCGGCGCTTGCGGCCGCGGCCGCGCGCCGCAAGTACATCGTCAACGTCTCGGCGATGGAGGGACAGTTCAGCCGCGGCTACAAGGGACCGGGCCACCCGCACACCAACATGGCCAAGGCGGCGCTGAACATGCTGACCCGCACCAGCGCCCAGGAGATGCTGGGCGACGGGATCCTGATGACCGCCGTCGACACCGGCTGGATCACCGACGAGCGTCCGCACCCGACGAAGATGCGGCTCGCCGAGGAGGGCTTCCACGCGCCGCTCGACCTGGTCGACGGCGCCGCGCGGGTCTACGACCCGATCGTCCGTGGCGAGCTGGGGGAGGACATCTACGGCTGCTTCCTCAAGGACTACCGCCCGGCGCCCTGGTAGCTGCTGACTACTGGGAGTCCTGGCAGAGGACGTGGACGACGGTGTCGCCCGGCTTGACCTCCTCGAGCCCCTCCTGGCCGCGCCGCAGCGGCTTCCCGTCGCGGTAGGCCATCAGCACCGGCCCGCCGCAACGCAGGTCGGCCTGCTCGATCGGTCCGGCCTCCGCCTCGCCGACGACCTCGGCCACGAGGTCGATGCCGCTGCCCGACGAGAGCAGGTCCTCGAGCGTCTCCACGACCTCGGGGGAGAAAGTGCCGAGCCCGAGCAGACGCCCAGCCGCGCTGGCCGACGTCACGACGGTGTTCGCGCCCGAGTGGCGCAGCAGCGGGACGTTGTCCTCCTCGCGCGCCGCGGCCGTGATCGTCGCGTTCGGCGCCAGCTCGCGCGCGGTCAGCGTCACGAGAACCGACGTGTCGTCGCGGTCGGTGGCGACGATCACCGCGACGGCGTCGGGAACCTCGGCCTCGGTCAGCACGTCGCGCCGCGCGGCGTTGCCGAGCACTCCGGTCACCCCCTCGTGGGCCGCCATCTCGATCGCCTCCGGCCGCTCGTCGACCACCACGATCTGATCGAGGCTGGTGCCCGTGCCGACCAGCGAGCGCAGCGCGCTGCGCCCCTTGGTGCCGAAACCGCAGATGACTGTGTGGTCGTGCAACTTCCTCCTCCAGATTCGTCGTCGCAGGTTGGCGCGGGTGGCGGACGCCAGGAACTCGAG
>Ga0190272_10000791_pt1 | contig 15512 bp, 15 predicted proteins | sample Popmic504T_FD_133746 | JGI IMG/M metagenome (GOLD analysis project Ga0190272, IMG submission 133746) | Populus adjacent soil microbial communities from riparian zone of Shoshone River, Wyoming, USA - 504 T | ecosystem: Environmental > Terrestrial > Soil > Riparian zone | place: USA: Wyoming... | reverse complement strand
GGGGCAGCCCCTGCGCCGCTGACCATCCGTCGCCCGGTGAGCGGTGCCGCGGTCGCGGGCGAGACGGTCGGCAACACCGTGCTGCTCGCCCGATCGAGTCGGACAGCAGACACGGCAGCCGCGCGTGACAGCGTATCGGCGAACGGCATGCAGCCGACGCATCTGCGGGTGCCGGTCGGGTCGACGGTGACATTCCGCAACCCGGGCGTCGAGACGTTCCCGACCTTCCCCAACCTGAAGCCGCACTGCGCCACGCAGTTCTTCGAGGGTGAATTCAACGTCACGCTGCAGCCGGGGGAGACCTACCAGCACACGTTCGACCGTGCCGGTGAGTACTACTTCAACGACTGCACCGACCCGCGGCCGACCGGGAAGATCGAGGTCTACCTGGTGCCGCAGGACCAGCCGGGTGCACTGAAGTTCACGCCGGGCCGGTTCGACCTCACCTCCGACACCGGACTTTTCACGGGTGTCGACGGCAAGGTCTCGGCGCACTTCGAGCTGCCGACGGGCTACACGTACGACAGCGGTGCCGTGCTGGTGACGCCGCTCTCGCCGACGCCGATTCCGGCTGAGAAGGTCACGGCCAACAAGAACCGGGTCATCGTGCAGTTCGCGAAGGACGTCATCGACAACAACCTGCCGGAGGGAGACGCCTCCCTGACCATCAGGGTCAACGTCCTGAATTCCGCGGGCGTTCAGGAGCAGCTCTCCTCGAGTGCGACGGTGACCGTCGTCAAATAAGAGGTTTCGGCGCCCCACCGATCCGCCTCCGTCGCTGTCGACGGGGGCGGATCGGCGTAGTGTCCCATTCGGCGAGACTCCCCTATGCAGGGGCGGCTCGAGGCCGCAGAGTCGAAGAGGCAGCAGTGCGCACGCGCACGCGTCCTGCATCTACAGAGAGGTCGGCAATGCACCCTGACACCATGGCGGCGACGTCGTGAGCGGGAACGGGCCTGAGCAGCCCGCTGAGCCCGAGCAGCCCGTCGAGCCCGAGCAGCCCAGAGAGCCCGACAGCGCGCCTGAGGTGCCCAAAGTGCTCGCAGACTCCATCTACGGAGAGACCAGCACCTTCTACACGGCACCCAAGCTCAACCAGGGCGTTCCGGCCGACCCGAGGTTCATCCGCGTCCTCTCGACCATTGAGATCACGATCGGCGTCATCCTCTTCGGGCTCATCGTCATCGGCGTCATGTATCAGGTCCTGGGACGGTACTTCCCGTCCGTCGGGTGGGTCGGCGCAGGCGAGCTCGCCCTCCTGTCGATGGTCGCCATGACCTTCATCACGACCGGCTACCTCGTGGGGCGCAACGGCCACATCGTGCTCGAAGTCTTCGACGAACTGCTCGCGGGCACGAAGCTCTTCGTCGCACTGCGAGTCGTCTCGGCTGTGATCATGGTCGTGACCAGCCTCGCTCTCGCTTTCGAAGCATTCGTGAAGATCGAGAGCGAGTGGGGGCGACTCAGCGCCGCGATGCATGTCCCCCTGGGAGTGCTCTACCTGTTCGCCCTCGTCGGCTTCGTCTCGGCCGCGATACATTCCGCGATCAAGATTCCCTTTGCGCATCGTCCGGAGCACAGGCTCGATATCGGCGAGATGGAGGGCTAGGTCGTGGATCTCTGGCTCTACCTCCTGCTGCTCGTGATCCTCCTGCTGCTGCGGGTGCCGGTCGCCTTCGCGATGATCGCATCGAGCATGGTGTACTTCTACAGCCAAGGACTGTCGGCCGGCTACGCGATCTCATCGATCGTGAACGGCATCAACAGCTTTCCGCTGCTCGCGGTGCCGCTGTTCATCTTCGTCGGCACGATCGCCAACCAGCTCGGCATCGCGACGCGGCTCTACGACTTCGCGCGTGCCCTGCTGGCGCGGCTTCCCGGAAACCTCGCGTACGTCAACCTCGGAACCGCGATCGGCTTCTCGTGGATCAGCGGATCCGCCCTCGCGGACGCCGCGTCGACGAGCAAGGTGCAGATCCCGCAGATGCTCAAGGCCGGCTACCCGTACGGGTTCTCGGCGGGCCTGACCGCCTCGGGCTCGCTCATGAGCACGGTGATGCCGCCGAGCATCCCCGCAGTCCTCTTCGCGGCGACCGCGTCGATCTCCACCGGTGCTCTGTTCGCAGGTTCGATCCTGCCGGCGATGCTGATGGCTCTCGGCCTGGCCCTCTACATCTTCATCTGGGTGCGGCTTCACCCCAAGGTCGCCACGACGCGCCCGTTCGACGGCTCGATGCTCGGCAAGGCGGGCGCGCGGGTCATCGGGCCGGCGCTGCTGCCCGTCATCATCCTCGGCGGCATCTTCAGCGGCCTTTTCACGCCCACCGAGAGTGCCGGCATCGCGGCGGTATACATGCTGATCCTCGGTGTGATCTACCGCACGCTGAACTGGAAGGTCTTCTGGACAGCAGCCAAGGAGACGGTCGTCATCTCCGGCGGCATCCTGCTGATCCTGGGCGCGTCCAATCTCATGGGTCAGGTGCTGGCCAGGGAGCAGGTGTCGCGCAACCTGGGCGAATGGCTCGCGGGGCTGACCGACAACCCGGTGGTCTTCCTGTTGCTGCTGAATGTGCTGCTGATCCTCCTCGGCATCTTCCTGGAGGCGCCGCCGGTGATTCTGGTCCTCGTGCCGATACTGATGCCGATCGTCACGCAGTACGGGATCGATCCCGTGCAGCTGGGAGTCATCATGATCCTCAACTTGATGCTCGGATCACTGACGCCTCCGGTCGGAGCCGTGCTGTTCGTCGTCGGGTCGATCACACGCAGACCCATGGGAGAGCTGTTCCGAGGGATCCTGCCCTTCCTCATTCCGCTGGGCGTGGTTCTGCTGCTCCTCACGCTGTTTCCGGTGCTCGTCACGATCGTGCCGACGCTGCTCGGCTTGATGTAGCGCGTGTGACCCGACCCGGAAGGAGTCATTCGTGACCAGGAGGCTCTTCGTGCTGAACGGCCCCAATCTGAACATGCTCGGTCAGCGGGAGCCTGAGCTGTATGGCACCGAGACGCTCCTTGAGGTTCGGATGCTCTGCGACCGAGTCGCCGAGGAGGTCGGCTTCGAACTCTTCTTCGCGCAGTCCAACGCGGAGCACGAGATCGTCGGGTGGGTGCACGACGCCTTTCGCGAGAAGGCGACGGTCGTCATCAATCCCGCGGGATTCAGCTTCCGGTCGGTGCCGCTGCTGGATGCGCTCCACATGCTCGACACCCCGATCGTCGAGGTCCACATCACGAACATCCACGCGCGCGATGCCGTCCACCAGCACTCGCTCATCTCGCGTGTCGCGCGCGTGGTGATCGCGGGGGCGGGTGTGTACGGGTACGAGCTGGCGATTCGCGCCGCCGACAGGTTGACAGCCGAACCGGGGCGTTGATCCCGGGTCAGCCGCCGGCAATGGTGTCGGCGGCCTCGAAGCCGAACACGAGGGCCTTGGTCAGAGCCGTGCCGGTCATGTATGACCCACCGTGGAAGCCTCCGACCACCTCACCGGCGGCGAACAGACCCTCGATGCGGGTTCCGTCCACGCGGGTGACCGAGGTGTCGGACGCGACGCTGAGGCCCCCGAACGTCGAAGTCATCGCGGTCACCGCGGAGTATGCGTAGAACGGCGGAGCCTCGACGCGCACGAGCTTTCCGACCCCGTTCACGAGGCCGGTCCGGCCGAAGCCGTCCTGTCGGCGACCCGCGACACTCTCGTTGTACTCCTCGACCGTGCGCCCGAGCCGTCCCGCGGGAAGCGCGAGCAACTGCTCCAGTGCGGCGATCGTCGGTGCGCTCACGATGTGCCCGAGCTCCTCGATTCGCTCTATATCGGAGAGGGGCACGCCGGGCCTCGACCGGGCCCGCACCACGGAGTCGAAGACCTGATGTGCAACGCGGCCCGGCTGGCCCAGGACCGCGGGCCCGAGGATCTTGTACGACTCCGACTCGTCGGTGAAGCGCTCGCCGAGAGAGTTCACGAGGATCGCGCCGAGGTAGTTCGCGGTCAGGAGCTCGTGCTCGTCGTCGGTGGTGTCGGAATGCTGTCCGTACGTGCCGGAGACGTGGCCGATGTCGGCCAGGCCGGCGCCCAGCATCCATGCCATTCGTATTCCGTCACCCGTATTGCCGATCCCGCCGTACGGCATGGCAGCGGCCTGGTCCGGAACGAAAAGCTCGAGAAGCTCGCGAGAGCGCGAGAACCCGCCGCTGGTGAGCACGACGCCGGCGCGCGCGTGAAAGTCACCCGTGGCAGATCGGATGCCGGCCGCCCGGGTTCCGTCCCAGATGAGCTCATCGGCGGCATGCGAAGGGAGAATGGTCGCGCCCGCAGCGATCGCCTCGTGCTCGAGAAGAGCGAGCAGATCGCGGATGCGGACCAAGTGCGCGCGCGCCACCGTCATTCCGGCGCTCACCTTGAGCTCGTCCGTCCACGCCGCAGCCCGATCGATCGCGGCGACGGCGCGGGCTTGGCGCTCGACGAGCCGGATGAGCAGCTTCTCGTCGGCGAAACCGCCGCCGGTCTCGACCATGTCGGCGACGAAGAGGGCGTCGGAGTCCTGGACGCCCGCCCGGTGCTGGATCACGGTGCCGGAAAGGGCGAACCATCCTCCGCTCATCGCCGAACTTCCGCCCAGTCGCTCACGCTTCTCGACGAGCGCGACGCGCAGCCCCTTCTCGGCGAGGCGCTGCGTCGCCGCCAGTCCGGCGAGCCCGCCTCCGACGACGATCGCGTCGAACTTGCGCCGCTGCGGTGCCGTCATCGCCCGCACCCCCTGCTGCATGCGGCGGTCACGAGTGCGCCCTCGCCCCGGCGTCCGCGCGGAATCGCGCCATGTCGACGGTCATGCGGGTGCGGGCGGCCAGTGCCGCGGCCTCGACGAGCGCGAGCGTCCTCGACGCATCCTCGGCGGATACCAGGGGTTCCGCTTCACCTCGTGCCACCTCGAGGAAGTGCGCGAGCTGTGCCTGGAACGATCCTCGCGGCGCGACCGGGAGATAGGTGCGCGACAGCGGGGAGTGCCAGTCGGCGGGCGCCGACGCCTCGTACGAGTACTTCGCGAGGTTGGGCACCGACAGCGCGCCGCGCGTGCCGACGAGCCGATACGCGACACCGTCGGGGAGGAACGGGAACGCGAGCGACTCCTGCGTCGACTGGTCCCACCCCCAGGGCGAGACGCCGGCGTCGGAGGCGAGGAAGCTGCCGACCGCGCCGCTTTCGAACCTGAGGTTCAGCGACACCGTGTCTTCGACCTCGAGCCCGCGCGCGGAGGAGCTCTGCATCGCCTGGATTTCGGCGACCTCGCCGCACAGGTGACGCAGCAGATCGAGGTCGTGCACGACGTTGATCAGCATGACGCCGGCGCCTTGCTCGCGGTGCCAGGGGACATCGGTGAAGTAGGCATCCTCCTTGCGCGCCGACCACAGTCCGCTGACGGCGACGACCTCTCCGATCTCCCCGTCGCGGATGGCCGAGCGGGCTCGCGCGATCGCGGGGTGATGCCGTCGATGATGTCCGACCAGCAGTCGTCCCTCCAGGCGTGCGACCGCGTCGACGAGTCGGATCGACTGCGCGTAGTCCACGGCGACCGGCTTCTCGAGGAGCACCGCGACACCGGCCTCGAGGCACTCGACGGCTGTCGCGACGTGGAGGGGATTCGGGTTGGCGATGAGGACCGCGTCGAGATCCTCGGCGTCGAGCATTTCCGTGGCGCTCTCGAAGATCGGACAGTCGAACGACCCGTCGACAGGAGCGGGTTCGGCTACAGCCGCCAGCGCGGCTCCCTTCAGAGCTCGGATGAAGTCGATGTGCTGACGCCCCATGAAGCCGGCTCCGACGACGCCGATGCGAACGTCCGGGATCTCGGATGCGGTCACGGAACCTCCCTGCGTCGTTGCGGTGGCGACGGCCCGAACCGAGCGTATGCCACCATGGAACGGCATACGGGACACGTTCCATTCAGCGGCTGTGCGCCCCGTCCGGCCCCCCGCGAACGCATGTTCCATTCGACGGGACATCGCTTTGCTAACCGGACGAAGTCGGTAAGAGTCAGCACTGCCACCAAGCCGCAACCTGACAGCGTGGTCGATGACGATCTCGCCCCGTGCGAAGACGTGTCGGCCGGATGTCGCGGTGCGGCCACCGAATGTCACGTCCCGCAAGCACGAAGACGTGCGCACAGTAAGAGGAGAGTCACATGGGCACACCCCGATCGACGCGCCGAGGCCGAATCGCCGCGTCGGTGCTCGCAGCAACCGCACTTGCCATCACCGGCTGCGCCGGCGGCGGCAGCAGCACGCCGGAGAGCACCGCGACCGAAGAAGCAGCATCCGAGAACAATCCCGTCACGATCAGCGTGGCGACCAGTCAGAACGAGGAGACGCCGAACTACTACTGCGGCGTCGAGCTCCTACAGGAGCGCCTCGAAGCCGCTGACATCGGTTTCACGGTCGAGCTCTACCCGGCAAGCCAGCTCGGTCCAGACGCCGACCGGTTCCCGCTCGTGCAGGCCGGCGACATCGACATCGACCTGCAGGGCGCCTCTGCCCTCAGCTCGACGTTCGAGCCGATCGGCGTCGTGGACGCGACCTACGCATTCGACAACGTCGACCACGCCTTCGAGTGGATCGACGACGGGTCCGAAGACCTGTTCACTGCCTTCCACGACGCAACTGGGGTGAGGGTGGTGGACGGATGGTTCTTCGGCTCCCGCACCTTCACCACGAAGGACGTCGAGGTCCGCAGCCCCGACGACCTGGCGGGCGTGCCAATCCGATTCCCGAACTCGCCGGCGTTCCTGGCGAACGCCGAGGCGCTCGGAGTCACGAACCCGGTCTCGGTCGCGGTCGAAGAGGTCTACGCCGCGCTGCAGCAGGGCATCGCGGTCGGGCAGGAGAACCCGATCGTCGCGACGCGCTCGTCGAGCTACGACGAGGTGCTGAACACCGCGATCCTCAACGACCACAACGTCGGCATCCACTGGATCATCGTCAGCGATGCGACGTACGACAAGATGAGCGACGAGCAGGCGGCGCTGCTTGAGGAGACCATCCACGAAATCCGTCCCGAGAACCGCACGTGCGTGGAGGAGGCAACCGAGGAGATCCTCGACGAGTACCGCTCGAATGACGCATTCACGGTCATCGAGCAGGACGAAATCGACATGGATGCCTTCATCAGCAAGTCCGAGGCGTTCTTCGAGGGCTACTTCACCGGAGAGAGCCTGGAGGCCTACCAGGCCATCCGCGAGATGGCCGGCTGACCTCACCGGCAAAGGAGCGGGGTGGGTGCGAATATCGCACTCACCCCGCTGCTTTCTTGTCCGGATCAGTGGCTCCGGCCTGTGCCGATCCGGTGGCTCAGGGTCATCGCCGCAGCCCGCACGGCAGGAGCGACGCGGTCGGACACGACGGCGTCGACCGATTCGGTCACCGAGATGGCCGCGATGGGCTCGCCCCCGTGCCCGAGGATGGCGCTTGCAGTGCACGTGCGATCGATCGCGCACTCCTCGCGCTCCGTCGCCGTACCGGTCCGGCGAATCGCCGCCAGTTCGCGCAACAGCGCCGACGGCTCGACCAGAGTATGCGGCGTGCGCCGCTCGAGTCCGCCGGAGGCGATGCGGTCCTCGACGTCGTACGATGAGAACGCCAGGATGGCCTTTCCGAGCGCCGTCGCATGCGCGGGAAGCCGACCGCCCACCCTCGCCAGCGGCGTGGGCATGGGACCACCGCGGACGATCGCGATGAACACGACGTCGGCGCCATCGAGAACCGCGAGATGGACCGTCTGTCCGGTCGCGTCGCGCAGGTCCGTCATGACCGGGAGCGCGAGCCGGCGGAGCCGGCGAGGCTGTTCGACGGTCTGTCCGAGCTCGAAGAGGCGAACGCCGAGATAGAGCATGTCGCCATCGCGGTCGAGGAAACGCTGATCGACGAGGTCGGCCGCGATCCTGGAGACCGTCGACTTCGGCAGGTTCGCGCGCCTGGCCAACTCCGAGACGCCCAGCCCGCCGTCGTGCTCGCCGAAGGCCTCGAACACGGCCGTCACCCGGTCGAGCACGGTGACCGATTCGGTCCAGTCTGCGGTGCGCATCACGCTATGCAGCCGTGAGCCGTCGCGTGACGGTCGTGCCGGCGGCACGCACCAGCGGCGCGACGCGCTCAGGATCCATGGCCCCGCTCGGTCCCGCGATGGAAATGGCGCCCAGCACGACGTGGGCAGCCGAGAGCACGGGGCTCGCAACAGCCAGGATCCCGGGATACGAGACCTCCCTGTCCATTGCCACGACCGAAGCGCGCACCGAACTCAGCTCGTCGCGGAAGTCTGCGGCAGCGTCGTCGATGAGCGACGCGCTGACCCTGTTGACCACGCCCTGGTCGGCGCAGAACGCGAGATAGGCCTTGCCGCTCGCCGTCGTCAGCGCGGGGGTGCGCATGCCGGCGCGCGTCGGGAGCATCGGCAGCCGGCCGGCGACCGCGGCGATGGAGACCATGTCTGTGCCCTGCTGCACCCAGAGGCCGACGCGCTCTCCCGTGACGTCCCGCAGGTTCCTGATGACGGGTGCCGCGGCGGCGAGGAGGCGGCGGGGCAGGCTCGCGCGCGCGCCGAGCTCGAACAGGCGCAACCCCAGCGCGATCCCCTCGTCGGTGCGCTCGAGGTAGCGCTGCGCGGTCAACTCGGCGACGAGCCGGGACACCGTGGACTTGGGCATGGCGGTGCTCGCTGCGAGTTCGGTGATCGTGGTCGAGCCGCCCGACTCTTTGACCGCATCGAGGATCCCGATGATGCGATCGAGCACGGAGACCGGCCCGCCCGACCGAGCCGGGGGCGTGTTCCATTCGGCGAGACTCGTCATCGAGTATCCCCTCCCAACGGGTTGAATCGTCATCGATCGCCCTTTGATGATCGAACGTACTAGTTAGTACGTATTCGTGCAATGCTGTTCTGACAATTACGCGGGCACCAGCGCCGGTACCCGCAGGAAGGTGCCATGCGCACGTCGATCGCCACCGTCTGCCTCAGCGGCACGCTGGATGACAAGCTCGTGGCCGCCCGCGAAGCGGGGTTCGACGGAGTCGAGATCTTCGAGCCCGATCTCGTCGCCTCGCCGGACTCGCCCGAGGCGATCCGGGCGCGCGCCGAGGAGCTCGGTCTCTCTCTCGATCTCTACCAGCCGTTCCGCGACTTCGAAGGCGTGGGACCCGACCTGCTCGATCAGAACCTCCGACGGGCGGCGGCGAAGTTCACGCTCATGAACCGTCTCGGGATCGAGACCATGCTCCTGTGCAGCAACGTCGCAACGGCGCGCAGCGGGGACGAGCAGCTCGCTGCCTTCCAGCTCCGCGAGCTGGGCGACCTGGCCGAGGGGTTCGGCGTGCGCGTCGCCTACGAGGCGCTCGCCTGGGGCCGATTCGTCGACAGCTACGAGGCTGCCGCGCGCATCGTTCGGATCGCGGACCACGCGCGCATCGGACTGTGCCTCGACAGCTTCCACATCCTGTCGAAGGGCCACAACCCCGAAGCGATCGAGACGATCGCCGCCGACAAGATCTTCTTCGTTCAACTGGCGGACGCTCCGCTCCTGTCGATGGACGTCCTCTCGTGGAGCCGGCACCACCGCCTCTTCCCCGGTGAGGGCGGCTTCGACCTGGGAGCCTTCATGGGCCATCTCGTACGCACCGGCTATGACGGCCCCATCTCGCTGGAGATCTTCAACGACACGTTCCGGCAGTCGGACACGCTCGAGACGGCCATCGGTGCGCGGCGCTCGCTGCGCTGGCTGGAGCACGAGACGGCGGTCTGGCTCGGAGCGTCGGCTGGCGGCCGCGCCGCGCGCATGGCGGTCGAGACATTGCCGGCCGTCGAGCCGCCCAAGGACGTCAACTACGTGGAGCTGCGCACCGAGGCGATCGACGACATGCGGATGCTGCTGGCACAGCTCGGCTTCCGTCCGCACGGCATGCACCGGACCAAGAGCGTCGAACTGTGGTCGCAGGGCGCAGCGCGCATCGTGCTCGGTCGTCCCGAGTCGGACCGTCCCCAGCCGACCGTGGCCGGCATCGGACTCTCGGTGCGTGACCCCGACGCTGCGCTGCGGCGCGCGACCGATCTGTTCGCGCCCGAGATCCATCGACGCCAGGGCGCGGGTGAGGAGCCGCTCGTGGGCGTGCGGGCGCCCGACGGATCCGAGCTCTTCTTCGGCGCAGCCGGTGTCGCCGAGCCGGGGTGGGTGCGAGAGTTCGGTGCGCCGACGGGCGAAGGCGACGAACACATCGAACGGGTCGACCACATGAACCTCGCCCAGCCGTGGCAGCACTTCGACGCCGGAGTGCTCTTCTTCCACGCCGTGCTCGACCTGCACACGCAGCCTTCGATGGAAGTCGCCGCGCCGGTGGGCCTGGTCCGAAGTCAAGTGCTTCGGAGCGTCGACGGCATCGTCCGCATCGCGCTCAACCTCGTGCCGCCGGCCGCCGACAAGGACGCCATCCTTCCTCAGCACATCGCCTTCGCGGCATCCGATGTTCTCGCACTGGCGCGAGCGGGCCGCGAACGCGGCTTCCGTCCCCTCCACATCCCTGCCAACTACTACGACGACATCGAGGCGAGGTTCGACATCGACCCCGCGCTGCTCGACGAACTCAAGGACTTGAACGTCATGTACGACCGCGACGAGTCGGGGGAGTTCCTCCATTTCTACACCCCGCCGGTCGGCACGGTCTTCCTCGAGGTCGTCGAGCGGCGCCGCGGCTACGACGGCTATGGCGCTCTGAACGCGCCGGTCCGCCTCGCCGCCCAGTACCAGCAGCGCCACGCGGCGACCGAGTTCGACGTCACGGACGCCTCGTGACGCAGCACGGGCAGACCCTCCCCTCACCCGCGCACCGGGACCGCTACCTCGTCGGCCTCATCGGCGAGGGCATCACGGCTTCGCTCACTCCACCGATGCACGAGTCGGAGGCGGCCGCGCTGGGTCTGCACTACGAGTACCGCATCTTCGATCTCATCGAGCTCGGCCGGCCCGCCGACGACGTCGGCGCGCTTCTGGCCGAGGCGAAGGGCCGCGGCTTCGCCGCGATGAACATCACGCATCCCTGCAAGCAGCTCGTCGTCGACGTCGTCGATGAACTCGACACGGATGCCGCGCACCTGCAGGCCGTGAATCTCGTGGTCTTCGTCGACGGCCGTCTCGTCGGGTACAACACCGATTGGATGGGGTACCGCGACGGACTGATCGCCGGGCTGCCGGGTGCATCCTTGGAGCACGTCCTGCAGATCGGCTGCGGTGGTGCCGGGGCGGCGACCGCGTACGCGCTCCTGTCACGCGGCACAGGGCACCTCGATCTCTCCGATGTCGACATCGCTCGCGCAGAGGGGCTCGCTTCCCGCATGCGCACCCACTTTCCGGGGCAGACGGTCGCCACCGTGGCGCAAGACGACCTTCCGACGGCGATCGCGCGTGCGACCGGGGTCGTCCATGCGACGCCCATGGGGATGCTCCATCATCCGGGGGTCGCCTTCGACCTCGACCTGCTCCGGGAAGGCGCGTGGGTCTCGGATGTCGTCTACCGGCCGCTGGAGACCGAGCTCCTGCGGCAGGCGGCCGAGCGCGGCCACCCGGTGCTCGACGGCGGCCGGATGGCAGTGGGTCAGGCATGCGCTAGTCTCCAGATCATCACGGGCGCGTCGCCCGATCGTGACCGGATGCAGCGGCACTTCCGTGCGCTCATCGGTGCCGAGGAGCGGTCCGGCGCGGGAGGGGACTCTTGATGAGTGGTCGGCTGAGCGATGTCCGAGAGAACGGGATGACCGACCGCGCGGTGCGGACCCAGGGAGACATCCTGGATGTCGCCACCGCCGAATTCGCGGCGAACGGCTACGCGGGGGCGAGGGTCGACGAGATCGCCGCCCGGACGCGGACCACGAAGCGGATGATCTACTACTACTTCGGCTCCAAGGAAGGTCTCTACCTGGCGGTCCTGGAGCGCGTGTACGCGCAGATCCGCCGGGTCGAGCGCGGCATCCGGATCGACGAACTCTCTGCGGATGAAGCGCTGCGCAAGCTCGCCGAGGCGACCTACGACCACCACACGACGCATGAAGCGTTCATCCAGCTCGTCAGCATCGAGAACATCCACCGGGCCGAGCATCTCCGCCAGTCCGAGACCATCCTGCGCGAGAACGTCACCGCCATCACGCTGCTCGAGGAGGTCATCGCACGAGGAGTGCGCGACGGGATCTTCCGCGCCGACGTCGACGCGCTCGATGTGCACATGGTCATCAGCGCCTACGCATGCTTCCACGTCGCGAACCGCCACACGTTCGCCGCGATCTTCAATCGGGACATGCTCGACCCCAGCCTGCAGGACTCGCATCGGCGTCTCATCGGCGACATGGTCGTGGCGATGATGAAGGATCGTGACGCGCAGCGCGCCGCGGGCTGAGACGCGCGTCAGTTCGGTGGCGTGCCCCGGGCGGCGAGTCGTCTCGTGAGTGCCAGGGCGGCCTCACGCACGGACGCGGCGCACCGGTCGATGTCCAGGGAATCCGCGCGTCCGGACACCCCGACCGCAGCGACGGGTCTGCCTTCCGGGGAGAACACGGCGCTCGCGACGCTGGAGACGTCGGGCGTGAACTCCTCTCGCTCCACCGCAAGTCGATCTCGCCGGATATCGGAGAGCTGACGCAGGAGGAGGTCGCGCTCGACGATCGTCTGAGGCGTCCAGGCTGCGAGGCCCGCAGCGACCACGGCATCGATCTCGGCCGCGTCGGCGTAGGCGAGCATCGCCTTACCCAGGCCGGTCGCGTGAACGGGCAACCGCCCGCCGATCCGAGCGGTGAGCGTCGTGGCCGGGTGACCACGCATGATCGCGATGCACACCATCTCTCCCGCATCGCGGATCGCCAGGTACGTCGTCTCGCCCGTGTTGTTCCGAAGGTCGGCGATGGCAGGCAAGGCGATCGCCCTGAGCTCGCGGGGCTCTTCGGCGAGCTGCCCGAGTTCGAACAGGCGAAGCCCGAGATGGATCACCTGCCCGTCACGCTCCAGATACCCCTGCCGGACCAGCGTGGACACGAGGCGGGAGACGGTGGACTTCGGCAGGGCGGCACGCACCGCGAGCTCGGAGATGCGCAGACCCCGGTCGTCCTGGTCGAACGCTTCGAAGATCGCGGTCATGCGGTCGAGGACCCCGAACGAGTCGGCAGCGGCGGCGGTTCGCATCCGTCAGGCCACCTGCAGGGCCAGGCGGTGTGTGAGCGCCAGCGCTGCGTGGCGCACGAGCGGTCCGATCCGCGCCGGGTCCATGTCGACCGCCGGTCCGGCCACCGAGATCGCCGCCACAGGGCATCGCTCCGGTGACAGGATCGGGCTGGCGACGCCCACCACTCCCGGGAACGTCTCGCACCGGTCGACCGCCACTTCGGATGCGCGCACGCCCGCGAGCTCCATTTCGAAGATGCGGCGGGACCGGGGATCCAGACCCGTCAGGATGCCGCGCAGGACGGACTCGTCATCGGTGAAGGCGAGCACCGCCTTGCCGAGCGCCGTCGTGACCGACGGCACGCGAACGCCGGCCCGTGACGGCGCGGGCCGCAGTCGACCTCGCACGGAGATGACGGAGAGCATGTCGTGACCCTCCTGCACCGCGACGTTGAGGTGCTCACCCGTGGCGTTGAACAGCTCGGCCAGCACCGGGAGCGCGGCGACACCGAGGCGACGAGGAGTGCTGGCCCGTGCCCCGAGTTCGAAGAGCCGCAGCCCGATCGCCACGCCCCGGTCCGTTCGTACGAGATAGCGACGCCGCACGAGGTCGCCCACGAGGCGAGAGACCGTGGACTTGGGGATGTCGGTCGCGAGAGCGAGCTCGGTGATCGTCGTCGAGCCGTGGGACTCGCGCACGACCTCGAGAATGGCGATGATCCGGTCCAGCACCGACACCGGCTCTCCTCTTTGAGCGGATCGCATGGTTGCAGTATCCGTCGGCTTCCGCCGACCGGCAAGCGTTCGGGTAGGGGATCGGCGCGTCGGTTCCACTGGGTGGGACGGGCGGATCAGCGCGGGTGATCGGGCGTCGGAAAGCCGAAGGCCTGAGTCCGGATGATCCGGACTCAAGCCTTCGACTCAGGACCCGGAGGTCCGTCGGTGCGAGCTCATCACGCCGCGCAGAACGCCTTGACTCCCATCGCGCTTTCGAGACCCTCCATCACGTGCTGCTTGAAGAACTCGTCGCCCGCAAGCGGCGCGTCGGTCCACGCTGCGGCGTCGTGGCCGAGGGTGGTCAGCCATGCTCTGCCGCCGTCGTAGTACTGGCACCAGCTCACCGGGTGCGATTCGCCGTGGCCGGCGAGTGTCGCCTCGCTGGTGGCCTGATCGACCTCGAGCAGCACGTTGACGAAGCTCGGGTAGGGGATCAGGTTGTACCACTCGTCCTTGAACGCCCAGGTCTCCGGCAGGAACGACGTCGACACGTCGTTTGTGTTGATCGTCTCGACCGTGCCGTCGCGGTTCGGGCCGTGGTTGTAGAAGTTCGCCCCACCCAGAAGGCCCTCGTAGTACGGCCAGTGGTACTCGGCGCCGAAGGCGTTGTGGATGCCCACGAATCCGCCGCCGCCGCGGATGTACTGCATCAGGGCCGTCTGGGCGTTGTCGTCGAGCGTGTCGCGGTTCGAGCTGAGGAACACGACAGCCTGGTAATTGTTCAGGCGGAACTGCCCGAGGTCCTCGGTGTAGTCGGCAGCGATGCCGCGCTCGGCCGCCCACGCGATCATCGCGGCCTGCGCGATGTTGTTCGGGTTCAGCGGGGGATTGAGACCCGGTGCGAGCACGGTCCCCAGGTGGGCGTGCCGAGGACCGGCCGTGCGGCTCCAGATGAGGATGCGCTTGGGCTCGCCCTCTGTGAAGCCGTTGCCCCACTCGTTGTAGCAGGTCGGGTCGATGCCGCGGCACACGCCGTAGTCCTTGATCTCGTCGAGGTAGATCTGGCTTGCCGTCGCCGGCTGCCCGCCGAGTCCGTTGCCGTTCCCATCCCCGTTGCCGTTGCCGTTGCCGGGGGCCAGGGCAGCTCCCCCGACCACCATTCCGGCGCCGAGCGCCGCGGCGGCGACGAGGGCGACTCCAGAGCGAAGTAGCGATCTCACGTGATCTCCTTTGATCTTTGGTGACGTGCCCGGGCGCGCTGAAACGCCCATCGGCGTGGGCCGATGGGCGCGTCCGAGCGCTCGCCCGATGAGCGGAGAACTCGGATCGACGCCCGGTCTGGGGCGAATCTAGGCGGCGGCGAATCCTCGACGCAAAGGGCGTTCCACCCAGTAAGCCGTCAGGAAGACAGCAGGGCGAGCAACTGCGCCTTGGTGTATCGGGAGAAGCCTGCGTGCCCTGATTCGCGGGCACGGGCGCGCAACTGCAGCACCGTCAGCGACGAGAGATCCTCCGCGGTCTGCGGAGCCGGCGGGGTCGCTGCGGTGACAGGTTCGACAACCGTCGTCTCGATGACCGAGTACAGCGGTTCTGCCGCCGCGTTCTTCCTGTTCTCC
>Ga0190272_10000790_pt1 | contig 15524 bp, 13 predicted proteins | sample Popmic504T_FD_133746 | JGI IMG/M metagenome (GOLD analysis project Ga0190272, IMG submission 133746) | Populus adjacent soil microbial communities from riparian zone of Shoshone River, Wyoming, USA - 504 T | ecosystem: Environmental > Terrestrial > Soil > Riparian zone | place: USA: Wyoming... | reverse complement strand
CAGGCGAAGCGGGCGACCAGCGCGGCCCCCAGCAATCCCGCCGCCGGGTCGGCCCAGCCCCAGCCCAGCATCCTTCCCGCCAGCAGGCCGGCGATGGCCAGGGTCGAGACGATGACGTCGGCCGACAGGTGCAGGTAGGCCGCGCCGATGTTGAGGTCGCCGTCATGGTCGTGGGGGTGGCCCGAGCGGCCGGGGCGCAGCAGCAAGGCGCTGAAGGTGTTCACCGCCAGGCTGAAGACGGCGACCCAGATAGCGGCGCCATAGACCACGTCCTGCGGCTCGATCAGCCGCTCGACGCTTTCGATGGCGATAAGAAGTGCGGTGAAGGCCAGCGCCACAGCGTTGGCGAACCCGGCCAGATAGCCGACCTTGCCGGTGCCAAAGGAAAACCGCACGTCGGCGGCGAACCTGCGGGCGAAGGCGTAGGCCACGCTGGCGGTGACCAGCGCCGCCAGGTGAGCGGCCATGTGCAGCCCGCCCGCCGTCAGCGCCATGGAGTTGAAGATCAGCCCGCCGCCCACCTGCACCACCAGGCTTAGCGCGCAGATCACCGCGACGATGCGGGTGCGGCGCTCGTTGCGGGCGTGGTCCGCGCCCAGATAGACGCGGTCGTCCCGAAATGCGTCCATCGCCGCGCGTGGGGTGTCTTCGGCAGTCACGCAGGACCGTTATTGTATAACAATAGGCCGCGTCAACGCGGCGGGTGGTTCCCGTCGGGCGGCCGCGCGCCTAGATAGACGCCATGACCGCTCAGCAGACTCCCGTCACCGTCCTTACCGGCTACCTTGGCGCCGGCAAGACCACCCTCCTCAACCGCATCCTCACCGAGGACCATGGCAAGCGCTACGCCGTCATCGTCAACGAGTTCGGCGAGATCGGCATCGATAACGACCTGGTGGTCGGGGCCGACGAGGAAGTGTTCGAGATGAACAACGGCTGCGTCTGCTGCACGGTGCGCGGCGACCTGATCCGGGTGCTATCGGGGCTGATGAAGCGCAAGGGCGGCTTCGACGCCATCATCGTCGAGACCACGGGCCTTGCCGACCCCGGCCCTGTCGCCCAGACCTTCTTCGTCGACGAGGAGGTGCGCGCCCGCACCAAGCTGGATTCAGTGACCACGGTAGTCGACGCCAAGCACCTGCTGCTACGGCTGGCCGACTCGCGCGAGGCCGCCGAGCAGGTCGCCTTCGCCGACCAGATCGTGCTCAACAAGACCGACCTGGTGTCGGAGGACGAGCTGAAGGGCGTCGAGGCGGCGATCCGCCGGCTCAATCCGCTGGCCCCCATCCACCGGGCCGAGCGCTCAAACGTGCCGCTGGACGCCATCCTTGGGCGCGGCAGCTTCGACCTGGAGCGGATCACCGGGCTGGAGCCGGACTTCCTCAATCCCGCCCACGGCGAGGAAGGCCACGTCCACGACGACGACTGCGACGATCACGGCCACGACCACCACCACGGCCATGACCACGTCGCCGATGCGGGTATCCGCGGCGTGTCGCTGTCGCTGCAGCAGCCGGTCGACGGCATCAAGGTCACCCAGTGGCTGAATGACCTGATCCAGACCAGGGGCCCTGACATTCTCCGGGCAAAGGGCATCATCGACGTGAAGGGCGAGGACCGGCGGCTGGTCTTCCAGGCCGTCCACATGATCATGGAAGGCGACTTCCAGCAGAACTGGAAAGCCGGCGAGCCCCGCTACAGCCGCCTGGTCTTCATCGGCCGCAACCTCGATGAAGCGGCCCTGAAGGCCGGATTCGAAGCGACGGTGGCCGCGTAAAGAAAAAAGGCCGGCGGTTTCCCGCCGGCCCCTGATGGGTGGTCCCCTCTGAACCCCAGCCTTGCTTAGCTGATGTCTTCGTTGATCAGGCCGACCTTGAAATAGCCGTGGCCCTGAAGGACGTTTAGCACGGCCATGAAGTCCGCGTACATGACGTCCGCGTCGGCGCGGATGAACACGCGCTCCTGCTGGTAGTTGCCGGTGACGCCCTTGGCGGCCAGCGCCATCGGCAAATCGGTCACCAGCGTTTCCAGCGACGTGGGACGGTCGGCCAGGAACAGCGCCCCGGACTCCTGCACGTTGATGAACACCGGCTCCTTGGGCTTTTGCCCCGGAGGCGGCGGCGTGGCGGGCGGCAGGTCGACGGCGACGGACACCGTTGCCAGCGGCGCGGCCACCATGAAGATGATCAGCAGGACAAGCATGACGTCCACGAACGGCGTGACGTTGATCTCGCTGTTCTGGCCGAGATCGTACTTGTTCCCGCCACCGGCTCCGCCGAGTTTGGCGCCCATGGGTAACTCCCTGTGTCGGCCTATGCGGCCGGTCATATTGTTTCGGCGACACCCTTAAGGCGGGATGGCGCCACAAGTAAAGCCCGACTTGGCGCCTTGCCGACTCGGGTGCTGGGCAAGCCCGCATCGGGCCGCTAACACCAACTCATGAGCTTTGATTTCGACGCATATGTGACCGCCGCGACGTTCGACGGCCAGGGCGGCGCCGCTTTTGCGCTGGGCGACGGCACGGTGCGGTTCGAGGACGAAACCAGCGTCCAGGCCCACGACGGCGCCATTCTCTGCGCGGCCCTGCATCCGTCCGGCGACGGCGTGATCACCGGCGGCGACGACGGCCGGCTGGTGTGGAGCCGCAAGGCCGGGCCTGAGGAACTGGCGCAGGTGAAGGGCCGCTGGATCGAGAGCCTCGCCGCCAGCCCCGCCACCGGCCTGATCGCCTTTGGCAGCGGCCGCGACCTGCATGTGCGCGACATCGCCGACCCGGCCTTCTCGCGCACCTTCACGCACGAGAAATCAGTCTCCGACGTCGCCTTTGACGCCAAGGGCCGGCGCGTCGCCGTGGCCACCTACAACGGCGCGGCGCTCTGGTATGCCCGCATCGCCGAGCAGAAGCCGCAGATCCTGAAGTGGGCCGGCAGCCACATCGCCGTCGCCTGGAGCCCCGACGCCAAGTTCCTGATCACGGCGATGCAGGAAAACCAGCTGCACGGCTGGCGGCTGTCGGACGCCAAGGACCTGCGCATGGGCGGCTACCCGGCCAAGGTCAAAAGCCTCGCCTTCCTCGACAAGGGGCTGATGATGGTGACCAGCGGCGCCAACGGGGCGGTCGTCTGGCCGTTTGTCGGCGCGGGTGGCCCGATGGGCAAGGAAGCGGCCGAGATCGCCTTCGACGAGAATGCCCTGGTGGTCCGCGTCGCCGGCACCCCCGGCCGCGACGTGGTCGCCGCCGGCCTCGACGACGGCCGCCTGTGGGCCGCCGAACTGCGCTCGGGCCGCATCGAAAAGCTGCGCGCCGACAAGGGCCCGCCGATCACCGCCCTGGCCATCTCCGACGACGGCTCACGCCTGGCCTGGGGGGACGAGGAAGGCGGCGCGGGCGTGCTGGAGACGGGGCTCTAAAAACCCCGCATCTGACCCCACGCCTCGAAGGGGTCGCGGCGGGTCTTGAGGCTGTTGATGGGGTGGGTCTCGTCGCGGTAGCCGAGCGCCATGCCTGAGAAGACCATCAGCTCGGGCGGCAGCTCCAGGAACTCGGCCGCGGCGGTGTAATAGCGTGACCAGAACTCTTGCGCGCAGGTGTCCAGCCCCCGCTCGACGGCTAGTAGCATGAGGGTCTGCATGTACATGCCCAGGTCCGACCACTGCGGCGGGCCCAGCCTGCGCTCCAGGCAGAAGAACAGGCCCACCGGCGCGCCGAAGAACTCGGCGTTCCTGGCGAACTGGCGCAGGCGGGCGGACTTGTCCTCGCGGGCGATGTCGATGGTGGCGTAGAGGTCCTCGCCGGCCTGGAACCTGCGGGTGCGGAACGGCTCCCACAGGTCGGCGGGATAGACGTCGTATTCCGGCTCGTCGGGCGATCCGACCCTCGCCGCCACCTGGGCCTTGAAGGCGGCCAGTTCCTCGCCGGCCAGCGCATAGACCCGCCACGGCTGCAGGTTGCCGCCAGATGGGGCTTGGTGGGCCAGCTCCAGGATCTCGCGCAGCAGGTCGCCCGGCACGGGGTCTGGCTTGAAGGCCCGCACGGAGATGCGGCGCTTAACGGCTTTGGTCACGTCCACGGGCTTCTCCGGCGACACAGGCTTTCGACCTCGCTAGCATCGCGCCGCTGCGTCAAGGCAAGGGGCGACGGGTTTGGCGAAAAAGGCAGGGCGGAAGGGCGGGCGGCTGGCGCGGGCGGTCATGTGGCTGCTGGTGGCGACGGTGGTGTTTCCCGTCGCCCTGACCGTCATCTACCGTTTCGTGCCCCCGCCGATCACGGTTCTGATGGTGCAGCGGATGTTTGAGGGCAGGGGGCTGGACCGCCGCTGGCGCTCGCTGGACGATATCGCCCCGGCCCTGCCGCGCGCCGTCATCGCCGCCGAGGACTCGCAGTTCTGCGCCCACAAGGGCTTCGACTTCAAAGCCATGGAAAGGGCGCTGAAGAACAACGAGAAGCGCCCCAGCCGCATCCGCGGCGGCTCCACCATCAGCCAGCAGACCGCCAAGAACGTCTTCCTGTGGCCGCAGCGCTCCTACGTCCGCAAGGGGTTCGAGGCCTACTTCACGGTGCTGGTCGAGACCCTGTGGGGCAAGCGGCGGATCATGGAGGTCTATCTCAACACCGTCGAATGGGGGCCGGGCCTCTATGGGGTCGAGGCCGCCGCCCGGAAGAACTTCGGGGTCAGCGCCGACGACCTGACCTCCGCCCAGGCCGCGCGGCTGGCCGCTATCCTGCCCAGCCCGCTGAAGTGGCGGGCGGCCCGGCCGGGCCCCTACGTCCAGCGCCGTTCGCGCCGCATCGGCGCGGCGTCAGGCACGGTTCGCCGCGACGGCCTGAGCGCCTGCATCGCGGCCTGAGCTCCGGCAGCGCTTGACGAAGGTGCGGCCAGGGTTTTGCTATGGCCGCCAAAGGCAGGCGCACCCCCAACCCGCGCCGCTACGAGGAAATCGCAGATGAAATCGATGCTGCTGGCGGCCGCCGCCGCTCTGGCGCTGAGCGCCGCCGCTCCCCCCGCCGTGGCTCAGGCCGCTCCGACGCCGGCCGAGGCCAAGGCTTTCGTCGAAAAGGTCGAGGCCGACCTCGCTCGCCTGAGCGAATACGTCAACCGCGCCTCCTGGGTGCGGGCCACCTACATCACCGAGGACACCCAGTGGCTCGAAGCCAAGGCGGGGGCCGAGTACACCGAGCTGTCGACCCGCTACGCCATGGAGGCGGCGCGTTTCAACAACACCCCGGTCGACGCCGTCACCCGCCGCAAGCTGGACATCCTCAAGCGCAACCTCGTCGCCCCCGCGCCGCAGCGCCCGGGCGCGGCCGAGGAGATGGCGACCATCGCCTCGCGCCTGGACAGCACCTACTCGACCGGCAAGTTCACCCACAAAGGCAAGCAGATCACCCTCAACGACGCCGAGGACATCCTGCGCGAGAGCCGCGACCCGGCCGAGATGAAGGCGGTGTGGGAAGGCTGGCGCACCGTCTCACCGGTGATGGCGGCCGACTACGCCAAGCTGGCGGCGCTGGCCAACGAGGGCTCGCGCGGGCTGGGCTACGCCGACACCGGCGCCCTGTGGCGCGCCGGCTACGACATGGCGCCGGACGCCTTCGCGGCCGAGACCGACCGGCTGTGGAAGCAGGTCGAGCCCTTCTATCGCAACCTGCACTGCTACGTACGCGCCCAGCTGAACGCCCAGTACGGCGACGCCGTGCAGGCCAGGACCGGCCCCATCCGCGCCGACCTGCTGGGCAACATGTGGGCCCAGCAGTGGGGCAACATCTATCCGATCGTCGCGCCCAAGAACGTCAGGTCGAGCTACGACATGACCCAGCTGCTGACCTCGAAGGACTATGACGCGGTGAAGATGGTCAAGACGGGCGAGAGCTTCTACTCGTCGCTGGGCCTGGCGCCGCTGCCGGCCACCTTCTGGGAGCGGTCGATGATCACCCGGCCCGAAGGCCGCGAGGTGGTCTGCCACGCTTCGGCCTGGGACCTGAACGACGCCGACGACATCCGCATCAAGATGTGCACCAAGGTCAACGCCGAGGACTTCTACACCGTCCACCACGAGCTCGGTCACAACTACTACCAGCGCGCCTACAAGGATCAGCCCTACCTGTTCAAGAACGGGGCCAACGACGGCTTCCACGAGGCGATCGGCGACTTCGCCGGCCTCTCGGCCTTGACCCCGACGTATCTCAAGCAGATCGGCCTGCTGGAGACTGTACCGGGACCGGAGGAGGACATCCCGTTCCTGCTGAAGATGGCGCTCGACAAGATCGCCTTCATGCCGTTCGGCCTGCTGGTCGATAAGTGGCGCTGGCAGGTCTATTCGGGTCAGATCACCCCGGCCCAGTACAACGAGGGCTGGTGGAAGCTGCGCACCCAGTACCAGGGCATCGTGCCGCCCGGACCACGGCCGGCGGACGCCTTCGACCCGGGGGCCAAGTACCACATCCCCGGAAACGTGCCCTATACGCGCTACTTCCTAGCCCACATCTACCAGTTCCAGTTCCACCGCGCCGCCTGCAAGCAGGCCGGCTGGAGCGGGCCGCTGCACCGCTGCTCGATCTATGGAGAGAAGGAAGTGGGCGAGAAGTTCAACCGCATGCTGGAGATGGGCGCCTCGCGGCCCTGGCCCGAGGCGCTGGCGGCCTTCACCGGCGAGACCCGCACCGACGCCAGCGCCGTGGCCGACTACTTCCAGCCGCTGAACGTCTGGCTGACGGCCCAGAACAAGGGCCAGAACTGCGGCTGGTAAGGATCAGGCCCGCAGCGCCTCATCGGCGCTACCGGCGGCGCAGGCTTGCGATAGCACCTGGAAGAGGGCCGGGGCCGAGACCGGCTTGGTCAGGTGACCGTCGGCGCCGGCGTTCTTCGAGGCGGCGATGTGCTCGGGCAGGGCGTTGGCCGACAGCCCCCAGATGGGGGTATGGGGCCGCTTGTGGGCTCGCTCGCTCGATCGGATGGCGCGGATGGCGGTCAGCCCGTCCATCTCCGGCATCTGCATGTCCATGAGGATCAGGTCGAAGGCCTCGCGCCCCGCCGCCTCCACTGCCTCGACGCCGTTCTCGACGCAGGTCAGGTCGACCCCCGCCGCGCCGAGGATCAGCTCGACGACGCGGCGGTTGATCATGTGGTCCTCGGCCAGCAGCACCCTGGGTGTGCGCTCCAGCCTCTCCAGCGTCGGCTCCGGCTGCGGCCGCTGTTCGGCCATCGCCTCGCAGCGCTTCAATGGCAGGCTCAGCGTGAAGGTCGAGCCGCGCCCGATTTCGGAAGCGGCCTGAAGCCCGCCGCCCATCGCCCGGGCCACCGCCCGCGATATGGCCAGGCCCAGCCCCGAGCCGCCGAACTTGCGGGTGATCGACCCATCGGCCTGCTCGAACCGCTCAAATAGCCGCGCCTTGAAGGCCTCGTCGAAGCCGATGCCGGTGTCGGCGACACTGATGGTCACCGCCTCGTCCCGCGTATCAATGGCAAGGGTGACGCCGCCGCTATCGGTGAACTTGATGGCGTTGGACAGCAAGTTGCCGACGATCTGGCGCAGGCGGCTGACGTCTCCCTCGAACGCGCCGCGGGCGGCCGGCGAGATCGTCATCTCGAAGCTGAGCCCCTTTTGCGCGGCGCTGGCCTCGAACAGGGCGGCGGCCGCGCGCATGCTGGCTTCCAGGTCGAACCGCTCGGGCCGCAGTTCCAGATAGCCGGACTCGATGCGCGAGAAGTCCAGCACGTCCGCCAGGATGGACTCCAGCGTCGCCGCGGAGCTTTCGATCAGCCCGAGCATCTCGGCCTGTTGCGCCGTGAGGCCCGAGCGGGCGAGCGCCGCCGCCACGCCCATGACGCCGTTCAGCGGCGTGCGGATTTCGTGGCTCATGTTGGCCAGGAAGTCGCTCTTGGCGCGGTTGGCGGCCTCGGCGGCTTCGCGGCCCGCGATGGTCGCCGCTTCGGCCTGGCGGCGGGCGGTGACGTCCTTGAGCACGCCGATCAGCCGCTCGGGCGTGCCGTCGGCGCCCATGACCAGTTCGGCGGCGCTCTCGGCCCACACCTCGCGGCCGTCGGCGCGGTTCATCCGGTATTCGGTGCGGAAGGGCGCGCCCTCCAGCATCCGCTTTTCCCACAGCGCCTCGGCCGTCGCGCGGTCCTCGGGGTGGACCGAGCTGAACGGATCCTGGGTCAGTTCATGGAAGGTCATCGGCCGCTCGAGGAAGGTGTCCTCCGCGCCCTCGACCTGCGCCTCGCCGCTGCGGAAGTCGGCTTCGTAGACCATCAGCCCGGCGATCTCGACCGCCAGCCGCAGCCGCTGTTCGGAGCGCTCGGCCTTTTGCAGCGAGCCGATCATCTCGGAGATGTCGGTGGTCATGGCCAGAACGCCGCCGACCTCGCCATTGGAGTCGCGCCAGGGCCCCAACTCGACGCGCATCCACGCCTGGCGGCCGTCGGGCATCGGCACCGGCACGCGGTCGGCGCTGATGACCTCGCCGTTCAGCGCCTTTTGCCAGTACTGCCCCCATAGGGCGTAGCCTTCGGGGAAGAGCTCGGGGACGGCGCGGCCGACGACCTGCCCCTCCAGGCCGTATTCGCTGCGCCAGCGCGGACTGACCTGCAGGAAGCGCAGCTCGCGGTCGGTCATGGCCAGCGCCACCGGCGCGCCCAGCACGAAGGACTTCAACAGCCGCTGCAACGCCTCGGCCTCCGACGAGGCGGCGGCCAGATTGCGCTCGGCCCGCAGCCGCTCGATCTCATCGGCCAGCAGGGCGGCGATGTCCTCGACCAGCCCGATGACGGCGGGGTCGGTTTTGCGCGGTTCGGATGCGGCGACGCAGAAGCCGCCGATGATCAGGCCGGCGATGCGAAGGGGGGCGGCGCAGACAAAGCGGATATGCGGGGGGCCGGTGACCCACGGATGGTCCGGCGCAACCAGCCGCGCGTCGGAAGTATAGACGGTCTTGCCTTCGGACAGGGCGCGAAGCGTGATCGAATTTGCGCGCGGCAGTAGGGTTTCGGGCTGTCCCTTGAAGGCCGATTGCCAGAGGTGATCGGCCTCGATCAGCGTGACGTAGGCATACGGCACGTCCAGGCTGGCGCTGGCCAGCCGGCACAGCCGCTCGATCTTGGGCCTGAGGGCGGCAAGGTCGAGGAGGCGTATCTCGGTAAGCCGGGCGGCTTCCTGATCCGGCTGGCGGGGGTTCATGGTTACGCAAGGTTCCTGATGCGAACTGGCGCGACCTTTGGCTACCCGAAGTTAAAATTCCGTGCGGGTTTACAGAAGTCGTATTTCGCGCAGGCGTTGTTTCAGGAATGCGTCGGCGGTGATCGGCTGCGGGTAGCGATCAGGGTTCTCGGGCCCCCCCCGCCGCTCCGGGGCCGGGTTGACCACCCGGTGCGTGGTCGAGGGCAACACATGGTTGGTCGCTCGCTGCAGCATGTCGCCGATGTTGCAGACCACCGAGCCGGGCGGCGGATTGATCGCCAGCCAGCGGCCGTCCCTGTCCAGCACCTCCAGCCCCGCCTCCTCGGCCCCGAGCAGCAGGGTGATGGCGTTGATGTCCTCATGGGCCCCGGCCCGGATGTTGGGCCCGTCGAACGGCGCCGGCGGATAGTGCAGCAGCCGCAGCACGCTGTTGCCCTCCTTCACTGCCGCGTCGAAGGCGTCGGGGGCGAGCCCCAGGTAGAGGGCGATGGCCCGCAGGACCCGCCCGCCCAGGTCGTCCAAGGCCCCGTACAGCCAGCGCAGGTTCTCGGCAAAGCTCTCGACTTCGGCCGGCCAGGCGTTGTCGGGCATCACCGCGCGATAGGGATGGCCAGCCGGCAGGTCGCGGCCGATATGCCAGAACTCCTTGAGGTCGAAGTGGTCGGCGCCCTTGGCGGTCTCGACGCCGAAGGGGGTGTAGCCGCGCTGACCCGCGCCGCCCGCCACGTGGTAGGAGCGCTTGATCTCCTCCGGCAGCGCGAAGAAGGCCTTGGCGCTGGCCATGGCGGCATCGATCCGCGCCTGATCGAGGTCGTGGCCTGAAATGACAGCAAAGCCATAGCGCGCGAAGGACGAGCCGAGGTCCTGTGCAAAACCAGTCAAGTCTTCGGAATACCGGTGAAAATCGACTGGGGTGATGGTTGGCGGCGTCAGCGGATCAACTCCTGGAACAGCATGGCCCGCGCACCGTTTAACGGGCTCGGCAAGGTGTGGACTCTGAGCCACGCCTCTTTCCGTTCATGCAGCAGTCAAGTTCAATACCGGAACCTAGACCTGTAGGGCGCGTTTCCAGCGCCGACTCGACGACACCCTCGGAGACTACCAATGAACAAGACCGCCATCATCGCATGCTTCATGGGCGCGACCGCCCTGACCGCCTGCACCACAGTCGACCCCTATACCGGCCAGACCGTCCGCAGCAACACCCGCACCGGCGTCATCGCCGGCGCCCTGGGCGGCGCCGCGCTGGGCTATCTGACCAACACCAACAAGGGCGAACAGGGTCGCAAGAACGCCCTGCTCGGCGCCGGCATCGGCGCGCTCAGCGGGGCCGCCGTCGGCACCTACATGGACCGACAGCAGGCTGAGCTTCGCCGTGAACTCGCCAACACTGGCGTGACCGTCACCCGCCAGGGCGACAACATCGTGCTGAACATGCCCAGCGACGTGACCTTCGGCGTCGACCGTTCGGACATCCAGCCGCAGTTCCACCAGGCGCTGGACGATGTCTCGCGCATCCTGTCGCAGAACCCGCAGACGCTGGTCGATGTCGTCGGCCACGCTGACGCCACCGGCGCCGACGCCTACAACCAGTCGCTGTCGGAGCGCCGGGCCAGCTCGGTGGCCAGCTACCTGGTCGGCCGCAACGTCCTGGCCGACCGCGTCTTCGTGGCCGGCATGGGCGAGCGCCAGCCCATTGCCTCCAACGACACCGAGACCGGCCGTTCGCAGAACCGCCGCGTCGAGATCGTCGTGCGGCCCTTCACCGGCTAAGCGATCGTCTCTTCAGAGCTAACGGCTTGCGCCCCGTCGACCTCGTCGGCGGGGCGCAGTTGTTTCATGTCTTCCTGCAACAGCCGCTCGGTGGTGCGGGCGGCCTCTCGCGAAGCCAGGATGTAGGCATCGGTCTCCTTGCCCCACAGCGGGCGGAGCTGGTCGAATGTCTTGCGGTCGTAGCGGCGGAAGAGGTCGCCGGCCTTCGTCGCCTTGGCGCGCGAAAAGCCCAGCTGCTCCAGCGCCTTGACGCCCATGGCCAGCGCGCCCTCGAAGGTCTCGCGTTCGACCTCGTGCGCGCCGCTGTTGAGCAGCTCGTAGGCGTGCGGCCGATCCCAGGCGCGGGCGACGATCTTCAGGTTGGGGAAGGCGTGGCGGGCGGTCTCCACCATCTCGACGGCCTTTTCCTTGTCGTCGATGGCGATGATCAGCATTTTCGCCCGCTCGGCTCCGGCGGCGCGCAGCAGGTCCAGCCGCGTCGCGTCGCCGTAGTGGACCGGCCGGCCGAATTTCCGCAGCACCTCGATCTGCTCGATGTCGGAGTCCAGCGTCGTCGCCTTCATGCCGTTGGAGGCCAGCAGCCGCTGGATGATCTGCCCGAAGCGGCCAAACCCCGCCAGGATGATGTCGGGCTCGCTGTCGTCAAAGGTGGGGTCGGGATGCTGGATGTCGGGGATGGCGGCGTCGGCGGCGATGGCGATCTGCTCGTAGGCGATCATGGCCAGCGGCGTCAGCGCCATGGAAACGGCGATCGCGGCGGTCAGCAGCGCGGCCATCTCGGCGCCGATCACGCCGGCGCCCACCGTGAAGGTCAGGAGGACAAATCCGAACTCGCCGCCCTGCGCCAGCGCCGTGGCGACGGCCGCCGCGCCTCTGGTCGGCGCCCCAAACGCCCGAGCGACGCCGAACATGACCGCAAACTTCAGCAGCATCAGCCCAAGGACAATGGCGATCAGCAGGACCGGGTCGCGGGCCACCAAGGCAAAGTCGAGGCTGGCCCCGACGGTGATGAAGAACAAGCCGAGCAGCAGGCCCCGGAATGGCTCGATGTCAGCTTCCAGTTCGCGCCGAAACTCGCTCTCGGCCAGCACCACCCCGGCAAGGAAGGCCCCCAGCGCCGGCGACAGGCCCACCGTCTGCATCAGCGCGGCGACGCCGATAACGATCAGCAGGGCCGAAGCGGTGAAGATCTCGCGCAGCCGCGCCTGAGCGATGAAGCGGAACACCGGCCGCACCAGATAGCGCCCGATGCCCACCACCCCGGCCACGGCCGCCAGCACCGCCAGCGTCTGCTGCCAGGCCGGCAGGTGGGATATGAGGTTGCCGCCGTGGGCGTCGGCGACCATCCGCACCGGCGCCTCGGCCAGCAGCGGCAGCAGGGCGAACATCGGGATCACCGCCAGGTCCTGCAGCAGCAGCACCCCGAACGCGGCCCGCCCGACCGGGCCCCGCCGCAAGCCTTTCTCGTCCAGCGTCTGCAGGACGATGGCGGTGGAGGACATGGCCAGCACCAGCCCGACGGCCAGCGCCGTGCGCCAGTCCAGCCCCATCAGCATGGCCGCGGCGCCAATGGCCACGGCGGTGGACGCCACCTGGGCGCCGCCAAGCCCAAAGATGGTCTTGCGCATCGACCACAGCAGGGCCGGGCGCACTTCCAGGCCGATCAGGAACAGCAGGATGACGACGCCGAACTCGGCAAAGCGCATGACGTCGGCCTGCTCGCCGACCAGCGACAGGGCGAACGGGCCGATCACCGCGCCGGCGATCAGATAGCCGAGCACCGAGCCCAGCCCCAGCCGTTTGGCGATCGGCACCGAAACCACGCCCGCGGCGAGGTAGACCAGCGCCTGGATCAGCAGTCCTTCGCCGTGCATGCTAGGGTGCCCCGCTCGCCCGGATGTTATTCATCAAAGCTTGAATTTCGCGACGTTCCGCGCGAGACGATGGCCCTTCCCACGCTGGAGTTCGCATGGTCGACAAGGTCTGTAACGACGCCGCCGACGCCCTCGCCGGGGTCTTAAAAGACGGCATGACCATCATGGCCGGCGGCTTTGGCCTGTGCGGCATCGCCGAGAACCTGATCGCGGCCATCCGGGAGGCGGGGGTGAAGGACCTCACGGTGGTCTCCAACAATTGCGGGGTCGACGATTTTGGCCTCGGCATCCTGCTGGCCGGCGGCCAGATCAGGAAGATGATCAGCTCCTATGTGGGGGAGAACAAGCTGTTCGAGAAGCTCTACCTCTCCGGCGAGCTGGAGCTGGAGTTCAATCCGCAGGGCACGCTGGCCGAACGCATCCGGGCCGGCGGGGCTGGCATCCCGGCCTTTTTCACCAAGACCGGCGTCGGCACGCTGGTCGCCGAAGGCAAGGAAGTGCGCGACTTCGACGGCGAGACCTATGTCATGGAGCGCGGGCTGACCGCCGACCTCTCCATCGTCAAGGCCTGGAAGGGCGACGCCGAGGGCAACCTCGTCTACCGAAAGACCGCCCGCAACTTCAACCCGATGATGGCCACGGCCGGCCGCGTCACCATCGCCGAGGTCGAGGAACTGGTAGAGGTCGGCAGCCTCGACAAGGACGCCATCCACACTCCCGGCATCTACGTCGACCGGTTGGTCAGGGGCGCGGTCTATGAAAAGCGCATCGAGCGCGAAACCACTCGTCCCAAAGAGGTCGCCTGATGGCCTGGAGCCGTGAAGACCTAGCCGCCCGGGCCGCCGAGGAGCTGCGCGACGGCTTCTACGTGAACCTTGGCATCGGCATCCCGACGCTGGTCGCCAACTACATCCCCGACGGCATGGACGTGACGCTGCAGAGCGAGAACGGCATGCTCGGCATGGGGCCGTTCCCGTATGAGGGCGAGGCCGACCCGGACCTGATCAACGCCGGCAAGCAGACCATCACCGAACTGCCCAGCTCGTCCTACTTCAACTCGGCCGACAGCTTCGCGATGATCCGCGGCGGCCACATCAACCTCTCCATCCTGGGCGCGATGCAGGTGGCCGAAAACGGCGACCTGGCCAACTGGATGGTGCCGGGAAAGATGGTCAAGGGCATGGGCGGGGCCATGGACCTGGTGGCGGGCGTCAAGCGCGTCGTCATCGTCATGGAGCACAACGAAAAGTCCGGCGCGCCCAAGCTGGTCAAACAGTGCAGCCTGCCGCTGACCGGCGCCAAGGTCGTGGACCTGCTGATCACCGACCTGGGCGTCTTCGAGGTGAACCGCGGCGCCGGAGTGGTGCTGACCGCCATGGCGCCGGGCGTCACGGTCGAGGAGATCAAGGCCAAGACCGAGGCGGCGTTCACAGTTCGGCTCTAATCGTGCGTAAAGGTGGCGGCATGAAACATGCCTTTCTCGCCTTCCTCGCCGCCCTGCTGTTCGGACCATTCCTGTTTGTAGGTGGGGCGCAGGCCGCGCCCGCCCGCCAGACAGCCTACTTCGCCGGCGGCTGCTTCTGGTGCGTCGAGGCCGACCTGGCCAAGATCCCGGGAGTCGTCGACGTGGTCTCCGGCTATGCCGGCGGGGACGTCAGGAACCCGACCTACGAGAACCACGGCACCCACCTGGAGGCGGTGAAGATCGTCTACGACCCGGCCAGGATCAGCTATCGCCAGCTCACCGACCGCTTCTGGCCGACTATCGACCCCACCGACGCTGGCGGCCAGTTCTGCGACCGGGGCAACGCCTACAAGACCGCCGTCTGGGTCAGGAGCGACGCGGAACTGGCCGCCGCCAAGGCCTCCCGCGACACCGCCGCCGGGCGGCTGAAGACCGGCAAGATGGTCACCCCCATCCTGCGCTTCTCCAGCTTCTGGCCGGCCGAGGGCTACCACCAGAACTACGCCCAGACCAACCCGCTGCGCTACAACGTCTACCGCCAGGGCTGCGGCCGCGATAAGCGCCTCAGGGCCGTGTGGGGGAAGTAGTCCTGGGACGCGGCGAAAACCCCTCGCCGATCAGCAGTTCGGTGCGGCGGGTGCGCTCCGGGTCGAGGCGGACGCGGGCGATCTCGATCACTTTGGCGCTCTGGAAATCGGCTGCCATGCGGTCGCCGTAAACGCCTTCCAGGCTGGCGGCCAGCACGCGCCGGCCCATCCCGACCGTCAGAGGCGCTTCGGCTTCGGCCTGGTTGCCGGCGTGGGCCCCGCTGACCCACATGCGCAGCGGCGGGCCCTCCTTGCCGAAGTAGTCGCGGCCGTAATAGGCGGCGACGTTGAACAGGAAGCGGTCGTCGACGGCGACGGCGGTCAGCCCCGGCTCGGTGCGGGCGCGGTCGACGATGGCCTCGACCGTCTGCGAGCACCCTTTGGCGCGCTTGAAGCTGTTGGACATGCCCATGGCGTTCGCCGTCTGCGGGGCCGCCGCCCAGGTGAGGAAGAGGGCCGCGGCCACCGCCTGCAAGCCCAGCCCGCCGACCAGCCACCACTTCGCCCGCCACCTGATCAGCCAGACCGCCGCCAGCACCGACCCGGCCACATAGGCGCTTGCCGCCCAGTTGGCGTTGGAGCGGGAAATGAAGGCCTGCGCCGCCACCACGATCAGCGGCGGCAGGCAAAAGCACAGCAACAGGATAT
>Ga0190272_10000789_pt1 | contig 15546 bp, 9 predicted proteins | sample Popmic504T_FD_133746 | JGI IMG/M metagenome (GOLD analysis project Ga0190272, IMG submission 133746) | Populus adjacent soil microbial communities from riparian zone of Shoshone River, Wyoming, USA - 504 T | ecosystem: Environmental > Terrestrial > Soil > Riparian zone | place: USA: Wyoming... | reverse complement strand
GCGCCTATACGCTCACCGACTGGCGGCTGGGCGACTATGTGCGGCTGGCCAAGAACCCGCGGTTCTACGAGGCCTCGCAGGTCTGCGTGGACGAGATCTACTACTACCCCACCAACGACGCGATCTCCGCCGAGCGGCGGGTGCGCCGCGGCGAGCTGGATATCAACACCGACATCCAGTCCAACCGCATCTCCTTCCTGCGGCAGGAAATTCCGGAGTACGTGCGCATCTACACCTACCTCGGGGTGACCTACCTGGCGTTCAACAACAACGTGCCGGCCTTCAAGGACAAGCGCGTGCGCCAGGCCCTGAACATGGCCATCGACCGCGAGTTCATCACCAAGAAGCTGCTGCGCGGCGGCCAGATGCCCGCCTACACCTTCACCCCTCCGGGAGTGGCCAACTACAAGGCCGCCAAGGCGCCGGAGTGGGCGTCCTGGCCGCTGGAAAAGCGCCAGGCCGAAGCCCGACGCCTACTGGCCGCCGCCGGTTACACGCCAGAGCGGCCGCTGCGATTCGAGCTGAAGCACCGCAACACCCCCGACCCGATGCTCTACACCCCGGCGGTTCAGGCCGATTGGAAGGCGATCGGCGTGGATGCGCAGCTGGCCCAGCAGGAGACGCAGATCGCCTACGCCGACTATCGCGCCCGGGCCTTCGATGTCGCCGATGCCGCCTGGGTCGCCGACTACAACGACGCCATGAGTTTCCTCTACCTGCACCAGTCGGCGACGGGGCCGCAGAACTACGGCGACTACAAGAGCCCCGCCTACGACGCGCTGCTCGCCAAGGCGGATAACGAGCCGGATGCGGCCCGGCGCGCCGAGTACCTTGCCCAGGCCGAGCAGATCGTCCTCGAAGACGCCCCCGTTGCGCCCATTTACTTTTACGTAAACAAAAACCTGGTCAATCCGAAGATCACCGGCTGGGTGGACAACATCATCGACCACCACCGTAGCCGCTGGCTGTGCGTCGCCGGCAAGTCAGCCGCCCCCTCCGCTTAGGGGAATTTCCCACTCCTGCCGCAATTGGGGCATGGTCACCCGTGCTAAACGCGGGAGATCGCGGTCAAAACTCGCAGCTCTGGCCGCAATCGCGCCATCCTGTTGCCAAAGTGCGACAATGCGGCGCCGATCTTATTACGAACTGGTAATGCGCGTTGACCCCCTCAGGGGCGGCGCCTAACGTCCCCACAACCGGGGGCATCCGTCTCGGGACACGTCGACTTGTCAGGGGAGCGTCAGCGAATCGCTGGACGCTGACTCGGAGGGAAAATAACTTGAAGATTCAAACGACACGGGGCCGCCTGCTGGCGTCCACCATGATCTGCAGCGCCATGGCGCTAGCGATGGCCGCCCCCGCGGCCGCGCAGGACGCCGCCGAAGTGCAGGAGATCGTCGTCACCGGTTCGCGCATTCCGCAACCGAACCTGACGAGCACCAGCCCGATCACGGTGGTTGGCGAAGAAGAAGTGCAGCTGACGGGTACGACTCGCGTCGAAGACCTGGTCAACCAGCTGCCGCAAGCCTACGCGGGCCAGTCCTCGCAGGTGAACAACGGCTCGACGGGTACGGCCACGGTCGACCTTCGCGGCCTGGGCGTCTCCCGCACCCTGGTGCTGGTTGACGGCAAGCGCCTGATGCCGGGCGACCCGACCTTCCCCTATCCTGACCTGAACGCCGTTCCGGCGCTGATGGTCGAGCGGGTGGAAATCGTCACCGGGGGCGCTTCGGCCGTGTATGGCTCGGACGCCATCGCCGGCGTGGTCAACTTCATCCTGAAGAAGGACTTCGAAGGCGTTCAGCTGGACGCCCAGTACGGCTTCGCCATCCACAAGAACGACAACGAGGAAGCTCGGGCTGCGCTGGACGATACCGAATTCGACCAACCTGCCGAGAACGTGCTCGAAGGCCGCACCTGGGACATCAACCTTCTGATGGGCGCCAACACGCCCGACGGGAAGGGTAACGCGACGATCTACGCCGGCTATCGCCACGTCGAACCTGTGCTGCAATCACAGTACGACTACAGCGCCTGCGGCATCGTTACCTCGGGCGACGAGCACATCTGCGCCGGTTCTTCGAACTACGGGCGCTTTATCAGCCTCGACACGGGCGGCGACTACTTCTTCGGCAACGGTGAAGTCGAAGAATACGATGGCTCGCCGGCCCAAAGCTTCAACTTCGCCCCGACGAACTACCTGCAACGCCCCGACGAACGCTACATCCTCGGCGGTTCGGCCCACTACGAGATCACCGAGGCGCTGGAAGTCTACACGAACGTCATGTTCGCGGACGACTACAGCCAGTCGCAATCGGCGGCGAGCGGCCTGTTCATCGGCAGCGGTCCCATCGACGGCGGCCACCTCGTCAACTGCGACAACCCGCTGCTCTCGGCCGACCAGGTCGAGGCGCTTTGCACCGATGCGGGTCTTGGCCCTGATGACGACGCCCTGCTGTTCATCGGCCGCCGGAACGTTGAAGGCGGTAACCGTCCCACCGACCTGCAGCACACCGCCTATCGCATCAACCTCGGCGCCCGCGGCGACCTTGGCAACAACTGGGGCTACGACCTCTACGGCCAGTATGGCACCAGCCGCTTCGCCTCGGTTTACCGCGGCGACCTTTCCAAGCAGCGGGTCCAGAACGCGCTGCAGGTTGAGGACGATGGCGGCACCCTCCGCTGCGCGGTCGACATCGCCGGCATCGACGTCAACTGCGTGCCGCTCGACATCTTCTCCGGCTTCGGCGGCATTACGCCCGAGATGCTGAACTATGTCGGCGCAACCGGTATCCAAACCGGCTGGACCGCGGAAAAGGTTGTCTCCGGCACGGTGCACGGCGAATTCCCCATCCAGAGCCCGATGGCCAGCAGCCCGATCGGCGTCGCCTTTGGCGCCGAGTACCGCAGCGAAGCCCTTCTGTTGGACGTCAGCCGCGACTACCAGCTCGACGACCTCTACGGCGCTGGCGGCGCTACGCTGCCGCAACCGGAAGCGGGCTTCGAAGTGTACGAGCTCTTCGGTGAAGCGCGCGTGCCGCTGATCGAGGACCAACCCTTCTTCGACCTGCTTCAGGTGGAACTGGGTTATCGCTGGTCGGACTACAGCGGCTCCGGCAGCGTGGACAGCTACAAGCTGGCCCTCGACTGGGCGCCGGTGCCAGACTTCCGCTTCCGCGGCAGCTACCAACACGCTGTCCGCGCCCCGAACGTGCTGGAGCTGTTCACCCCGAACAACGACATCCTGTACGGCGGCGTGGATCCCTGCTCGGGAGCCGATCCGGAGTACTCGTTGGAGCAGTGCGAAGCTCAGGGCGTGACCCCGGGCCAGTACGGCAACATCATCGACTGCCCGGCCGGTCAGTGTAAGCAGATCGTCGGTGGCAACGCCGCGCTGCGTCCGGAAGAAGCCGACACCTACACGTTCGGCCTGGTCGCCACGCCTTCGTTCCTGCCCGGCTTCACCGCCTCGGTCGACTATTTCGACATCACTGTCGAAAAGACGATCGGTGGTATCGGCGCCGATACGATCGTCGGCATCTGCGGCGATACGCTCGACCCGCTCTACTGCAACTATATCCAGCGCGACCCGAACGGCTTCCTGTTCACCGACAACTTCGGTGTGCTGAATACGAACCAAAACCTTGGTTACATGAAGACCAGCGGCGTCGATTTCGAAGCCAGCTACCGCACCAGCTTTGCCGACCTTGGCGCCGGTGATCTGGGCGGGTTGTCCTTCCACTTCGTGGGCAGCTGGCTGGAGAACTTCGAGATCGAGCCTCTGCCGGGCGCTACTCCGTACGACTGCACGGGTGAATTCGGCGGCACCTGCTTCAATCCGTATCCGGAATGGCGCCACCGTCTCCGCGTGACCTGGACGGCTCCTTGGGACCTGTCCCTGTCGGCCAACTGGCGTTACATCTCGGAGGTCAACAACGACGACGACTCCGAAGACCTGCCTGACAGCACGTTCGAGGCCTATCACTACCTCGACCTGGCTGGCATCTGGCGGATGAGCGACAACCTGTCGTTCCGCGCCGGCATGAACAACGTGTTCGACAAGGATCCGCCGATCATCAACTACCAGATCGATGCCAACATCAACGCCAACACCTATCCGCAGACGTACGACTACCTTGGTCGCACGATCTTCATCGGTCTGACCGCCGAATTCTAAGTCGGTAGTCAGAGCGAGAAATTGGGGCGGCGGACTTCGGTCCGCCGCCCTTTTTCTTTGCCGCTAAAGAAGTATCAGTCTCCCGCGTAGTAATCGCGGCCAGCCGCCATCAGCGCCGTGACCAGCTCACGCTCGGCCTGGCTGAGCAGCGGATTCCAGATGTCGAAGATCAGGATGACGCGAAGCTCGTCGGCGTCGTTCCACGCTTCGTGCTCGATGGTGTCGTCGAACACCCACGCCTTGCCCATCCGCCATTCGCGCACCTCGTTGCCGACCCGAAACCGCGCGGGCCCGGGAAGGACGAGCGGCAGGTGGCAAAGCAGCCGCGTGTTGCTCGAACCGGTGTGCGGCGGAATCCGTGTCCGCGCCTCCAGCGCCGAGAACATGGCGGTCGGCGCATAGCCCTCCTGCCGCGCCATCGGCAGGCGCTCCAGCAAAGCCGTGGTCGTTGGAAACTTGGCGCACGCCTCGTCCTGGCGCACGCCGTCCTTCCACAGCCACAACGAACTCCATCGCCGCGAGTGGTTCAGCTCTCCCCACTGGTTGACCGGCTGTCCGGGCGCATAGGCGATGTAGGGCGCGAAACCCTCGTCGCCCGCTGACAGCGCCTGCTCAAGCTCGGCGCGGATCTCGTCCGTCGCCGCTTCGAGCTCACCGAGCCACGGGAACAGCGCCTCGTCATGGAAGGGGATCGGCGCCAGGCGCGGATAATGAAACATCACCGGCTCCTGCACATAGGCCTTCTTGCGTCCCGCGAAGATCGACAGCGCCTCGTCGAACCGGGTGAGCGACTCCCCGGACCAGCGCGCGCGGGTCTGCGCCACCCGCTTCTGAAGGTAGCCTTCCAGCTCCACGGCGTTTTGATCGATGACTTCGCGGCCGTGGGCCAACGGCCGCTGCAAGCCTGGTGGAATCCTGGCCTCCGGCGGCGCCATATCCAGGGCGTTGCGATAAAGCGGAGCCGCCGCTCGCCCACCCGCCAGCTTCTCCACCAGCGACGCCTTAGAAAGCATGGCGACGAAGTGATAGGGGTCGATCGCCAGCACGGAATTGAGGGCGGACACCGCGCCCGCTAGGTCGCCGGAAGCGCGCCGCACAAGAGCCACCTGCAGCTTGATGTCGACATCGTCCGGCCGGCCGGCCTCTGCCCGCGCCAGCATCGCCGCCGCCGCCTTGAAGTCACGCCGCGCTATGGCGGCCTGGGCAGCGCCGAGCAGTTCGGCGCCATCACCCTGCTGTTCTACGCTCATCGTGCCCTTGCTCAGCCCCTGACGACGCGCGATCCGGTGGGGCTCCCGCCTCTCAGCCGGGTGCCCGTGGGGGGACCATGATCTCCTGGCAGCGAGAAGAGCACGCGGCCGCTTGGAAAGTCGAAGGCCACGCTGTCGAACCGGCGCAGCAGATCAACGCCGATAACCATCGCCGGCGTATTCTTCAGGCCCCACATATCGAAGGTATGGAGGTCGGCGAATACGGCCGCCAGGTTGTTCACATAGAGGCCGCCGACCGTCAGCGTCGGCAGAATGCCAAGTTCCCCCGTGACCATCTGTCCGGTCACCCCGATCACGGGAATGCTCGGATAGGGATCATGCTCCGTTATCCTGCCGACCCGATTGCCGAGGGCATGGCGCAGCGCCTTGTTGGCGATCGTCATCTGTGACCCGGAGTCGAGGAAGGTCGTGACCGCCACCCTGCCGACCCGGGCTCCAACCAGGGTCAGGCGGCCGTCCCGCTGCTCGGCCCTGAGCAGCACCCTGCCAGCCCCGCCCCGCAGGCGCCCCGCGGGGGCGACCGACAGCCGCCGCCTGCGATAGTCGAGGGTGAGGCGAAGATCCTCCAACTGCTCGATGCCAATCAGCCCCGGGCCGCCGATGCTCTGGCGAGGTGCGGTGGCGAACACGGCTCCGTGGCTAGGTCGCTCGCCGATGACCAGGCTGTCGACCTGCACCGCGCCTGTCGTCTCGGCGCCGGCCACGGTGTTGATCACCAGATCGTCGATGGCCTTCAGCCCCAGCGATGCCGCCAGCTCCGCCGAGATGATCGAGTGGTTCGAGCCGGTGTCGACAACGAAGTTGTAAGGGCCATGGCCGTTGATCCACACCGGCGCGGTCAATCGCGCCAGCGTGTCGAGCCGGCCGCCGATCTGTTCCTCGCTGCCGACGTCGGTGGGGGAGGCCAGCGCGAATGCGACCTCGGGAGCCGCCAGCCCCGCCATCAGCAGCGCCGCCAGATCGCGTCGGTTGTGGCCTCTGCGCATCGCCTTGGTCCCGGTCTGGAGCCGGTACCCTACACCCCGCAAGGCCGACGCCAAAGGTCCACCGCCGCCGCTTGCCGCCGAACAAGTTTCCTATGCTATCTGTGCGCCATGAGCCCAGCCCCCGCTTTTGCCCCGCCACGCGTCCCTGATCTGCCCATGCGGGCGCGCCGGCCATGAGCGATCAGAAGACAGCCTGGGCTCTGCTCGACGCCGGCAGGGACGCCGAGGCGCTGCCGATCACCACCCGCCTGGTCAGCCAGCCCGCGCCCACCTGCAGCGCCCTGATCGCCCACGCGACGGCGCTGCGGGCGCTCGGGCGGACCCCCGAAGCCCTGCCGTTCAATCACACCTCGACCCGGCTTTACCCGAAGGATCCTTTCGCCTGGTACAATCTGGCGGCTACCCTGGGCGACCTCGACCTGGGTGTGGAAAGCGACGCGGCCATCCGCCGGGCGCTGAGCCTTGGAATGACGGCGCCGGAGGCCGTGCTCGTCCTTAGCCGGGCGCTGCAGCTCCAGCATCGCTACGACGAGGCCGAACGCGCCTTCCGGCTCACCCTTGAGCGCCGGCCTGATTACACCGATGCGCTACGCGACTATTCGCAGCTCATCTGGATGAGGACGGCGGACCTGAGCCTGGCCCTGCAACCCATCGACAAGGCGCTGGCGGCGGCGCCCGGAAACGCCGGCCTGCACTATTTGCGCGCTGTCGTTCAGGAAGCCGCCGGCGACCTCGACGCCGCCGCCGCCAGCCTGGCGCAAGGTCTTGGACACGCGCCGCTCGACCTGGGCCTGCTGACCAAGGCCAGCCATGTGGCGGCCGCGCGGGGAGAGCCGCAGGCCGCGCTCACCCTGGCAAGGCAGGCTGTCGCCGCCGCGCCCCAGGCGCCGTCGGCGCACCAGGCCCTGTGCCTCGCCTGTCTGGCCGATGGCCAGGCAGAGCAAGCGGCGGCCATCGCGGCCGAGCTGCTTAACGCCTCACCCTTCGACCAGCTGGCCCTGGCCATGCAGGCGACCGCGTTGCGCCTGCTTGGCGACCCTCGCTATGGCCAGCTCTACGATTATGAAGGGCTGGTTGGCGCCTATACGCTTGATACGCCGGACGGGTGGCCCGACCTGCCGTCGTTCCTCGCCGACCTGGCACGGTCGCTGGAAGGCCAGCACCAGCTGCAAAGCCATCCGCTCCAACAGTCGCTGCGCCATGGCTCTCAGGCCCATACGCTGCTTGCCTCGACTGATCCGGTGATCCGCGCCTTCTTCACCTCGGCCGGCAAGGTGATCGCCAGGCACCAGGCGGCGATCGACGTTGGACAAGACCCCCTGCGCGTCCGCAACACAGGTCCGGCCGCGATCCTCAGCGCTTGGTCGGTGCGGTTTGGCTCGACCGGTTTTCACGTCGATCACATCCATCAGCAAGGATGGCTCTCGACCGCCTTCTACGTGCAGACCCCCGATACCGCGCTGGCCACGCCGGGCCGCGAAGGCTGGCTGAAGTTCGGTGAGCCGGGCGTCCCCACCAAGCCCGCTCTAGGACCGGAGCATTTCGTCAAGCCGCAGCCGGGGCTGCTCGTCGTCTTCCCGTCCTACATGTGGCACGGCACGGTGCCGTTCACCTCGGACGAGAGCCGCATGAGCATCGCCTTCGACGTAGCGGCGCCCGTCTAGCGGATCGGCGTGTCGGCCAGCACCGTCGCGCCCTGGCCGCGCAGGCGGCTTTGCGCCAGTTCGTCCATGATGGCTTCGGCGCGGGGGTCGCCCAGCAGCCAGGCCGAAGCCGCCAGGGTTCGGATGGACGCCGAGCTGACGCCCAGCGCTCGCTGGAACACCTCGAACGGGGAGGCGGTGGAGCGCATGTGCTTGAGCCGCACCTCGCCCTTGAGACCGGCCAGCGCCTTGGCCCGCTCCACGGCGTCGTAGAAGCCGCCGATATGATCGACCAGCCCCAGCCCGCGCGCCTGGGCGCCTGTCCACACCCGGCCCTTGGCGATCTCGCGCACCCGCTCGGGGGCTAGGCCGCGGCCCTTGGCGACGCGGGCGATGAAGCCCTCGTAGATGCGGTCCATCCAGCCGGCGAAGGCCGCCCGCTGCGTCGGCGTGAATTCCTGGCCCATGGCGAAGGCGTTGGAGTATTCGCCGCCCACCGCCTGCTCGCGCACATCGACGCCGAACCGCGACAGCGCCTCGCCCACCACCAGCTTGCCGCCGAAGACGCCGATGGAGCCCGTCAGGGTGGTCGGCTGGGCGACGATCTCGCTGGCCTCCGAGGCGATCCAGTAGCCGCCCGAGGCCGCGTAGGTCCCCATGCTGACCACGACCGGCTTTTTCGCGGCCTTGGCCGCCCGCACCGCCGCCAGGATCTGCTCCGACGCCGTGTCCGACCCGCCGGGCGAGGAGACGCGCAGGACAATCGCCTTGACGTCGTCATCGTCGATGGCCTGGTAGATGGCCTCGGACACATCGTCGGACCAGATGGTCTGGCCGCCGGTGAAAGGATTGGACGCCTCGCCGGTGCCGGTCATGATCGGCCCCTCGGCGCCCACCACCGCGACGGCCGAACCGCCGCCGAGGCTTGGCGTATCCAACCGGTCCGAGCGGCTCATGTAGTCGTAGAAATCGACCAGTTCGGAGTCGCCGCCGACCTTGGCCTTCAAGGCCGCCTGCGCCTCGCGCACCTGGCCGACCCGATCGATCAGGCCCACCGCCTGCGCCTGTTCGGCCAGATAGGGGCCTGCCTCGATGACCCTCTGGAAGCTGGTTGCGTCCTTGCGGCGATCGGCGGCGGCGGTGTCGATGTTGGTCTGATAGACCGACGTCATCCACGAGCGCTGCGCCTCGCGGTGGGCCGGCGTGTAGTCGCTGTAGAGGTAGGGATTGACCGCGTTCTTGTACTCATGACGCTGCTCGAAGTCGGCCTTCAAACCGTACTTGTCGAAGGCGCGCTTGAAGAAGATGTCCTCGCTGGCGATGCCCGTGGCCTGGAAGGACGAGGCGGGCTGCATCCACAGCTCATTGGCCGAAGCCCCAAGCATGTAGGTCGAGGTGACGACGCCGGAGGGATAGAGCCCCTGGCTGTGCGCCCAGATCGGCTTCTTGCCGACGGCCTGGAAGTGGCGGAAGGCCTGGCGCAGCTCATCGGCCGCGGCCGGGGCGATGCCGCCCTCCGGCAGGCGCACGAAGATGGCCTTGACCTTGTCGTCGGTCTCGGCCCGCCGCAGCGTCTCGACCACCGACATTACCGACAGGCCGCCGCCGCTGAAGGCCGCCAGCGGGTTGTGCGACTCCTGATCGGACAGGTCCTGGCGCAGGTCCAGCTCCAGCACCGAATGGGCCGGAATGGGATCGGGCCGCGCCGCTCCCGCCGCCATCACGATCAGCAGGAAGGGCACGCCGATCAGGAAGATCACGAGGCCGGCGAAGACGCCCGCCATCGTCAGTAGGAACTGTTTCATGGATGGTCCGCGAGGGAAGTTGACCCGACGCTACAGGTCCGCGCCGGCTGGTCAAATGAAGACGCCGCAATGCGGCGCGGACAGGGATCAGACGCGGGAAGGAAAATGGTCGGAGTGGCAGGATTCGAACCTGCGACCCCCGCGTCCCGAACGCGGTGCTCTACCAGACTGAGCCACACTCCGACTTTAAGAGCGCGCCTTATAGAGGAGGCCCGGAAGGCCCGCAATAGAAGCACTTGCGCCTCTTTGGGGGCCGTTGCATCCCCCCTGCGCCTGCGCTATCTGACGCCCCTCGCCAGCGCCCTAACCGGCCTGCGCCGTTCCTGCTGGGGAATGGTGTAATGGTAACACTGCGGTTTTTGGTACCGTCATTCTAGGTTCGAGTCCTAGTTCCCCAGCCATTCTACAGCTTGGTCCCCTTTGCGGACTTTCCGCCCAATTTGGCCTGTCGCCTCCATCAGGGAAGGCGCTGCCTTTTCAATCAGATCGAACGGCGTTCTGAACTCCACCGTCAGCTCGCCGTGGGCATAGGTGGAGTTCGAAGTTACCAATTCCAGCAGCCTGCGCTGGGCTGTCGGCGAGGCATTTTCAAAGAGGCCTCTGGCGTTCTGTGCGAGGTCGAGCAGACGCAGGACGTCGTCGATGTGATCCTCCGCCGCGATGTGATGAGTCTCGATCTCGTGGAGTACGCGGATCTGCGTCTCCCGCCACTGCGTCGACATCGTTTCGTAGAACGTGGCGTCCACGGTCCCGTCGACCTTGTCGGCGTATAGCGTAGCCAGGCGCGTGGCGATGCGTTCGTACTCAGCCTGCAGGTGGCGCACCGCGCGCGCGCGTTCCGCTTCAACATCGACCATCGACTCCTTCATCGCCTCGCGGAAGCGATCGAAGGCGCCGGGAGGGAACTGTAGCCGGTCAAGGTGCTCGCCGAACTTGGCTGCGAGCGCCTCCTCCCGAATGTAAGGCTCGCCGCACTTACCCCGGGCTCCCGAGCAGTGATAGTAGACGTACTTCTTCTTCTTGACCTCGGCGACGGCCAGGCAGCCGCAGTGGCCGCACGTCACGAGCCCTGCAAACGCGAAGTCGTTTTCGGTCTTCACGACGCCGGCGTGTCGGCCGTTGAGGACCCCCTGGACCTGGAGCCAGATTGAGGGCGGCACGAGCGGCTCGTGCTTGCCTTGATAGATGCGCCCGTTCCACTCGAACTCGCCGCAGTAGAGGCGGCGGCGCAAGATCAGATGGACCGCGCTCGTGGTCACAAGCGTGCCGCTCTTGCGATAGCGCAGACCCGCGCTGCGAACTTGTTCGGTGACGTCTCGAAGCGACAAGCGCCCGCTGGAATACAGGGCGAACGCCCGTGCCACGATCGGTCCCTCCACAGGGTCGACCTCGATGACCCGCTTCCCGTCAGGACCCACGATATTCCGGTAGCCGATGGGCGCGGCTGAGGGCCAATTGCCTTGCTCGGCCTTTTCAAGCATCCCCTTGCGGGCCTCTTCCGAGAGATTGTCGATGTAGTTCTTGGCCATCAGCACCTTGATGCCGTGCATGAACTTCTCGGAGGAACGGGAATCCCGCGTGAGGAGTGTTCCCTCCTTCACGAAGTGGATGTCGGCGCCCAGGTCGTCGAGCGTCACATAGTCCTTCATGTTGCGGTACAGGCGGTCGGTCTTCTCGACCAGAATCGCGGTGCCTTGCCGCTTGGCGACATAGCGGACCATCTCCATGAAGTTGGTCCGGCCAACGTGCTTGGCCGTCTCTACGTCGATGAATTCTTCAGCGACCAGCAGACCGTTGTTAGCCGCGTATTCCCGGAGGAGCTTCATCTGCGAGGGAATGGAGAAGCCCTCCCTGTCCTGGTCCTTGGACGAGACGCGGGCATAGATGACGGCCTTGGGCACTGGGGCTGGCAAGGGCCGGCCTGCGGTTCGCCGACGTGCGCTCGTAGTCCTTCCGTACAAGGGACGCTCCATGTCTCGACAAGCAGATGACTCAACCTAGAGTTCAGAACATAACGGAAACGAGCGGGCGGGCAACCCTTCACGGAGGGACGCGGCCCCGGGGAGGGCGCGGCGCTGCGCGCATCACCAGCAATCGTTCTTCGCGGGTCGCCTCGAGGTCCATCTGCTGCAGTTGGCGAAAGAAGCTCACCATCTTGCTCAGGATTTCCTGGGCGTCGTCGCGGGTGAGCGGATGCGCGTGATATGGCTGGTAGGTCTCGATGGTCCTATCGAGCAGCTCATCACTGTAGCGACGCTCACCCATGATGAAGCCGCCATAGAAGCTGTGCAGCGGTGATAGGCCGACCGCCTGAGAGGAATACCGACGGGTTGGCGGCCGCCGCCCTGGGGAGCACCGACCTGGCAGCGGCATGGGGGGTCTTCTCGGCCGCACGGCGCAGGGCAGCGGCGCCGTCGGCGCCGAGGAAGTGCGCTGCGTACAGATCGCCCTCGGTGACTCGGCGCCCGAATGTCCGCTCAAGTGCGCGCCGGTTGTCCTTCGCCAACTCGCCGGCCATGCGAGCGGCGAGCCAGGGGTCATGACGCAATCTCAGGAGCCGCTCGGGCTGATCGCCGCGCACGACGAAGCGGTTGCTGGCGGGATCGCGCTCGATGCTGGCGGCCAGCGTCAGTCCGTGTCGTTCTCCGTGTCGCCAGAGCGCAGCCAGCCAAGTCTGCTCCACAAACTGGTAAAGGCCGCGAGCGGTTGATGTTGACGCCGCAGCCGATGAGTCCAGGCCGCTTTCGCGCTCCGCCGTGCGCCATAGGTATGCCGCCGAAACGCCCGTTGCTCTGGCCGCGCTTTCAATCGCCCGGGCCACTTCGCTGCGGCCGGCCGTCCGTATGGGGAAGGGGCCGCGAGGGACGCGATGGGCCTGCGGTGTCGATAGAACGATGGCGGCCTGGTGGACGGCCGCCGGCACGTCGCGCGGGTAGCGGACAGGCATCGGTGCGCCACTCACGGCGCGCAGCAGCGCGGCATCATAGATCGCAGCATGCGCCCGCGTCGTCCGGTCGATGGAGAGGCGTTCGAGCACCGGCGTGGGATCAGCTAGTGGGCTGGCTCGGTGCTTTGGAGGCGGTGAGGCGAACGCCCTCTCCGCTACGGAGGCGCTGCCGACCGACGTCATTGTCACTGCCGCGCAGGCGAGCGACAGGCAAGGAGTGCGGCCCAGGCAGGCGGGCCACTGAAAACGGATAGCCAAATACATGCGCGCGCTCTTTCCGAGGCGCGTCATTGACGTGTGGCGCAGTTCTCTTAGGCGAATTGAATCCGACACGGAAGCCAGAGTTGGCTAACGGACCTAGCTTTAGGCGCGAGTGTTGCATTTGCTCAACGCCGCAGCTTGCGCCATCATGCGCCTACCCCGCAGGTCCGTGCGCGTCGTCGGCAATCGCCTTCTCTGGAGAGAAGCGATGGAATTCTATGATCTGCGCTCGATGGGCGAGGCGGGCGCCCGTCCTACGATCAGAACGACCGGCAAGTCTGTGATGATCACGATCCCCAACCACCTGGCGCAGAGCGCCGGCCTGCCGGACTCCGGGAGGGTCAGGCTGCGCATCGGAGAAAGCGGCAAACACCGGGCAGTGCGGATCAGCCGATCCGATAGCGGCGTCTGGAGTGTGACCCGACGGCGCAACGTCCTCCAGATCTTCGTGCGCGAGCTGATGCCGAAGGGTGCTGTGCAACTCACCGACCTTGATTTTCGGATCACCGAGGACGGCCTGGAGGTGTCACTTCCTTCGCCTTGGGAGTTGGCCAACCCCCACGTCGTCGTGCGGTCCGGGACCGGCGCAGGAAAGCCCGCTCAACGTCAAAGATCGTGCTGACCGAAGCGAAGGCTCCCTCGTTCTGGGGGGCGTCGGATCGTACTCAGGTGGCGGGTTGCCTTCGTTCTCGGCGAGGCGCGCGGTGCGCTGGCATCCCTTTGGGAAGCGCGGCCGGCTGCTCGGCCTTTGGGTCGATTTCGGCGAGGAGGTCGCGAGGGTGGACCTGAAGGGTCGCCGCAAGGCGTTCCAGCACGTCGACCGTTGGGTTCGCGGTCCCTTTCTCCAGCTTCCACAGATATGAAAGCGCGACGTCAGAATCGTGCGCCAGCAGTTCCTGCGAGCAGAGGCGTTCAAGCCGGATGCGTCGGAGATTCGCCGCGATCAGCGCCCGCAAGTTCATCCAGGGACGCGACCATTCCGACCGGGCTAGAACCACTCTATATAGGAGGGGGTTATAATGACCCTTCCTAACCCTGACGGCGGATGCGGGGTCGGGAATCGCCTCGTAGCCCAGCCGCAGACGGTCTCAGCTTGCCGCGATCAACAGCCGAAAACGCCCCTGGGAATGATGAGACGCGACAGGAGCGGCCTCCCCGGAAGCGCGATCCTCTAGACCTTTTGCTTGGGGAGCGAGTGAGGCGCCGCCGTCTTTTACTCGGCTGGTCCAGTGGCCGATTGGGTGACGCGATAGCTGTCAGTTTCCAACAGATCAGCAGATATGAAACGGGCTCCGATCGCATATCGGCGGCCAACTTGATCCGGATCTGCGACGCTCTGCGAACCTCGGTCGGGGACCTGTGCGCTGGGATCGGTGGCGGTGCTGCTGACCCGCCGGATCAGCCAGTGGCGGGGGCGATCGAACAGCTGCTCGAAGACTTCGTGGCAATCCGCGACCCCGTCGTGCGAACCCAATTGGCCAAGCTCGTTGCAAGCCTCGCCGTGGCGAGCAGCCGTGACCGAACCATCTCATAACGCAGTCGCCAGATCGGTCCGCACGGTCGAACGGTAACTCGCCCTATCGTGCGCCCCGTCGGCGCTCCATCGAAATCGAAAGTGGAGGAGGGAGGGCGCTGCGAGTTAGGGCTTGGCGTCAGGGTTGGCGCCGGCCGTAATTCCATTCGCGGAGGGTAGCCGTGTCCCTGAAATCCATTGTCGCCAAGGTCGGAGGCAATCTCTACGACGGCGGAAGCCGCGCCAACATCCCCGCGCCAGGTCACAGCGTCCGAGACCGTTCCGTCTCCCTGCTGCTGACCAGGGACCGGGTCATCGTCCACTCCTTCACCGGGGACTGGCGCGAGGTCCTGGACGATCTGCGCCGTCAGAAGCTGATCGATGCGCATAACGCGCCATGCTCGATCACCGGCGCAGCTGCTCTCGCGACCTCGGCCATTCCCGACTCCAATCCCGCCCGCATGGCCGCGGCTTGCCGAATCTGGGAGGGCGGCCGGCCCGTGAAGGGTGCGCTGTCTGAACGCCATCTTCGGCTCCGCAACGTCGAGCGGGCCGTTCCCGGATCGTCCATCCTGCGTCACCACCCGGATGCGCCGATCTCGGCCTACCGGCAAGGCGGTCGCGGCAAGCCGGCCCTCTTGGCGGCGATCAGCGATGCGGAAGGCGCATTCACGGCGGTGGAAGTGACCTACCTGGACCCCAATGGACGCAGGGCCATCGGGCTGCGGCTGTCGCGCAAGACGGTGGGGCCATCCCCGCCAAGCTCGGCGATCCGCATCGATCCGGTGGACCGGGAGATGCTGGTGGCCGAGGGCCTGATAACCGCACTGTCCGCGACCGAGCGTTTCCAGCTTCCCGGCTGGGCCCTGATGTCCACGCGCAACATGCGAAGCTGGTCCGCCCCGGAAGGTGTGCGCTCGGTGCTGATAGCCGCCGACCGGGG
>Ga0190272_10000788_pt1 | contig 15565 bp, 11 predicted proteins | sample Popmic504T_FD_133746 | JGI IMG/M metagenome (GOLD analysis project Ga0190272, IMG submission 133746) | Populus adjacent soil microbial communities from riparian zone of Shoshone River, Wyoming, USA - 504 T | ecosystem: Environmental > Terrestrial > Soil > Riparian zone | place: USA: Wyoming... | reverse complement strand
AGTCGGGGTTTCCGCCACTATTGCAGCGGCTGCTCGTGAATGCAGCGCCGGTGACTCCACCAACCGCCACTCCAACTACGCCGCCGAGAATCGCGCCGGCGGTCGCGCGGGGAATGCTCGCGCCCGAAGTGCTTTGCCCGATTACAGGCGAGGCGAGGAAGCTGAGCCCCACCGCCATGCACCACGCAACGGAAAGCGAACGAGTAGCTGAAGTCATCGTCTTCTTACGGAAAATGGAGTGATCCGGAGCTGCTATTCCCTCGCCGCGGTCGCTGGAGCCGGTACGGCGCAAGTCGCAGGAACGACCAACGGAAGAGTGAAGGAAAAAGTAGTTCCTGTACCGAGCGTGCTCTCCACCCAGAGTCGTCCTCCGTGGGCTTCGACAATGCCTTTTGCGATATAAAGTCCAAGACCGGCGCCAGCGCGTCGCGTTTCCCGGGCCTGCCAGAAGCGGTCGAAGAGGTGGGGAAGATTTTCCGCGGGAATCCCGGCGCCAGTGTCGGCGATCGTGAACACGGCGTCGCCACCGCTCATGAGACCGCGGACATCGATGCGTCCGCCCTTCGGCGTGAACTTGAGCGCGTTACCGACAAGGTTCGAGAATACCTGATAGATCCGCTTCCGGTCGGCAGGGACCCTCAACGGATCTCCCTCCCACGCGTGAGCCAGGCCGATCCCGGCTTCGGTCGCCAGTGGCGCCAGGTCGAGCAGCGCTTCGTCGATGAGCGCCTGTGCATCCACCATCGTCTGATCGACGGCGAGCCGCTTCGAGTCGATGCGGGTGACATCGAGCAAGTCCTCGATCAGCGAGTTTGCCCGGCGAACCGCGCGAACGACGATGTTCAGCTTCGCGGTAAGCGACACCGGAGGCCCGCCCTGGTCGCCACCCGGAATCATCAACCCGGCGGGGCCGATGAGATCGAGCAGGAAGCTCGCCGACATGTTGATCGTGTTCAGCGGATTGCGCAGGTCGTGTGAGACGATTCCGAGCACGTCGTCACGCGCGCGTGTTGCCTGCTGCGCCTGCTGGTAAAGCCGCGCGTTATCGACGGCCAGCGCGGCGCGCCGGGCCAGATCAGTCGCGACGTCCAGATCGTCGTCACCGTAGGTGCGATCACTCGAAGTCGAGATCAGGATGAGCGCACCCAGAGTTTCTCCATGCGCCATCAGCGGCACCGAAATAAAAGACCTGATCCCCGACGTCGCGAGCGCCGATCCCTTCTCGGTGTTCCAGTCCGGGACATCGAGAAAGGCGCGCTGGGAAGCTAGAGTGGTCGTTAGCGGCAGCGATCCGTCGAGCGTGGGAATCGCGAGCAGCGCTGCGAGATCCTTCAGCGAGCTGTCCGCCACCGTGACCTCGACCCGCCTGACGCTTCCTTCATCATTCACCGCGTCCACGATGCAGATGTCGGCGATCGACGGGACAGCCAGTCGTGCCAGCTCCTTCAGTATCTGATCGGCATCATGCGAGGATGAGAGCAGCTCCCCCGCTTCGGCAAGAAAGCGCGCCCTTCGTTCCGCGGCGCTCACCGCGGCGCTCGAGAGCATCAGATCCTCGTAGCTCGACACGACCAGCCCGAGAATGTGCTCGGTGTCGGCGCCGATCGTGAAGCGGGAGCCGAGTAGGGTGACATCGACCGGTACGGTCGGCGCGGCATCCGGCGCCCGCCGCGTGCTGTAGATGGCGGCGCGGACGCGAGCCAGCAGCCGCTCGGGCATGTACGGCTTCGTGACGAAGTTGTCGGCGCCGCTCGCCACGCCGCGAACGATCGCTAGCGGATCGTTGAGGCTCGTGAGCAGCACCACCGGCAGGTCGCGCAGCCTGGGATCCGCCTTCACGCGTCGAGCCACGTCGTAGCCGCTGATGTCGGGCATCACGACATCGCTCAGCACGAGGTCGAAGCTGCCATCCTTGAGGATCTCCATTGCACGCTCGCCCGCGCGTGCGACGACGACGTCGTAGCCCGCCTGCTCCAGCAGGTGAGCGAGCGCGGCGGCCTGAGTTGCACTGTCCTCGACGACGAGGATCCGCTTCTTCATGCCACTGCCTCGACGAGAAAGGGCGCGATGTCCTGGAGCGCGAGGACATTGTTGACGAGTCCGGCCCGCGCTGCTTCACGTGGCATGCCATAGACGATGGATGTCGCTTCGTCCTGAGCGAGAACCAGTCCGCCCGCCTTGTGGACGGCGCGAAGTCCCGCCACACCATCGTCGCCCATCCCGGTAAGAATCACCGCTGCCATCCGGCCTCCGTACGCCTCCGCGGCGCTCTCGAAGAGATAGCTGGCTGAAGGACGAAAGGAGCCGATCTTCGGCGCACTCGACAGCTTGATGCGTCCGGCGTCGTCGATGCCCAGGTGCTGATCGTCGGGGGCGAGATACACAGACCCGGCACGTGCCGATTCACCGGCGGTGGCGACGCAGACGTCGAGCGTCGTATTGGCGCCAAGCCAGTTCGCCAGACCATCGACGAATCCCTTGGAAATGTGCTGCACGACGAGCACGGGCACCGGCATGCTCGCCGGCAACGCATAGAACACGTCTCTGAGCGCCGCAGGGCCTCCCGTTGATGCTCCGATAGCGATCATTTGCGGCCGCTCGATCGAACGAGCCGGATGGCTGCCGAGCGCCCGCTGCGGTCTGGTCGGCGTCGACGCACCCCAGCGGCGGACCACTTTCACGTCGCTCATCGCCTTGACCATCGCGACGAGATGCGCCTGCTGCTCCCTGAAACGGGGTGTGGTCGGGCTGGCCGGCTTCGGCAGCACCATCAGCGCTCCGGCGCGCGTCGCCTCGAGCGACAGCTCGACTTCGCTCTCGTTTGCCTGCGACGACACGATGATGATCGGCGTCGGGACCTTGCCGACGATGCGCATCGTCGCCTCGAGGCCGTCGAGCTCGGGCATGTTGACGTCCATCGTTATCAGGTCGGGACGCAGCCGCTCCGCCATCTCTACGGCCTCGAGCCCGTTTCGCGCCTCACCGATGACGGTGATTCCTGGATCGCTCGTCAGCATCTCTACGATCAGCTGCCGCGCCGTTGGCGAATCCTCCGCTACAAGAACGCGAATCACTACGCGTCTCCGAGCAGCTGGCGGACGATGCCGAGGAGAGTATCCTGGTCGAAACTCGACTTGGGGATGTACGCATCGGCACCCGCTTCGAGCCCGCGCGCGCGCTCCTCAGGCTTGTCCAGCGACGTCACGAGAATTACCGGCAGCTTCGCGTGCGCCGCGGTTGCGCGGATCTGCTCTGTGAGCCCGAGCCCATCGAGGCGCGGCATCTCGACGTCGCTGACGACGAGGTCGATACCGCCTTCCTGCACCAGCCGCAGCGCATCGACGCCGTCGACTGCAGTCGTCACCTGGTATCCGGCGGCCGACAAGACGCTTTCCTCGAGTGTCCGCGTCGTGATCGAGTCGTCGACTACGAGGATGTGCCACACGCGCGGAGGAGCAATAGCGCCACCTCCGAATGCCATCGGCCCGTCACGCCCATCGGCGCGGCTCGCCGAGCTGACGAGTGCGCTCGCGTTCACCACGAGAGCAACGCGCGTCCCGTCGAGCAGGGCGGCGCCGGAGTATTGCACGGCAGCTTCGTCGCCCGCGTGCTCGAGGGGACGAACGACTATCTCCCGCTCTTCGCACAGCTCGTCGATGGCGATTGCGAGACGGCGACCATCAACCGCGAGAATGAGAACGTTCAGCTCGGTATCCTGGGGTGGATCGACGAGCGGCGCTCCCAGCAGCCGCGCCAGCGAGGTGAGCGGGAGAGCTTCGCTCCCGAGCGTAAGCACGCTCCGTCCCTCGACGGAGCGCACCTGCTCGCGCGCAACGCGCATCACTCGTTCGACGAAGGTGGTGGGAATCGCGAGCATCTGCGAGCCGGCGAGCACGAGCAGAGCACGCAGCGTCGCGACGCTGACCGGCACGTCGATCGTGAAGGTCGTTCCCGCTCCCGCAACCCACTGCACGTTCACGGTTCCGCCCAGCCGCTCGACCGCGGTCCTCACGATGTCGAGCCCCACTCCGCGGCCGGAAATGTTCGTCGCCACTCGCCGGGTGCTGAAGCCGCTCTCGAATAGCGTGCGGGCGACCTCGCGGTCGTCAGCCGGAACTTCCCGGCCACGCTCCGTCAGCAGCGCGCGGATCGAGACGATGTTGAGTCCGCTGCCGTCATCGGCGATCGTCAACCGAAGCCGGTCTCCTCTCAGCTCCGCGCGCACGCTCACGGACCCTTCGCGACTCTTGCTCATGCGGACCCGCTCAGCGGGCGCCTCGAGACCATGGTCGATGGCGTTCCGAACGAGGTGCAGCAACGGCTCGCGCAGGGTGTCCAGCACGGTGCGATCGGCCTCGACCTCCTGGCCATGCACCTCAACCCGCACTTCCTTCGCCAGACTGGCAGCGACATCCCGCGCCGCGCGCGGCAGCAGCTCGGCGATGTCGGCGAACGGCCGCATCCGGAGCCGCCTCACGTTTTCGACGAGACGCGATGTCGTGCTGCCCAGGGTGCGGGCGTCTTCGCCGATCGCACGCGCGAGCTCGCCGACCTGGCGATCGAGCTTGTCGAGGTGATCATCGACAGCGGTCATCATTGCGATCAGCGCCGGGGAGGCGTTTGCCTCGAGACTCCGGTGGTACGCACCAGTTCCGCGCCGCCATTCACCGCGCCACCCGCGAATGGATTCGGCGACGGCGTCGACGGCAGCCGGGCGATCGCCGACCATCACCGTCATGCCGAGCAGCTCGCCGGCAACCGTCACGAGCGAATCGAGCTGGCGCGCCCCGACACGGATCTGGTCGTCGCGCGCCGCGCGCGGCGCCGGGGCCGATGCTGAAACTGCGGGGTCGATCGCAGCGACTGTACCGGGTGTCCTGCGATCCAGCTCGGGTCCCGGCAACCTGCGATCCGTCTCGCCGCGCTGCGCGCGGGCAATGATGGGAGCGGGCCGCGCCCGTTCGGAGAGGTCCGTTGTGCTGGCGCGGCGCCGAAGCTGCTGGAGCAGCTCCACCACCACCTTCGATGATCCCGCATCGCGGCCGTCACGCAACAACCGGCCGGCGTCGGCAAGAGCATCGGATCCGGCGAAGAGCAATGAGACCTGGGAGCTGGCGAGGGGAGCTCCCGCATCGCGCGCGACCGCGCACATCGACTCGAGCTCGTGACAGACTTCCTCGATGACCTTTACGCCCGCCGCGCGGGAAGCGCCCTTGAGTGTATGTGCGACGCGAAACACCGACTTGAGCCGCGCTGCGTCCGCCGGATCGCGCTCGAGCGCGAGCAAGTCCGCGTCGAGCGCGCGCAGCTGCTCATCGAGCTCGTCGAGGAACGTCGCGAGCAGACGCGCGGCTAGCGCGGTCTGCCCGGTCGGCGTGCGTTCGCTCAATGGCTCCGCGCTTCCCGGCGCGCCGCGGAAGTGCCGACCAGCGCCAGAAGGCGGTTGCCGAGCTTGTTGAGATCCTGCGCCGCCTGCTCGGACTGACGCGTCGCGATGAGATTCTGCTGAGTCGCGTCGTGGATGTTCGCGATCGCCTGGCGGATCTGTCCCATGCCGATCGCCTGCTGTCCCGCGGACGCGACGATTTGCGCTGCCGCCTGCGCGGCATCGTTGACGGTTTCGGCGAGACCGTTCATGATGTCGCCGGTCGCCTTCACCTGTCCCGTGGCGATCGCAACCTGCTTGGTACCCTGTTCGGTCGTCATCACCGCGGCACTCGTCGCGCGCTGAATTTCACCGAGAATCTGGCGCACCTGCGTCGTGCTTTGTTTCGCCTGGCTGGCGAGCGCCTTGATCTCGGAGGCAACGACGGCGAATCCACGCCCGTGCTCGCCGGCACGCGCGCTTTCAACCGCGGCGTTGAGAGCGAGCAGCTTTGTCTGCTCGGCGATGTCGCTGACCGCGGTGATGATCTCGCCGATCGCCTGCGCCTGGTCGGCCAGCGCGACGATCCGCTCGGCGATCGAGTTCACCTGACCCTCGACCGCGCGCATCGCTGACGTCGTGTCTTCGATAGACTTTCGGCCCTGTCGCGCGTTGTCCGCCGCCCGCTGGGCCGACTCCGCCACGGCCTTTGCGCGTTGCGCTGCCTGGTTTGCTGTTTGCGCGACTTCGTCGACGGTCGCAACCGTCTCGGTGATCGCGGCCATCGACTCATTGGTTCCGGCGGCCTGTTCCGTAGTCGCGGCAAGGATCTCGGCGGCACTCGACGCGATGACCGCGGACGATTCCTGAAGCGGCCGGTTGATGGAGCGGCTCAGTAGCCACGTCGCGGCCGCGCCAACGAGGAGAGCGAATACCAGTCCCCAAAGGAGCGAGCTCTGGGCGAGAGTCGCGGTACGCTCGCCAATCAGTGCGCTCGAGTCGGAATGGACGCGGGCCCATTCGACTCGCTCCGAAATACGCCGGTCGAGCTCATCACGTATCGGCTGCACGCGAGTCGTCCTGACGCGGTCGGACTCCGCGGCGTTCCCGGCCCGGCGCAGTGTTTCTGATGCTGTTGCCGCGGTCGCCCACGCGGTGGTGAGTGAATCGACCGAGTGCCATGGTCCAGTGCTTCCCTGCGGCACGGCGGCGATGATACCGTCTATTATTTCCCGCGCCTTCGCGATGCGGCGCGCTTTGGCGACGACATAGCTCTCGGAGCCGTCCATGAGGTACCGGAGATGCTCGACGTTGGCGGCGCGAATCTCGGACTCTGCCTCGATCGCCGGGGCGAGCAGTTTTCTTCGCCCCTCCAGCGCGGTCTGGTAGGTATCAGCGGTCTGCCTGAGCGCCCAGTATCCAGCGCCGGCGACGATTGCAGCGAGCAGCAGTACGAGTAAAAAGCCAAGTGTGATACGCTTCCCGATTGTGAAATTCATTCCCGTGGTACTCCGGTGGACTGCTGGTTCGGTGCAAATAGAGCGATGAGCGCGGCGACATCGAGCACGACGAGAGCGTCGCTCGTCATTCCCCGAATGATTGCAAGTCGCGCCGGCGATGTGTTCTCGACCGGCTTCAGGTCGAGTGTACTGAGTTCCTGAATATCCTCGACATCATCCGCGACGATCCCGAACGAGACGGTGCGCTTGCCGATGACGAGGATGCGGGTGGCGTCGGTGATCACGACCGGCCCGCGCCGGGTGTGAGCAATGTCGAGAACGGTGAGCACGCGCCCGCGCCACGCAATCACTCCAACGATCGGGGGGCGGGCGCCCGGGATCGGCGTCAGCTCATTCACGCGATAGACTTCGGTAGTGTGATCGAGCGCGATGCCGACCCGCTCGTCCCCGATCCTGACGACGATTACGGAATTGCCACTGCCGCTCGCGAGGCTGTGGTGCCCCGCATCGACGACCGGCTGGGCGAGCTGGCGCGCTCGCTTGACCAGCACCGCACGGGCCGACGTGCTCAGGTCGATCATCGACGTCGCGCCTCGCGTTTCGCGCCCAGCGTCTCGAGACGAAAGCGGGCGATGCGCAGCAGCTGCGCCGCCTCGACGCCGTCTCCGCCGGGAACGGGGGTGTCGGACGCGAGTCCCACGAGCAGCGTCTCGGCATTGGTGAATGCGCGTCGCGCGCGCGCGACGTCACCGGTGCGCGACAGTGCATCGCCAAGCGCCAGATGCGCGATGGCGTATTGCGGGCTCAGGTAGAGCGCCTTCCGCGCCGCGGCGGCGGCGTCGGCGTAGCGGCCCGCTTCCGCCAGAAGAATTCCGTGCAGATGGGTGAGCTCGACCGACATTCGGTGGCGGTCGAGCGCCGTCGAGCACGCTTCTCCCGCGGCTTCGAGATCTCCGCGGTTGGCGAGGCTGCGCACCAGCACGATCCAGACTGCATCCGTGTCGTCGCCGCGATCGATCGCGACTCGTGCCAGACGAATGGCTGCCTCGTAGTCGGCCTGGTCGTATGCGGTCTCCGACGAATCGTGTGTCTCGGCGGCAATGTCGGCACGATGTGACCGATGGGCGGATTCGATCGCGACAGCGTCGGCGACCGCTGTCGAGTCTGATGACAGCTCGGGGACGAATGTTTCGTCGAACTTCACGTGCTCGCTTGAAGCGTCGTCTGACCAGGGCAGAGCAGCGGGAAGCACTGCCCGTTGTCCGCCGGTGGTGGTGCCGGGCGGTCGATACGCCAGGCCCGCACCCGTGAGAACCACTTCACACGGCACGAACTCGGCGATTGGCGGATCGGATGCGCCGAGAAAGAGCCAGCCTCCCGGAGCGAGCGATGCGATCAGTTGCGCGGCGATAGCTGCGACGGTCGCGAGATCGAAGTAGATGAGGACGTTCCGGCAGAAGATCACATCCATCTGCTCGACACCCGACACGAGGGAAGGGTACTCCGTCGACGCGAGGTTCAGCACCCGGAACTCCACCGAGTTGCGGATGTCTCCCCGCAGCACGAACTGCTTTCCCTGGCGCTCGAAGTATCTGGTGATCACGCCATCGCTCACTCCGCGCATCGACCACGCCGTGTAGCGGGCACGTTTAGCCGCGACCAGCCGCGCAAAGGCGAGATCGGTTCCAAGAATCGCGACTCGCCCCGGCCACGCCGCTTCCTTGACGGTCATTGCGATGGAGTACGGCTCTTCGCCAGTCGCGCAGCCCGCGGACCATATCCGCAGCGTGCCGTTGCCCGCGCCGGCGCGCAGGCTGGGGAGCACGGTGTCCCTGAGAAAATCGAGCTGGCCCGGCTCCCGGAGAAAGAAGGTTTCTCCGATCGTGAGCTCCGTGAGGAGGATGTCCCGCACCTCCCCGGCGGCTCTTATTGCGCGCAAGAGCTCGGTGGGATCAGAGATGCACGCGGCCGCCATCGCGCGGCGCATCCCTGCCTCGGCGGACTCTCTCCGGTTGGGCGGAAAAACGAGGCCGGTAGTCTCGTGCAGCGCGAGAGCAATCGCGGCGAACTCGGGGTGCGTCCACTCACCGCGAGCCGTCAGGGTGCGTGCGCGATTAGCCATGCGTGGTGGCGATGGCGTCGTCGAGCGCTTCGGCTTCCGACTGGGAGAGAAATGCGGCGAGGTCGTAGATGATGGTGGTGCCATCGGCCGTAGCCGCGATCCCCGCGACGTGGCGCGGCGATGCAGCCCCGATGCCTGAATCCGCGATTGAAACAGCGATGTCGGAGTCAGGAATGGAGACGAAGTCCTCGGCGGAATCGACTCTCACCGCCGAAGAGCGCGTGCCGCTCGCCAGGATTACGAGGTGTTGTGCGGGATCGATCGCGCGCGCGGGCAGCCCCAGGCGTGAGCGGAGATCGAACACGGGGACGATGCTTCCGCGCACGTTGACCACGCCTTCAATGACGGCGGGTGCTCCCGGCAGCGGCGAGATCTCGACCATCTGGACGACCTGGACGACTTGCTCAACCCGGAAGCCGTGACGCCGGCTGTCGAGCTCGAACGTCAGGATGTCCACGACGAACCTGGTGCGGGAGCATGCATTGTCCCTCCGTATCAGTTAACCTGACCAGAGAGGCGCTAACGTATGCCTTAGGAGAGGGTTTTCTACCGTACAGTGTGCAATTTGTACGCCCTAACGCAGGTACCGCTGGACGATCGCCCGGAGGTTCGCGGCGTCGAACGGCTTCTCGATGTGTTCCTTCGGAATGTCGGACAGAAAGGAACGCGTTTTCTCGGTAAATGCTCCGCCTGTCACGAAGATCATGGCCTTGGCCTGTTCCGGCGACAGTAGTGAAATCTCGGAGTGTAGCTCCATACCGGTCATGAGAGGCATCATCAGGTCGCAGAGAATCAGGTCGAACTTCTCACCGGCGGCGCAGAGGGCAAGTGCTTTTCGGGCGTCGACCGTGGCGACGACGTCGTGCTCCTTACCCAGAATCCGGGTAAGAATGCGGATTATCATGTCTTCGTCGTCGACGATGAGAATCCGGCCGCGACGACCGCCCTGCGGAATTACCGCGGGTTCGACGGTCACTGCTTCGATGACCGCTTCAGGGAGCGAGACACGGAAGACTGTGCCGGCACCGACCTCGCTTCGGACCGTCAGCTCTCCGCCGATGTCGGTTACAATGCGGTGGCAGATGGCGAGGCCGAGACCGGTCCCACCTCCGACTTCCTTCGTAGTAAAGAACGCATCGAACACTCGATTGATGATGTCAGGGTGAATCCCAGGACCGGTATCGGTTACTTCGATCACGACGCGCCCGCTGTCGAGCCGGGTTGTCACCCGGATCTCGTTGGTGTCCGCGTTCCCTTCCGGAATCGCCTGCGCGGCGTTGACGATGAGATTGAGGAACACCTGGCCGAGCCGGGCCTCATTCGCGTCGACGTCGGGAACGGTGCCGTAATTCTTGACGAGACGTGCGCGGTGTCGAACTTCGTTCCACGCCATCCGGAGTGATGACTCCATCACGTCCTTGACGTTCACCGGCCCCTTCAGCTCTTCTGACGGCGAACGCGAGAACATCTTCAGATCTCTCACGATGAAGCGCACCCTTTCGGCTGCTTCGCGCGCGTCATTGAGGGGGGCTTTGATCTCGTCGCGAATCCACGTCTCGCGCATGGCCGGGCTCATCACGCCCGGAGCATTCCCGCCAAGCTTTCCCACTACATCGGCGATGTAATCGAGGTTAGCCATGACTGCCGCCAGGGGATTGTTGATCTCATGGGCGACGCCCGCCGCCAGCGTGCCGACGGATGCCATTCTGTCGCTGACCATGAGCTGCGATTGCAGCCTTCGACTCTCGGTGACATCACGCACCACCGCCATGCTCCCGGTGTGATTTCCCTTGGAGTCGACCACTGGCGTGCCTGAGATGTGGACCGTGACCTCGGTGCCATCGCGATGGAGAAACGTGCTGTCGCTCGAGTCCGCCACCCCGTTCTCCCGGCGCTTGAAAGCTGCTTTAGCGACTGCCTGCCCGGTGAGGGTCATGAAGCTCATCGAGGGTTTCCCGATCATTTCCCGTGGCTCGTACCCGAGCATTTCCGCCAGCCGCTTGTTCACGAACACGACCTGGCCCCTACGGTCCACCGTAATGATTCCATCAGTCGTGGTCTCGACGATCTGACGGTATTGTTCCTCGCTCCGGCGCAGAGCGTCTTCAGCTTCGCGGTGCTCGGTTCGATCCGTGATCATGGCGAGCGCACCGGCATATTCCCCGGCGGCATTCAACCTTGGAGTAGACGACACACTTACCCACAACTCCGTCCCATCCTTGCGAATGAGCGCCGATTCGGATCGCCTTCCCGCGCGGCCGCTCTCAATGTTGCTCGCAGCTTTCGGCTGCTGCGCCTTGCTGACAATCGAGCTGAGCGGCAATCCGATGACTTCGGCCTGGGTGTAGCCGAGCATGCTGGCCATCCTCCCATTCATGAAGGTCGTTATCGAATTGGCATCTATGGTCCAGATGCCCTCGTTGGCCGTCTCGACGATCTGGCGGTAACGCTCCTCGCTGGCGCGCAGCGCGTCCTGCGCTTTGGTCAGCAGTACAGGCCCTTTCGTACGTGTGTCGACGACAGCGTCGATCTGACCGGATATCAGTGCCTCGATCGTCGCTTCGGCTTCGGAGAGCCGTTGGGTGAGTGCGGCATTCTTGTTGGCGAGGGGAGTCATCCGGCGCCCAACGCGAGGACGACCTGCCTCTGGTCGGTCAAAGTACCGATGACCTTGCGTGAGGGTTTCGGCATTAGCCTGACCAGAGTCGGGGTGACGACGATCCCATCCTCCAGCGCCCGGAGCGGGTGATCCATGAGGTCAACGATCTCGAGCTTGTAGCCCGGGAGGTAATGAGCTTCACAGAACGCCTTGGCATTGACGATCGCCAGGACGGAGTTTGGCGCGTGGCCAGCGACGTAAAGGCGGAGGTGCACCGCCTTAATCGTTTTCATTGTCCTCGCCACCTACTCGGTATCCTTGTGCCCGTTGGTTCCCCGATGAGCGCCGTTGGTTTTTTCCTTTTTCGGCAGAAGCTGAGCGTCGGCGTGGCGCATCTCACGCAGCACCACGAGGTCACTCGCCAACAAGTCCTTCTCCGATCCCGTAGCCAGAACCAGCAGCGCCATCTCGGCGGCTCGGGCATCCATCTCCGCCTGGACGACCTGGAGCCGGGCCTTTGCCTCGGCCTGCGAGAGCTTCAGCTGCAGCTTCTTGAGCTCCGTCGCCGTCTTCGCCCGCTTCTGAATGGCGAGCTGGTCCTGCTCCCACTCCCATCGGGCGACGCCCATCAGGACCTTGCCCTGCGCGACGAACACATCCGTCAGCGAAACGCCTTCGTCTGACAGGCTGAGCTCACGCACCTGATTGGAGTGCCCGGTACCCCGCGATTTGACGATGGTGAGGGCGCGGTTTCGCTCCCCGTCCTGCACGATGTACGAGAGATGGATCCACGTATCGGCGATCGTCGAGATTCCTGTTGCGGTCGCTTCGTCCGTTTTCAATCCGTCCATCAGGGACGTGTTGACGACCGTGATCCCCTCGGATTTCAGATAATCGAGGAACTGCTGCGCGGCGTCGGCCGACGCGAGATGCGAGAGCTTGGCCGACAGAGCCGAGAGGGGGTCGATCACCAGGCACGTCGGGTTGTGCAGACGCACCTGCGCACGCAGCGCGAAGAACTGGTCTTCCACATTCGGCCCGCGCGTGCGGGTCGAATACATCTTGAGGAGGCCCGACTTGAGATGCGGCGCGAGCTGAATATTTACGGATCGGAGATTACGGACGATCTGGGCGGCTCCTTCGTCGAAGCTCACGTACAGTATTCGTTCGCCTCGCGCGCAAGCTGCGGCTGTGAAGAGGCCGCTCAGTGTCGATTTCGCCGTTCCGGGCGCGCCCGAGATGAGTACGTTGCTGCCGCGGTGATACCCGCCCTTGAGCATGTGATCTAGACGCGGAAGGCCCGTCGAGACGCGCTCATCGCTCACTTCGTACGTCAGCTCGGTGGGACCACGATTCGTGAGCTGCATGCCGTCGCTCGTAAGCGTGATGGGAAACTCATCTCCGGCGAACGCAGATCCCCGGTATTTCACTACGCGCAAATTTCGGAACGCCGATCCGTCCTGCACCTGGTGGCGTAGGACGACTACGCAGTCGACCATGAACTGCAGGAATCCGAGACGCTGCTCGGTCTCGCCGCCGGCTTTCTGCGTGATGATGCCAGTGAGTCCAGTCTCGACGAGCCAGTCGCGAATCCGGTAAACCTCGCGGCGCTCAGCGACATCGTCGTTGAGGAGATTCAACAGCACGTCGATCCCATCGAAGACGATCCGCGTGGCCTTGAGCTGCTCCGCCTTGGCCTTTAGAACGGACAGCATGCCGATCAGGTCGAATTCTCCTGCCTTGACGACGTCCGGCGAGAGCTGGGCATCGAGAAAGAACAGCTTCTTCTTGGCGAGAGAGGGAAGGTCCCAGCCGAACGTCGCTGCATTCGCAATGATCTGTCCGGCGCTTTCCTCGAAGGCAACGAAGATCGATGCTTCCTTTTTTCGACGTGCGCCGTGCACCAGCGTCTGGAGGGCAAACACCGTCTTCCCACACCCGGCGCCGCCAATGACCAGCGTAGTTCGGCCGCGTGGAAGGCCGCCGCCGGTGATTTCATCGAATCCGACGATTCCTGTAACGAGCTTTTCGGTGCCGGGGTTTGTAAAACTCTTCATTGGGCTGATCTAGGTCGAAGTGGGCATGCGTGCGGCAATAGAGCTCGCGATAGCGAGCGAGCGGCGGGAAATGCGGTGGGGAGGCGGCGGGGTGATGCACCGGCCAGGGCTAGGTTCAGAACGACACTCGGTATAAGACCGGCGTCGCCAGAAGCGCCAAACTGTCGATTACTCCGACAGGGTCACGCGGGCTGGTGGGAAAGTCCCGCGCGTAACTCTAATTGAACAGTAACCTATAATGAATCAACTGTACGCTACTGCTCAGTTAGATGACGACTTCCTGGTGGTTATGTCACGCTAGCGCCACCTCGCTTGTAAATTCGACTCGTCCCCGGCCTCGTCCCGCTTTAACCGACCCCCACAATGATCGATTCGATTACGCGCGCGAACAGCTGGTTGAACGCCCTCGTCTGGGGGCCTCCGATGCTCATCCTTCTGATGGGCACTGGCGTCTTGTTGCTCTTCGTCACCGGCGGCGTGCAGTTCCGTCACCTCGGCACCGCGCTCGGCGAAGTGCTTGGCAAGCTGCGGAACCGTACGGCGGGCAAGGGAAACGTCACGCCTTTCCAGGCGGTGGCGACGGCGCTCGCGTCGACCGTGGGCGTCGGCAACATCGCCGGTGTCGCGACCGCGATCACGCTTGGCGGTCCCGGCGCGCTGTTCTGGCTCTGGGTCTCCGGGCTGCTCGGCATGGGAACGAAATACGCCGAGATCGTGATCGCGATGCATTATCGCGAGCGGGATGCGTCAGGCACGATGCGCGGCGGCGCGATGTACACGCTGAAGAAGCGCGGGCTCGGCTGGCTCGGCGGAATCTTCGCTCTGCTCACCGCGGTCGCGGCGTTCGGAATCGGCAACATGGTGCAGGCGAACTCGGTTGCGCAGAGCCTCCAGGCGACGTTTGGAGTTTCGACATCGATCGTCGGGGTCGTCCTCGTCGTCATATCGGGGATCGTGATCCTCGGTGGGCTCAAGCGCATCGCGGCGTTCGCCGAAGTTCTGGTTCCATTCATGGCGATCCTGTATCTCGGCGGCGGAATCGCGCTGCTGATAATGAATGCCGGCCGTATACCCGAAGTCCTGTCACTGGTATTCAGCAGTGCGTTCAGCGGTCACGCCGCAACCGGCGGGTTCGCCGGAGCGACGATAATGATGGCAATGCGCTACGGCGTTGCTCGCGGACTGTTCTCGAACGAGGCGGGTCTGGGCAGCGCGCCAATGGTGCACGCAACCGCGGAAACCGACCATCCCGTTCGGCAGGGACTCTACGGAATCTTCGAGGTCTTCGTCGACACGATTCTCATTTGCACGACGACGGGACTCGTCGTGCTGGTGAGCGGCGCGTGGCAGGGCGGAGAGACAGGTGCCGCGTTGTCAGCGCAGGCGTTCTCGTCAGGGCTTCCCGGTAACTGGGGCGGAATCATCGTCACGAGCGGACTCGTGCTGTTCGCTTTCTCGACGCTGATCGGCTGGAGCTACTATGGTGAGACCGGCGCTGTCTACCTGCTTGGCGCGCGCGCGTCAGTTCCTTATCGCGTGCTCTGGCTCGTGTTCATCTACCTGGGAGCGGTGGGATCGTTGCATTTGATCTGGGACATCGCCGACACTCTCAATGGGCTGATGGCGATCCCGAACCTCGTCTCGGTGCTGATCTCGATTCCGCTGCTGAGACAACTGCACAAAGAGTTCTTCGACAAACGCCGGAGCGATTCCGTTCACGCGGGAGGGGGGGCCGTCCGCTAGTCGGTTGGCAAGTCCAGTGTCCTCTGGTCTTGATCGCCTGGATCGCAAATCAATTGTCCCGAGGTGGATTGTCTGGCTGTTAGTTTCGATCGTCCTGGTGACTTATGTCGTGCCGGGACTCTTCTCCGCGTACAGAGCGTGGGTGCAGGTGCGGAGCCTCGAGCTGGTTGTGCCGCGGAGCGAGGTTCGCCTGGGCGATACAATCCGGGTGCGCGCAGT
>Ga0190272_10000787_pt1 | contig 15592 bp, 15 predicted proteins | sample Popmic504T_FD_133746 | JGI IMG/M metagenome (GOLD analysis project Ga0190272, IMG submission 133746) | Populus adjacent soil microbial communities from riparian zone of Shoshone River, Wyoming, USA - 504 T | ecosystem: Environmental > Terrestrial > Soil > Riparian zone | place: USA: Wyoming... | reverse complement strand
CTGGACGCTCCCCCGGTTCCGCTATGACCAGCTGATGTCGCTCGGGTGGAAGTTCATGCTCCCGCTGGCGCTCGTTTACATCGTCCTGATCGCGGCGGTGATGCTCGGCTTGAGCGCTGCCGGAATCCAGCCTGGAATGATGTACGCCACCATTCTCGGCTCGATCAACGTCGCGATCGTGATCATCCTGTTCGCGATCCTCGATCGCGGACGGATCATCAGTCCCGCGTACGGTCGGATGCACCCACGAGAGGTAGAGCGGATGCGGCAGGTGACGCGCCGCGCACAGCTGGCCGCGGAGGCAAACAGGTAATGCCAATCAGTGTGAAGGTGGTCGAGCGTCCGGTGGAAGAGGTGAGCTACGTCCGGGCCGCTCTCAAGGGCATGGGACTCACGCTCAAGCATCTGTTCGCCGTCAACGACCGTGTGACGGTACAGTATCCGGAAGAGAAGTCGCCGATCTCCCCGCGCTGGCGGGGCACGCACCGAATGCTCACCACGGAAACGGGGAAAGCGAAGTGCGTAGCTTGCGGGTTGTGTCCCACGGTGTGTCCCGCCAACTGCATCAAGCTGGTGCCGGGTGAGGACGAGGAGGGAAACCGCTATCCCCTCGTCTTCGAGATCGACGAGTTCCGCTGCATCTTCTGTGGCTATTGCCAGGAAGTCTGCCCCGAGGAAGCCATTCACGTCGGCCGGCACTACGAGAACTCGGAGTACAGCCGCGACGGATTCGTGTACGATTTGCAGCGGCTCATGGAACAGTCTCATCCCGTGTGCGAGATGTGGGACCCCGAAGATCCGAGGGGTGAGTGATGGAGCCGCACTACTCTCTCTTTTACACGTTCCACTTCTATCTCTTCGGGGTGATCGCCCTGGCGTCGGCAATCGCGTTCGTCACGCGCAAGAGCCCGGTCGCCGCGGCACTCTGGCTGGTGAACACCATGTTCAGCCTTGCGGCGCTGTTCGTGATGTTAGAAGCGGAGTTCATCGGCGTGATTCAGGTATTCGTCTATGCCGGCGCGATAATGGTCGTCTTCGTCTTCGTGATCATGCTGCTCAACCTCGGCGCGCCCTCCGAGCTGGCGCAGGCTCGCGGTAAATGGTGGAAGCTCGCTGCCGGTGTTGTTGGCTTGATTCTCCTCGCCGAAATCATGGTGATCTCTCGCGGAGGCCTGCCCCCATCACTCGTCGTCGCGCCCGGACACAATCAACGCCAGCTCGAGGAGCTTAACGCGGTCGGTGTGATCGCCAAGCCCTTGTTCAACGAATACCTGCTCGCATTCGAGCTCACCAGCGTGCTGCTGCTCGTTGCTATCGCGGGTGCAGTGGTTCTGGGAAGAGGGAGGGCAGTCCGTGCTCGCTGAGTCGTTGGCACTGAGCGCGGCGCTGTTCACGATCGGGGTGATCGGCGTGCTGACCCATCGAAACGCCATCATCATCTTCATGTGCGTCGAGCTGATGCTGACCTCCGTCAATCTCACCTTCGTCGCGTTCTCGAGATTTTACGGTGCTGCCGGCCAGGTGTTCGTCGTATTCGTCATGACTGTGTCCGCCGCTGAAGCGGCGGTCGGGCTCGCGATCATCATCGCGATCTTCCGCCACCGGCAGACGATCAATCTGAAGGACATCAACCTGCTGCGGGGATGATTTCCGCCATCCTGCAGTCCGCGGTGTCCGGAGCGTCGAGCGCGTCACATCCGCTCGCTGGCACAGCGGCCGAGTACATGTGGCTGCTGCCGCTGCTTCCTCTCCTGGGCTTCGTCATCAACGGGGTGCTCTCGCTCAACAGCGCGCGCTTCGGCCCCGGCGATCCCAACACCCCCGGCCACCATCCGCATTCGGAGGGCGCCGCTGATGCCCCAGCTATCTCCCATGCCGAGCAGGCGGGGGCATTCGGAGACGATCACCACGCCGTAAAGAGGCACCGCTGGGCTGGAATCGTGAGCTTCGTCGGACCTGGTGTTCTCATCCTGTCGTTCGGTCTCGCCGTCGCGATGTTCCTAGCAATGACGGCCGGGACCATGGAATCCCCGTTCGTCCAGAAATACTTCACGTGGATGGCAACGGGCGACCTGTCCATCGATGCGGCTTTCCAGCTCGATCAGCTGTCGATGGTGATGGTCCTCGTAATCACTGGTGTCGGCAGCCTGATCCACATTTTCAGCATCGGCTACATGCGGGACGACCCGGGTTACCCGCGTTATTTCGCATACCTCAACCTGTTCGTGTTCTTCATGCTCGTGCTCGTCCTCGGCGCGAACTACCCGGTGCTGTTCGTAGGGTGGGAGGGCGTCGGGCTGTGCTCGTACCTCCTCATCGGGTTCTGGTTCTCGGACAAGGCCAACGCTGATGCGGGCAAGAAGGCGTTCATCGTCAATCGAATTGGCGACTTCGGACTGCTGGTGGCGATGTTTCTTCTCTTCGCCAACCTTGGAGCTCTTGATTTCGTCGGTGTGAACGCGCGCGCGCTCCAGCTGCAGGCGGGCGGCGCTCTCGTCACCGCGATCTGTCTCTTCATGTTCCTTGGGTGCGCTGGAAAGAGCGCGCAGATCCCGCTCTATGTATGGCTGCCGGACGCAATGGCGGGCCCGACGCCCGTGTCGGCGCTGATCCATGCCGCAACCATGGTCACGGCCGGCGTGTATCTCATCGCGCGCAGCGCGGTTCTGTTCTCGTTATCGCCCGTTGCATCGCTGACGGTCGCCGTGATCGGTGCGGTGACGGCGCTGTTTGCGGCCACGATCGGACTCAAGCAATGGGACATCAAGAAGGTTCTCGCTTACTCCACGATTTCCCAGCTAGGCTACATGTTCATCGGTGTCGGAGTGGGCGCCTACGTCTCGGGAATATTCCACCTCGTGACGCACTCTTTCTTCAAGGCGCTCCTGTTCCTTGGCGCCGGGTCAGTCATCCACGCCATGCACGGCGCGTATCACCGCACTCACAGCCACGAAGACGCGCAGGATATGCGCAACATGGGCGGCCTTCGGCGATTTCTGCCTGTGACGTGGGTGCTGATGTGGCTGGCGACGCTGGCGATTGCTGGTATTCCGCCGTTCGCCGGGTTCTTCTCCAAGGACGAGATTCTCGCGTCAGCGTTCGAGCGCGCTCACGGGTCGACGCTCGCATCGGCAACCTGGCTTGGAATTCCCGGAAGCACGCTCCTCTACATCATCTACGCTCTGGGCCTCGTTTCGGCGTTGCTGACGGCGATCTACATGACGAGGATGATGCTATACACTTTTCACGGACCTACGCGAACCGGCGCGCAGGAAGAGGGACACCTCCACGAAGCTCCCTGGGTCATGACGGCGCCGCTCGTCGTTCTTGGTGTGCTCAGTGTATTCGGCGGCTGGCTCAATCTTCCGGAGGTGATCACCGACATTATCCCCCTTGGCGCGCGTGACATGCTTGGCCACTGGCTCGAGCCGGTGGTGGGAAGCGCGACCGCCCGTGTGAGCGCTGGCGAGGTGCACGCGTCGGTAACGGTGGAGGAGCTCCTGATCCTCGCGGCGATTGTCGTCGCGGTTTCGGGAATCGTCTTCGCATGGGCTCGCCTCAAACCCGCGCGCCTCGTTCGCAAGCGCGACGCCGTCGCGGAAGAAGGCTTCGAGAGAGTGGTGGCGGAGAAGTACTTCGTGGACGAGGCCTATGACAGAGCGATCATCACTCCGACGTATGCTGTCTCCCGGAATGTGCTGTGGAGGATCGTCGACAACGGCGTGATCGATGGGCTCTTCGTGAACGGCAGTGCCGCGGTGGCACGCGGCTTCGGCTGGATGGGATCCAGGCTGCAGACGGGAAACACCGGTACGTATGCGTGGGTTCTCGTCATCGGCGTTGTCGCGATGCTTGGTGCCTTTACCCTCCGATGAGCTGATCCGATGACAGGCTTTCTCGAATCCATCGGCTACAACAACTGGGTGCTTGTTGCGCTGCTGCTCATCCCGCTCGTCGGGGCAGCGCTCATTTTCGTCGTGGGGCGCCGCTCAGCAGAGTCAGAAGGGAAGGGACTCGAAGATCCGGGGGCGAGGCAGATCGCGTTCTACACGTTCCTCATCGAGTTCATCGTCTCGCTTGGTTTGTGGTTTTCGTTCGATCCGGCGAACGCGGGATGGCAGGCCTCGCTCGACATCCCGTGGATTCCGACGTGGGGTGTGCGTTTTACTCTCGGTGTTGATGGCATTGCGCTGATGATGGTCCTCCTCACGACGTTCATCATGCCCTTGACCGTCCTCGGGAGCTGGACCAGCGTCCGCACGAAAGTCCGCAGCTACTACGCACTCCTCCTTATTCTCACGACCGGGATGCTCGGGGTGTTTCTCGCCCGCGACCTGTTCCTGTTCTACGTGATGTGGGAAGTGATGCTCGTGCCGATGTACTTCATCATCGGGATATGGGGCGGGGAGCGGCGGATTTACGCCAGTCTCAAGTTCTTCATCTACACGATGCTGCCGTCGTTGCTGATGCTCGTCGCGATCATCTATCTCGGCCTCCACGCGCGGGACGCGACCGGAACGCCGAACTTCAGCTACGACAACATGCTCGCGATGTCGAGCCTCACGCCGAAGGCAGCGCTGTGGCTGTTTGGCGCGTTCGCGTTCGCGTTCGCGGTCAAGGTGCCGATGTTTCCGTTCCATACCTGGCTGCCTGACGCGCACGTCGAAGCCCCGACGGCGGGGTCGGTGGTACTTGCCGGAATCATGTTGAAGATGGGCACCTTCGGCTTCCTCCGATTTGCGCTGCCGCTCTTTCCCGGCGCGGCAATGAGCCCAACCGTGCGGACGCTGATGCTCGTGCTGGCGGTGATCGGAATCATTTACGGCGCGCTCGTGGCAATGGTGCAGCCGGACTTCAAGAAGCTGGTGGCCTATTCCTCCGTCAGTCACCTCGGATTCGTCATGCTCGGAATTTTCGCGCTGACCGTCCAGAGCGTGCAGGGTGCGCTGATGATCATGATCAGCCACGGTATCTCGACCGGCGCGCTTTTCCTCCTCATCGGGATGATTTACGAGCGCAAGCATTCACGGCTCATCGAGTCGTACGGAGGGATCGCGCGTGTCGTGCCGATGTTCGCGGCAATCCTGACCTTCGTGGCGCTGAGCAGCATTGGTCTCCCCGGCACCAACGGCTTCATCGGAGAGTTCCTTGTCCTTGTCGGATCGTTCCGCACCTATCCGGTCTTCGCTACGATCGCGGCGACGGGAGTGATATTCGCGGCCGCATACCTGTTGTGGGCGATTCAGCGCATTTTGTTCAACCCGCTGGACAAGACCGAGAACACGCATCTGCCTGATCTCAATCGGCGGGAGCTCGCGCTGCTCGCTCCGCTCGTTGCCGCGATCATCTGGCTGGGCGTTTATCCCGCGCCGGTGCTGCGACGGATGGAAGCTGCCAGTCAGGCGCTCGTCAATCGCGTCGAAACCCGCTCGGACATGGCGGCGCCACCGCCGGTGGCCACTCGATGAACTTCGATCTCAGCCGTCCCGGAGACCTCGCAGCGGCACTCGGACCGGATCTGCTGCTCATGGGTGGGGCAATGCTCTTGCTCCTCTGGGCCGCCTGGCGCCCGGAGAGCGCCGAGAACCAGCGCCAGGTCGGTCTCGGAAGCATCGGTCTCTGCGTGCTGGTGCTGATCGCGATTGGGCTTTACGCCTACAGGGGCGCGACCGCCGGCAACGGCGTCATCGCAGTCGACAATTTCCGCTGGGCTGCCGACGCGATTTTCCTCCTTGCGACCATTGGCACAATCGCGATGTCGCTGGACTACAATCCCCGCGAGGGAATTCTGGCGGGTGAGTCGCACGTACTCCTGCTGCTCGCGACGTCGGGTATGATGATTCTAGCGGCGGCGAGAGATCTCATCATCGTCTTCCTCGGAATCGAGCTGATGTCGATTGCGATCTACGTTCTGGTTGGCATCAACCGGCGGCGCGAACGCTCCGCTGAAGGCGCGATCAAGTACTTCCTGCTCGGCGCGTTCTCCACTGCATTTCTCCTGTACGGAATCGCGCTGGTGTATGGCGCTACTGGAGCGACCAATTTTGCGGAGATTGCCGGCAACATCGACCGACTGGGGCTCGCCACCAGCGGGTTGCTTCTCGTCGGTCTCGCCCTTCTCGTTGTCGGGTTTGGGTTCAAGGTGGCAGCGGCACCCTTCCACATGTGGGCGCCTGATGTGTACGAGGGCGCGCCAACGCCGATAACGGCGTACATGGCCGCGGCAGTGAAGGCAGCGGCATTCGCCGCGTTCTTCCGCCTGTGGCTGGAAGCTTTTCCAAACCTCATTACTACCTGGCACGACCCGGTCTGGTGGCTGGCCGTCGTCACGATGGTGGTCGGCAATCTCGTCGCGCTTGCGCAGCGTAACATCAAGCGGCTTCTCGCCTACTCGAGCATCGCTCACGCGGGATATATCCTCGTGGCGATGGTCGTTGGAACGGGCCTCGGTAGCTCCGCCTTCATGTTCTATCTATTTGCCTATACGATGGCCACTCTTGGGGCGTTCGCCGTGATCGTGGCGATGGGCGAGGCGGGAGAGGACAGGATGGGCGTCGACGAGTACTCAGGCTTGTGGAATGTGAGGCCGGGACTCGCGGTGGCAATGGCGGTCTTCATGCTGGCCCTTCTCGGTTTCCCGATCTTTGGCGGCATTGGATTCTTTGCCAAGTGGTACGTGCTTCAGGCCGCGCTCCAAACTCCGTCGCCGCAAACCCGTCTGGCTGTCATTCTCGTGCTCACCAGCGTCCTGAGCGCCGGCTACTACCTGTACGTAGTGATGGTAATGTTCATGAAGCCGCGCGCGAGCACGGCTGTGCTGCCCGCGCGAACGCCTGGATGGACAGGCGCCGTGGTCTGGGGTACTGCGGCAATCATTCTCGTATTCGGTCTGTTTCCGGATGCGCTGGTCTCCGTGACGAAGCGAAGTACGCTCGGCGTCGCCGGAAAGCCTGCCCCCGTCGTCACCACCCGCTAAGCCGATGGCGCTGTCACGCAACATATTTCGCGAATACGACATTCGCGGCATCGCCGGGAAGGACCTCACTGAAGAGGCGGCTACGGCGATCGCGGGTGCGTATGCCGCGTTCATGTCGGAGCGTGGCGTCAAGGGAGCGCTTGCTGTAGGTCGTGATAACCGGCCGAATGGGGAAGGGCTGCATCGCGCGCTGGTGAGCGGGCTCCTTGCGAGCGGTGTGGACGTAGTGGACATCGGCGTCGTACCGACTCCCGTTGCGTACTGGTCGCAGCACAAGCTCGACGTCGTCGCCGGCATTCAGATCACCGGCTCCCACAATCCGGCCGAGTACAACGGCTTCAAGCTCGGCCTGAACACGAAGCCGGTATATGGCGCCGACATCCAGCACATCTTCGGTCTCGCCACGGCCGGGAAATTCCCGAGGGGCAAGGGAACACTTCGCACCGAGCCGGTAATCGACCGCTACATCGACGACATGGTTGCCCGGGTCGGCAAGCTGGAACGGCCGGTGAAGGCAGTTCTCGACTGCGGCAACGGAGCCGGCGCGCTCGTCGCACCCAAGCTCTTCGAGCGACTGGGCATTTCTCCGCGATGTCTCTTTTGCGAGAGCGACGGCACTTTCCCCAACCACCATCCCGACCCTACCGTTCCCAAGAACGTCGAGGATCTCATCGCGGCGGTGAAAAAGGACGGGGCCGAGATCGGTATCGCGTTCGACGGGGATGCCGACAGAATTGGCGTGATCGACGATGCCGGCGAGATCATCTGGGGCGACTACCTGCTGATCGTGTACGCCCGTGACGCGCTCGCGCGAACGGGCAAAGGCCAATCCATTGTTTTCGATGTGAAGGCTTCGCAGGCCCTGCCTGAAGCAGTAGAGAAGGCGGGAGGGAAACCGGTGATGTGGAAGACGGGCCATTCGCTGATCGAAGAGAAGATGCACGAGACGCACGCACCCGTCGGTGGCGAGATGTCCGGCCACATGTTCTTCTCCGAGGGTTTTTACGGTTTCGACGACGCCCTGTACGGCGCTGCCAGACTCCTTCAGATCGTCGCGCGTTCCGGAAAAACCGTGCGCGAGCTGCTCGCTGACGTCCCGCGCTTTGTTTCCACGCCGGAGATTCGCGTCGATTGCCCCGATGAGAAGAAATTCGGGATCGTGCGCGAGGCCCAGGCGTTTTTCTCCGCGAAGTACGACGTGATAACCGTCGACGGTGTGAGAGTGCTCTTCGGCGATGGCTGGGGTCTCATCCGGGCATCGAACACCCAACCCGTCCTCGTGATGCGGTTCGAGGCCAGGACCAGGGATCAGCTGGACCGGATCCAATCGGAGATGCAGGGCTGGATCCGCTCCAAAGGCGTACAGGTGTGATGTGATGCCGCGCCGGCGCCTCCTTTTCGGCGTCGTCATTGCCGCTGCACTTCTGGTAGCCGGTCGCGCACTCTCCGCAGCTTACGCGGACTACGCCTGGTATCGCGCAATGGGAGCGTCCGCTCTGTGGAGCGAGCGCTTTACCGACATACTCATCATCTACAGTCTCGGGCTCGGGATTTCATTCGCGATCGCTCTCGCGAATTTCTCGACGCTCGCCCGGAGCATTGGCGCTCTCACACTCCCACGCCGGCTCGCAAACGTGGAGTTCGGCGAAGCCGTTCCGCGCAGGTATCTCGACAGGTTCGCTCTCGGTCTGTCTCTCGCGGTCGCCGCGGCGATGATCCCTCTTCTGCCTCGATGGACTTCACTGGCGGCGCTGCGTCAGGGCGTGAGCTTTCAGGAGCGTGATCCCTACTTCCATCACGACCTCGCGTTTTATACGACGTGGCTTCCCGTTGAGAAATCACTTTATGCGTGGATGATGGTGCTGATCGTAGCGGTGGCTCTCGTCGTTGTCGGCCTCTATGCGTTGACGCCCGGGCTGCGCTGGGAACGGAGCGGGCTTCGCATGAGCACCCTCGTGAGAAAGCACTTGAGCGTTCTCGCTGCTGTCATCCTTCTTCTCACGATGTGGAGCTACCGCCTCGCTTCATATGACCTTCTGATCCAGACCGGCGGTGAGTCGGGCTCCTTCTCCTACGTCGAGCACCAATGGCTGCTGCCGGGACTGCTGATTCTTTCCATCGTGACCGTCGCTGCGGCTGCCACGATGCTTTTCAGCGGGTGGACTGGGCAGCTCCGCACCAGCTTCATTGCGGTAACCGCGGTCGTCATCCTCTCCGTCGCGGTGCAGGAGGTGGTACCGCTCATAGTCGAGCGGTTCACGCCACCGGAAGCGCTGGCGGCGAGCGAGCGCCCATATACCGCCATGCGCGCGGAGTTCACGCAGCGGGCATACGATATTCCGCTCGCGCCGCGCGAGATACTCGCGCCGCGCGGTTCAGGACAGGACAGCGCACGGGATGCCGGCGATCAACAACCGCCACTCCGGCAGGATTCGCTCGTGTACCCCGGCGCGACGGGCATTCTCGTCGTCAGTGAGCCCCAGCTCGACGTTGCCGGCCACCGTCTTGGCGAGGGTCTCCCGCGACTCGCTCTTGCATGGGCGTATCAGTCTCTCAGTCTGCTGGCGGATTCGGTGCCGCACCGCGCGCGGATAGTGACGGTGCGTGATGTGCGAAGGAGAGTAGCGTCACTCGCGCCGGTTTTTGCGCAGGGTAACACGGCCACCCCTCTCTTTCACGCCGACACGCTCTACTGGAAGCTCGAGCTCTATTCTGCCTCTTCGGACTACCCCCTCAGTGAAGCACGCACGATCGCTGGCGCCGAGCGCAATTATTTCAAGCACGCGGCGACTGCGCTGGTCAATGGTCGCACGGCGCGCGTGAGCTTTGCGGCCGTCGCGAATCCGGATCCCCTCGCGCGCGCGTGGATCAGATCGTTCCCTCATGGCAACGACTACCGAGCTGGCGCGGTTGTACGCAGGCTCACCGCGGCGCCCTGGGACCCAGCCGGAACACAGCCGGGAGGCGTCATGAACGATTCGACGTTCCGCGCTGATGTTACGAGGGTGTACAACCTGATGCGGGCCGCCCTCGCCGCGGGTAATCTCGCTGCGTTCAGTGCGGCTTATGATTCACTCGGCGCTCTGCTCGGAAGATCCAGGTGACTGGCGCTGACCCCAGGCTTGCGGTCATCGCGGTTGGCGGCAACGCGCTATCCCCGCCGGGCGAGAGATCGACCATCGGCGATCAATTCCGCCATAGTCGTGAGAGCCTCGGCCCGATCGTTGATCTCGCTCTCGACGGCTGGCGCCTGGTCGTGGTCCACGGGAACGGACCACAGGTTGGTGACGAGCTGGTGCGCAACGAGAAAGCGCGGTCGGAAGTATCGCCCTTACCGCTCGGCGTACTCGTCGCCGGGACGGCTGGGTGGATCGGGTACATGCTCCAGCAGTCGCTGGAGAACGCGCTCCGAAAGGCCGGTAGCTCGCGCGATGTGGTCACGATCCTCACGCAAGTCGAAGTTGCCGCCGACGATCCCGCGCTCAAGGATCCCAAGAAGTTCATCGGCCATGGACTCTCTGTCGCACGGGCAAGGGAGCTGAGAAACGAGGGCCACGCCGTGACGAAAGACTCCAAGGGACACTTCAGGCGCGTCGTCGGCAGCCCGAAGCCACTCGCCATTCACGAGCTGGCAACTATCCGCAGCCTCGTCGAGCGCGACACGGTTGTGATCGCGTGTGGAGGTGGCGGAATCCCGGTCTACCGCGATCCTCAGCTCGGGCTCGAGGGCGTGGATGCGGTCGTGGACAAGGATCTCGCCGCGGCCGTACTCGCGCGCGAGCTGGGAGCGGAGCTGCTGCTGATCCTCACCGACGTCGACGCGGTTTACGTGGGGTGGGGAACCGATCAGCAGCGGGCGCTGGCTTCGCTGGCAGTCGCCGAGGCCGACAAGCTCGCCGGCGAAGGGGCATTCGGCGCGGGGAGTATGGGACCGAAAGTCGCGGCAGCGGTAAGCTTCGTGCGAGCAACCGGTGGACGTGCCATTATTACCGAGTTGAGCAAGGGAAGGGATGCGGTCAAAGGCTCGGGCGGCACGGAGATCACCCCTTAAGTGCCGTCTTTCTATTTTTACAGATCGCGCCACGGCGCGCGTGCGGAGCAAGAGTGAACATCCACGAGTATCAGGCGAAGGAAATATTCCGGAAGAACGGCATTCCGATTCCACCGGGCGAGGTTGCAACTACGGCGGAAGAGGCCGAAGCGATCGCGCGTAAATTCGGCGGCACGGTTGTAGTGAAGGCGCAGGTGCACGCAGGCGGGCGCGGCAAGGCGGGGGGAGTCAAGCTGGCAAAAACTCCTGAGGAAGCAAAGAGCGTCGCACGGGACATTCTCAAGCTGAAGATCAAGGATCTCCCCGTTACGAAGGTGCTTGTCACGCCTGCTGCCGACATCGCGTCAGAGGCGTACGTGGGCATTATCATCGACCGCGCATCGAAGCGGGCGGTGTTCATGGTGAGCCCTGCCGGCGGAATCGACATCGAGGAGGTAGCGGCGAAGACACCCGAGAAGATTCTGCGTCTCCCGGTCGATCCACGTTACGGGCTCCAGGCGTATGAGGCCATGCAGCTCGCGTTCTTTCTCTATCCGGACGTCAAGCAGGCGCGGCCGGCCGCCAAGATTCTGCAGCAGCTTTACAAGGCTTTCATCAGAAGCGGTGCGTCGCTGGCTGAAATCAATCCTCTGGTGACGACGCCTTCGGGAGATGTGCTTGCGCTCGACGCCAAAATGGTGGTCGACGACAACGAGGTCGACCGGCGGCCGGACATGGCCGCCCTGCGCGACGAGACGTCCGAGGATCCGAGCGAGGTCGAGGCACGCAACGCGAATCTCACCTTCATCAAGCTCGACGGAAACGTAGGATGCGTCGTGAACGGCGCCGGTCTCGCCATGGCAACGATGGATCTGGTGAAATACTACGGCGGCGACCCGGCCAACTTCCTCGACATCGGCGGCTCGTCCAATCCGGAGAAAGTCGTGAGCGCGCTCCGCATCATCACTTCCGATCCGAACGTCAAAGCAATCCTGTTCAACATTTTTGGCGGAATCACTCGCACCGACGACGTCGCCAATGGAATCGTGACCGCGACCCGGCAGAATCCGCTCAAGGTTCCGCTCGTGATAAGACTCACCGGTACCAACGAAGAGCTCGCGCTCGAGATCCTGAAGAAGGCGGGCATGTCGGCGATGACGGACATGGACGAAGCGGTGAAGAAGGCGGTCGAGCTCGCGACAGGAAAAGGGAAGGCAGCGTGAGCATTTTCATCGATAAAAAAACGCGCGTCATCGTCCAGGGAATTACCGGACGCGACGGCTCGTTCCACGCCAAGCAGATGATGGAGTACGGAACGCAGCTCGTCGGTGGTGTCACACCAGGGAAGGGAGGTCAGAAATTCGAAAGTACCGTTCCGATTTTCAACACCGTCGCCGAAGCCGTCAAGGCAACCGGCGCCGATGCAACGGTGATATATGTTCCGCCTCCGTTCGCCGCCGACGCAATGATGGAAGCGGCTGATGCCGGAATCCCATTCATCGTCTGCATCACCGAAGGGGTTCCGGTTCTCGACATGACGCGGGTTTATCCGTTCGTCAACGAGAAAGGATCGAGGCTGCTGGGTCCCAATTGTCCCGGTCTCATCTCGCCGGGCAAATCGAAAATCGGGATCATCCCCGGCCGCATCTGCACGCCTGGTCCGATTGGTCTCGTGAGCCGTTCAGGGACGCTGACCTATGAGGTCGTTTACCAGATGACGCGGGCGAACCTCGGGCAGACGACCTGCGTCGGCATCGGCGGCGATCCTATCAATGGCACCAATTTCATCGATTGCCTTGCCGCTTTCGAGAAAGATCCCGACACCAAGGCGGTCGTCATGATCGGTGAGATCGGCGGCACCGACGAGCAGGAAGCAGCGCGGTTCGTCAGCGAGAAGATGTCCAAGCCGGTCGTGGGATTCATCGCCGGGCAGACCGCGCCGCCCGGGCGCCGCATGGGCCACGCCGGCGCGATCATCTCCGGGTCGACCGGAACAGCAGCGGAGAAAATGCAGGCATTCGAAGACAACGGGATCGCGGTCGCCAAGCGCCCGATCGACGTTGTCGACTTACTCAAACACGCGACACGATAGGACTCAGCACATACAATGGCTGGACGCAGAACCCTTACAATCATCAAGCCCGACGCCTTCAGTGCCGGCAAAGGCGGGCAAATCGTGGCACATCTGGAGAAGGCCGGTTTCAAGATCGTGGCGGCCCGGGTGATGCGGCTGACCGCCGAGCAGGCGGGAGCGTTCTACGAAGTTCATCGTGAGCGCCCCTTCTTCGCCTCACTCACGAAGTTCATGACCTCGGGCCGGTGCATGCCGATCGTACTCGACGGAGCTGATGCGGTGGCCACTCTCCGGAAGACCATCGGCGCCACGGATCCGGCGGAAGCGGAAGCCGGAACCGTCCGTAAGCTCTACGCCGAGTCGAAGGAGCGTAATGCGATTCACGCCTCGGACTCGGATGAAAACGCGGAGCGCGAAGCGCGGTTTTTCTTCCCCGAGGCCGAGCTGGTATAAGGGCGATTGCGGCCTCAGGACTAACTGCCATCGACGATCGGCGATTAAGTGAGGATGGAGGATGAGCGGAAACAAAGCCGTGGAACGCTTTTATCCTCAGTCCTCACTTAATCAGCAATCGTAGATGGCTGTTAGTCCTGAGGCCGCAAAGTCTCAATCCGTAGTCGCAGTTGGACGTCACTGGATTGACCCGCTGCTGGCCGGTGCTCGGGCTGGAATCGATGGCATAAACCCGCTAGGTTAAAGGGCTTATGCTGTCCTTTGACATCCGCTCGCTTGAAACGAAGGCCGTACAGGTCGACGGTGCACTTCAGCCCGATGATCCCATCTGGGAAGAAGGCGATACGCGTCCGTCGGAGCCGGTTGCCGTCATGGGCCGACTTTCGAGTGCGGGAGACGGGCGATTCTATTTCAGTGGCAGGATCACCGGCGGTCTCGAGCTGCCGTGCCGGCTGTGTCTCGAGGAAGTTGATGTCCCGGTAGAGGATGAGGTTCATTTTCTTCTGGCCGAGACGGGTGCCGAGGAAGCTGAGGATCCGGACGTGTTTCTCTATGAGCCCTCGGCGCGCATGCTCGATCTGCGCGCGGCGGTGAGAGAGACGTGGCTCCTCACTGCTCCGGCATTCGTCCAGTGCAGGGATGACTGCAAGGGACTCTGTGCGGTCTGCGGAACGAATCTGAACGAGACATCGTGCAAGTGTACGCCAATGAAAGCTGACACGCGCTGGGACGCGCTGCTCAAACACCAGAGCGACGCCCACTAGCACTTCACACCACATAATCAGGTAGACGAACATGGCAGTTCCGAAAAGACGAACCTCCAAGCGGAAGAAGCGCGCACGCAACACCCACAAGACTGCACCGGCGATCGCGATTCAGAAATGTCCGCGGTGTCAGAGCATGAAGCGGCCGCATCACGTCTGCGAGGAGTGCGGTTACTACGCGGGCGAACAGCGAGTAGAACCGAAGGAAGCGTAGTTGGCGCGAATCGCGTTGGACGCTATGGGAGGGGATTTCGCTCCCAAAGCGACAATCGCGGGAGGTTTGCTAGCCCTCCAGGAGCTCGACCCTGCCCACCGGCTGCAGCTGGTCGGTCAGACAGCGGTCATCGAGTCGCACCTCGCTAACCTGTTATCTGGTGAGCTGGCTGCTGCGGCTACCGAGCGCGACCGCATTGAAATCGTCGAAGCGCCCGACATCATCGAGATGTCGGCCAAGCCGACGACGGCGCTGCGCAAGAGCCCCAACAGCTCGATGGTGCTCGGCCTCAAGCTTCAGGTGGACGGCAAGTCGGACGCTTTCGTGTCAGCCGGCAGCACCGGCGCGCAGATGGTCCTCTCCGCAATGCTGCTCAAGCTCCAGCCCGGCCTCACCCGCCCGGCAATCGCCACCGTATTCCCGACTATCCGGAACCCGGTCATCGTTCTCGACTCGGGCGCCAACGTCGACTGCTCGACAAAGGAGCTCCTCCAGTTCGCGTGGCTTGGCGCGGTTTACGCGGAATGCATATTCGGGAGGCCGAGCCCATCGATCGGCCTGCTCTCGATTGGAGAAGAGCCGGAGAAGGGAAACGCCGTCGTAAAGGAGGCGAACGCGCTTTTTCAGAAAGCAGGCTTCAACTTTCACGGCAACGTCGAGGGGCGCGATCTGCCCGCCGGGGCTAGTGATCGCGGACCGTTTGACGTCGTCATCTGCGACGGCTTTGTCGGCAACGTCGTGCTGAAGTTTTACGAGGCGATCTCGCCAATGGTCCTTCGACTTCTCGACGAGCACCCTTCCATCAATCCCGAAGACGTACGAACAGCACTCAAGGTTCTCGACTCGAGCGAATATGGCGGCGCGCCGCTACTCGGCGTGCGCGGGGTCAGCATCATCTGTCACGGTAATTCCTCTCCACGGGCCATCAAGAACGCGATCAAGGTGGCCGTGCGTGCAGTGGAGACTCGCATGAACGACCAGATCGGCCTGCGCCTCGGAGAAGCGGCGCCGACCATCGAAGCCGCCGCGAGAAGCGCGTGAAAAGGCCTTACGTCGCCATCGCCGGCACAGGTCGCGGCCT
>Ga0190272_10000786_pt1 | contig 15593 bp, 12 predicted proteins | sample Popmic504T_FD_133746 | JGI IMG/M metagenome (GOLD analysis project Ga0190272, IMG submission 133746) | Populus adjacent soil microbial communities from riparian zone of Shoshone River, Wyoming, USA - 504 T | ecosystem: Environmental > Terrestrial > Soil > Riparian zone | place: USA: Wyoming... | reverse complement strand
TCGCGAGCGACCGGTCGCTGTTCGAGCTCGACGCCGACGGCCTCGCCGCGGCGATGGCGGTCTGGCGCGAGCGGATGCGCGCCCACGCGGACGCGCCGTTTCGTCACCTGACCGTCGACGAGGACTCCGCAGATAGCCGCACACGCCTCCACGTGCTGCCATTCGTCCCGGCCGCGATCGCCCGCGAGCGCGAGCGCTTCACCGCCTACCACGAGCGCACCCAGGGCCGGAACCTGCTCGAGGACCTGCTGACCGAGGAGGTGCGGCTCGGCGAGCGCGTCGTGGTGGTCGACCGCGAGGCGATCGTCATCTGCCCGTTCGCGTCGACGATCCCGTTCGAGCTGCAGCTGATCCCCCGCAAGCCGGTGGCGCGCTTCGAGGACGACGGGCCGCTTGGCGCGACGGCGCTGCATGGCGCGCTCGCGCTACTGGCCGGGCGCTTCGGGGCCCCGCCGCCGCTGCACCTCTGGGTGCGGACCGCGCCGAGCGGCGCCGAGTCGTTCTGCTGGCGGATCGACGTCCGCCCGCACCCGGCCCAGCCGGCGGGGCTCGAGCTGGGGACCGGCGTCTGGGTCAACGAGCTGGCGCCCGAGGACGCAGCCGCGCAGCTGCGCGGAGCCGGCGAGTCGTGATCCCAATCGCCCTGACGATCGCCGCCGCGACGGCGGTGGGGTTCGGCGCCGAGCACCGCTGGGGCGAGCTGCGCTCCCAGCTCGCCGCCGACCGCGTGATGCAGCTGATGCTCTGGATCCTGCTGCCGCCGATCGTCTTCTTCAACATCGCCGCGCTGCACCTCGACGCCGGCGTCGGACTGGGCGTCGTCTTCGGCTACGTCGGGCTCGGCTGCGCGATGCTCGCCGCCTACGTCATCGGCAAGTGGGTGCTGCACCTGTCGCGCCCGTCGATCGGCACGCTGATGCTCGCCGCCGGGCTCGGCAACACCGGCTATCTCGGCCTACCGTTCACGGCCGCACTGTTCGGCTTCGACGACGTCGGCGACGCGCTCGTCTACGACATCCTGATCTCGGGCATGGGCCTGCTGACGATCGGCTTCGCCGTCGGGGCGGCGTTCGGCACCGTCGCCGAGGCCCCGCGCGATCGCGTCACGGCGTTCTTCACCCGCAACCCCGCGCTGTGGGCCGGCGTGGCGGGTGCGCTTGCGCCGGCGGCGCTGTCGCCCGACTGGATCGTCGACGCCTCACGGCTCGCCGTCTTCGCGATGCTCCCGCTCGGCTTCTTCGTCGTCGGCGTCACGCTCGCCAGCGAGGCCGACGAGGGCGCGATCAAGTTCCCACCGCCGCTGACCGTCCCGGTCGGCGTCGCGCTCGCCCTGAAGCTGCTGCTCCTGCCCGCCGTCGTCGCCGGCCTCTCCTGGCTGATCATCGACATCCCCGACCCCTACATCTCCCAGGCCGCGATGGCCTGCGGCATCAACGGAGTCCTGATCGCCCACGTCTACGGCCTCGACCGCGCCCTCGCCGCCAGCGCCATCGCCTGGTCGACGGCGATCGTCGTGGCGGCGGGGCTAGTCGTGGCATTGATTTAGACGATTAAACGTTTAATCGTCTAGGCGTTAAAATCGTATATACTATCTCGTGTGATCTTCACGACACCCCCGATCGACGGTTCGCTGGAGCGACGGCTCGACGAGCTCGCGCGACTGCGCGAGCAACTGGGCAGCGAGACCGGACGGCCCCTGCGCTGGATCGGCACCCTGAGGCGCCTGGTACGAGCCTCGGCAGTCGAGAGCTCGACCTCGATCGAGGGCTTCTCGGTAGACCCAGAGCAAGCGGTAGGCCTGGTCAGTGGGGACACCCGACCCAGCGCCGACGACGAGAACCAGTTAGCCGTCGCAAGCTACGGCCGTGCGATGCGCCATGTAGCGGCAATGGCGGCCGACCCACGCTTCCGCTGGTCGGAGCGAGTCCTGCTCGATCTCCACTTCGATACGTGCGAGTTCCAGACCGACAAGGATCCAGGGCTCTGGCGGCGTGGCCCGATCAGCGTCACGGGTCCAAGGGGGCGGATCGCGTACCACGGCCCCGGCGCCGACGCGGTGCCGGACCTGATGGCCGAGGCGACCGACTGGCTCGAGCGTGGCGACCGCGACGCGCCAGCGGTCGTGCGCGCGGCGATGGCCCACCTCCACGTTGCCGCCATCCACCCGTTCCGGGACGGCAACGGTCGCGTCGCTCGGATCGCCCAGTCGCTAGTGCTCGCGCGGGACGGCCTGGTGTCGTTCGAGTTTGCCTCGATCGAGGAGTACCTCGGCGAGCGAACCCAGGACTACTACGACGTGCTCGAACAGACCCAGGGCGGCAGCTACAAGCCCGAGCGCAGCGCCCGCGAGTGGGTCGAGTTCTGCGTCGAGGCACACATCGACCAGGCCCAGCGACGACTGGATCAGATCGCCGCCGCCGGCGCACGCTGGACCGCACTCGAGACGATCGCCGAGGCGCACGACTGGCCCGAGCGGATGATCATCGCGCTAGAGCAGAGCCTGGTGGGCGGAACCGACCGCAGCCGCTACGCACACGAGGCCGACACCTCGTTGCCCACCGCGAGCGCCGACCTACGCCGACTCGTCGACGCTGGCCTGCTCGAGCAGCGCGGCCTCGGCCGCAGCAGCCGCTACGTCGCAGCCGAGACCCTCCGTCGCGAGATCGGCTGAGGGCTGGCGCTCCGATAGCGTCCCGTCGCATGCCTCCCTCCGAGCGACCGATACCGATGTATGTGGCCGAGGTGCCGCAGGAGCCGACTCCATATGGGCGCTGGGAGGAGACGCTGCGGTCGCACTTCCTGGTCGCGGTCGGGGCGATCGACAGCGACGAGGAGGTCGGCGAGCCGGGGACGCCGGTCTGGTTCCCGGAGCGGACCTGGAACGGCCGGACCTACGTGCCGGTGACGGCGCCGACGTCGGAGGGCTTCGAGCTGTTCGGCTACGTCTCCTACACGCGCGAGCACGAGGGCGCCGAGGCGACCGACTTCGAGGCGAAGGCCGACTACACCGACGAGACCGCCGAGGCGAACCCCGACTGGACGCTCGACCTCTCCGACGAGGAGATCGGTCACTGGCGCGGCCCCGAGGGCCGGCGCGGCACCGTCACGCTCGTCTGGGGCGTGGCGCTGGTTCCCGAGGGCGCCGTCGCGACGACCGAGCTCGGTCCGACGACGACCGACCAGTGCATCCTCGCCGACAACCGCTTCACGCTCGTCTCGCTCGACGACTACACCGGCGACTACGTCGAGGTGCGCCTCTACGCCAAGCGCGGCGCCGAGCTCGCGCGCGAGTCGCTCTACGAGGACGAGTAGCGCGACGCGCCGGACGCGGCGCGTAGGATCAATGCTGCCTGCCCCGATAGCTCAGCCGGATAGAGCGTTCCCCTCCTAAGGGAAAGGCCGCTGGTTCGAATCCAGCTCGGGGCGCTGCGCACGCCCAGAACGTAAGAGGGCCGGCGGTTGCCGGCCCTCTCCGTTACACGGGACTGTCGTGAGCTGTTACTTCTTCTTGACGCGGGCCTGCTTCGCGCACGGTGTCTTGACCGTGGTCGCGAAGTCGGCCCGTTTTCCGTTCTGGCCGTCGGTCTCGACGTCGGCGACCTGCTTGGCCGAGCAGAGATCGATCTTGGCCTTGCGGGTCCGGGTCACGACGAGGATGCCCTTCTTACCGCCGTTGATGTTCATCGCGAACTTCGATACCGGAGCGTCGGGCACCGCCGCGAACGTCGTCACCAACCGGCCGTTGCTGGTCGAGGTCCTGGCGCGCAGATCGATCGCGACCTCGCCCCGCAGCTTGACCAACAACGTCGGCAACGTCCGGATCCGGTTGCCCGCCTTACCGAACTTGATCCCCTGAACCAGATGCACGTTCCCCGAAACCGCCGGTTCAGCACAGGCGTATCGGCAGACGCCCTGCCGATCACGCTGCTGGCGGGACAATCCGCCTTCAACGCCCGGTCGTAGTCACAGACGAGCTTGGGGTCATACGCATTACGCGCATCGAGCACGACCGACCGCGGCAACGTCACCTTCGCCATATCGACGTTCGCCTGACCCCTGCCCTGCGTCAACACCGCCTTCAACCCCGGATGGCCACCGGTCCTCGTTTGACGCCTGCCCGACAGCCGCATCGCCAGCCGCGGACGGAACGCCAGGCTCGCGCAATCGCCAACCTGGAAACGCGCGCTCACCGGCGCCTGCTGTCCGGTCGCCGACACCAGCGTGGCGCCGATCGCCTTCTCCGCACACGACGTCGGGTTGAGCACGAAACCGGGCCTGTTCACATCGACCTGCAACGACTGCAGCCGGGGCGGCACGCCCCCGACGATCGTCGGCAACGGATCCGACACCACCGTGACGCGCGCATCGACGGGGTCGACATAGATCCTCTGCCGCACCACCACCTCGCCGAGGTCGAACGGCCCCGCGACCGCCGGCACCGTCACCCGCAGACTGAACGGCGCGTCGCCATAGGGACCCTCCAGCACAACCGGGCCAGACAACCTGAACGGATTGACGCCCGGACCCGCCGCGACCCGCACGACCCCAATCTGCGCCCCGACGTTGCCCCTCAGATTCGCCAACAACCCCTCCGGCATCGACAACGCCACACCGCGAAGGTCCGACTGACGGTCGGCCTTGTCGATCCGCAGGACAAACGGCGAGAACGTACCCGCGACCGGCGTCACCGTGCCAGCCGAGAACGTCGGCGCGAACGAGCCGAGGTCCGACGTGCAGGGGACCGTGAAGGTCGATCTGCGAACCGCCGTCTGCCCTGACCAGCTCGACATCTCGGCCGTGATCGTCTTCTCACCGCATGTCCTCGGCGTCGCGAGAGCCGCCCGCGGACCGCTCTTGAAGGACAGGTCGACTGTCGACACAGGGAGCTGAGGGTTGTTGGCGAACGAGGCCACGATGCGGCCCGTCGCGGGGTCGACGCGGATCTGGCCGGGCAGCCGCACCACGATGCCGCGCTCCTTGTTCTCGACGGCGAGCGCGATACGGAACATCTCGCCCGACCGCGGATCGCGTGAGTTCTGCGAGCGTATGTAGATACCTCCCGCGAGCTGTTCGGCAAGCAGCGGCGAGCTAGCGCGCACGATGCCGATCTTCGATGCCTCAGGACAGTCGAGCGGATCGTCGGTCCGCAGCTTGAGCTGCGCGTCCGAACATGCCTGCAGTCCGTCCGCGGCGCCCGGGTTGATCGTCATCCCCTCCGGCAGCGTCACGGTCGCATCCTCGAGGTATGCCGAGGCGCGACCCGCGGGAGCCTCCAGGCCGGTCTGGGGGAATCGGAGCTGCACGTCGAGCCCCGTCGGCGCGTCCGGCTCGCGGTCGGTCGGCTGAGCAGAGAAGGACGGGTCGAACGACAATGCCTCGCAGTCGGTCGGCCCCTGGGGAGCGCCCCAGGCGCTCGGGGCGAGCGGATAGCCGGGGGGCAGGTGACTGACGAAGCTGCTTTCGGCGAAGACGTCTGGGTTCTGCCAGGTGTTCACGCGCAGGCGGGTCTCCAAGCCGGTGCCGGCCGGCGTGCACGCCGTCGGATTGGTCAGGAATGCCTTCGGGGCCAAGTGAGCCGGGCACGGCGCGACGCCCCCGTCGTTACATGAGCCAGCGTAGCCGCGGACCGCGTCGTGACTCGGATCGGCGGGGACGCCCCATAACTCGACCGAGCTCGAGATCAGCGCAAGCGTCTGGGTGTTGTCGAGCACCTTGAGAGTGACGCCATAGTCGTCGGGACGTACGACGGCGACGGCGTGGATGTTCACCGCTGGAAACATCAGACCGAACAAGGCCGTTTGACCGGGTCCGGGCACCAGGTTGTAGACCGGCAGCCAGACCGATCTCGTAGGCCCGTTCGTGTTGGCATAGACGATCTGCACGAGACCGACCTGGGTGGCGTCGGCACACTTCCGCCTCGAGAAGGTGCCCTCGGGACATTGGGGCACGGCGGTCAAGTTCCCGACAAACCCTGGCGGCAGGTCGACCGAGATGTCCTTGGCGCTGCCGACCGGCGTGGGTACGCCGTGGATCTCGGACTCGGTGTTGAACTCGATGTCGGTCGACGCCGCCCAGGGGTGGGCGCCGGCGCCGGTCGCCGGCGAGCCATCCTGATTGACGACCCGTCCATCGAAGCCGTCGACGGCAAACTCTGCTCGAGCCGAGCCGACGACAAGCGCCACACCCGCCAGCGCCAGGACCAGGACCGCCAGTGAACGCCGCATGAGGGCAGCTCCTCCAGTCGCGACAGACATCACCGACCACCCTTCTTTCCGTCCTGCCGATTGAACGTCACCCGTACGCGCTCCGACTGCGTACGGCCTGCTGCCGAGGTGAAGCGGACGACTATTCGGACCGTCACGCGGTTCTTGCGCCTCAGCGTCTGCCGAGCTCGCCTGGACAGCTTCACCGCCACCCGATAGGTCCCCGCCCTCCTCGCGGTTCTTCGCGAGACACGAAGGCTCGAGCCCGATATCCGGATCACTCCCCTCGCGGCCACGCGCACGCTGACCCAGGCCGATGGGCCCCGGACCGTCACCACTCTCGACACTCTCGGTCTCGCCAGTCGACTCGCGAGACCCTTGTCCTGATCGCGAAGCGACATCGACCCAGCGGTTGGTGGAACCGGCGGTACGCTCCGCAGCCCCTGACAGTCATCGCCCAAGCAAGGCGACGCGCTCTCCGGCGGAAGCGGAAAGCCGCCGCCGACGCGCGCGTCGTAGACATCGCGATTCTGGTCCTCGTCCTGCGGGACGAGGCGCTCTCGGGTCAGGAAGAACACGTCGTCGCCGTCGGCGCTGGCGCCGTAGAACCCGGAGGCGTCGTCACTGCGGCCGCTCGACAGCAGATGCGGCTCATCGTCGTACTGGTACACGTCTCCGACTCCGTTCACGTCGGCGCCCACGAGGGCGTTCGGTGTTCCGAAGAACACCCGCGATCCGTCCCTGGTGAGGTTGCGCGGCTTTGTAACGGCGGGGGGGTAGACTTCGACGCTTGCAGTGACGAACTGCGCCGGTCCGAGCGGAGGGGCCCCATCCGGTGCACAAGAGGCACACGCCATCGTGTCTGTCGCGGCCTCATAGAGGTAGACCTGACGCTCAGGCTGACCCGTCGACGGGTTGGCGACGCTGTTCGACGTGAGGGGAGCCGTCGACTCGAACGCAAGGTGGCTGCCGCTTGGCGTCACGCGAGTCTCATGCCAGTGCGGCACGGCGTCGAGCGTAGCGACGAACGTGGTCTGGCCGTCGTGGCTCAAGTACAGGTTCGGCGCCCCGGGCGCCCCCTCGCCCGCGACGAGCTGGCCGTTGGCCACGAAGTAGACGTACGAGCCGTCGTCGCTGACCTCTAGGACGCGTTGGACCTGCGCTCCGTCGGGGCCGGCTGGGTTGGTCTGCGGTGTGAGGTCGACGAGCGAGTCCGTATCGGTATCGAATCGATAGAGGTCGCTTCCCCCGGCGGTGCCGGTGTCGGACTCGTCGGTGAGGTCCTCCGCGCTGGTGAAGAAGGCGTACGATCCGTCTCGGCTCGCATTCCAGTAGGTGGCGCTCTGAGTGCCGTCCGGATCGGGCAGGGCCCGCTTGGTCGCCGAAACGTGCGTCGTCGAGACCCCGTTCTCCCGTACGTAGAGCTGGCCGTCCGCCGTGAAGAAGATTCGCGACCCGTCGGCCGACACAGCGTGGTCCTGGTTCCCACCCGCGAACCCATTCGCCGGGCCGAAGGCGCCGTCGACGCCACCGTTCGGCGCCGGCGTGCCATCCGGAAGGATCGTCACCAAACTTAGCTGGCCGTCCGCCCAGACGTAGGTGTTGCTAGGACCGAGCGGGGCATCCGAAGTCAGGACGTCGGAGCCGCTCTCGTTGTAGACCACGATGTGACTGAAGTCGCTCGACGCGTTCGACCACTGCACGATGCCGGAGTAGTTTGCGGGCATCGGACTCGCGAGTCGATAGCTGTCGGCCAAGTTGTCACGCTGATACAGGCGTCTGATGTCCGGCGCCTCGCCCGGGTCGTCGGTCAGCGGCGCAACCGCCCCGCTTGCTTGATACACGGATCGCGTCAGGTCATCCGAGAACCACGCATGCAACGTCGTGTTGAGGCCGGGGCGGGGAGCCATTGGCGGGTCGATCGAGCGGGACGTCCAGCCGTTAGCGGCCCGTACAGCGATCAGGTGGGTGGTGCTCGGCGCGCTCTGCGGAGCGTCGCCAAACGCATTCCGGGCTTGGAGCCCGGCCGAATCGCCGTCGGCCGCGACCGCGCCGATGAGACCCTCGACGTCAGGCGACGCGATGTCGTTGGCGAGCTTGTTCGGCGGCGAGACGAGCTCCCAGCCGCGATTGTCGGGCAGCGTGGCTCGACCGGGTATGTCGCCGGGCCCGGTGCCTGGATTCGGCGGCGTTACGACCTTGGGCCGAGTCACGAAGGTCCTGTCGGCGCCCTCGACGGTCCCGAGGTCGTTCTCGGCAACCAAGCGGAAGTGGTAGGTGGTGCCTGGCTGGAGGCCGCCGGCGTAGCGCCCGACGTCGACAGGCTCGAAGCCGGACCCCGCGTCCGCGCCACCGGTGATGGGCAGCGAGCTGCCGTAGCTGGAGGTGGTGCCGTATTCGAACCGGTAAGTCGTCGGCCGCTGGTTGGGATTCACCAGGCCGTTCAGCTTCACCGTCGTGGTCGCGACCGCGCTGGCTACCTCGGTGGTGACGCTCGGTGCAGCCGGGTCTATCGCCTGGTAGGTGTGGATCGCGACCGTTCCCCAGAATGCGCCGGGAGCGTCCAGGTCCGTGAGGCCGTAGATGCGCGGCACGGACCCGCCGGTCGCCGCCAGGGCGGCGAAATCGCTGTAGGTCTGGGACCCTTCGTTGGGGAGGTCGATCTGCTCGACCTCGCTGCCGTCAGCCGAGTAGACGCCCAGCAGAAGGGGTTGCCCGAAGGTGTACGAGGCCGCGATGTTGCCGCCGACCAAGACCTCGTCGGTTCCGGGTATGACGGCAACCGCGGCCGGAGCGGGGATCGATCCGATCGGCTCCTCGAACTGACCGCCTCCGCCGTAGCGTAGGACGGTGGAGTCCTGTCCGAACGTGACCGCCGCGCGATCGCCGTCCGCGTCGACGACCAGCACGTCGCCGCTGCTGTCGACGTCGATGTCGAGCAGCGTCTTGAAGGGGTCGCCGCCGTTCGTGCCATCGAACGTCGCTCCCGCCGTGCCGCTCGGGGTGTACCTACGGACCACCTTGGCCATGACGTCGGCGACGACCAGCTCGTCGGTCGTCGGGTCGAAGGCGAGCGGTCCCGTGACCATGGGATCCGTCCAGCCGGCGTCCGGCGTGAGGTCTGAATTCAGCTTGACGATCCCGTCCACGTCGGCGACGTAGACGGCGCCGGTCGCTTGGTCGATAGCGACGTCGCGCGGATCGTCGATCGACGGATCGCTGATCTGACTGTCGTAGACCCCACCGCTCGACGTGGGCGCAAACACCTCGATGCGATCGTTCCCGCCATCCGCCACAAACAGCTTGCCGTCCGACTGACGAACGACGGCCCCACCGGGAGAGGTGAGTTCACCATCCCCCGCTCCGGGACCAGAGAACGTCCCAGTGCGGATGAACGCGCCAGAGGCTACTGGCGCGGCAATCCCGGCCACCGCCAAAGCCAGGATCAGCATCATGCAGGCGCGCAGCGGCCTGCTGGACAGTGCCCGGGTCATAGCGGCGTCGCTACTCGAGCGGGGTTCACGCCTCTCGTCACACATCAGCAAGGCCTACTTCCTCTCTCCGGGTCAATGGCCGGATACGACCGGGACACATAGACGCCTCGGTCTCGGCGTCGTAGCGGCGCAGCTGCTTCTCTTGGTTGCCGAACATGGGGCCGGCGACGGGCGCCGTCCGGCGCCCGTCCGTACTCGCCCACAGGCCCGCAGCCGCGCACGCCGCTGCGCGTCTCTACCGGGAAGGCGTTCGGGTACGGATCGGCGATCGCCGAAGCGCGCCGGCGTGCCAGATCGCGGTGTTTGCAACTGCTCTCCTCTCTCGTACTTCGCCTGCCTGCCCTGGCGGATCGAGGCTCGTCAGTTGAAGACAGGCCCCATCTGCTCGAATGAGAAACAACCAGATTTGCGGTTCTCATCATAAACAGTGGCCTACGATCTTTGTCAAGGGCCAACTGTTGCCTCGCTCTCTCAACGAGCTCCGGCGCGCACCTGGCAATCGATAGAACGGCTGTTCAAGGGGCGCAGAGGGGAACTCGGCAACGACCACGGATATAAACGTCTTTGTCCTCTAAAGCACGGGTAGAATTTAGGTCTGCCAACGGCTCCAAATCTGCGGTTATCGTCTCCCGCATGAGCCGTACGCCGTGGGGCGATGCCAGCGATCTGAGAAGCCGGATGCTGCGACCCGGCCCCGGGCATTCGCCGGAGCTGGTGGCGCAGAACCAGCGCGAGCGGCTGCTGGCGGCGGCGGTCGTCGCGATCGCCGAGCGCGGCTATGAGCAGACCCCCGTCGCGGAGCTGCTGAAGCTCTCGGGGATCTCGCGGACGACCTTCTACCAGCACTTCCCCGGCGGCAAGGAGGAGTGCTTCCTCGCCGCCGTGGACGCGGCGTTCGCGACCGGGCTCGACGCCGTCGAGGAGGCATGCGAGGGCGACGGCGACTGGGACGCGCAGATGGAGCGAGCCTTCGAGGCCCTGGCACTGGCGATCGTCGACCAGCCGGCGGCCGCGCGAATCGCGCTCGTCGAGGTCTACGCGGCCGGGCCGACCGGGCTGGCCCACGCCGACGAGGGCCTGTCGCGCTTCGCGTGGTCGCTGACCGAGGCGCTCGGCAGATCGCCGGAGCGGGCGGCGGTGCCGCCGGCGATCGCGTCCGGGCTGGCCGGCGGGATCCGCAAGGTGCTCGAGTCGCGCGTCGCGACCGGCCAGGCGGCCACCCTGCCCGAGCTGATGCCGGCGCTGCGCGAGTGGGCGCTCGCCTACCGCAACCCGCCGCAACCGATCCGCCGCCCGCGCACGCGGCCGCCGCTGAACAGCGTCTCGCGCTTCGTCGTCCACGACCAGGTCGACCGGATCTTCGGCGCCGTCGCGGCGACCGTCGCCGAGAAGGGCTACCCGGCGATGACGCTGGACGACATCGTCAAGAGCGCCGGCGCCTCGCTGACGACCTTCTACCAGCACTTCGACGGCAAGGAGCAGGCCTTCCTCGCCGCCTACGACTCGGCGATGGCGCAGGCCGAGGCGGCCGCGCTGCCGCCGCTGCGCTGGTCGCGCTCGTGGCCACAGGGCGTACGCGCAGCGCTCGAGGCGTACCTGTCGTTCTGGGCCGCCGAGCCGCAGTGGGCGCGGATCGCGATGGTCGACGTGCTGACCGCCGGACAGCCGGGACTGGAGCACCGCGACCGCTCGCTCGGCGTCTTCGAGGAGATCCTACGGCCGGGCGCCACCCTGGCGCCGGAGGCCAGCCCGCTCGCCGTCGAGGCGATCGGCGGCGCCGTCCACGCGCTGATCTACGAGCAGATCCAGCGCCGCGGGGCCGAGCACCTGCTGCAGATCCTGCCGGCCGTGACGTTCGTCGCGCTGACGCCGTTCACCGGACCCCAGGAGGCGATCGCCGTCGCCAACAAGGGCGCGCTGCGCTCACGCAGCCCCTCCGCGAAGCGCGCCTCGCGCACCCGCGGCTCGCGTCACGGCTAGCCGCAACGTCTAGTCAAGACACGCCACGTTTACATTGACGCGCGGATAATCGTAGGCTACTGTTTATCAATCTCGACGGCAGTCAACACCAGCTCGACCGCCGCTGCCGGCCGCTATCGCGATAGGCCGCAGCCCCAGCGACTGAGCGGTGGGCTGCACGGCCTGAGCCGTGCCGAGGTGACCGCCTCGCAGCGCGGGCGGATCATGCAGGCGATGGTCGAGGTCGTTGGCGAGGTCGGCTACGCCGAGACCAACGTGCGCGAGGTGCTCGGCCGCGCCGGCGTCTCGCGCAAGACCTTCTACGAGCTCTACCCGACCAAGGACGACTGCCTGTTCGCGATCTACGACGAGGCGGCGGCGTGCCTGCGCGGCGCCGTCCGGCGGGCGCTCGAGGAGGGGGTGACGCCGCAGGAGCGGCTCGACGCCGTCACCGACAGCGTGCTCGTGTGGGCCGACGCCGAGCCTCAGCTGGCGCGGCTGTGCCTGGTCGAGGTCCCTTCGTCCGGCGTCCCCGGCCAGCGCCGCACGACCGCGACGCTGAGCTGGCTCGCCTCGGTGATGGCCGACGTGCTCGGCGACCTCGACGTCCCCGAGGTACTGCCCGAGCTGCTCGTCGGCGGCGTCCACCAGATGATCGTCCACCGGCTCGTCAACGACGGCGCCGATCACGTCCCCGCCCTCGCCGGCGACCTCAGCGAGGTCTGGACCGACCTCGAACGCCGCGGGCGCTAGGCGAGCGCTCCCGGTGGGGCGACCCACCGGCTCTCGAAGCCCAGCACCTCGGCAAGCCGATCGAAGTGGTGGTCGTAGTGGAGGACGCCAAAGCCACGTTCGGCCGCGGCGGCGGCGATCAGCGCATCCGGAACGCGCACCCGGTGGGCGCCGGCAGCGCCCTTCGACGCGAGCTCACGAATCGCCATCGTCGCCGCGTCGGTGACGGTGCGGGTGATCGGCGCCTGACGCAGGGCAGCACAGGCTGTCGCCGTTCGCTCGACCTGCTCGCGACCCTGAGCCTGGTAGAGCAACTCGAGCGTGACTACGGGACAGATGACGAGATCGCCCGACTCCGCGGAGCGCTTCCATGTAGTAGCGACCTCCGGGGTCGCGGCGCGCGCCCACGCCGAGGTGTCAGCCACCCAGGGCCCTGCCGGCCAGCTCATCGCCAGGCTCGGTCGCGGACACTGCGGAGCGCGTCGAGATCGAGGCCAGAGCTGCCGTCGGCCACGCTGAGCAGGAAGTCGCGTCCAGCGTCTCGCTGCACCGCCTCTGCCTCAGCAGCTTCAAGCCCGCGCAGCGCCAGGTCGTGCACGACCTGGGAGGCCGGGATGTCTGGTCCCAACAGTGCTCGGCCACGCGTGATCGCCCGGTCCAGGACGGGGTCGCGGGGAACCTGGATGCGAGGGTGGCGGCTCGGCATTCCGTGAGTGTACCCGCTAACGGGTACCGCTATGGTGGCGTACTCCATCCTGGCACCGTAAGAAGCGCAGAGCGACAGGAGGACGCACTCGCGCTACAGCTCAGCTACGACTCAGACGACCAGCGCGATCTCGGAGTCGAGCGCCACGTAGAGACGCACCCGCGAGCTACCGCCCTCGCCGCTGGTGACCTCGAGCGCGTCGCAGATCCGGCGTGCCAGCGCCAGGCCCCAGCCGCCCTCGGCGCCGGCCAGCGGCAGCGTCCAGCCGGCGAACGGGTCGGCGACACCGGCGCCGCTGTCGGATATCTCGCAGACGAAGTCGCCGTCGGCGACCCAGCAGCGGGCGGCGATCGGCGGTTCGCCGTAGAGCACCGAGTTGGTGACGACCTCGTTCGCCGCCAGTACGAGCTCTTCGGCGCGGTCGGCGCCCATCCCACACTCCAGCGCGAGGCCGGCGAGCAGGCCGCGGAAGGCGTGGTGGTCGCCGCTGAAGCCGATGTCGTAGTGGTCGCGGCCGGGCTGGGCGGCCCCGCCGGCGTCGAGCTCGCGGACGAAGCGCTCAGGCGACTCGAATGCGGCGCAGGGACACGCGATCGCGCCGTCGACGACCTCGGGGTGGGTGCCACGCCCGTGGGCGAGGATCGCCTCCGGCAGCTCCGAGCGGTCGTAGAGGCAGATGAAGCGCAGCGGCGCGTCGGCGAGCGCGACGTTGATCGTCGACTCGTAGCGCGCCCACTCGCGCCGCTGGGCCTCCGAGCCGCTCCAGACCGGCTCGCCGAGCGCGAGCAGGCTGGCGCCGGGGCGCAGCTGGGCGATCGTGCGCTGGACAGCCATCAGGCGGTGCACGGGGCGCGGATGCCACTCGAGCGTGTCGTGCAGCTCGATCCCCGCGGCGGCAGGACCGAGCTCGGCACGCAGCGCCTCGGTGCTCTCGCCCTTGGCCGCGACCAGGACCTTGTCGCCGCGTGCGGCGCCGGCGCGCACCAGCGGCGCCATCGCCTCGGCGAACTGCTCAGCGCCGTCGTAGAGGAAGGCCTGGTGGGCCAGCTGGGCGCCGGCCATCAGCTCCTGCGTTCCGATCTCACCGTTCTCACCAGACCATCCATACCCATCATCGTGACCATCCGGCGCACGAGCGGTCGCGGCGACAGCACGGTCAGCTCGCCGCCGCGGGCCGCCAGGCCCAGCGCGGCACGCTGGATCGCCCGCATTCCCGCGACGTCGATGAACTCGAGCCCGCCGAGATCGAGCAGCAGCGCCGAGCGCCCCTCGACGGTCGAGCGCAGCGCGCTCGACAGCGACGGCACGTTGGTCACGTCGACCTCGCCGGACAGCCGCAGCGCCCCCGGACCGGCGGTGGCGATCTCCATCGTGCGCGAGACGAAGACGCCGGCGGGCCCGATCCCGCGGCCGCGGCAGATCGGATGCGCGTGGCCGGCGTGGGCGAGCGTGCGATCGCTGAAGCTGCGCCGGTCGTAGACGCACAGCGCCGCCGCCGGCAGGTCGCCGACGATCCCCGTGCAGCGGTGCTCGTAGTCGAGGATCTGCTCGAGGCTGACGTCGAGCTCGCCGAACCACGCCATGTCGCCGGTCACGCTCAGCCCGGTGAAGCCGTCGGAGATCGCCGCGCGGACCTGCTCGCGCCAGATCGCGTCGCGTGCGGCGATGTCGAACGGCGAGCCGTTGGCGTAGCCCATCGCTTCGGCAGCCGACGCGACGACCAGCTGGTCAGGCCGCACGCTGTGCAGCACGCCGAGGCGCGCGCGGGCCTCCTCCTCGCCACCGGTGCGGGCGACGTAGAGCGTCCGCTCGCCGCGCGCGAGCCCGGCGCGGGTGAACTCGAGCGCCGCCCGCCAGCGTTCCTCGTCGGTCTCGCAGACCAGGCAGGCGTGATCGCCGCGACCCAATCCGCCTGCGCCACTTGGAGCCGAATCCCTCACTCCGCCCTCCTCCGTCGTCACCTCCGGCCAGGCCCCCTCGGCGCGCCCTGGAGGGGCGTGCCCACATGTCCAGCCTAGCCGTGCAGAGCCACGAGCGCAGCCGCCTGCGAAGCGGTCATACCACTGATCGGCTCGCCGTCCCAGGAGACGTCCTCGTACATGGCGACCTGGAGCTTCTCGTGGTCGCGCAGGCTCAGCCGCTCGTGGTGGCAGAACGCCAGGAACGAGTAGAGGTTGGGCAGCTGGTCGTGCCAGCCGCGGTCGGCGCCACGGACCTTGACAAGGTCGTGGATCGAGCCGGGGACGTCATGCCACCCGTCGGAGAACATCGCTCCGAAGACGGCGAAGTCGAGCTGAATCAGGCGGCCGGGCGGGACGACGAACGGCTCCGCGGGCAGCGGTATCGCCGGGTCGATGCCGGCCAGCAGGCCCTGCGCCAACTCGTCACCCTCGAGCAGCAGGACCCCGTCGGTGGTGCGCGGGTTGCACTCGATGATCGCGAGGCCGTCGCCGGTGTCGACGAAGTCGAGCGACATCTGGCCGGTGTAGCCCAGCTCGA
>Ga0190272_10000785_pt1 | contig 15595 bp, 13 predicted proteins | sample Popmic504T_FD_133746 | JGI IMG/M metagenome (GOLD analysis project Ga0190272, IMG submission 133746) | Populus adjacent soil microbial communities from riparian zone of Shoshone River, Wyoming, USA - 504 T | ecosystem: Environmental > Terrestrial > Soil > Riparian zone | place: USA: Wyoming... | reverse complement strand
CTGGGACTCGGAGATGATCGCCTACGGCAGCGTCGTCCGCAACGGCGAGCGAACCTTCCTCTTCTACAACGGCAACGGCCGCGGCCGCAGCGGTTTCGGCTACGCCGAACTGGTGCGCTAGCCGCCCGCCGCCGCCTCGGCTCGCCGCCCGCGCCGGGCTACTAACCAAAGTACGGCCGCGACGATCGCCACCGCGACCAGTTGGACCGCGTACATCGTGGGCGAGGTCCAGGTGCCGGTGGCCATGAAGTAGCGCTGGGCCGGGAACTCCTGCAGCCGGGTGGTGTCGAAGCCGATGCTGCCGACCTGCAGCCAGACCCGGGACAGCACCAGCGAGAGGACGAGGAAGACGGCGATCGCCAGCCCCGACTGCGGGTAGATGCGGCGGGCGGCGAGGACGCCGGCGAGGACGACGAAGGGGAAGACCTCGATTACCTCGCGGGGCTGGCTCAGCAGCGCGCTCAGCAGCGCCACCCCCAGTACCCCGACCATGCCGGGCCCGAGCCGCCAGGCGTCGGCGGCGACCCGCGGGAAGTCGGCGAAGAGGAGCAGGAAGATCGGGCCGTAGTAGCCGACCAGGACGACCAGGAAGAGCCCCGGGTCGAGCGTCGTCGACCAGAGCGCGTCCCTGAACAGGTCGGAGGCTACGAAGCCCGCTCGGCGGGCGATCAGCTCGGCGGTGATCAGGACCGCGACGATCAGCGCGGCCGCGACTGCGACCCGCCAGACCCGCAACGAGCGGGCGATCTCGATCAGCTTGCCGAGGCCGCCGCGGGGGAGCAGGTAGGCGAAGGCGGCGGCGATGAAGAGGCCGGTGACGAGAACGCTGAGCGGGAACACCGGTAGCTGCTCGGTCCCCAGGGCACTGCGATGGCCCTGCAGCTGGACCACCGTCAGCGCCACCATCGAGGCGAGCCCGAGCAGCCCCCCGACCGCGAGCCCGAAGGGCGCCGGGCGCCAGTTCGCTTGCGGATCGGGGTCGGCGGCGAGTCGGTCGCGAGCGTCGGCGGGGGCTGGAAAGAGCAGCAGCAATGGGCCGACGACGAGAAACGGGGGCCAGGCGAAGCAGCCGGCCAGCGCGCACAACGCCAGCAGGAGCGTCGACCCGCGCAGCCAGAGGTAGAGGCTGGCGGCGCCGAGCCCGAAGGCGAGGTGGTCGGTGAGCACGGGGTAGTAGCTGCCGGTCTTGAGCGCCGCGAAGTTGACGATCAGGGCGGTCGCACCGAGCAGCTTGGCGCGGCTTCCCAGCCCGAGCAGGTTGGCGCTGAGGCACCAGAAGAGCGTGGCGGCGCCCAGCATCGCGGCCTGCAGGCCGGCGAATAGGCCGACCACATGTCCGGTCGTGGGCGAGAGCGAGAGCACCTGCAGCCCGACCCAGACGATGCCCGAGGGAAGGATGCGGTAGGCGTAGTACTCGTCGACGCCAATCAGCCGGGGGCCTTCGTAGGGGTCCAGGCCGGGCGGGATCACGACGCCGTCGCCGAACACCGCGGAGGGGAAGTTCTTGGCCAGCTCGCCGTAGAAGCGCCCGTCGTAGCCGAAGCCGCCGCTCCAGTCGGTCCGGTCGCCGATCAGGTAGCCGGCGAGCCCGATCGCCACCGCGACCAGGACCAGCGCCCAGTCGAGCCGCGTCGCGCCCAGGAAGGTGGCGCCACGAGGAGTTTGTGGCTCGGCCCTCCCGTCCATGCGGCGGTGACCTTAGAGGACCCCGGCGGTCGCGATAGGTTTGTCGCTCGTGCCGGCCGATCAGATCGCATCGATCTCGCCCCTCGACTCCGAGCGCTTCGGCATCGTCGTCGCCCGCGCCGATGACGTCGTTGGCAGTGCCGTGCCGGCGCTGCTCTCGTTCGTCCGCGAGCACGACGTCGAGATGGTGATCGCACGCTGCGAGGGGGCCGACCAGGATGCCGCGAGGGCGCTGGTCGACGCCGGTATGGACCTGTTGGAGAGCCAGATCACCTACCGGGGGCCGGTCGAGCCACAGGCGCACGAGGACCGCATTCGCGAGGCGGTCCCCGAGGACGCCGACGCCGTCGCCGAGCTGGCCCGGACCGGCTTCGAAAACCTGGCCGGCCACTACCACGCCGACTCGCGTCTCGCCTCCCACGCGCCCCGGGAGATCTACGTCGACTGGACCTTGCGCGGGCTGGCCGGTGAAGCCGCCGACGTCTTCTACGTGGCCGAGCTGGAGGGGCGGGTCGCCGCCTTCGGGATGTTCTCCCAGGACGGCCCCGAGGTCACCTTCCTGCTCTCGACCGTCGCCGAGCGGGCCCGCGGGGAGGGCCTCTATGCGGCCATCCTGCGCCGCGGGATGACCTGGGGGGCCGAGCGCGGCGCCGAGGCGATGATCGGGATCACGGCCCACGGCAACATCCCTCCGCAGCGCAACCTGATCAAGGCCGGCCTGCGGCCGGTCGCCGCCACCTCGACCTTCCACGGCTGGCGCGACCGGCTCGAGCCACAGGGCCGGTAGCGGCTCCTCTGCTAGCGTCGTCGCGCTTCCGACGATGACCGACGAGCCGACCGACATTCAGGAGACCCAACTGGGCGTCCGCGCCTCCGAGCAGCAACGCCAGAACCGCGAGACGATGAAGCGGTTGTTCGAGCAGACGCCGCTGCCGCTCGACGACCTGATGGTCAACCTGCCGCTCTACATGCGCAGCTCGACGGTGGCCAAGCTGCTCTGGGTCAACGAGCTCTACGAGCTGATCGCCCCGGTTCCGGGGGCGATCATGGAGTTCGGCGTCTGGTGGGGCGCCAACCTGGCGCTGTTCGAGTCTCTGCGCGCGGTCCACGAGCCCTACAACTACACCCGCCGCATCGTCGGCTTCGACACCTTCTCCGGCTATCCCGAGGGGCGACCCGAGGACGGCGACGACCCGCTCGTGCATCGCGGCGCCTACGCGGTCGGGTCCGGGCATCTCCAGCACCTCGAAGAGATGCTGGGCTGCCACGAGCGGGAGAACCCGATGTCGCACATCCGCAAGCACGAGCTGGTGGCTGGCGATGCGACGCAGACGATCGGCGCCTATCTGGAGGAGCACCCGGAGACGGTGATCGCCCTTGCCTACTTCGATATGCAGCTCTACGAGCCGACCAAGGCCTGCCTGGAGGCGATCCTGCCCTACCTGGCCCGCGGCTCGGTGATCGCGATGGACGAGCTCAACGCGGCCGAGTTCCCGGGCGAGACGGTCGCCTTCCGGGAGGTGCTGGGACTCGACCGCTACCCGATGCGACGCTCGCGCTTCCTCCCCGACCGAACCTACGTGATCGTCGACTGAGGCCGGCGCCGGCGGCGCCACGGCCGCCCTCGCAGCGCCCAGCCCAGCTGCGCTTTGAGGCGGGGCATCTCCCGCTTCAGGTTCGGGTTCGAGTAGGGGTCGACCGCGGTCAGTGGCAGCCACCTCTCTCGCAGCCACTCCTTCTCCCATTCCTCGACCTCGGTCGAGCGGCTCGAGGACTCGAAGTGGTACATGACCAGACCGGGGTCGTAGACGGACCGCTTGCCGGCGGCGTGCAATTTCAGGCAGTAGTCCATGTCGTTGTAGTTGACCGGCAGCTCGGCGGAGAAGCCGCCCACCTCCTCGAAGAGGTCCCGGCGCGTCATCAGGCAGGCGCCGGTCACCGCGAGGAAGTCGCGGGCGACCAGCACGTCGTTCGAGTAGCCCCGGAACTCGCCGGAGAAGCCGCGATGGGGATGGCCGGGGAGGCCGTTCTCGAAGCGCACCCCGACGTGCTGCAGGCGCCCGTCTTCCCAGAGCAGCCGCCCCCCGACCGCGCCCACCTCGGGCAGGCCCGAGTACATGACCATGCGCTCGATCCAGTTCGGGGTGGCGACCTCGATGTCGTCGTTGAGCAGCAGCAGGTGCTCGCCCTTGCTGTGGGCGGCGCCGAGGTCGATCTTGGCCGAGAAGCTGAAGGGCCGGTCGTAGTCGACCAGCCGCAGCCGCTCGCCGCCGATCTCGCGCAGCTCGGCGAGTACGGCGGGGTCGATGGTCGTGTCGGCGACGACGACGATCTCGTAGTTCTCGTAGGTGGAGTCCTCGACGATGCTGCGCACGCAGTGGTCGACCAGCACCACGGGTTGATAACGGACTTCCCGCACCTGGCCCCCGGTGGGGATCACGATGCTGACCAGCGGCTCCCCCTCGAGCGCGGGCTGGAGGCGGTAGACGCCGGGGTGGGCCAGGTCGCGCTCGACCCGGGCCGGCATCCCGATCCGCTCGCAATGCGCCTGCAGAGCCCGGGTGCCCGCTTCGAAGGCCCATGGCTTGGCGGCTTCGCCGCCACCCGCCGCCGAGGTCTCGAGCATGCGCCAGTGGTAGAGGATCTCCGGTATGTGCAGGACCGAGCGGGCCCGCTCGGTCGCCTTGAGGACCAGGTCCCAGTCCTGGGACCCCTCGAACTCGGAGTCGAACCCGCCCACCTCCTCGACCAGCGAGCGGCGCAGGACGCTGAGGTGGCAGGTGTACATCTGGGTCCGCAGGCGCTCCGGTGACCAGCCGGGCTTGAAGAGGGCGCCGACGTGGTTGCCGTGCCCATCGATCTTGTCTTCGTCGGTGTAGGCGTAGTCGGCCTCGGGTTCGCCCAGCAGCGCCTCGTGGACGCGGGCGAGTGCCTCGGGGTGGAGTTCGTCGTCATGGTCGAGCAGGGCGACGAACTCCCCTCCGGCCATCGCCAGGGCGTCGTTGGAGGCGGCGACGATGCCCCCGTTCTCCTCCCGATGCAAGACCCGGATGCGCCGGTCCTCGCCCTGGGCGCTGGCCAGCATCGCGCCGACGTGCGGCCGCGTCGAGGCGTCGTCGACCAGGCAGAGCTCCCAGTCGGGGAAGGTTTGGGCGCGGACCGACTTCAGCATCGCCGCCAGGACGTCGGCGGGCGTCTCGTAAACCGGCGTCAGGACCGAGAAGCGGGGTCCGCTCACCCCGTCCGCCCCCGCCCGCCGCGGAGCCGGCGGAGCACGGCGGCGGCGAACCCGGTCAGGCGCGGGAAACGCGAGAGCAGGTAGCGGGCGACGATCGCCGGCTGCAGTGGGTGGGCTTCCAACTCGGCGAGCCGCCCCCGGGCGGTCCCCAGTTCGGTGTCCCGTTCGATCAGCAGGTTGCGCAGGCGCTGGATCTCCTGCGCTTGCTCCTGATCGGCGGCATCGTTACGGGGTGCCGGAGATGGCGCGCGGTCGGGCATGGCGCGAGTCTAGATGGTCGCTCCGCTCAGACTTCGGCGGCGAGGCGGTCCGGTGCGGTCCGCCAGATAAGCAGGCCGAGGAGGCAGCCGGCCGCGGCCAGCGCCAGTACGCCCAGCATCGCGGCACGCTCGCGACCGAGCCCGAAACCCCCGCCTGACGCAGCCATCGTGCTGTGACTATCAGACTCTGTGGCGGGGCACGCTGTGCATAGACTCGGCCGGTGCGCACGTCCCTCACCCGCCACGCCCCGCTCGTGGCGCTGGCGGCGGCGGTGGCAGCGTCGGTCGCGTTGCTGCTCGTCCTGACCGCCGGCCTCACCCACTTCCAGGACTCCTGGGCCTTCCTGATGCACCGCCAGGGGTTCTCCGCCGACGTCTTCCTGGCGCCTCACAACGAGCACATCGTGCTGATCCCGGTGGCGCTCGAGAAGCTCTTCCTGGAGGTCTTCGGGATGGGCTCGGCGACGCCCGAATACGTGTTGCTGACGCTGATGCTGGCGACGACCGCCGTCCTGCTCTTCGTCTACGTGCGGCGTCGGCTCGGGGCCTGGCCGGCGGTCTTCGCGGCGGTCCTGCTGCTTTTCCTCGGCCCGGCCTGGCAGGTCTTGCTCTGGCCCTTCGAGGTCGGCTTCGTCGGCGCCGTGATGGCCGGGATCGCGATGCTGCTGGCGCTCGAGCGCGAGGACGAGCGCGGCGACGCGATCGCCTGTGGGCTGCTGGCGGTCGCGCTCGGCTTCTCCACCCTGGCGGTCACCTTCGCGGTTGCCGCCGCGGTCGACGTCCTTCAGCGACGGCGCAGCCGCGGGCTCGGCCGCGCCTACCTGGTCCTCGTGCCGATCTTCCTGTTCGGGCTCTGGTACCTGGGTTGGGGCCGCGACGCCGAAAGCCACCTGACCCTCGCCAACGTGCTCGCCTCGCCCCAGTTCCTGCTCGACGGTCTCGCCTCGTCCTTGGACTCGCTGCTCGGCCTCGGCACGGTTGACGTCCACGGCGTCGGTCAGCCGGAGTGGGGGCGGCCGTTGCTGGTCGCCGCGATCGTGCTGGTCGGCTACGGGCAGGTCCGCAAACCGGGCTTCTCGTCTCGGCTCTGGCCGGTGCTGGCGGCGGCCGTCTGCTTCTGGCTGCTGGCTGCCTTCAACTACATCCCCGGCCGCGAGGCGGTCGCCAGCCGCTACGCCTATGCCGGCGCCGCCTTCACGCTGCTGATCGCGGCTGAGTTGCTGCGCGGGGTCCGCTTCGGCCCCCGTGCGCTCTGGGTCGGGGCGGTCGTCACGATCGCGGCGGTCGCTTCCAACCTGGGGCCGTTGCGCGACGGCCGCGATGTGCTGGAGGAGCAGACCGTGCTGACTCGCGCCGACCTGGGGGCGCTCGAGATCGCCGCCCGCACGGTGGAGCCGTCGTTTGCGCTCACCCCGGGAGTGGCGGGCACCGCCTCGCTGATCGACGTCAGCGCCGGCGACTACCTGACGCTGGCCCAGGAACACGGTTCGCCCGCCTACTCCCCCGGGGAGTTGGCGGATGCCGCCGAGGCCGGCCGGCGGCAGGCAGACGTGGTTCTTTCCCAGGCGCTGCCGCTCTCGACCGTGACCGAAGTCGGGGTGGAGCCCGACCTCCCCGGGCGCCGCTGCGTTCCCGCCGACGCCACGCCCGAGCTGGAGCTGGCACCGGGGACGACGACCGCGATCGTCGTCCCACCCGGCCCGCGGGCGAGCTTCTCGGTACGCCGCTTCGCGGTCGGCGAGTACCCCGTGTCGACCGAAGGGGCGCCCGGGGACTCTGTGACGCTCCTGCGCATCCCCCGCGATCGGGCGCCGCAGTCCTGGTGGCTGCGGGTCGAGGCCGAGCAGCCGGCCCGGGTCTGCCGCTAGGAGGGTCTAGAGCTCCTCGGCGATCCGGGGCGCTTCGCGCCTGAAGATCCAGACGCCGAAGGCGCAGACGCCGACGAAGATCGCCGCCGCCGGCAGCAGGCCGAGGGCGCCGCCGGTCACCTCGGTCGCGGACTCCGCGCCAGGGTTGATCACCCAGCGCTGGATTTCGGTGAAGATCGGCGCCAGCGGGTTGATCATCAGCAGATGCTGGTACTTCTCGGGCACGACGGTGATCGGGTAGAGCACGGGCGTCGCGTAGAAGAGCACCTGCGCGAGCACGGTCCAGATGATCGCGACGTCGCGGAAGCGCACGAAGAGCACCGAGAGCATCATGCTGATCGCGGCGGTGAGGACGAGAAGCAGCGTCAGGGCGAACGGGAAGAGCAGCCAGCTCCAGGTCGGGTCGATCCCCCAGGCGAGGATGAAGACGAAGACCACGACCAGGTTGAGGCAGAAGTTGAAGGCCGCGGTCAGCACCGTCGCCAGCGGGATCACCAGCCGCGGGAACTGGGTCTTGCGGACCACGCCCTCTTCGGCGACCACCGAGGTGACCGAGTTCTGGGTCGCTTCCTGGAAGAAGGAGAAGAGGACGATGCCGAACAGCAGCAGGATCGCGTAGTTGGGCGTTTCGCCGCCGATCCGGACGATCTTGGTGAAGACGAAGAGCAGGACCGCGAACAGCATCAGGGGGCGGATCAGCGACCACAGGTAGCCGAGCACGGTGCCGAAGTAGGTGCGCTTGAATTCGGTCACCGCCAGCAGCCAGAGCAGGTCGAAGAAGCGGCGCCGGCCGCCGCCGAGGGCGGAGGGACCGACCACCTCGCGCAGCTCCATCGACTGCGCCTCGCTCGTCGCGGCGGCCGTGCTCACTTCGCCCCGCCCTCCCCGACCCTGGCCGCGATCGTGTGCTGGAGCATCAGCACGCCGCGCGAGGACTGGGAGCCGTAGACGACGAAGTCGACCGCGTTGTGGGTGTAGAGGCCGACGTCTTCGCCGCCGGCCCCGTGCCGCTGCACGCCGCAGTGGACGAAGTAGCGACCCGGCGCCAGCGGGTTCTCGAGCTCGGCCTCGACCTCGATCCGCTGGCCGGCGCGGAGTTGGTCCGAGCCCTCCTCGTCCTGCACCGGGGTGCCGAACTGGAACATCCCCAGCCCTTCGGCGTTGGCGATGATGAAGCCGACCCCGAGCCCGTCGGCGTCGCGCTCGACTTCGAGCTCGACGTGGAGGCGGATCGGCTGGCCGTCTTCGACATTGCTCGCTCGCTCGCCCTCCCCGTCTTTGAGCCAGGCATCGAGCATGCGGACACCGTCGCCGCTGGTTCGCGCCTCCTCCTCGCCGCCGGATTCGGGAGCGCTCTCGAAGTTGAGCTGCAGGTAGCGGTTGGCGACCTCGGCGGGCTCGCCGATCGCCTGGATCTCGCCGTCGTTGATCAGCATCGCCCGGTGGCAGTAGGCCTCCACCGTCGCCATCTCGTGGGTGACCAGGACGATCGTCTTGCCTTCGTTTTTCATCCGCCGGAAGGCGTCGGCGCACTTCTGCTGGAAGGAGGCGTCGCCGACCGCGAGCACCTCGTCGATCAGCAGTACGTCGGCATCCGCCTGCAGCATCGTCGAGAAGGCCAGCCGCACCAGCATCCCCGAGGAGTAGTTCTTCAGTTTGAGGTCGACGAATTCATCCAGTTCGGCGAATTCGAGGACGGCGTCGAGGCGGCTGCTCGCTTCGCCGGGGGTGAGGCCCATCATCACCCCGTTGAGGACCACGTTCTCGCGCGCGGTCAGCTCCAGGTTGAAGCCGACGCCGAGCTCGATGAAGGGCGCCAGCCGGCCGGCCATCCTGATCGTGCCGGCGTCGGCGCGGTAGATGCTCGCCAGCAGCTTCAGCAGGGTGCTCTTGCCGGAGCCGTTGCGGCCGACGATCCCGAAGAACTCGCCCTGGTGGACCTCGAAACCGATGCCTTTGAGCGCCTGCAACTCGCGGTACTCGCGCCCCGAGAAGGGCCGCACGATCCGCTCTTTGAGCGAGTCGACGCGGTGGGTCGGGATCCGGAACGCCTTCTTCAGCCCTTCGACCTGGATCGCCAGGGGCCGCTGGGAAGGCGGCGTCGCGCTCTGGCTCGGGGCGGTTATCGCGGTTGCGTCGTCGGTCATCTGGGGGTGGCGGGGCCCGTCAGCGGTGGCGGCGCCGTGCGGCGCGGGCCCTGCGGCGCAGTTTCGCCCAAACCCGGGCAGCCGCGGGGGCTCCCGCGGGACGGGGGGCGGCGGCAGCGGGCTGCGGCAGCGGGCCGCGCTTGCGCAGCACGACCATGAACTCGATCTCCTGGCGGGCCGAGGCCTCGATGTCGAAGGCTTCCCCGAAGCGCTCGCGGCAGTGCAGAATCAGCCGCAGGAACTCGGCCTGGGTCCAGACGTGCATATGGATCGAGTAGGCGTCGGCTTCGAGCTGGCGGGCGCGGGCGATCGTCCGCTCCTCGGACTCGCCGCCCTCGACGATCACCAGCCGGGTCCACTGCTCGTAGTGTTCGGCGCGCGAGCGCTCCGGCCCCTCCTCGTAGTCGGCGACCATGTGCTCGAGCGGGGTGACCGGCCGCCGGAAGTCGAAGGTGAAGCGCTTGTCCGGCACGGCGTAGAAGAGCAGCCCGCCCGGCTTCAATTTGCCGAGGTGGGTCTCGATCGTGCGAATCGGGTTCTCGCAGTGCTCGAGGAAGTGGTTGGCGACGACGAAGTCCTGCGACTCCTCGGCGATCGTGTTCAGCTGCTCGCCGTCGTCGACGACGTCGACCGGGGTCAGGTCCCAGTCCGCCAGCTCGGGGTACTCGCGGCGCAGGTCGTCGACCTGCATCCGGTCGACGTAACGGGCCCGGGCCTGCGGCGGCATCGCCAGCGGCTGGTGCAGCGGGCCGATCTCGAGGCCTTCCCCGAACAGGAAGCGGGACGCCAGTTCGCGGCGGGCGTCGAAGTAGACGGGGGGCGCCTCGGCCGGTCCCGCCAGCCTCGGCTCCTCCTGGCTGCGGAGCTCGCTCATTGCCTGGAGGCTACCCTGCGGCGGTGACCGAGCCCCGGCCCGTCGCGGTGGTGATTCCGAGCTGGAACTCGCTGGACCTCCTGCCCCGCTGCCTCGCCTCGCTCGCCGCCCAGGAGGATGAGCTGGAGCTGCTGGTCGTCGACAACGGCTCCGCCGACGGCTCGGTGGCCTACCTCGAGCGCGAGGGGGTGCCGCACCTGGCGCTGCCGACCAACACCGGCTTCGCCGCCGCCGTCAACCTCGGCGTGCGCCGGACGAGCGCGCCGACGGTGCTGGCCCTCAACGCCGACACCGCGCTCGAGCCCGGCTGCGTCGCCCGGCTGCTCGGCGCCCTCGACGCCGACCCCGGCCTCGGCGGCGTGCAGCCCCGCCTGCTCCAGCTCGAGGGCGAGCGGGGCGAGCCCGGTGCCGCCCGCCTCTACAGCGCCGGTCAGGCGCTGCTCGCCGATGGCCGCGCGGTGGAGCTCGGGGCCGGCGAGGCGCAGCGCCCCGAGCACCTGAGCGGCGGCGAGGTGTTCGGCGTCTGCGGCGCCGCCTGCCTGCTGCGGCGTGAGCTGTTCGACCGGCTCGGCGGCTACGACGAGAGCTACTTCGCCTTCTACGAGGACGTCGACCTCAACGTCCGCGGCCAGATCGCCGGCTGGCGCTTCGGCTACGTCCCGGAGGCCGTCGTCTGGCACGTCGGCAACGCCTCCTGGTCGGAGGGCTTCTCCCGGCCCTCAGCCGAGAACGCGCGGCTGGTCGCCCGCAACCGGCTCGCCACCCAGGTCAAGTTCATGCCGATCCGGGCCCTGCCCCGGATCGCCGCCGTCGAGGCCGGCTCGCTGCTGCGGGCGGCGGCCCAGCGGCGTTTCCTGGGGACGCTGCGCGGCAAGCTCGAAGCGCTCCGCCGGCTGCCGCGCCTGCTGCGCGAGCGCCGCCGGTTGCGCCGCGAGGGCGACCCGGCCCGGGCGCGGCGCTGGCTAGGCGCCTGAAGGATCGTCCCCCCGGTAGGGGTGAAAAAGCTTCAGGCTCTGCGATCCCTAGCCGCGGCGGCGGCGGCGCAGGGCCAGGGCCTCGCGAGCGGAGACGTCGAGCAGGGGCACGCCATCCAGTTCGCGTCGCGCCAGCCCGGTGCCGTCGCGCCAGCCCCGCAGCCGCCCCCGCGTCCCGGCCGCGGTGCGGTCGAGCAGCAGTTGCCCGGCGCAGATCGCTCCCTCCGTCGCCAGCACCCGCAGCGCGTCGCCGGGCCGCGACATCACCCCGTAGCGGCGCAGCATGTAGCCGCGGCTCCAGCCCGTGCGGGCGAACTTCGCGGCGCTGGCGGCGCCGAGGCTGGCCGAGTAGGCGTGCAGCGCCCGCGCCTCCGGGGCGAGCCGGCAGCGGCTCCCGGCGGCGGCCATCCGCAGCGCCAGGTCGAGGTCCTCGTAGTAGAGGAAGATCCGCTCATCGAAGCCGCCAACGGCCTCGAAGGCGGCGCGCCGGTAGAGCGCCGCACCGCCGGTCGGGCCGAGCGGGTCGGCGGCGCTCGCGGCGGCGGCCAGGGGTTCCCCGTGCAGGTGGTCGAAGCCCATCAGGGTGCGGTCGGCGACCACGCCGGCGGAGTCGATCAGGTCCGGGGCGCGCTCCTGGACGAGCACGCCGGCGACCGAGTCGACCCCCTCGCCGAGCCCATCGAGCAGCGCCTCCACGAAACGCGGCTCGCAGACGGCGTCGTTGTTGAGCAGGATCACCGGGTCGGCCGGCCGCTCCCGCACGGCGCGGTTGATCGCCGGCCCGAAGCCGAGGTTGCCCCCCATCTCCAGCACCTCGACCTCCGGGAAGCGCTCCCGGGCCAGCTCCACCGAGTCGTCGCTGGAGCCGTTGTCGATCAGCACCGTGTCGACCGGCCGGCTCTGCCCGCGCAGGCTCTCCAGCGCCGCCCCGAGTCGCACGGCGCCGTTGTAGTTGGGGATGTAGACGGCGGGGTGCCCCGTCCCGGTCACGGCAGCACCCGCTGGGCGAAGAAGGAGACCTGGAGCGGCCGCGAGCCGCCGCCCTCGACCCGCATCGAGAAGCGGCCCGCGTTCGGCGCCAGCTGGAACGGGCGCGGGAAGTCGGCCGCCGCCGGCGCCCGCAGGATCAGCCCGTCGCCGGCCGTCGCCGGCACCACCCGCCACTCGCCGCCGCCGTCGAAGCGGGCGGTCCGGTCGCGGGCCCGGTAGGCGAACGAGCGCAGGCGCTCCCAGCCGCCGACCCCGAGCCCCTCGACCCGGGCGAAGACGATCTGCCGCGGGCCGGGCGGGGCGGGCGCGGCGATCGGCTCGCCGGTCCACGCCGTCACCGTGCCCAGCAGCCGGGGCGGGCCGCAGCGGTCGGCGCCACGTTCGAGCAGCTGCCAGCGCTCCGTCGTGCGCACGGCCCGGTAGTTGCAGAGCATCGCCAGCTTCGCCGCCGGCGACTCCCAGCCCGTGTAGCGGTCGTCGATCGAGGATTCGCCGACGGGCAGGGCGCGGGTGCTCTGGCGCAGGACCAGCTGCGGGCCGCCGGACCCACTCAGCGCCGCCGCGTTGAGCTCGTCGAGCGCCGGCGTGTAGGCCTGGTAGTCCTGGATCGCCGGCAGCGGCTGCCAGTTCAGGCCGTAGGCCCAGGCCACCCCGATCTCCCAGGGGTCGACGTGGACGGGCCGGTCGCCGAGCAGTGCCAGGGTGCGGCGGTCGAGCCCGTAGGAGGAGCGCATCGCGCGCCGCCCCTCGCCGGCGATCCGGTCCCGCTCGCCGGGACCGAACAGGGCGTCGAGGTCCTCGCGCAGGAAGGTCGCGTGGTCGCCGGGCTCCAGCGACCGCCAGAACGAGGAGGTGGGCAGGGCGACGACGACCATCGCCAGCAGCGACAGGACCAGGGCCAGGGCGGGCAGCTGCGGTAGCCGGCGCAGGTGGGGTGGCAGCTGTGCGGCGATCGCGATCCCGGCCCCCAGCATCAGCACGAAGAACTGGGCCCTGGTCGCCGGCCCCTGGCGGACGAAGTCCTGCTTGAAGGCGAAGAAGGCGAAGAGCGCGACCAGGGCCAGGACGGCGGCCCGCCGCGCCGCCGGCCCACCGCGGGTCGCCACCGCGGCCCCCGTGAGCAGCAGCGCCGTGGCGAGCCCGGCCAGCGGCAGCCCCCAGCTCAGCGTCCCCAGGTCGGCTCCCATCGCCGCCGAGTAGCCGGAGATCACCTCGAAGCCGTTGGCGGCGAACTCGGGCAGGTCGCCGAGCGACTGGCCGCCGAGCAGCCAGAGGGCGAGGGTGCAGGAGATGGCGACGGCGGCGAAGCGGGGCAGGGTGCGGCGCCGGTCGGGAAGCCCGAGCAGGGCGATCGCGCCGAAGGCGAGCACGGCGATCCCGAAGTTGAGCTTGCCGAGCAGCTCGACCGCGCCGAGGACGGCGCCGCCGTACACGACCAGCTGCAGCGCGAAGCGCGGCGCGTCCTCGTCGAGCGCGGTCAGGCACCAGACGAAGGCCAGCAGCATCGCCGCCGCTTCCAGGTAGCCGACCACGGTCAGCACGTAACAGGCGGCCAGCGCCAGGGCGAGCGGGAAGGCCCGCCGCGCCACCCACAGGACCGAGATCGCCACCGCGACGTGGAGCAGGCTCCGGTAGGCGAAGGAGGCGATCCAGAGCCCCTCGTCGTAGAGCACCGCCTTCTCCAGGAAGCCCAGCGGCCCGTAGGTGAAGACGAATTCGGTGCCGAACCGGAGCCCCTCCTCGTGGGCCATGTAGAGGCCGGCGAGCCAGGAGTTGTCGGGGCCGGTGCCGGGCGCGATCGAGTAGATCGGCCAGGTCAGGAGCGCGACCACGGCGCCGAGAAAAGGCGTCGAGAGGACGGCGCGCGTGAGCTTCTCGCCTCTGGGCGCCGGGATCGCCGCCGCGCCCTCCGCCTCGATCGAAGACATCGAGAGCCACTCTTGCAGAGCAGGAGGCGCGATTCCGGCGCTGGCCCAGTAGCCTTCCGCCCCGTGCAAGACCTCAAAGGCCTGATCCTCTCGGGCGGGGCCGGGACCCGGCTGCGCCCGATCACCCACACTTCCGCAAAGCAACTGGTGCCGGTCGCCAACAAGCCCGTGCTCTTCTACGGGATCGAGGCGCTGGTCGATGCCGGTGTCAGGGAGATCGGGATCATCATCGCCCCCGAGACCGGTGACGAGATCCGCGAGGCGGCCGGCGACGGCTCTGCCTTCGGCGCCAAGATCACCTACATCGTCCAGGACAAGCCGGCCGGCCTGGCGCACGCGGTGCTGACCGCGAAGGAGTTCATCGGCGACTCGCCCTTCGTCATGTACCTCGGCGACAACCTGCTGCGCGATGGCCTGCGCGGCCTGGTCGCGACCTTCCGCGCCGACGATCCCGACGCGCTGATCCTGCTCACCCCGGTCGACGACCCCAGCTCCTACGGCGTCGCCGAGCTCGACGGGGAGCGGATCGTGCGCCTGATCGAGAAGCCGAAAGACCCGCCCTCGAACCTGGCCCTGGTCGGCGTCTACCTGTTCAACCCGGTGATCTTCGACGCCTGCGAAGCGCTGGAGCCGTCCTGGCGCGGCGAGCTGGAGATCACCGAGGCGATCCAGGGCCTGATCGACGACGGCCGCAAGGTCCAGTCGGAGGTCGTGCGCGGCTGGTGGAAGGACACCGGCCAGCTCGCCGACATGCTCGAGGCCAACCGCCTCGTCCTGGAGGAGATCGAGACCAGCCTCGAGGGAGAGGTCGACGAGGAGTCGCGGGTCGAGGGGCGGGTCGTGATCGCGCCCGGCGCCTCCCTGGTCCGCTCGGTGGTCCGCGGCCCCGCCGTGATCGGCCCGGGCGCCCAGGTCGAAGACGCCTACATCGGCCCCTACACCTCGATCGGCGAGGAGGTTGCCGTGCGCCGCTCCGAGGTCGAGCACTCGATCATCCTCTCCGGCTCCGTGGTCGAGGACCTCGGCACCCGGATGGAGGCCAGCCTGCTGGGCCGCAACGTCAAGCTGACCCGCAGCGACGGCATGCCGAAGACGCTGCGCCTGCTGGTCGGCGATCGTTCCGAGATCGAAATCGTCTAGTGACGGGGAGTAAATGACGAGTTCCAGGCGTCGTCAGACAAGGACGCAGGGAGGCCGAATAGCAGCGCTATTTGGCCGACTGAGGACGCCGTATGGCGACGATCTGGAGCCGGCATTTTGAAGCTGCTCGTCACCGGAGCGGCCGGGATGCTGGGTCGCGACGTGATGCTGGCCGCCGCCAACGCCGGCCACGACGTGGTCGGCTTCGGCCGGGTCGAGATGGACGTCACCGACGCCGCCGCGGTGCGGCGTCGAATTGGGCTCGAGCGTCCCGACGTGGTGATCAACTGCGCCGCCTGGACCGCGGTCGACGACGCCGAGACCTCCGAGGAAGCCGCCTTCGCGGTCAACGGCACCGGTGCCGGCAACCTCGCCGCCGCGGCCGCCACGGTCGGCGCCGGCGTCGTCTACGTCTCCACCGACTACGTCTTCGACGGCGCCAAAGGCGAGCCCTATGTAGAGAGCGACCAGGTGGCGCCGCTCTCCGCCT
>Ga0190272_10000784_pt1 | contig 15603 bp, 19 predicted proteins | sample Popmic504T_FD_133746 | JGI IMG/M metagenome (GOLD analysis project Ga0190272, IMG submission 133746) | Populus adjacent soil microbial communities from riparian zone of Shoshone River, Wyoming, USA - 504 T | ecosystem: Environmental > Terrestrial > Soil > Riparian zone | place: USA: Wyoming... | reverse complement strand
TCGGTGGCTTTGCGAGGGGGAAACACCTCTTCCCATTCCGAACAGAGCAGTTAAGCCCCTCTGCGCCGATGGTACTTGGCTTGAAAGGGCCTGGGAGAGTAGGTCGCCGCCGATTCTTGACTCGAACGGGCCGCCCACCACGTGGGCGGCCCGCTCTTTTTCATCACAAACCTGCCGACTCGATTCCAACTCGACGCGAATAGACATGTCCACGCTTGCGATAGTCCTGATCATTGCGGCAATCGTCGTAGTGACGCTGCTCGCAGCCGCGACGGTGGCTGTTCGCCGACGTACGGAGAGGGGGCAGGAGGATTACGCTCGTCACCTCGCCGCGGCTGACCACGCGCTGGAGGCCGCCCGCGCGAGCGACCGCGGCTGGGACCGCGCGGTGATGGAGGACGTTGTCCGCGCCGCTCTCAACGAGCATCGTCCCGGGTGGGACTTCCGCTCGCTCGATCTCGTTCTGGTCGATGACCGGCCCGGCGTGCACGAGGACCGCGCGCAGTTCGAAGCCAGCGATGGCGACGAGCGTGTGCTCGTAGTGCTTACGCGCGGCGAGGCCGGCTGGACGGCGGGCGAGGTCCGCTGAACGGCGTGCAGGTCCTCGCACCGGCATCTGAGCTGGTCGAGGGGTTTCTGCCCGAGACGGATCTGGAGCGACGGCTCGCCGAGGATCCGGTCGTCCTGCGCGGCTTGGCGTGGGGAGAGCCCCGCGCTGGCCATCCGGAGGGCCCGGTGGGCCGGCACGTAGCCGATCTGCTGGCGACGATCGACGCCTGGGGCGATCGCGGTCAGCGACGCCACGACCTGCGCTTCGTCTCGCTGATCCACGACGCGCTCAAGTACAAGGTGCGCGACTGGCTGCCGCACCACGGACCGAACCACCATGCGGCGCGGGCACGGCGCGTCGCGGAGAGCTACGTCGAAGACGAGGCGCTGCTCGCGACGATCGAGCTGCACGACCGTCCGTACGGGATCTGGCGACGGATGCGCAGGACCGACAAGTTCGACGATCGCGCCTTCCGCGCGATGCTCGAGCGGGTGCCGGACCGCGGCCTGTTCCTGCGCTTCGTCGAGCTCGACGGTTCGACCGAGGGCAAGAACCCAGAGCCGATCGAGTGGTTCAGGGGCGAGCTGGAACGGCGCAAGCTGACCCCGTAGACGCGGCGCAGGACTGCGGCAAGAGGGTGGCATCGCCGCAGCGGTCGCGGACGCGTGGAGTCAGGCGAGCGAGGGAGGGCTCGGGATCGAGCGTCATCACGCCGCCGTCCTCGTCGACGCCGTACTCGCCCAACGTCGAGAACTCGACGATCAGGTCGACACGGGCGAGGAGCTGCTGTCTGAGGCGGGGGAACATGTGTTCGTAAAGCTAGGCGAGCCGACGGACGGACCACCAGTGCCTGCAACGTCCGTTGCAAACCGTTCCCGATCCTACGTTGCCGAGGGTCGTCGAGCCCTGGCAGGGGAACGCCGCGGCGAAACGAACCCTCAGGACAGATGGGCTTCGCTACCCTCTCTCGGCCGTCTGCTTCCCCGAGTCGGGCGGACCCACGCATGGAGAAATTCATCATCGAAGGCGGTCAGCCGCTGTCCGGCACGCTCGTGCCTGCCGGGAACAAGAACGCCGCGCTGCCGGTGCTCGCCGCGACCCTGCTCACTCGCGAGGAGGTCGTGCTGCGCAACATCCCGCGCATCCGCGACGTCGAGGCGATGGTCGACCTGCTGCGTCAACTTGGCGCCCGAGCGGAATGGCGCGACGACAACGTGATCGCGGTCTGCGCCGCCGAGGTCCGTGAGACCACTGTCGACACGGCCATCGCCGAGCGCATCCGCGCCTCCTTCCTGGTCGCCGGCCCGCTGCTCGCGCGCTTCGGCCGCGCGACGATGCCGCCGCCCGGCGGCGACGTGATCGGCCGCCGCCGGCTCGATCCGCACCTCGACGCCTTCCGCGCGCTCGGCGCGACCGTCCGCTCCGGCCGCGCCTACGACATCGAAGCGCCGAACGGCCTCTGTGCCTGCGACTTCTTCATGGACGAGCCGTCGGTGATGGCGACCGAGAACGCGCTGATGGCCGCCGCGCTGACATCCGGCTCGACGGTGATCCACAACGCCGCCTCCGAGCCGCACGTCCAGGACCTGGCTCGATTGCTCCTCGCGATGGGCGCGCGTGTCGAGGGGATCGGCTCGAACGTGATCGTCGTCCACGGCCAGGAGGAGCTCGGCGGCGCCGACTTCACGATCGGCCCGGACTACATCGAGATCGGCAGCTTCATCGCGCTCGCGGCCTGCACCGGCGGCGAGCTGCGGATCAAGGACGCGGCGCCCGACGACCTGCGCATGACGCGGCTCGCCTTCGAGCGACTCGGCTGCGAGATCGTCGTCGAGGGCGAGGACATCCTCGTTCCGTCCGGTCAGGAGCTGCGCGTCCGCGACGACGAGGGCGATGCGGTCTCGAAGATCGAGGACGGCCCATGGCCGGCCTTCCCCGCCGACCTGACGTCGATCGCGCTGGCGATGGCGACGCAGGCCGAGGGCATGGTGCTGATTCACGAGAAGATGTTCGAGAACCGCTTGTTCTTCGTCGACAAGCTCGTCTCCATGGGCGCTCGGGTGATCGTCTGCGACCCGCACCGCGCGGTCGTCAGCGGCCCGAGCCGGCTTCATGGTGAGCGCATGGAGAGCCCGGACATCCGGGCCGGCATGGCGATGCTCATCGCCGCGCTGTGCGCCGACGGAGCCTCGGAAATCGGCAACGTGCGCCAGATCGACCGTGGCTACGAGCGGATCGAGGAGCGCCTGCGGGCGCTCGGCGCGCGGATCGAGCGTGTCCCCCCGCGAGGCGTCACCCCCCAGGGTGAGCCGCTTCCCGTCTAGGCTGCGCGTCACACCGCCGAGGAGGGGACGGTCGTGATCCACCCGATACCAGCGGGCACGCGTGACGTGCTGCCCGACGAGATGCGCGAGCTGCGCGCGATCGACGAGCGCCTGCGCTCGAGCTTCGCCGATGCCGGCTACGGCGAGGTCTGGACGCCGATGGTCGAGTACGAGGACATCTTGAACGCAGCCGACTGGGCTTCTGGCTCGGGGGGTTCGGGGGGCGTGAGCCCCCCGGCCGCATTCCGGATGTTCGACGACCAAGGCAAGGTGCTGGCGCTGCGCTCCGACATGACGGTGCCGATCGCGCGCGTCGTCGCGACCCGCTTTGCCGAGTCCGAGCGCGAGCTGCGGCTCTGCTATTCGGCGCACTCCTACCGCACCGTCGGCCACCGGACCGGCCAGCAGCGTGAGTTCCTGCAGAGCGGCATCGAGCTGATCGGGGTGCCTGGCCCCGAGGGCGAGGCCGAGGTCGTGGCGCTGGCGCTGAGCGCGCTCGCGAACGCCGGGTTGGCGCGGCACCGGATCGGCGTCGGCGACGGCGCGCTCTACCGACGGCTGCTCGAAGCGCTCGACGTACCCGAGGACAGCCACCGCGAGCTGCTCGCCTGCCTGACGCGGCGCGACATGGTCGGCCTCGAGCTGCGTGTCGACGCGCTCGGGCTGGCGCGCGACGCCCGCGACCTGCTCGTCGAGCTGCCGGACCTGCGCGGCGGCCCCGAGGTCCTGGAGCGCGGCGACGGCCCGGCCGGCGAGGCGCTGGCGCGGCTGCGCGAGCTGTACGCGGCGCTTGAGGCGCGCGGGATCGCCGACCGGGTGATCCTCGACCTCGGCCTGGTGCGCGATCTCGGCTACTACACCGGCGCCGTCTTCGAGCTCTACGACCCCGCGGTCGGCTTCACGCTCGGCGGCGGTGGCCGCTACGACGACCTGATCGGCCGCTTCGGCGGGCCGCGGCCGGCCTGCGGCATCGCGTTCGACGTCCAGCGCGTGCACATCGCCCAGACCGCCGAGGAGAAGCAGCGATGAGCGCGACCGGGCTGACGATCGCCGTACCGCGCGGCGCCCTGATGGGCGGCACGCTCGACCTGCTCGACGGCCTCGGCGTCGACACCGCCGAGGTGCGGTCGAACGACCGCAGGCTGCTGTTCGAGGACGCCGGCATCGTCACGATGCGCCCCAGCGACGTGCCGACCTACGTCGAGCACGGCGCCGCGGACATCGGGATCACCGGTAAGGACGTGCTGCTCGAGGCGCCCGAGCGCGAGGTCTACGAGCTGCTCGACCTCGGCTACGGCCGCTGCGAGATGGTCGTCGCGCGGCGCAGCGGCGACGACGCGATGGGCGAATCTCTGCGCCGCCTCGGACGGGTGCGGATCGCGACCAAGTACACGCGGATCGCCGCCGAGCACTTCGCGCGCACCGGCCGCCAGGTCGAGCTCGTCGCGGTCAAGGGCTCGGTCGAGCTGGCGCCGCTGACCGGGATGGTCGACGGCATCGTCGATCTGACGGCAACTGGCAAGACGCTTGCCGAGAACGGGCTCGAGGTGGTGGAGGAGATCGTCACCTGCACCGCCCGGCTGATCGCGAACCCGGTCGCGCACAAGCTGAAGGCGGCCGAGATCGACGCCGTCGTGCAGGCGCTGCGCGAGGCGACGTCGTGAGGCAGTACGACTTCGGGCCGAGCGCGACCGCTGCCGAGATCCGGGCGCTGACGCCAGAGCCGCGCAGCGTCGAGGACGGCGTGCGCGAGATCGTGGACCGGGTGCGCGCCGGTGGCGACAAAGCCGTCTGCGAGCTGACCGCCGAGATCGACGGCGCGATCGTCACTCCCGGCCGGCTGCGGGTCGAGCTGGACGCGTTGACGGCCGCGGTGGAGTCGCTCGACACCGCCGTCGCCGATGGCTTGCGCGCGGCGATCGCGAACGTGACCGCCGTCGCCGAGGCTCAGCTGCATGAGCGCAAGGCGACCGAGCTGCCGGACGGCCAGGTCGTCGACGTCGAGGAGCTTGCGGTCCGTCGTGCCGGCGTCTACGCGCCGGCGGGGCGCGCCGCGTACCCGTCTTCGGTCGTGATGGCCGCCGCGACCGCCCGTGCCGCCGGGGTCGACCAGATCGCCGTCTGCGCGGGACCGTCGTCTCCCGACGGCGAGATCGCCCCGGCGATCCTCGCCGCCTGCTCGCTCTGTGGTGTCGATGAGGTCTACCGCGCCGGCGGGGCCCAGGCGATCGCGGCGCTCGCCTACGGAACCGAGACGGTCGCGCCGGTCGACGTGATCGCCGGGCCGGGCGGGCCCTGGGTCCAGGAGGCCAAGCGCCAGGTGTTCGGAGTCGTCGGGATCGACGGAATCGCCGGCCCGAGCGAGCTGGTGATCGTCAGCGATGGCGACGCGGACGCGGCGCTGCTGGCGCTCGACCTGCTCGCCCAGGCGGAGCACGGACCGGACAGCCTCGTCGTCGCGATCTCGCAGGACCCCGACATGCTCGAGCTGATCTCGGTGGCGGTGCAACGGCTGGTCGCCGACCGCCCGTCGGTCCAGGACGCGCCGCTCGCGCTGGTACACAGCGAGACGATCCAGGACGCCGTCGCGCTCGCCGACGAGATCGCCCCCGAGCACCTGCAGCTCGTCGGCCCGTTGGCCGAGGAGCTTGCCGGTCGTGTCCGCGCAGCCGGCTGCGTCTTCGTCGGTCCCGCCGCCGCGACGGCGTTCGGCGACTACGTCACCGGCTCCAACCACATCCTGCCCACGGGAGGGGCCGCGCGGTTCCAGAGCGCGGTCTCGCCGGCCACGTTCCGGCGCCGGATGGCTCGCGTATCCTTTTCGTCTGACGCAGCCGCCCGCCTGGCCGCGAAGGGCGCCCCGCTGGCCCGCGCCGAGGGCTTTCCCGTTCACGCCGAGTCCATGGAGCGCCGCGCTTGACCCGTAGCGCAGACATCTCACGCCGCACCAAGGAGACCGACATCGAGCTGTCGCTGATGCTCGACGGCGACGGCTCCGGAACGCGTTCGACCGGCGTCGGCTTCTTCGACCACCTGCTCGACGCCGTCGCCCGCCACGGCCGGCTCGATCTCGACGTCAAGGTCGAGGGCGACCTCGAGACAGGGCCGCACCACACCGTCGAGGACACCGGGCTGGCGCTCGGCCGGGCGCTCGACGAGGCGCTCGGCGACCGCGGCGGGATCCGCCGCTACGGCCACGCCGTCGTGCCGATGGACGAGGCGCGCGCGAGCTGCGCACTCGACGTCTCCGGCCGCCCGTTCACCGCCTTCGAGGCCGATCTGCCGGCCGAGGCGATCGCCGACTTCGATTCCGACCTCGCCGAGGAGTTCTTCCGCGCGGTGTCCAACAGCGCGAAGCTGACGCTGCACGTCACCGTCGAGCGCGGCGGCAACACCCACCACATGGTCGAGGCAGCCTTCAAGGCGTTCGCCCGCGCGCTGCGCGAGGCGGTCTCGATCGATCCTGACGAGACGGGCATCCCGTCGACCAAGGGCCTGCTATGACAGGGCCAACGATTGCGATCCTCGACTACGGCATGGGCAATCTGCGCTCGGCCGAGAAGGCGTTCGAGCACGTCGGCGCGAGCGCGCCGATCACGCGCCAGCACGATGTCGTGCGTGCGGCCGACGGCGTCGTCCTGCCGGGCGTCGGCGCCTTCCCGAAGGCGATGGCCGCGGTCCGCGAGCTCGGGCTCGACGGCCTGCTGCGCGAGCGTCGCGACGCCGGCGTCCCGATCCTCGGCATCTGCCTCGGCATGCAGCTGCTCTACGAGGGCAGCGACGAGCACGACGGGGCGGAGGGGATCGGCCTGCTGGAGGGCCGTATCGAGGCGCTCGACGCGCCGGGCCTGAAGGTGCCGCACATCGGCTGGAACCCGGTCTCCTGGCGACAGGCGAGCGACATCGCCGACGGCCTGTCGGACCCCTGCGCCTTCTACCACGTGCACTCCTACGCCAAGCGGGAGGTCGACAGCGCCGAGGTCGTCGGCGTCGCCTCCTACGGCAGCGAGTTCGCCAGCGTGGTCGCCGCCGACGGTGTCTACGGCACCCAGTTCCACCCCGAGAAGTCGGGTCCCGACGGCCTGCGGCTGCTGCGCAACTTCGCGGCGCGCTGCCGGGCGGGAGCACCCGCGGCCGCATGATCCTCCTACCGGCGGTCGACATCCGCGACGGCAAGGCCGTCCGCCTGCGCCAGGGCCGCTTCGACGACGAGACGGTCTACGCCGACGATCCGCTCGAGGCCGCGCGGTCGTTCGTCGACGCAGGCGCGCGCTACCTGCACGTCGTCGACCTCGACGGCGCGCGCGACGGCGAGCCGGCCAACCTTCACCACCTCGAGCGGATCACGACCGAGCTGGAAGTTCCGGTCCAGTACGGCGGCGGCCTGCGGTCGCTGCAGTCGGTGCGCGGCGCGCTCGCCGCCGGGGCCGCGCGCGTCGTGATCGGCACCGCCGCCTATGGCGACGCCGAGTTCCTCCAGACCGCGCTCGAAACCTGGCGCCAGCGGATCCTGGTCGCCGTCGACGTGCGCGGCGGCCACGTCTCGGTCTCGGGTTGGACGGAGGAGACGCAGGTGCGGCCGGAGGAGCTGATCGCCCGGCTGCAGCAGCAGGGGGCGATGCGCTTCGTCTACACCAACGCCGACCGCGACGGGATGCTCGAGGGTGTCGACCTCGACGAGGTGCGGCGGATCTCCGACGCCGTGCGCGGCCGCTTCATCTGGTCGGGCGGGATCGGGTCGGTCGAGGACCTCGAGCAGCTGCGCGACCTGCGGCTGCTCAACCTCGCCGGGGTGATCTCCGGCAAGGCGCTCTACGAGCATCGCTTCACGGTCGCCGACGGCCGCACCGCGCTCGAGGCAAAGCCGGCCCCGCGCCTGTAGCCGTGGTCCTCAAGCGCGTCATCCCATGCCTCGACGTCGACCAGGGGCGCGTCGTCAAGGGCACCAACTTCGTCGACATCCGCGACGCCGGCGACCCCGTCGAGCTGGCCGTCCGCTACCAGGACGAGGGCGCGGACGAGATCGTCTTCCTCGACATCACGGCCTCGCACGAGAAGCGCGACACGGTCGCCGCGCTCGCGCGGCGCTGCGCCGACGACGTCTTCATCCCGTTCACGATCGGCGGCGGGATCCGCTCGGTCGCCGATGCCCAGGCGGTGCTCGACGCCGGCTCGGACAAGGTGTCGATCAACTCTGCCGCCGTCCAGCGGCCGGAGCTGATCGGCGAGCTGGCGGAGGTCTTCGGCGCCCAGTGCGTCGTGCTGGCGATTGACGCCCGCAAGCGTGCGGACCCCCCATCCCCGGGGGCAGGTGGCGTGGAGGGCGATTCTCCGCCGCGGGGGGCAGGTGGCTCGGGCTACGAGGTCGTCGTCCAGGGCGGCCGCGCCGAGACCGGCCGCGAGGCGGTCGAGTGGGCGCGCGAGGGCGTCGAGCGCGGAGCGGGAGAGATCCTGCTGACCAGCATGGACCGCGACGGCACCGAGGACGGCTACGAGCTCGAGCTGACGCGCGCCGTCGCCGACGCCGTCGACGTCCCGGTGATCGCCTCCGGCGGCGCCGGCAAGCTCGACCACCTCGTCGAGGCCGTCGAGCAGGGCCGCGCCGACGCCGTCCTCTGCGCCTCGATCTTCCACTACGGGCAGCACACCGTGAGCGAGGCGAAGCAGCGCATGCGCGACGCCGGCATACCGGTCCGCTTGTAGGCCATTCGTGGCTCGCCCGTCACGGGGCCGCAGCGACTGATGGATTCTGCTGTCCAGGCGATGACAATCCCTCAGTCGATGGCGACGCCGGCGAGCGCTGCGAGAATCGGCGTGTGATCGACGAGCGTGAGCTGTCCGGGCGCCTGTGGGCGCTGCGCGGGATGGAGCGGGTGCTGCCGGCGCTGGGGGGTGGGCCACGCTGCTACCTCGTCGGCGGAGCGGTTCGCGATCTGCTGCTGGGACGCGAGCCGGTCGACATCGACATCGCCGTCGAGGGCGACGTGGACGCGGTCGCGGCACGCTTGGCAGAGGCGCTCGCGGGCGAGGTGAAGGCGCATGAGCGGTTCGGGACGGCGACGGTGGTCGCCGGTGGCGTCGACGTCGTCAACCTGGCGCGGACTCGCCGTGAGCGCTATCCGGCGCCCGGCGCCTTGCCGGAGGTCGAGCCGGCGGACCTGGCCGAGGACCTGACCCGGCGCGACTTCACGGTCAACGCGCTCGCGCTGGACCTCGGAGCTTTGGCGGCGGCAGCCGGCGGCGGCACGGGACGGTCAGGGACGGAGGCCGGGATAGTGCTCGTCGATCCACACCGCGGTCGCGGGGATCTCGATCGCGGCCTGATCCGCGTTCTCCACCCAGCCAGCTTCAGCGACGATCCGACCCGTCTGCTGCGCGCCGCGCGATACGCGGCGCGGCTGGGGTTCACGCTGGAGGCCGACACCGAGCGTTGGGCACGTGCGGCGGTGGCGGGGGACGCGCTGAAGACGGTCTCCGGCCCGCGTATCCGCGACGAGCTGATCGACCTGCTCGCCGAGGACGAGGCGCCACGGGCGGTCGAGCTGCTGCGCGATCTGGGCATCGACCACGCGCTGCACCCCGATCTGCGTGCCGACCCCGAGCGGGTCGCCTCGGCGAAGCTCGGCGCCGCCGAGACGGGCGCCGGTCCGGCGCTGGCGGCCCTGGCCGCATTGGCGACGGATCGCCTGGGGGGGCTCGCCAGCTCCGGCACGCCTGCGCCTGACGGCGATCGCGATGGCCTTGCCGCTTCGATCGATCGACTTGGGCTCCCGTCGGGCGATCGCGATGCCGTCTTGCGTGCGGCCGCGCGCGCACCGGAGCTGGTCGAGGCGCTCCGGCGCGAACTGCGTCCCTCGCAGTTGCGCGCGCTGCTCGACGGCGAGCCGCGGGAGGCGCTGGCGCTGGCGTTGGCGCTCGGAGCGCCGGCGGAGCAGATCCTCGACTTCGTGTCGCGTCTGAGCACCGTGCGGCTCGAGATCACGGGTACGGATCTGCTTGCGGCGGGCCTGCCGGAGTCGCCCGTGCTCGGCCAGGCGCTCGCGGCGACGCTGGCGCGCAAGCTCGACGGCGAGGTCGACGGGCGCGACGACGAGCTGCGCGTCGCGCTCGAGATCGCTCGGGAGAGCACGTGATCGCCGTCGACCCGCCAGGCGCCGCGGTCCGCTTCTCGACACGGGTGGGCGGTGTCAGCGACGGGCCATACGAGTCGCTCAACCTCGGGATGCAGACCGGCGACGATGCCGAGCGCGTAGCCGAGAACCGCGGGCTGCTGGCCGAGTCGGTCGGGCTGGGGACCGAGTCGGTGACCATCGGCCATCAAGTCCACGGCGTCGAGATCGAACGTTGGGAGGCACCCCCGCCGAACACGTTCACCGATTCCACGGCGTCACGGGCCGAGGTCGACGGCCACGTCACGACGCTCCCGGGACTCGGGCTGCTCGTCCAGGTCGCGGACTGCCTGCCAGTCGCCCTTGCCTCGGCAGACCAGGTGGCGATGGTCCACTGCGGCTGGCGCGGACTGGCCGGCGGGATCGTGGCCCGGGCGGTGGCCGAGTTCGGCGAGCCGCCGGCGGCTGTGATCGGTCCCGGGATCGGTCGTTGCTGCTTCGAGGTAGGGCCGGAGGTGCTGGCGGCGTTCGCCGACGTCGAGGGTGCGGCCGAGGGCCGGATGCTCGACCTGCGGATGGTCGCCGAGGCGCGTCTGAGAGCGGCCGGCGTCGAGCGGGTCGAGCACGTCGATCTCTGCACGTACTGCCGCGACGACCTGTTCTTCTCGCACCGCCGCGACGGCGGCGTCACGGGCCGTCAGTGCGGCATCGCGTGGCGGACGTGACGCGCCAGTTCTCCGACATCGATCCTGCCGTCGTGCGCGCGAACGTCGAGCGCGTCCGCGACCGGATCGCCGCGGCCGGTCGCGATCCAGACGAAGTCGAGCTGCTGGCCGCCATCAAGTACGTCCCGCTCGACGAGCTGCCGAAGCTCGCCGAGGCCGGGATCGAGGTCGTCGGCGAGAACCGCGCTCAGGACCTGTCGGCCAAGCACGCGGCCCACGGAGGCCTCTTCGCGGGCTGGGACTTCATCGGCGCGCTGCAGAGCCGCAAGGTCAAGGAGATCGCGCCGATCGCCCGCCTGATCCATTCGGTCGCCTCGGAGTCCGCGCTCGCTCAGCTCGAGCGCCATCCCGCGCACGAGGTGCTGATCCAGGTCAACGTCGCGGGGGAGGAGGGCAAGGCCGGTGTCGCGCCCGGCGAGCTGGCTGCATTCATCGCCGACTGCCCCGTACCGGTCGGCGGCCTGATGACGATGCCCCCGTTCGTCGAGCGCGCCGAGGACAACCGGCGCCATTTCGCTCGGCTGGCCGAGCTGGCGGCCGAACACGGGCTCGCCCGGCTGTCGATGGGCACCTCGCAGGACTATGAGGTCGCCGTCCAGGAGGGCGCGACGATCGTCCGTCTGGGCTCCGTTCTCTACGGCTGAACTCGCTCTAGGAAGTCGCCAATGGCGCGTGACAGGCGGGCACCCTGCCAGGCGAGCGGCGTGTCGCCCGGCTGCTCGACGACCAGCTCGCCGCGCGGCAGCCGGCGAGCGTACTCCTCGGCGGTCGCCAGCGGGTGGCCGGGGTCGGCTTCGTCGCGTGTCCCGGCGACGAGCACCGGCAGCTCGAGTCGCTCCAGCTCGTCGAGGCTCGCGAACGCCGTGGAGCGCGGCACGACGCGCAACGCCCGCGCCACCGCGTCGAGGTGTCGGTGACGCTCGATCCGCTGGCGAGTCGCCAGCCGCGCTGGATCGCGCCAGCGCTCCGGCAGCTCGTTCGCTCCGGAAGCGTCGACGAACGCCTCGACGTCACCGCTCTCCAGCGCGGCCGCGAGCGTGTCCCAGCGCCCGAGCGCCTCGGCGCCGAGCTGGCCGGCGCCGCGGTAGGCCGGAGTGATCAAGACGAGCGCGCTGACACGCCGCGGGTGGTCGAGCGCGAGGCGGACGGCGGTCGCGGAGCCCATCGAGCTCCCGACGACGATCGCGCTCTCGATCCGCTGGGCGTCGAGCACCGCCGCCAGGTCGCCCGCCAGGTCGGCGTACTCGTAGGCGTCGCGATCTGGGGCGGGGGAGGACTCGCCATGTCCGCGGGCGTCGCAGCCGACCAGGCGCCAGCCGCGACCGAGCAGGTGACGTGAGCCCTGGACGACGTTGCGCCGTGTCGCCGTCAGCCCGTGCGCGAGGAGGATCGGCACGCCGTCGCCGGCGCTGGCGCCCGACAGCACGAGGCCGTCGCCGCGGTCGACGCTGAACGAAACCGGCTCTGGACGGGTGCTCGCGGCCATTGGAGAGAGGGTTCCTACCCGATAACGTGTGGACGTACGGGTTCGGGCGGCCGAAGGGTTTTCGGCCGACTGCTCGAAAAGACACCGAGCGATGGCTCTCAGCGATACATGGCACCGCACGCTCGTCTACTTCGGCCTCGCCGAGGAGGACGACCCCCGCTATGACGTGGCCCAGGACCACGAGCCCGAGGCCGAGCTCGAGGACCGCTACCGCGAGCGGCCCAACGTCCGGCGCCTGCAGCGCAAGCGACGCGACGACTTCGACGACATCTTCGCCGACGACTCGCCGCGCGAGTCCGGCCGCGAGACGCGCGTCCTGCGTTCGGTCGGCGGCAACGGCGCTCGCGAGCTCGATCTCCAGGTTCACCTGGTGGTCCCGAAGAACTTCAACGACGCCCAGCAGATCGCCGACCGCTACAAGGACGACGTCCCGGTCATCCTCAACCTGCAGCAGTCCGACCCGGACCTCTCGAAGCGGCTGATCGACTTCTCCTCGGGCCTGACCTACGCGCTCGACGGCGGCATGCAGCGGATCGCCGACAAGGTCTTCCTGCTGACCCCGCGCAACGTCGACGTCTCCGCTGAGGAGCGGGCGAGGTTGATCGAGAAGGGCTTCTTCAACCAGTCCTGACCGACGGGTGCGTAGAGTTGCGCGCCTGATGAAGATCGGATTCCTAGGGGCGGGCAGCATGGCGACCGCGCTGGCGCGCGGGCTCGGCGAGCCGGCGCTGGCCTTCGACGTCCAGGAGGATCGTGCCGTGGCGCTCGCGGAGGCGGTCCGCGGCGAGGCCGTCGGCTCTGCCCACGAGCTCGCCGAGCGCGCCGACGTCATTGTGCTCGCGCACAAGCCGGCGCATCTCGAGGATGCGGCCGAGGGCGTCGCCGGAACCGCGAAGGCGATCGCGTCGATCGTCGCCGCGACGCCGCTGAGCCGGCTCGAGGCCGTCTATCCCGACACGCCGGTCTACCGCTTCATCCCGAACATCCCGGTCGAGGTCGGCCGGGGAGTCTTCTGCTACGTACCGGGCACGCTCGCCGACCAGGGCCCCCAGGAGGAGCTGCTGCGGCTGTTCGGCCGCGCCGGCGCGGTGATCCCGCTCGAGGAGCCGCTGCTGGAGCCGGCGACCGCGCTGATGAGCTGCGGTCCGGCCTTCATGGCGCTGATCGTCGAGGCGCTGGCCGACGCGGGCTCCCGTCATGGCCTCGATCCCGACCAGGCGCTGCGCCTGGTCGTCGAGACGATGGCCGGCAGCGCCGCCTACCTCGACGCCAACGGCCTCGACGCCGAGGAGCTGCGCAGCCGCGTGGCGACCCCGGGCGGGCTGACCGAGAAGGGCCTGCGGCTGCTCGAGGAGCGCGGGCTGCGCGACGCCCTCGACGGGGCCGTCGACCTCGTGGTGGAGGCGAGCCGGCCGTGACGCTGCTGGCTCTCACACGCGGCGACGTGGCCGACTATGTCGACACGCTGGTCCTGATCTACGTCGTGCTGATCGTGATCAGGATTCTCATGTCCTGGATCCCGCGGATGCCCTACAACCGCTGGCTCAACATGCTCCTGACGTTCGTCACCGACGTCACCAATCCGTACCTGAACCTCTTCCGCCGCTTCATCCCGCCACTGCGCATCGGCGGCGGCGGGCTCGACCTGAGTCCCACGATCGCGCTCTTCGTATTGCTGATCTTCGGCGGCATCGCCGCCGACCTGATCAGAGGCTGAGATGGCCGCGCACTCGCGCGTCGGCGGCTGGCTGCGGCTGCTCGCCGCGGTCGTCGTAGTGATCGGGCTCGATCAGCTCAGCAAGCAGATTGCGATCGCGGCCGTCGAGCGCGGCGACTCGGTCAACGTCTTCCTCGGCCTCGACATCACCAACACGCGCAACAGCGGCGTCGCCTTCGGTGCGCTCCAGGGCAGCGACACGATCATCCCGCTGCTGATCGCCTGCGCGCTGATCGCGCTCGTCGCCTACTTCGCCGTCAACGCCGGCCGGCCTTGGCTGTGGCTGCCGGCGGGAATGCTGCTCGGGGGAGCGCTTGGAAATCTGGTCGACCGCGTTCGCGAGGGCGCGGTGATCGACTTCGTCGATCCGATCGCCTGGCCGGCGTTCAATCTGGCCGACAGCTGCATCGTCGTCGGCGTGCTGATCCTGCTCTACGTCGTCGAGATCCGGCCTGGAGAGCGCCAGCCCGAGGCGAGATGACTGAGCCGCCACGGATCGTCTTCGAGGACGAGCACCTGCTCGTCGTCGACAAGCCGGCGGGGATGGTCGTCCATCCCGGAGCCGGGGTTGCCGAGGGAACGCTGGTCCAGGAGCTCGCCGGCAGGCTCGCGGGTGGGCCCGACCCGGAGCGTCCCGGCGTAGTCCACCGACTCGACCGCGATACGTCGGGCCTGCTGGTGCTCGCACGCTCCGAGCCGGTCCACGCGGCGCTGCAGGAGGCGATCCGCCGGCGCGAGGTCGAGCGTGAGTACCTGGCGCTGGTCGTCGGCCGGCCAGGCTCGCGCAGCGGCACGATCGACGCCCCGATCGGGCGCGATCGCGCCAACCGCACGGTCATGTCGACGCGCACCGACAAGCCACGGAGCGCGGTGACCCACTTCGAGGTCGTCGAGGAGCTGCCGGGCCGCTCGCTGCTGCGCGTGAAGCTGGAGACGGGGCGTACGCACCAGATCCGCGCGCACATGCTGGCGATCGGCCATCCGGTCTGCGGCGACCAGGCCTACGGCGGCCGCGCGAGTGGCCGTGAGCTCGGCTTGATGCGCCAGTTCCTACATAGCGCGAGGTTGGTGTTTAGCCATCCCGTCACCCGGGAACGTCTCGATTGCGAGTCCAAACCACCCGCCGATCTGCATCGTGCGCTTGATGCGGCCAGGCGGGGCTCAGTTCCCGGAGGGCCAGACGGGGGCTGACATCGGGGCGGGGCGGTCTTCGGACCGCCCCGCTTCGTTTCTCTAGCAGTTGAAGCGTTCTGACCCCCGAGGCCTCTGCTGCACTGGCCCCGCTGAGAGCGTGGTACGGGACTCAGCGTGTGCCCCCGCGGGTGGCGACGATTTTGCGTCTGGGGCGGAGCTTGCGAGCACCCAGACCAAAATCGGAGACAGGACCCGCGGGCAGCAACCCCCGATCCCGTATCCTTGCCGGTCAACCACCAGCTATCCCCGCCAGTGACGGCGTGGCCCTGCCCGAGCCTCCGATGGCTCGGGTCCACGTATCGGCCGGCGGGACCTATCGCACGTACCAATCAAAGGGAGTACCGAATTGGCTCAGGTAACACTCAGAGAGCTGCTGGAGGCCGGCGTCCACTTTGGCCACCAGACGCGCCGCTGGAACCCGAAGATGCGCCGCTTCATCTTCGGCGAGCGCAGCGGGATCCACATCATCGACCTGCAGAAGACCGAGCGTCTGCTCGC
>Ga0190272_10000783_pt1 | contig 15621 bp, 17 predicted proteins | sample Popmic504T_FD_133746 | JGI IMG/M metagenome (GOLD analysis project Ga0190272, IMG submission 133746) | Populus adjacent soil microbial communities from riparian zone of Shoshone River, Wyoming, USA - 504 T | ecosystem: Environmental > Terrestrial > Soil > Riparian zone | place: USA: Wyoming... | reverse complement strand
GTCGATTCGTTAAACTACTCGCTCGCTAATTCGCTAAAATTTTATCGCGCCCAGGAGGACTCGAACCTCCGACCGTCGGATTAGAAATCCGATGCTCTATCCGGCTGAGCTATGGGCGCTAAACGCAGATTACGGAGACTATGACCGGTGCGGTCCACCGTAAATCAGTTTTGTGCACTCTCTCGTCCTCGTCGGAGGAGGTTAACGAGCAACAGCCTTTCAATCGGGCAGAGGGCACTTCGGACTGGCAGCGGCCAAACCGCCCAACAGAACGACGTCGCCCTCCTGCGCCTACTGAAGAGTGTAAGCTTCCACGACGGCGATGCCGGTCGTGCTGTCTGCGCCGCGCACGATAGCGGTGTAGTTGCCGGGCCCGAGGGTCCGCACCAGAGCCGCTTCCAAGTCGTTCGCGGGCGGGATAGCTGTGGCTTCAATCTCGCCCTGCTGACTACTGCCGTCGGGCCGCGTTTTCCAATCGTTGTTGGAGGCGATCGTCGTGCCACTGCCGTTAATCAGTTCGAGAGTTGGATCGGGCAAAGCGCCTTGGAGACCCGAAGAGCTGAGCGATGGGCCAATCGCACGAACAATGACTCTGGCACTTCCACCACCGACGCCTCCGCTCACGATCAATCCGCCTATCATGACGTTGTCGGCGGTATCGACAAACCCGCGGGTACTGATGTTCGCGAGCCTGGAGTCTACCGTTTGATCGAGGTCATATACTTCGACAATTCCTACGCCGGTCCCATTATTCTTGCCATTAAGGATGGCAGTATATGCGCCCGGAGCGAGCGTGATCACGATGGCTGACTCGAGATTGTCCGTGGGCGGAATTGTCGTCGCTTCCACTTCTGCCTGATTCTCTCTCCAGTCATCATTTATGGCGATAGTGGAGCTTCCTCGATGCAACTCGAGCATCGGGTCCTCGAGCGTGACCCCAACGCCGTTGAGCGAAGGGCCTATTCCGCGAATAATGACCCTCTTGGATTCACTGCCGGTAATGATGAATCCGCCGATCAGCACCTTATCCCCAGTGAGCACCAGCAATCGGGTCGAAATATTGAGCAGATCTCGAGGAGCGGTCATGTTCAATCGAAAGATCGTGCCATGATCGGACACGCCACCCATTCCACTCGCTCCATACAAGTTGTGTTCTTCGCCCTCGAATAGTTGACTCGGATGGCCGCCATTGGAGGCGCCGTCGAAAACGTAGGTCGCTACTTGTCCGGCAGGATTGATCCCAAAGATGCTTCCCGCTTGCGGGATCCCGCCAGTCTGCGTCGTGCCGTACACGCTCCCGTTAGTGCTTGCGATGAGCCGGGAGGGGCCGCCACCATTGTTCCCTTCAAAACGGTAGACCGTGCTCCGCGCACCCGCGGGAGTGACTTTGAAGACAGTAGCGATTGCCGGGTAGGTGGCGATCCCGTAGAAGTTGCCGTCCCCGCCCTGAATGAGCTTGCCCGGATTGCCCCCGTCGATGGCGCCGACAAAACTGTAAAGGGTAGTCATCCCCCCAGCGGGGGTGAGTCTAAAGATCTTGCCTAAGCCGCTGAAGACATTGGGCGGCGATTCAGGGCCGCACATTGTGCTCCCGTAAAAATTGCCGTCTGTCCCCTGGATCAGGGCGTTGGGCATGCTCCCGTCAGCGCCCCCGGTGAAGCTGTAGAGGGTGGTGAGCTGACCCGCGGGCGTCAACCGAAAGACGATTCCGGCGTTGTGCATTTCAGGTGGATGATTGAAAAAACCACCGCTCGAATCGCCGGCTGCCGTGCCATAAAAGTTTCCATCGGCGCCTTGAATAAGACTGGTGGCGTGAGTTCCCTTCCCATCTTGAAATCGATAGAGGGGAGTGAAAGTTCCAGACGGCGTGAGCTTGAAAATCATCCCGTTTAGATCCCCGACGGCTCGTGGAGCGGTCGCGCCGTATAAATTACCATCGGCGCCTCCGATCAGAATCGTCGGGTTTGCGTCGTCCTGCGTAAGGCCCTGGAATTGGTAAAGCGTTGTCAGGGAGCCGTCGGCTGCCAACCTAAAGACGGATCCACGGTCCGAGTTGCCGTTGAACCCTCCAAAGATCGTCCCATAAAACGTGCCGTTCGAGAACCGCACCTGGGGAAAAGCGCGGAGTGGGACCGGCAAGGAGGTCATTGTCTCGAGCGTGGCAGCCCGGAGAGGGCTAACGAGCAAAGACGTTCCTAAGACGGCCAGTTTTATGAACCGAAGCGCATGCCGTCGTGAACATTTTTTCGAGGGTGCGCATAAAGGGCGAAAGAGGTTTTCTTGGTAGGCCATCACAAGTTTCAAAGGAGCAGTTTCTTGGCCATTTCGAGACAGGCTTTGGCCTCGGGAGGGCTCTGCCAGTTTCGTTCAAGCTTTCTGCGGTTCCAGAGGCGATCTACCTCAAGGCGGAAGCCGAGAAAGGTATTACTCGCTGATCCGGTGTTTGAGCTCCCAGACCCGCAACGCCGCAAGCAAAAGACTCTTGGTCCGTGTGAGCGTGCCAACCGCTGGAAGGTCTCGCGCGCCGCTCTCGTGCGCATTGCTCTTACGAGGTCGGCCCCGGCGTGCTTTGCGTGAGCCGACGGCGCGCGTGGTGTCGCTCAGCGGAAGGTGACCGACGTTATTCATGATTTCTGAAAAGCACCTTCCGGGCCAGCAGGGAAAACGGGAGTTGGCGTGATTTGAGTAGCGGAAGGATGATGGCCAGCCGCCATATTTTTCATCACGGAATGACTGCGCTGCTCCATCCATCTTCTTCCTTGTGCGCTCCGCGGTTCTCCGCAAACTTCAACCGTTCATGGCTAATCGGAAACTCGGCTGTTTAAGTATCTTTTTGTTCGTAGCACTCTGCGTGAGTGTGTTCATGAACCTCGTCCTTGCAGTCACGGCCCTTCGCCGGCTCGGTGGAGGGGGAGGGCAGGAAGATCCCAGACTCTCTTTCCGCGAGACGACCGTCCAGCGCGGGAGCAAAGGCAGCCACGACAAGATTGCGGTGATTGCATTGCGTGGATTGATTAGTTCTTCACGCCCCGGAAACGTGGGGGATTCGATGGTGGACGACATCCGCGCTGCGCTGCAGCAGGCGCGGGACGATCAGAGCGTTCGCGCAGTGGTGCTGTATATCGATTCGCCCGGTGGAGAAGTGACGGCTTCCGATGTCATCTACAATTTGGTGGTGAAAACCCGCGCAAAGAAACCGGTCGTTGTTTACATGGATTCTCTCGCCGCTTCTGGAGGATACTACGTCGCTTGCGGCGGAAAATATCTGATGGCGAACGACACGACGATCACGGGAAGCATTGGGGTGATCATCCAGACGCTGAATTACGAGCAGCTCTTCAACAAAATTGGCCTCGCGGCTGTGGTGTTCAAGAGCGGCAAGTTCAAGGACATGCTTAATGGAGCGCGGCCGGTCACACCAGAAGAGCGGGATTACGTCCAGAGCTTCGTTATGAAAACCTACGACAAGTTTCTTGGGATCGTCGCGCGGGAACGCAACGTGCCAGCCGATGTGCTCCGCAATACGGTTGCGGACGGACGCATTCTTTCAGGCAAGGACGCACTCGATAACAAATTAATTGACGGGCTGGGCCAGATTGAAGACGCGTACGCAAAGGCGAAGGAGCTGGGGAACGCCAGGGAGGCTTCCGTCGTGAAATACGGGCCGCCTTTTTCCTGGAGCCGAGTCTTTCGGGCGTTCGGCAGCGCCGAGGACTCAAAAATTGAGCTCACCCTGCCGAGGGAGTTCCTCCCCCAGCTGGAAACAGGTCGAGCTTATTTTCTGCCGAGCTTTTACGCTCCGTAGGACGAGCGCCGCAGCATGGCGTTTGACGGCTTTCTTTCAGCACTCGGTGCTGTGATCCCGGCTTTGTTTTTGGTTGCGGGCGTTTATATTTACGTTTCCCTCGCCCGTCAAATCAGTGTGCGCGCCGTAGAACCTTCCAGCACGCCGACGCGCGAATTTGGCTGGCCTGAAGCGACCCTGGCGACGTTTCTCGCTGTTTGGTTTCTCCTGAATATCTCGGCCTCAGCTTCCCAAAATATCAGGGACATTCAGCCGCGCGATCTCGTCGCAAACGCACTTTTCACCATCGGTCTGCTTTTGTTTATCGCCGCTTTTCTGCGCTTAAGACGGATCGACATAAATTTGTTGGGCGGTTTCTCCAAGATCGGATTCGGCCGGGCGGTCGCCACGGGGGGAATGCTGTTGCTCGCGGCATACCCTTTGATCCTGCTTGCGGAGGTTGTGACGCAAAAACTTTCACGAGGCGTTCTAGACAAGCAGGGAATCGTCGAACTCTTCAACGCTTCGAGTACCCTGGAGGAGCGGATCCTGATTATCCTGCTCGCCGTAACCGTGGCTCCCCTGGCCGAGGAATTTTTCTTCCGGTTCTTTCTGTATGGCGTGGTGAAACGGTATTTCGGCCGTGGAATGGGGGTGGTGGCGAATGCGCTGCTTTTTGCCGCGGTGCATGCCCATCTTCCGTCGCTTGCGCCCCTCTTCGTTCTCGGCATTTGTTTCACGATCGCATACGAATGGAGCGGTTCCATTCTCGTTTCCATGACGATGCACGCGCTCTTTAACGCGCTCGCGCTGACCGCCCTCGCCTTTCCCGAGGTGATCCCGCAATGACCTTGGCGGAGCTCGGCGAAGACCGGTTGCTCGCGCACCTTCTCTCAGATATTCCCCGCCACCGCTCCGTGGTGATGGGCGCAGGCGATGATTGTGCCGTCCTGCGGAACTCACGGCAAGGCACGTTTCACCTGCTCAAGACCGATTGCGTTGTGGAAGGCATTCATTTCACGAAAACGAGCCCTCCAGCCTCCGTTGGTTGGAAAGCAATGGCCCGCCCGTTGAGCGATTTCGCCGCGATGGCTGGGGTGCCGCAGTTTGCCCTAGTGACTTTGATTGTTCCTGCCGGGAGAACACTTGACTGGGTGAAGAAGATTTATCGCGGACTGGAGAAGGCTGCGCGGACCTTTCGGGTGGCGATTGTGGGCGGCGAGACGAGCAATATCAAAGGTCCCGCGGTGATTTCCGTTAGCCTGAGCGGCTTTGTGGAGAAAGGTCGATGGGTTGGTCGCGGCGGAGGTAAGGCGACGGACGAATTGTTCGTCACTGGCCGGCTGGGCGGATCGCTCCGCGGACAGCATCTGAGGTTTACGCCACGGATTGAAGAAGCCCGCTGGTTGACCAAACACTTCTCAATCCATGCGATGATGGATTTGAGCGACGGGCTGGGGGCTGACTTGCCGCGCCTGGCGCGCGCAAGTGGTGTTGGCTTTGAGGTGGATGAGGACGCCCTTCCACGCACCCGAGGTTGCACTGTGGCGCAAGCGCTCAATGACGGCGAAGATTACGAGTTGCTCTTCGCCATTTCCCGGCGCGACGGCGTTAGCCTGCTAAAACGCTGGACCAAACAATTCCCCGACGTGCTTCTTACACGGATCGGCCGTTTGAATCGAAAGTTGAAGACCGAAAATCGAAAATGGCTTGGCTATGTTCATTTCAAATAGCGCCGAAGAGACCATTGCGGCGGGTCGGGAGTATGGGAGAAAAGCTGCTAAAGGTGAGGTACTCGCTCTGACCGGAGACCTTGGTGCCGGGAAGACGCAATTCGTAAAAGGCTTCGTGGCCGGCCTGGGGAGCAGCGCGGAAGTGACGAGCCCGACCTTTGTCCTCGTTCACGAATACGAGGATGGCCGATTGCCGGTCTACCACTTCGATTTTTTCCGGCTCGACAACAGCGATGCCGTGTTGCGCCTGGGATTCGACGATTATGTCTTCGGCGAAGGCGTTTCGCTGATCGAGTGGGCTGATCGTTACTCTGCGCTCATTCCCAATCACGCAACGTGGCTTTCGTTCGAGCTCAAGGGCGAAAGCATTCGGGTGATCAGAGAAGCGGGCCCACGATGAAAATCCTTGCGCTCGAACTCTCCAGCGGGCAGGGGAGCATCGCCTGGATCGAGGAGGACCGTGAGCCTTTTGCTTGTGCCTTCGCCAACGATCGAAAGCATTCCGGTCTGTTCTTCGAGAATTTGCAGCTTTGCCTGCAGCGAGGTGGGTTGCCCGATGCAATTGTGGTTGGTCTAGGACCTGGCTCATACGCTGGCGTGCGGATTGCGATTGCGACGGCGGTTGGTCTACGTGCCGCGTCGGCGGCGAAACTGGCGGGTGTGCCTTCGATTTGTGCGATCGACACGGCGACTCGCGATTATGGCGTGATTGGTGATGCGCGCCGCGACTCTTTTTTCTATGGGAGAGTTAGCGACGGCAAATTGGTGGAAGGGCCGTCACTACATTCCCGCGAGGAATTGGAAGGGAAGATCGCGGAACTGAGCGTGCCGCTTTATGCTTCGGAGCCATTGCCGAAATTCCCCGGGGCCAAGCTGGCCTATCCTTCCGCGCGAAGGTTGGCAGAGCTGGCGGGCGATCGGGTCAGTGAAAAAGCAGATACCCTTGCGCTGGAACCGATTTATCTTCGCGAGCCGCATATCACTGTGTCGAAAGCACCTTCCATGACTACGATCGCACGATGAATTCCGAGACGGCGTTCCGATGTTGGGCTGAAATCGATCAAAACGCATTGCGGCACAATGCGAGTGTGGTGAAGCGAAAACTCGGGTCTGGCGTGGAACTGCTCGCCGTCGTTAAGGCAAACGGATACGGGCACGGGATGGTGGGCGTGGCCAAGGCGCTGGCGCAGGATGCGCAATTTTTCGGCGTGGCGAATTTGGAAGAGGCCACGACTCTGCGCCGCGATGTTCCGCACCCGATTATTATTCTCGGGCCCGCCGTGCCCGCGGAAAGGTCGCCTATTGCCGAAGGCGGATTCATTCCCTCGATCTCCACCCTTGATGAAGTGCAGGCATTCGATCGCTCTGGCGCAGGGCATTCGCCGGTCGCGATCAATTTCGTCATCGACACAGGAATGGGCCGGATGGGAGTTCCCCGAGCGGAAGCGATCGCGCTCTTCCAGAAAATCACCACGTTGCCGAACATAAAGATTCACAGTGTTTCGACGCATCTTCCGGTTTCAAACGAAGACGCGGATTTTACCCGCACGGAACTCGTCCAGTTCGCCGATCTTGTGAAAGAACTCCGTGCTAAAGTTTCCGGCGATTACAAAGTGCACGTCTTGCCGAGTGCCGGCGTGCTGGCTTTCGCCGAGCCACCCTTCGACATCGTGCGGGCTGGGCTGATGCTCTACGGCATTTCACCTTTCCCGGAATTCCAGAAACTTCTGCGACCGGTACTCACTTGGAAAACAAGGATCTCTTTGATCCGCGACATGCCCGCCGGACACGGAATCAGCTACGGACGGACCTTCATCACCCCGCGAGAGATGCGCGTGGCCACACTTTCCGCCGGTTATGCCGACGGCTATCCCCGCCATCTTTCGAATCGCGAGGCGGCGGTCCTGGTTCACGGGCGGCGCTGCCCGCTTCTGGGGAGAGTCACGATGGATCTAATGATGATCGATGTTTCTCAGATCGGCGACGCGGCGGTAGGTGACGAAGTTATTTTGCTGGGACGGCAGAGCGATGAGGAGATTTCCGCGACGGAGCTGGCTGAGCGCGCGAACACCATCTCCTGGGAAATCGTGACCCGGATTGGCAGCCGGGTGCGACGCGTGTATGTGTGAGCGGCGATGTTCCAGATCATCTTCAACGAACTAAGCGCCGCGGAGATGTCGGCGCTGCCCAAGACGTTGCAGCTCGAATTGCTCGCGGAATTCCAGATTTTGCCCAAAGACCTCGATAACCTGGATGCGAGCCGTTTCGGGGTGATCGAGCGCGAAGGGAAAAGACTGCATCGTTACCGTGCGAAAGATTACCGGATCTATTTCGAGAAGCGCGCGGAAGGAATCACCGTTCATCGCGTTTTGCACAAGAACACATTTCGCGACTTTCTTTTTCGCAGCAAACTGCCGATGGCGGAAGACGATCAGCTCGGCAAGACTCGAGAATTTTGGAAATTAATCGAACAGGGCGAGCGCACGCAAAAGAAGGCCTGATCGCCGCGCTCGACGCGGACGAAGAACTCCGGAGGCGCGAGTTTCCGATTTGTGCGCGCAAGATCTACTGCGCTCATGCGGCCGATGCCCCGTTGCCGCGGCGAGTAGCCAACGCGATGTGCGATTCGATCGAGCGCGCCTCGATCGATGCGCGGCAGTACGACCTGGAGCTGATGCGTATCGCGGAAACGCGAAAATCGGTGGCGCGATTCATCGGGGCACGAGTGGATGAGATTTCATTCACCGGCCCCACTTCGAGCGGACTGAACGCAATCGCGAACGGCCTCGATTGGAAGAGCGGTGACGAAGTCGTCTGCTATCTCGATGATTATCCGGCGAACGTATACCCTTGGCTTGCCCTCGAACGGCATGGGGTTAAGCCCGCCTTGCTCGAGACGGCGCGCATTGGTGAGATCACGCCGGAGATTGTCGAGAGGGCTTTGACTGAGCGGACAAGACTCGTGGCGCTCGCGAGTGCAAACTTTTGCAGCGGCTATCGAATCGATCTGGAAGCGATTGGTGCGCTTTGCGCGGGCCGCGGCGTTTTGTTTTCCGTCGATGCCATTCAGACGCTCGGCGCATTTCCGATTCCGCTGGAGCGAATCGATTTTCTCAGTGCCGGAGCCCAGAAATGGATGCTCGGTCCATCGGGCGCGGGAATTTTATACGTGAAGGATAGCCGGCGGGATTTGTTGCGGCCGGCAACGATCGGTGGGTGGAATGTGCAGTCCCGCAATTTCATTGCACAACGTGAGATCAATTACGCCGCGGGCGGCCAGAAATTCGAACCGGGCGCCTACTGCCACAGCGCAATTGCCGGGTTGGGGGCCGCGATCGAGCTGCTTCAGGAGGCAGAGCCGGCGCAGATTTCCGGACGGATTCTCTCACTGACGCGGGCGCTCGAGGATGAAATTGCGCAGACTGGCTTTGAATTTCTGAGCCCGGGCGACGAGAACAATCGTTCCGGCATTCTAACTTTTCGGCATCCAACAATCCCGACAGATCGCTTATTCGATGCGCTCGTGAAAAACGATGCGGCGGTGTCTCTGCGCTTCGATCGCGAGGACCGCAGCTGGCTGCGGGTCAGTCCACATTTCTACAACACCTTCGACGAAATCGCGAAGATGGCGGACGTGCTGCGGAGAGAAAGGTAGAGGTGCTCGCCGCGGCGAACGACGGCCCTATTTCATCAGCAGCACGGAACGGCTGCGCTTGATTTCGCGGGTGATTTTGCGGTGCATGTGCGCCGGCATGCCGGTTACGCGCCGGGGCAAAATCTTTCCGCTCTCGGTCACAAATTTCTTCAACAGGTCGGGGTTCTTGTAATCGATCGCTTCGGTGGCGATATCGATGCGGCGCCGCGGCATGGTGCGGTTGGCGCGGCGGAAAGCGGAACGGCGTTTGGCGGTCTTTGGTTGCATGACGGATTACCTCGTTTCGCGATGAAGGGTGTGCCGCTTCATGAAAGGATTGTATTTCTTTTTCTCCAGCCGGTTTGGCGTGCGCGGACTTTTCTTGTTCCGGGTGCTCATGTAACGTGAGACCGGTGCGCCGGCCGCCTTGGCCTCCGTGCATTCGAGGGTAATGATCTCCTGCGCCATACTTTAATCCTTGCTGTCGTCCGCTTTCGCTTCTTCTTCTTCGCCCTCGGCGCCTTCTTCATCGGTCAAACCGAAAAGAGAGGTGACCGATTGCCGCACGCGGGACGCTTTATTTTGTTTCTCGAGCTGTGATTGGCATTCGACGGTGAAACGGGCGAACGGGATCGCCTCCAGGCGAGCGTGCGAAATTGATTTTCCCGACATTTCGCAGGTTCCGTACGTCCCGAGCTCGATCCGCTTTAGCGCCTGGTCGATCTCATAAAGGGCATCTTGCTCCTGGGAAAGAAGGCTTAGAGCGAAATCACGATCGTAGGCGTCGCTGCCGGCGTCGGCTTGGTGCATCCCAAAAGCGGACGCCTCACTTCCCTCAGCGCGGGAGCGGAGATTGTCTTTCGCGACTCCCGCCATCGAATCGACCATCGCATCACGCAATTGCAGAAGTTTGTCTTTCTGGGAGCGGGTAAACGGGTCGAGGCGCTTCTCCTTGTGATTCTTCCCGGGTAAAATCGTTGCTGTTACATTGCCCAGACTGGAGTTCTTTCGCGCACCATTGGCTTTTAACGTCTTGGGGGCGCGGCCCGAAGTTTTTTTAACCGCAGTTTTGGCCTTTTTCAGCCCCTTAGGCGCGCCGGCAGGCTTTTTAGCCGCTCGGGCGGTTTTCGCGCGTGCCGCAGGCGCAGCTTTTTTCTTCTGCGCTTTCGGTTTCACAGGCTTTTTCGAAGCCTTTTTCTTCGGGGAGCTGGCCATAATTTTCGGTGTCGCCCTTGGTTAGCCGGGCGCGAGCGGAGGCTTAATTAAGGGCATTTGCCCGGTGGCGCAAGGAGAGATTTACCCGCGAAAAACGAGCAAATCGCGGGCTCTTGGCGTGGCCGTTTTACGAGCTGGCGCTGGAATAGTGGCGCAGCGCAAAACGCCAAAAGAATCGCGACAAGCCAAACACAATCGATCCCGCGAGAACCAGGTGCAGCATCAGCCATCCCGGCTGCCCGACGGACTTGATCAGCAGCCGTGCCGGGATATTTGCGACGATCACCACGGGGATGATCCAGCTGAAAACGAAAAGGAAAATACGCGGAAAAATCACGTCCGGGTACCGCGCGATGTGGAGAAAGTTAAAATAGCCGTAGACCAGTCCCTGGGCGCGCACGATCCAAAAGCTGACAGCGGCCAGGCTGAGCATGATCGAGTAATGGACCGCGACGCCAAAACCAAGCGCAATGAGATACAGCAGGATCATGGCGACACTTGGCGTGACCTGAAGTTGAACAAGCGAGACGATTACGACCGCGCCCCCCAAAAGCGCGTTGAGCACGCTGTCGAGGCCAAATTGTTTTGTTGAGACGGCAAACTGACTGTCGATTGGCAGGACCAGGAGCGAATCGAGTTTTCCGGTCCGGACCAGTTCGGGAATGTTCGAGATGTTGACGAAAAAGAAGGCCTGAAATAATTGCGCGATCATTTGATGGGTTCCAAGCAGCAGGACGACTTCCCATTTCGACCAATCCCCGATTTGGTCCACTTGACCGAAGATGATCCCGAAAAAAACGATCTGGCCGGCGAACCAGAGCACTTCCACGATCATCCAGAGAATGAAATTCGCCTTGAAGCTCAGCTCACGAATGAGCGAGTTGCGCAGCATGATTCCCCAAATTTCCAAATAGCGGCGCATCCGCCGATGCTTTCTAGCGAAGCGCGCGATTAGTCAACCGATGGACCGCAACTTCGGCGCGTCGCCGCGGTTGTATTAACTGTAACCGCGATCATCGTGCCGCAGAACCAACATGTTAAAACGACCTCTCCCACTCATTATCGGCATTGTCGTCCTGGTTCTCCTCGGCTTGATGCTCCGAAAATGCCGAAGTAGCTCTGGTCAAAATTTCCAGACCGTTGCCGTCACCCGGGGGCCGATTACCCAGGCCGTCACTGCGACGGGGACGTTGAATCCAGTTCAAAACGTCCAGGTGGGCAGTCAGGTCTCGGGGAATATCCAGAAGCTCTTCGCTGACTTTAATTCGATCGTAAAAGCCGGGCAGGTAATTGCTCAGATTGATCCCGTGGTCTTCCAGGCGAACGTCAATCAAGCCGAGGGTGAATTGGCTAACGCGCAGGCCGGGCTCGATCTCGCGCGCCTAAACGCGGCGCGTACGCAGGCCCTCGTTGCGAAGCAAAATTCCGCGCAATCAGATCTCGATCAGGTCATGGCGGCGCTGCACCAGGCGGAGGCCAATGTAAAAATCAAGGAAGGCGCCCTCCAAAAGGTGAAGGCTGATCTGGACCATTGCACCATCACGTCGCCTATCGACGGCATCGTGATTTCCCGGAACGTGGATGTAGGGCAAACCGTGGCAGCTAGCTTGCAGGCTCCGGTGATTTTTACGATCGCGAACGATCTGGCAAAAATGCAGATCGACGCAAATGTGGCCGAAGCGGACGTTGGTGGGGTGGAAATCGATCAGAATGTTGAGTTCACGGTCGATGCTTTTCCGTCGCGCACCTTCCAGGGGAAAGTTGTTCAGGTGCGCAATGCGCCGATCACGGTGCAAAACGTGGTGACTTACGACACGGTCATCGGGGTGAGCAATCCGGAGTTGAAACTAAAACCCGGAATGACCGCGAACGTCTCCATCGTCTCGGCGCATCGCGACGACGCATTAAAAATCCCGAACAGCGCGCTCCGGTTCCGCCTTCCAAACGAAAATCCGACGCCTGCCGCAAAACGCGATCCGTCCACCGGCGGCGGCCGGCAGACCACCCGCGGTGAGCGGCGGCCCGAACGCAGTGTTTATGTGCTGGCGTCAGGTGAATTGAAGCCGGCAAGAGTGACGATCAAGACTGGGATCAGCGACGGAGTGGCGACTGAAATAGTGGAAGGCTTGAAGGAGGGCGACCGGGTCGTGACGGGCGTGACGGAAAGCGGCGCTGCGCCGACACCCGCGACGAATCCTTTCGGTGGCGGCCGGCGGGGGCGTTAACCCGGCTCAAACTCTGTTTTTCACTCATGACCGATTCTCCCGCACCTGTAGCGGTCCGGCTCGAAGACGTTCAGAAAACGTATCGAACCGGCGAGGTTGACGTGCATGCCGTTCGGGGCGTCTCCTTGGAAATCGCGCGGGGCGAATTCGTCGCCTTGATGGGATCAAGTGGATCAGGAAAATCCACGCTGATGAACATCCTGGGATGTCTTGATCGCCCGACGTCGGGTCATTATTTTCTGGATGGCGAGGACGTCTCCTCCCTGAGCCGCGATCAATTGGCGGATGTCCGCAACAGCAAGCTCGGATTCGTCTTTCAAAATTTCAACCTGCTCGCACGCACATCGGCGCTGGAGAATGTTGAGCTGCCTTTGCTTTATGGAGCTCAACGGCTGACCAACGCGCAGTTGCGTCATAAGGCCGAACGCGTGCTCGAGGCCGTTGGTTTGCAGGGCCGCGGCGACCATCATCCAAGTCAACTCTCTGGCGGTCAGCAACAGCGCGTCGCCGTCGCCCGAGCGTTGATCAACGATCCTGAAGTCCTGCTCGCTGACGAACCGACGGGCAACCTGGATAGCCGGACCAGTGTCGAGGTCATGGGCATTTTCCAGGATCTCAACGAAAAGGGGATCACCATTATCATGGTCACGCACGAGGTTGATATTGCATCTTATGCGGAACGCAATGTCGTGATGCGCGATGGGCGAATCGTGAGCGACCGTCCTGTCGCGCGGCGATTGAACGCGGCGCTCGAATTGGAAAAAATCCAGGAACTCCCGCCGGAAACCTTGGAGCCAACCGTCCAAACATGAGACTGGGGTCGACTTTCGTAATCGCCTTGCGTGCTCTGCGCCGGAACAAGCTCCGTTCTGCCCTGACGGCGCTCGGCATCATCATTGGTGTCGGCGCGGTCATCGCGATGGTGAGCATCGGCAACGGAGCAAAGGCGCAGGTGGAGGCGCAAGTTGCCGGCCTGGGCAGAAACGTGATCTTGATCTTCTCCGGCAGCACGACTGCCAGCGGCATCCGCACGGGGTGGGGCGGGGCTGGCACACTTAAGGTTGAAGACGCGGAAGCGATTCGTCGGGAAATCCCAGCGGTGACACTTGTGAGCGAAGAAGTTGTTTCAAACGCGCAGGTTGCGGCCGGAAACCAGAACTGGTTTACCAGGATCTACGGCGAGTCCGCCGATTATTTTGACCTGCGGCAATGGGCGCTGGCCGATGGTGTTGCCTTTACCGATCAGGACGTCCGTAGCGCGAACAAAGTCTGCGTGGTCGGCCGCACCACGGCCACGCAGATTTTCGGCAGCGAAGACGTCGTCGGACAGATCTTGCGGGTGAAGAACGTTCCCTTCCTGATTACGGGTGTTCTGACGGCGAAAGGATTAAGTTCGCAGGGAACCGATCAGGACGATATCGTCATCATGCCTTTCACCAGCGCGCTGAAGCGGGTGCTGGGCGGGGGCACGACCCTGCGGAACATCAACGCGCAGGTCGCCAGCGCACAAGATCTGGCGCCCGCCCAGCAGCAAATCATCGAGCTGCTCCGGCAACGTCATAACATTCGCGGGGGACGCGATGACGATTTCACGGTGCGCACTCAGGAGGAAATCGCCGCCACGGCGACGGCGACCACCGAGACGATGACTGCTCTGCTCGCGGGAGTGGCTATCATCTCCCTGATAGTGGGGGGCATCGGGATCATGAATATCATGTTGGTTAGTGTCACCGAACGAACCCGTGAGATCGGCACCCGCATGGCCGTGGGAGCCCACGGACGCGATATCCTGACTCAGTTTTTAATTGAGGCTATCTCTCTGAGCGCTGTCGGCGGAATCATCGGAATCATTGCCGGCATCGTGGCCGCGAAAGGAATCGCGGCGATGAAGAATTGGCCTTCCCTTATCTCGCCTGGCTCCATCATCGTCGCGTTTCTTGTCAGCACCGCTGTGGGCGTCTTTTTTGGATTTTATCCCGCGCGCAAGGCCGCTCGGCTCGATCCGATCGAGGCGCTGCGCTACGAGTAGGAGGGCGGAAGTTCGCTTACGATTTGGGTTTGCGAATGCGTTTTGACGGGACCCACTCGTCCCATTTGGATTCGTAATCCGTATAATGGATGAGGTGTGTGCCGCCCTTGGCTTGCAGAACTGTCGCCGGATACCATCGCTTCTTCCAGCGCACTTCGACCTCAGTTCCAACGGCAAATTGCACAGGCTTGATCGGCCGAAGGTTCTCCGGCGCGACCCAAACATCTTCGTCATCTTCGTAGCCGATGAAGTGGATCCTGAATTTTTCGTCCTTCGCCTCCACGATTCGGCCGGTGTACCAGTCCCCAGCCTCGTCTCTTGCTTTCGCTCGCTCGCCGATCCGTGGATGAGCCAGCGGTTTCGCGCCCGCCAGGATCATTTCCGTCTCAAAGCCTTCGGTGGTGGCGAAGGTGGCGAGCTGTTCCTCGGCCAGGTTCATGTCCGCGAAAATGTGGGCGGCGAACTCCGCGAGGGTCACGGATCCGTCACGATTGAGGTCGACGTAGGCGACTCCGCGCAGGCTGTCGAGAAGCGCATCGGAGAAAGTCCAGTGTTCGGTCGACGACTCGCTGGCGGAGGACGAAGTGACGCACGCGTACGCGGGGCGGCCTTTCTGCTTTGTCAGCGCTAGAGCGGCCTGGCCGGAATAACAGCAGTCGAGGAACCAAAGCACGCGGGCGCACTTGCTTTCGGATTTGATCCGCCCGGGGATCGAATTGACGGACCAGCCCGACACTCCGTCATCGCCGGCATCGTAGGAAGCAAGGTAAACGTCTTCGCCAACTTCCGACTTAGAGCCATGCCCGCAGTAATAAACGATCAAAAGATCGTCGGGCCGCAATTTCTTCAGCTGGGCGGCGAATGCACTGTCGATCTGTTTCTGCGCGGCTTGTTTATCCTGGAGATAAACGACCTGCGTTTCCGGGACGCCGCTTTGCTTGAAGAAGTCGACGAGGGCGGCGTCCCTGCGATTCTTGACCGGGAAGGACCCGAACATGTCG
>Ga0190272_10000782_pt1 | contig 15638 bp, 17 predicted proteins | sample Popmic504T_FD_133746 | JGI IMG/M metagenome (GOLD analysis project Ga0190272, IMG submission 133746) | Populus adjacent soil microbial communities from riparian zone of Shoshone River, Wyoming, USA - 504 T | ecosystem: Environmental > Terrestrial > Soil > Riparian zone | place: USA: Wyoming... | reverse complement strand
GTGGCGATGCTGGCAGGACAGCACCACCTACGACCCCACCCTGCACCGCGGCGCCCGACAGAACACAGAACAGCAGATCGCGGCCTGACTTTGATCTTGAGGTTGACACAAGGGGTGTCATGCCAGCACCAGGTCCTTGAGGGTGGCGAACCGGGCCTCGCCGATGCCGTCGATCTCCCGCAGCTGTTCGACGGAGGCGAACCGGCCGTGCTGGGTGCGCCAGTCGAGGATTCGCTGTGCGGTCACGGGGCCCACGCCGGGCAGGCCGTCGAGGTCGCTCATGGTGGCCGTGTTGAGGTCCAGCCGGGCCCCGGAACCGCTTGCCTGCGGGGCACCCGCGGCCGGTTGCGGCGCGACCGGGCCGATGACGACGTGCTCGCCGTCGGTCAGCCGCCTGGCCAGGTTGACGCCGGTGAGATCGGTTCCCGGCACCGGGCCACCGGCCGCCGCGACAGCGTCGGCGACCCTGGCGCCAGGCCCCACCGTCACGAGACCGGGCCTCGCCACCAGCCCGGCGACGCTGACCACCAGGTCGATGCCCTGGGCCGCGTCCGGCGACACCTCGATGTCGGACGACGCCACCGCCAGCGCCGGCACCTGTTCGGGGACCGGTCGTGCCCGCCAGACGAACGTGCCCGCCGCCACCGCCGCGAGCAGCACGGCCACCGCCACCAGCACCGCCGGGCGTCGCCCCGGATCGAACCGCCACCGCTGGGCGTCGGCGGGCAGCCATCGCCGCACCAGCCTGCCTGCCGTGCCGCTGACCGCGGCGGCCATCGGACCCGGCCGGGTCGACGCATCGGGTAAGGATGCCCGCACGAAGGTCGGTGGGTCGACATCCGGCACCCCGTCCGGAGGGGGCGCGGATGCGAGAGGGTCGGGTGGATTCTGCGACGACAGCGAGTGCAGCCAGTCGAAGTAGGAGTGGTCGGCAGGATCGTCCGGGATGCCCCAGGACGACGTCGGGGCGGGTGGTTCGCCGGGCGGCAACCCCGATAGCGGAGCGACTGCCGTTACGTGCGGCGAATCGGGAGGCACGTCAGGCGGCGGCGCGAACGGCGGCACCGGCGGCGGATCCGCAGCCGCGTCCGCCGGCGCAGGTGGAGGAGACGGCCGGCCGCGCAGGGTGGCCAGGCGCTGCCGGGGGTCACGAGGTGCCGTCGGGAACAGGACTGCCATGTGCCGGACGCTAGGCAGTCGACCCGTCCCGGAGGCTCGACGACGGGCCTCCCTGTGGACAACGTGCCCCGGTGTGGACAACCGGGCGTCGAACACGCTCGTGGTCAATCCGTTGTCGGTGCCCTGTGGCAGGATGCCGCGCCCCAAAGACACCCCAAAGACCCCCGAAGACACCCCAAAGACCCCCGAAGACGCCCGAAGACCCGGCGCAGGGAAAAAGCGCGCGCAGAGGCGACCCCGGTCAGGACGGGGTGTCGGGCAGCACGACCACGCCGAGCGCCCCAGGGCCGGTGTGCGCGCCGAGGACGGCGCCCAGCTCGCAGGCCGTCACGTCCCGAACCCCGGGAGCACGGCGCAGCCGCTCGACCAGCTGTTCCGCGCGGGCCGCCGCGGCCAGGTGGTGCACCGCGATCCGACACGAGCCCGAGCCCGACGCCAGCTCCGTCAGCCGGGCGATCACCTTGGAGGCGGTCCGTACCTTCTCCAGCGGCTCGATCCGGCCGTCGACGACGTGCAGCAGCGGCTTCACCGCGAGCGCGGTGCCGAGCAGGCTGGCCGACCAGCTGATCCGGCCGCCACGGCGCAGGTGCTCGAGGGTGTCGACGGAGAAAAAGGTGCGGGTGCGGGCCGCGACCCCGGCGGCGATCGCCTCGACCTCCTCCGCGCTCGCCCCGTCCACGGCGGCCGACGCGGCGGCCAGCACGGCGTATCCGAGGCCCATGGCGACCGACCGCGAGTCGACGATCCGCACCACCCGCTGCCCGCCCAGCTCGGCGGCGGCCAGCCGCGCGGCCTCCCAGGTGCCGGACAGCTGTCGCGACAGGTGCACCGCGACGACGGCGGAGGCCCCGTCGGCCAACGCCGACCGGTACGCCGCTGCGAGCTCGGCCGGGCTGGCCCGTGAGGTGCTCACCGGCACCTTGTCGGACATGGCGGCGGCCAGCTCGGCCGCGCTGAGCGACACCCCGTCGAGGTGGCCGTCCGAGCCCACCAGGACGTGCAGCGGAACCACCCTGATGCCCAGCGACGCGGCGGCACCGGCCGGGAGGTACGAGGTGGAGTCGGTGACGACCGTGACGGACACGGCATGACCCTATGAGCCGGCCACCGCCGAGGCGAGGGCGCGACCCACCGCGTGGCCGACGGCACGCCCGACGGTCTCGTGCGCCGCCCATCCCCAGTGCATCCCGTCCGGGTTGGTGTCGCCGGCGCGCAGGTGCGGGGTGACGAGTTCGAGCAGGTCGACGAGCGGCACGCCGGCCGCCGCGGCCCACGACGACACGGCGGCCGCGGTCCGTGGCCGACCGCTGTGCACGTACCCGTACCCGGCCGATCGGTGGGTCGACGGCAGCACCCCGATGATCGGCAGGCCGGGCCGGACGAAGCGCAGGGCTGCGTGGCAGCGCTCCAGGTAGCGGACCGTCTGCCGGGGCGGCAGGACGGTCGGTCGCCCGCCGGTCACCGCCGCCATGGCACGGGCGAGGGCGGGCTGCGCGGCCAGGTAGGACCCGCGGACCCGGCGGCGCAGCGGGTCGGGCCGCAGGTACCGCATCCCCACCCGCAGATACGTGGGCAGCGGCGACGGCAGGCTGTCCATGGACCCGACGGCGAGGACGGCGGCGTCCAGCGTCGGCAGGACCGCCCACAGCCGGGGGTCGCCGGTGAGTGCCCACCAGGCGTCGCGGGCGGTCCACCCGAACCCGGCGAACAGCTCGACGCTGCCGCCGAGCGTGGCCGCGGCGACATTGGGCCACAGCCGCGGGTCGTCGGCCGGCTCGGGGCGGCCGGGTCCGTGGAACGCGAGCGAATCGGCCAGGACGAGCAGCCGGGTCACCCCGGCATGCCCGCGTTGTACGCCATGAGGCGCCAGTGGCCCTCGAACATCGACGGTGGCCGTTCCAGCACCGTCCAGCAGCAGTTGCCGATGCCGGCGAAGGCGGGCCAGTTGGCCAGCGGCAGCCGGAGCAGGCTCGCGACCAGCGACGCGATGAGCCCGCCGTGGCTGCACAGCACCGCCCGCTCGACCGTGCCGGCGTCCAGCTCGGCCACGACGGCGCAGGCTCGCGCCGCCACCTCGACGCGGCTCTCACCACCGGGCGGGGCCCACTGCGGGTCGCGCCGCCAGGCCACCCTGGCGCCGGGCCAGGTGCCGTCCACCTCGTCGTGGGTCAACCCCTGCCACTCGCCGAGGTGGGTCTCCCGCAGCCGCTTGTCGGTACCCGGCACCAGTCCGGTGCCGGCGGCCAGCGCCGCCGCGGTGTCCGTCGCCCTGCGCAGGTCGGAGGACAGCAGCAGTTGCGGCTCGAACGCGGCCACCACCGGGGCGGACCGGCTCGCCTGCTCCACTCCGACCGGGGTGAGGACCGAGTCGAGCTGGCCCTGCATCCGACGGCCGGCGTTGTAGTCGGTCTCGCCGTGTCGCCACAGCACGAGCCGACGCAAGGTCACCTCGGGTCCTCCGCGGGTTCGCGCTCGACCCCCACCGAGACGTCAGGGGTATCCGAGACGCCGGGACCGTCGCCGTCGGAGAACGGCACCCGGGGGCAGTCCTTCCACAGCCGCTCCAGGCCGTAGAACGAGCGCTCCTCGGTGTGCTGCACGTGGACCACGACGTCGACGTAGTCGAGGAGCACCCACCGGCCCTCCCTGGCGCCCTCGCGCCGCACCGGCTTGGTGCCGGCGGCCTGCAGCTGCTCCTCGACGTTGTCGACGATGGCCTGCACCTGGCGCTCGTTGGGCGCCGACGCGATCACGAAGCAGTCCGTGATGACCAGCCGCTCGGACACGTCGAGCACCAGGATGTCCTGCGCCTTCTTGTCCGCCGCGGCCTGCGCCGCCCGCACGGCGAGGTCCCTGGCCTGGTCGGTAGCTGGCACGTCATACCCTTCGTAGAAAGACGCCGAGACCCTCGGCAGGTGCGTCAACAGTAATGGGCGGCGGGCCACTACCCGGCGTACAGGCCGCGCTTGCTGATGTACTGCGTCGACGGGACACCCCGCGGTCCTGACCTGCACCGGAGGTCAGGACGGTCGGCACTCGGTCCGCACAGAGTCCGCAAGAGCGGCGAAAGCCGCGGTCACGGCGTCGCGAGTCCGCCGTTGTACCGTCTTCACGCTCTCGCCGTGCTGGATCAACAGCGAGGCGAACAAGTGGCGCAGTGCATGCATTCCGGTCCGCGGCAGCAGTGAGGCCGCCCGGGCTGCCGGGCGCCATACCGTCGACCAGCGATGCCGGCTGACCGGCTCGCCGTCGGCGAGCATGAACAGGAGATGTGCGTCACGGGTCAACGGCCGCCGCAGGTCGGTGCGGTCAACCAGGCTAACGGCGAGGGCGGATGTGCGGCGAGATGCGCCGCGATGGCGTCGACGGTGACCTTGGCGAACGGCACCGTCCGGGTCGACTCGGACTTCTTCAGCGGGCCAAGGTACGGCCGGTCCGACAACAGGCTGACAGGCTGACGGCGGACACGGAGCTCGCGTAGGAAATCGATGTCGCCAACCTCGAGGCCGCCGCTGACCGCAGAGCAGATCGCTGACCTGCGCGCCATCTTCCGGACGGCGCGGCCCCGTCGAGTGTTGTAACCGTTTCCCTGGGGTCGGCACCTGGGTTAACACTGAATAGATCGACACCGCCACGGGCGTGCACCTGGTCTTGCCTCGTCCACTGTGGGGCAGGTTAGGTCACAGTAGCTCGCTCTTCAGCCTCGCGGTTCGTCCGGGTGGGTGCCCCAGCTCCTGTACAGGGTGTACGGCCACTCGATGCCCGTAAGGTGCGCCTCGGCCTCATCCGGACTGCACGTCAGCAGCGCGCCGGCGGCGATGCAGCCACGGATCGCCAGCTCGAAGCCAGCGCGCGGGGTGGTGCGATGCTCCTTCAGGTCCGGCCGCTCATGGAGGTGAGGCTCGCGCCTTGCCGCTATCCCTGTCGGATGCCAGTCGAGGCGCCAGAATGGGACACCGGACCGGTCCTCAAGCTGGTAACGGTAGTGCCGGGTGGAGCATCGGTAGACGCCCTCGTGTGCGGGATCACAGCGAACCACCTCGAACTTCATGGTGGCGTGGAAGATCCCCGCGGGTCCCAGGTCGGCGCCGTCGGCGCCGTTGAGCACCCAGGCGTAGGTTCCGCCCAGTCTCCATCCGCCGCCGGGCACGGTGACGATGTCGGTTCGCGCATCCAGAACGGCTGTGGCTTCGCGGAGCGGATTCAGGAACGCCTGAACGGCCTCGTGCGGGGTGTCGCCAGGCAAGGCTGCGTCTACCTCACCAGCGGTAGGACGATCTCCATGTCAACGATGCCGGGAATGTCTTCCTCGGTCACATCGTTGAAGTCCCCGGCGTCGTAGCGCCGGAGGAACTCCTCGCCGCTCATGCCCATGCGCTTGCGTGCGATGTCGTCGAACATCTCGTTCGCGGCGCGTGCATCCAGCTCAACGACCTCGCTCTGGTTCCCGCACGCCGCACGCCAGCTCATGTCACTTCCCTCGTTCAGCTTCCCCAACCGAACTTCGGACTTCTTCACCATCGCACAGGGGTCGGACATCCGCGAGGTGCATGAGGGTAACGTCGCACGAAGTCGTGGTTCGTTACGTGAAGTCGCCATCCTCCAGACAGCACACGTCGCCCCCGGACCGAAGCCAGGGTCCCGCAGGACGGATGCAGGCGCGTTCGGCCATTCCACCATGGTAGAACCCCAGCCGCCTAGATGATCTAGGAACTCAGTACGCGCTGAGTGCATATCCCCCGCCTCCCGGGCCGAAGTCCACTGTGGACAGTCCATGACCAGTCCGCAGGACGTCCGCCAACCACCGCTGACAACCAACAGCGTCCAATGATCAATGATGCTGGTCAGAAGGGCTCCCGCCCGACGGCCGCAGGTCGGATTCGTACAGGCCGCGCTTGCTGATGTACTGCACGATGCCGTCCGGCACGAGGTACCAGATCGGCCGGCCGTCGGCGACCCTGGCGCGGCACGCGGTCGACGAGATGGCCATCGCCGGCACCTCGATGAGCGACACCGCGCCGGGCGGCAGGTGGTGGTCGGCGAGGGCATAGCCGGGCCGGGTCACCCCCACCAGGTGGGCGAGGCCGAACAGCTCGTCGACGCTGCGCCAGGACAGGATCTGTTCGAGCGCGTCCGCGCCGGTGATGAAGAACAGCTCGTCGCCGGGGTGCCGGGCACGTAGGTCGGTGAGGGTGTCGACGGTGTAGGTGCGGCCGGGCCGGTCGATGTCGACCCGGCTGACCGAGAACCGGGGGTTGGACGCGGTGGCGATCACCGTCATCAGGTAGCGGTCCTCCGCCGGGCTGACGGTCTCGTCATCCTTGCCGACGGGCTGCCCGGTGGGCACGAAGATCACCTGGTCCAGCTCGAACCGGGCGGCCACCTCGCTCGCGGCCACCAGGTGTCCGTGGTGGATCGGGTCGAACGTGCCGCCCATGACTCCCAGGCGGCGTCCGGACATGCCCGCAGGGTATGTGACGGTGGCCGGATACCGTCCACCCGTGCGGTCTCTCCGGGTGGGTGTCGATCTCGACGGCGTGGTGGCCGACTTCACCAACGGCTGGATCAGCCGGTACAACGCCGCGTTCGGCACGGGCATCACCGAGGCCGAGGCGACCGCGTGGGGCGCGCCGGCCGAGCTGACCCGGTTCGGCACCATCTCGGAGTTCTGGCGGTGGGCGCGGACCGCGGGCGACGGCGGGCGCAGCCTGTTCTCCGTGCTGGTGCCCTATCCGGGTGCGGTCGACGGACTACGGGCGCTGCTCGACGCGGCGCACGTCGCGATCATCACGACGAAGCCGACGTGGGCGATCCCGGACACCCTCGCCTGGCTGTCCGCGCTGGAGCTGCCGCTGCGGGAGGTGCACATCACCTCGGACAAGGCGGCGGTGGAGTGCGACGTCTACGTGGAGGATTCGCCGAAGCAGCTCGCGGCGCTGCGCAGACACCGGCCGGACGCCGTGGTGTGCCGGTGGGTGCGGCCGTGGAACGAGCCGCTGGCCGGCGCGGTCGACGTCGAGGACTTCGACGACGTCCTGGTGGTGGTGCGGGCGCTGGCCGGGAGAAGGCCCAGAAGATAGCGGGTGCGGCGTACCCGCCCGTCCGCTCCGCGAGCGGGGCCGCCGCACTCGAACGAGAAACGTGCGGCGGAGCCACCCGTGACGCGGTTTCACGGCCGGATGTGGCCGTCACCCCAGACGATCCACTTGGTGGATGTGAGCTCCGGCAGGCCCATCGGGCCACGGGCGTGCAGCTTCTGGGTGGAGATGCCGAGCTCGGCGCCCATCCCGAACTCGCCGCCGTCGGTGAACGCGGTCGACGCGTTGACCATCACCGCCGCCGCGTCGACCCGCGCGGTGAACTCGCGGGCCGCGGCCAGGTCGCCGGTGACGATCGCCTCCGTGTGCCCGGTGCCGTGTTCGACGATGTGCTCGACCGCGGCGTCCAGGCTGGGCACCACCGCGGCGGCGATGTCGAGCGACAGGTACTCGGTGTCCCAGTCCTGCGCGGTCGCCGCGACCACCTCCGCGGCCAGGGTCCGCGTCCCGGCGTCGCCGTGGACGGTCACCCCGGCGTCGCGGAGGGCCGCGGCCAGACGGGGTACGAACCGCTCCGCGACCGCGGCGTGCACCAGCACGGTCTCCGCCGAGTTGCACACCGACGGCCGGCGCGCCTTGGAGTTGAGCACGATCCGCAGCGCCATGTCGAGGTCGGCAGCGGCGTCCACGTACACGTGGCAGTTGCCCACCCCGGTCTCGATCGTGGGCACCGTCGCGTCCCGCACGACGGCCTCGATGAGCCCGGCCCCGCCGCGCGGCAGCACCACGTCGACCAGCCCGCGGGCGGTGATCAGGTGCCGGACCGTTGCCCGGTCCTCGCTGGGCAGCAGCTGCACTGCGTCGGCCGGCAGGTCCTCCGTGCCCAGCGCGGAGCGCAGCACCTCGACGAGGGCGGCGTTGGAATGCCGCGCCGACGACGAGCCGCGCAGGAGCACCGCGTTGCCCGCCTTGACCGCGAGCCCCGCCGCGTCGACGGTGACGTTGGGCCGCGCCTCGTACACGATGCCGACGACCCCGAGCGGCACCCGCACCTGCCGCAGCTCCAGCCCGTTGGCGAGGGTGCTGCCGCGTACCACCTCACCGACCGGGTCCGGCAGCCCGGCGACGACCCGCAGCCCGTCGGCCACCCCGGCCACCCGCTCGGGGGACAGCGCCAGCCGGTCGAGCAGGGCGTCGGACAGGCCGGCGGCGCGGCCGTCCTCCAGGTCACGCCGGTTGGCGTCGACGACCTGCTCGGTCGCGGCCACCAGGGCGTCGGCCATGGCGTGCATGGCCGCGTCCTTCACCCCGCGCGGCGCCAGCGCCAGCACGGACGCGGCGGCGCGGGCCCTGCGGGCGGCGGCGTGCACCTGCTCGCGCAGGTCGGTGTCGAGTTCGGGGCCGGCCAGTGCGGTCATCCGCCAAGGGTACGACCCGGTCAGTCCGCGACGTCCTTGGCCGGTGCGGACCAGGTGTCACACGCCGACAGGGTGCCCTTGGAGTAGCCGAGGGCGACCCACCTGGTCTGCACGGCGAGGTTGCCGTGGGTACTGGGCGCGCCGCTGTAGCGGTAGCCGTCGACGGCCGTGCTGGTGTCCAGCCGGGTGACGGAGCCGTGGTCCGCGATGGCGCCGAGGAACAGCCCGGCGAAGCAGTTGGCCTGCAGCTCGAGCCGGCGGCTGATCTCCTTGCCCTGTGGGGTGTCCGCACCGACCTTGCCCACCCGCGCGTCCGCCGCGTCGAGCAGGCCGCTCAGGTGCTGCACGTGGTGGCCGTACTCGTGCGCGACCACGCCGAGGTGCAGGTGCGGCCGGCCGCCGTCCCACTCGGTCATGCGGTCCAGCGGCAGGTACATGGTCTCGTCGGACCCGCAGTACCAGGCGGTGAAGACGTCGTCCTCGCCACGGACCCCGCACCCGGTCTCGCCGGGGTCGACCGTGATGTCGATGCTCGGCAGCCGCGACGACACCCCGGCGGCGCTCAGCGCCGGCCGCCACGCCGCCCCGAGGCAGCTGGTCAGCGCCTCGTAGTACGTCCGCAGCCCGGCCGGGTCCCGCGCGAACGCCGGCAGCACGCACTCGGCGTCCGGCATCGGCCGGTCGGCGACCATGAGGTGGTCGTCGAGCTCGGGGAACCGCTGTTCCTGCGCCTGCGGCTGCTGCGCGACCGACACGACGGTGTTCGCCGTGCGGAACGCCGACACCCCGGCGTCGACGACGAGCGCGACGAGTCCACCGGCCAGGATCACGGCGAGGACGATGGCCACGACCGGTGGCCGGGAACGGGACACAGCTGTCTCCTCGATGGGGTGGCCCGATTCGGGGTCAACCAGTGAAGCAGCGCGGACGGCGGTGTCGACAGGTCCGTTCAGCTGACCTCATCCGGAGCAGCGGACCAGGTGTTGCAGGCCGCTGTGGTACCGCCCCGGTAGCCGGTCCTGGCCCAACCCGCCTGGTGCGTCCTGCTGCCGTGCGTGTCGGACAGGCCGCCGTTGCGGAAGTCGGCGACGGCCTGGTCCGCGAGCCCGCGGGTGACCGCGCCACGGCCGGCGACCGCGGCGAGGAAGAGCCCGGCGAAGCAGTTGGCCTGCAGCTCGATCCGGCGGCTCACCTCGCGGCCGGCCGGGGTGTCGGCGCCGACGTCGTCGAGCTGCTCCGACGCGGCGAGCAGCAGCCCACTCAGCTCCTGGACGTGGTGTCCGTACTCGTGGGCGAGGATCGCCAGGTGGCTGCTCGCCCGGCCGCCGTCGACCTCCTTGAGACGGTCCACCGGCAGGTACAGCGTCTCGTCGGCCGGGCAGTACAGGGCGGTGAAGTCGCCGGAGCGCTCCTCCGGGTTGCCGCAGCCCGTGTTGCCCGGGTGCTCGGCGAGATTGATCGACGGTGAGCTCGCGGGCACCGCGGCGCCGATCAGCACCGGGTGCCAGGTGGCGTCGAGGCAGTCCATGAGGCCGCTGTAGTAGAGGCGCAGGCTGGGCACGTCACGCCGGAACCGCGTCAGCCGGCAGGTGGTGGCCGGCAGCGCCACCCCGGCCGCCAGCAGCGGGTGGTCGGCCAGCAGGAGCACCTGCCGCACCGGCGCCACCGTGCTCGTCGGCGGCAGCTCCCACCCGGTCGCGGGCTGCGACGCCGTCCCGGCGGGCAGCGCGACGCCGTCGACCGCGCGCAGCGTCTGCACCGCGCTGCCGATGCCCGCCCCACCGACGACACCCAGCATCGCCACCACCAGCAACGCCACGGCGACCGGCAGCCTGCGGTGCGCGGGCGGCGCAGCGTGGGCCGACCCTACGGATCGGCGCGCCTCGGCGGGCTCGGGCTCGGCGATCGCCGGCGGCAGGTCCGGGTCGACCGTCGGCCACAACGGCTGCGAGCCGTCCACCATGCGCCTCCCTGACCGTGACCACGTGCCTCGCTGTCCATTCGAGCACATCTGTCAGGCGTTGTGCATCGGAACCAGGTCGTCCGCGTGCACCACTTCCCGCCGCTGTTCGGCGGGCAGCTCGTGCGACGACCGGCCGATCAGAGCGGGCAGCTCGGCCGCGTCGTAGCCGACCACGCCACGGGCCACCGCGCGGCCGTCCGGCCCGGCGAGCTCGACCACGTCCCCGGCGGCGAAGTCGCCCGCCACCGAGGTGATGCCGGCGGCCAGCAGGGACCGGCGGCGGTCCACCACGGCGGTCACCGCGCCCTCGTCGAGGTACAGGCGGCCGGTGGCGTCGGCCGCGTGGCGCAGCCAGAAGCGGCGCGCGGACAACCGCGGCCCCGTCGTGGCGAAGGCCGTGCCGACGTCGGCGTCCCCCAGCGCCCGCGCGGCGTCGGTGGCGGACGCGAGCAGGACGGGGATGCCCGCGCCGGCGGCCAGGGACGCCGCGGCCAGCTTGGACGCCATGCCGCCGGTGCCGAGCAGGCCGGTGCCGGCCACGTCGATCCCGGCGAGGTCGGCCGGGCCGCGCACCTCCTCGACGAGGGACGCGCCGCCGCGACGCGGGTCGCCGTCGTACAGGCCGTCGACGTCGGACAGCAGCACGAGCGCGTCGGCCGCGACGAGGTGCGCCACCAGGGCGGCCAGCCGGTCGTTGTCGCCGACGCGGATCTCCTCGGTGGCGACCGTGTCGTTCTCGTTCACCACCGGTACGGCGCCGAGCGCCAGCAGCCGGGAGAAGGTGCGCTGGGCGTTGCGGTAGTGGGCGCGGCGCACCACGTCGTCGGCGGTCAGCAGCACCTGGCCGACCGGCAGCTCGTGCCGGGCGAACGCCGTCGCGTAGGCGTGCGCGAGCTGGAGCTGCCCGACGCTGGCCGCGGCCTGTTTGGTGGCGAGGTCGCGCGGCCGCTTGGCCAGCCGCAGCGGCGCGAGCCCGGCCGGGATCGCGCCGGAGGACACCAGCACCACCTGGGAGCCGGCCGCCATCCTGGCCGCCAGCACGTCGACCAGCGCGGCGAGCCTGGTGAGGTCGAGACCGCCGTCGAGGCTGGTCAGCGAGGAGGAGCCCACCTTGACCACGAGCCGGCGGGCGCGCGCCACCTCACCCCTAACCCCCACCGGTGACCCCGCACCCAGGTCGTGAGTGGCAATTGGTGTTGGAGCACCAATTGCCACTCACGAGTCGGACGGGTCGGACGGGGCGGACTCGTCCGATGGCAGGCGGCGGGCGAGCTTGGCCGCCTTGCGCTCGGTCGCCCCCACCCGGTTGTCCTGCTCCAGCCGGGGATCGGTGCCGCGGCCGGTCAGCACGGTCGCGATCCCGGCCGGCGTCGACGGCTCCCAGTCGAAGGTCATGTCGCCGATGGTCACCGCGGCGCCCGGCCGCGCACCGAGCTTGACCAGCGCGTCCTCAACGCCCAGCCGGGCCAGCCGGTCCGCCAGGTAGCCGACGGCCTCGTCGTTGGAGAAGTTGGTCTGCCGCACCCACCGCATGGGCCGCTCGCCGTGCACGACGAAGCCACCGGGCTGCTCCGGGTCCGGCACGACGGTGAACCCGGCGTCGTCGACGGCCGTGGGTCGCAGCACCAGCCGGGTCGGCGCGGGCGCCGGCTGCGCGGCCCGGTGATCGGCGACGAGCCCGGCCAGGGCGTAGGTGAACTCCCGCAGCCCCACCCGGCTCGTGGTGGAGATGGTGTACACCGGCCAGCCGCGCGCGGCGACGTCGTCGCGCACCAGGTCGGCCAGCTCGGCCGCCTCCGGCAGGTCGGCCTTGTTGAGCGCGACGATCCGCGGCCGGTCGGCCAGCGCGCCGCCGAGCGTCGGCGTGTACTTCGCCAGCTCCGCCTCCAGCGCGTCGATGTCCGACAGCGGGTCGCGCCCCGGCTCCTCTGTGGCGAGGTCGACCACGTGCACCAGCACGGCACAGCGCTCGATGTGCCGCAGGAAGTCCAGGCCAAGGCCCTTGCCCTCGCTCGCGCCGGGGATCAGCCCTGGCACGTCGGCCATGGTGAAGATGTGCTCGCCGGCCTGCACGACGCCGAGGTTCGGCACCAGCGTGGTGAACGGGTACTCGGCGATCTTCGGCCGGGCCGCCGACAGCACGGCGATGAGCGAGGACTTGCCCGCGGACGGGAATCCGACGAGCCCCACGTCGGCCATCGACCTGAGCTCCAGCACCAGGTCGAGCCCGTCGCCCGGCTCACCGAGCAGCGCGAACCCCGGTGCGCGGCGCGCCTTGGACGCGAGCGCCGCGTTGCCGAGGCCGCCACGACCGCCGGCCGCCGCCACCATCCGGGTGCCGTGGCCGGTGAGGTCGGCCACCAGGGCACCCTCGGTCGTGTGCACGACGGTGCCGTCCGGCACCCGCATCTCCAGGTCCTCGCCGTTGGCGCCGTCGCGGTTGCCGCCCTGGCCCTGCTTGCCGTTGCCGGCCGACGCGTGCGGGCGGAAGTGGAAGTCGAGCAGGGTGTGCACGCCGGAGTCGACCACCAGCACCACGTCGCCGCCGCGTCCGCCGTTGCCACCGTCCGGCCCGCCGAGCGGCTTGAACTTCTCCCGGTGCACGGACGCGCAGCCGTTGCCACCGTCGCCGGCGGCGACATGGATCGTCACCCGATCGACGAAGCGGGACACGGCGTGCTCTCTTTCCTGTCAGTGGTACTCAGTGGTTAACCCGGAAAAGCACCGAGGGGCGGGCCGAATACTCGGGCCCGCCCCTCGGTGAGGTGTGTGTGCTGCGGGTCAGGCGTCGACCGGCACGATGTTGACCATCTTGCGCCCGCGCTTGGCGCCGAACTCCACGGCGCCCGCGGCCAGCGCGAACAGCGTGTCGTCGCTGCCCCGGCCGACGTTGACGCCCGGGTGGAACTTGGTGCCCCGCTGGCGGATCAGGATCTCGCCGGCCTTGACCACCTGGCCGCCGAAGCGCTTGACACCCAGCCGCTGGGCATTGGAGTCGCGACCGTTGCGGGAGCTGGAAGCGCCCTTCTTGTGTGCCATCTCAGCCCCTACTTCGTGGTGATGCCGGTGACCTCGACGCGGGTCAGCCGCTGACGGTGCCCCTGGCGCTTGTGGTAGCCGGTCTTGTTCTTGAACTTGTGGATGCGGATCTTCGGGCCCTTGGTCTGCTCGACCACCTTGCCGGTGACGGCGACCTTGGCCAGCTGGTCCGCATCGGTGGTCAGGTCGTCGCCGTCGACCACGAGCAGCGCGGCCAGCGAGATCTCGGCACCGGGCTCACCGTCGAGCTTCTCGACCTCGACGACGTCGCCGACGGCGACCTTGTACTGCTTGCCGCCGGTCTTCACGATCGCGTACATCGGTCCGAAATCTCCTGCTGCTCGGCTTCGATCGACGTGCTCACGCGAGACTGCCCGCGGCGCACAACCCGGGTGCGGATGCCCGCACGTACCGGAGCCCGCCGTCCGGCGGGCCGAACCCTAGGGTACGTGGCCGGTTCGCCGGTGGTCAAAGCGGGGTGGCCCCGCCCGTCCCACCGGCGGATCAGCCTGCCTGCGACACGTCCCCACCGGCCGGCGGACCGGCCGGGCGCGACGCCGCGCGACGCCGCCGAGGACGCGCCGCAGCCGCCGGAGCGGCTACCGCCGGGACGGTCGGGGCGACCACCACCGGCTCCGGCTCGACGGCCACGGTGTCGTCCTGCGACCGGTTCTTCTGCTTCTGGGCCGGGGCACGGCCGGTGGTCACCGGCTTGTCGTTACGCCGCGGCGCCTCGGCCGGCTCGTCGTTCTTCCGGTCGACGACGGGCTGCTCGACGACGGGCTGCTCGGTGGCCAGCTGTTCGGTGGCCGGCTGGTCCGGCCGCACCGCGTCGGCCGGGGCCTCGGCGGCCTGCTGTCCACGGCCGGACCGCCGCCGGGACCGCGTCCGCTCCGGCTTGTCAGCGGGCTTGTCGGCGGGCTTGTCCGAGGGCTTGTCCTCTGTGCCGTCGGCCTTGGCGTCGGCGGGCCTGTCGGCTGCCGCGCCGTTGGTGGACGCGCCGTTGGTGGACGCGTCGACCCGTACCGGTTCGGCGGCCGGGGCCACGGTCTCGACGGTCGCGGCCACCGGAGCCGGTTCGGGGGCGACGGCCACCGCGGTCGCCTCCACCACCGGCTCGACGACCGGGTCCGGCTGGCCGGCACCGCGGTCGGCCTTGCCGCGCGAACGCTGCCCGCGACGGCCGGCCGGCTGGTCGCTGCCACCGCGCGGCTCGGCGCCCGGCGCCGACCTGGCCTCCACCGGCTCGGTGGACACCACCACGCCACGTCCGCGGCAGTGCTCGCACGGCGTCGAGAACGCCTCGAGCAGGCCGCTGCCGACGCGCTTGCGGGTCATCTGGACCAGGCCCAGCGAGGTCACCTCGGCGACCTGGTGCCGGGTGCGGTCGCGCCCGAGGCACTCGGTGAGGCGGCGCAGCACGAGGTCGCGGTTGGCCTCCAGCACCATGTCGATGAAGTCGATGACGATGATGCCGCCGATGTCGCGCAGCCGGAGCTGGCGCACGACCTCCTCAGCGGCCTCCAGGTTGTTGCGGGTGACCGTCTCCTCGAGGTTGCCGCCGGAGCCGGTGAACTTGCCGGTGTTGACGTCGATGACCGTCATCGCCTCGGTGCGGTCGATGACCAGGTAGCCACCCGACGGCAGCCACACCTTGCGGTCGAGCGCCTTGAGGAGCTGCTCGTCGATGCGGTACTCGGTGAACACATCGACAGTCCGCGCGTGTATGCGCAGCCGCGGCGCGAGCTCCGGGGCGACGTGCTCGACGTACGCCTCGATGGTGTCCAGCGCGTCCCTGCCCTGGACGACGAGCGCCGAGAAGTCCTCGGTGAACAGGTCGCGCACGACCTTGATCAGCAGGTCCGGCTCCTCGTACAGCAGCTGCGGGGCCGGGGCCCTGGGCACCTCGGAGCGGGTCTTGATGACCTCCCACTGCGCCTGCAGGCGGCGGACGTCGCGGGCCAGCGACTCCTCGGCGACGCCCTCCGACGCGGTGCGGAT
>Ga0190272_10000781_pt1 | contig 15639 bp, 9 predicted proteins | sample Popmic504T_FD_133746 | JGI IMG/M metagenome (GOLD analysis project Ga0190272, IMG submission 133746) | Populus adjacent soil microbial communities from riparian zone of Shoshone River, Wyoming, USA - 504 T | ecosystem: Environmental > Terrestrial > Soil > Riparian zone | place: USA: Wyoming... | reverse complement strand
GTGACGGGCGTCCGCGTGCCATGAACTGTGAAGCCCTCCGGGGATCGTTGAGCTACGCCCAGCGAAGTTGTTGCGCCGAGGCCGAAATTAATCGGACACGACAACTTCGGACGACCCTACCAGTTGTCGGGGGTTCAGAAGGAGATCGGCGACCTGACCCTCGACGAGGTCGCGCGGTGGGGGAGCGCGCTCGGACGGCTCCACCTGGCGGCCCGTGGCCACCCCGGGGATGACCGGCCGAGCTGGAGCGACCAGCTGCCCACGCTGCCGCCCGACGAGCGAACGGCCGTCGACCTGCTGGAGAGGGTCACCGACCGGCTGGCGTGCCTGCCCGCCGGCGAGGACGACGTGGGGCTCATCCACGGGGACTTCGAGCTGGACAACGTGATGTGGGACGGCGGCCATCTGTCGGCCATGGACTTCGACGACTGTGGCCGGCACTGGTTCGTCGCCGACATCGCCATGGCCCTGCGCGATCTCCGGGACCCGGACAGCGGGCAGCTCGACCCGGACGGCCCCGCCGTCGGCGCGTTCCTCGACGGTTATCGCGGTGAACGAAGCCTGCCGGAGGGCGCCGTGGAGGCGATCCCGCTGCTGCTGTTGCTGCATGACCTCACCGCCTTCGGCCTGCTGCTGCGGATCTGCGATCTCCCGGTCGGCGAGCCCGTCCCGGACTGGCTGAGCCGACTCGACGCCACGCTGCACGGCATGCTGCGCGAGTACCGCGACCGGTTCGCCACCGCGGTCGTGCCGGCAGCCATCCCCGACTTCCGGGCGCCGGCCGCACCGTGACGGCGGGGTGGTGTCAGAGGAGTTCGGCGAGCAGGGTGGCGGCGCGCGTGGCGCCGGTGGTCTCGACCGGTCGGTAGTCGACCTCGTGACGGAGCTCCTCGGCGATGGCGGTGGCGAGCGTGTCCGGGTCGGTGAGGTCGTCGTAGGCCATGCACCGGCCGGCGCCGTAGCGCTCGAGACGGTGGCGCACGTGGAAGTTCTGTTCGAAGTGGTGGCGCAGCGGCACGTAGATGAACGGCCGCCGGTTCGCGGTGAGTTCCATGCACGTGGTGAGCCCACCCTGGACCACCGCGAGGTCGCAGGCGGCCAGGTGGCGGTGCAGGTCCGGCACGTACCCGCGCAGCGTCACGCCATGGAGCCGGGGTAGTGAGGCCGGGTCGATGCGCGGTCCGGTGACCACCAGGAACGTCAACCCGGGAACCAGCCGCCGGGCCGCCGGCACCGCGTCGAGAACCCGCCGGAGCAAGGAGTCGCCGACGCCGGAACCGCCGACCGTGACCACGCACAGCAGCTCGTCCGGCCGCACACCGTTCTCCCGGCGCAACGACGCACGTTCCGCCGGGCTCGGCGGGTGGAACCCGGTGACGTAGCCGGCGAAGTCGAAGTTCTGCTCGGTCCACTCGCGGATGCCCGGCAGGCCGGGGCCGAACGGCTGGTCGACCAGGTCGTCGGGGTTGCCGACGAAGACCGACCGGTCACGGATCCGGCGCAGGCGGGCCCGCTGCTCGATCATCTCGGCGTTGTAGTCGGCGGTCAGCCGCTCCTCGCGGGCGCCGCCGTCGGGCATCGGCAGCCAGCCGACGAAGTCGGTCATCCAGGCGAACGCGAACCGCTTCAGGTCGGGGTTCTCGTGCAGGAAGTGGTCGAGATCCCAGGCCTCGTCGCCGATCACCAGGTCGTACGGCTCGGCCTCGACGATGTCGTTGAACACCATGAAGTTGGCCACCAGGACCTCGTCCATCCGGCGGATCGTCTGGAACGCGTGCAGATCGTGCTCGCCGGCTTCGTGCTCGACGTGGGACGACTCGTTGGCCAGCCAGGCCGACGCCGGATGGATGCGCTCGCCGGCCCGGTCGAGCACGGTGGTGACGGGGTGCTGGGCCAGCCAGTCGATCCGCAGGTTGGGGTGCAGCGTGCGCAGTTCGGTGGCTATCGCGAGGTCCCGCCGCGCGTGGCCGAGGCCGATCGGCGAGCTCAGGTACAGCGCCCGGGGCGCCCGGCGCAGCGCCTTGCGCCGGGTCACCCGCTCGACCGGGGGATGTGTCCGGTCGACGAACTCCTTGATCAGCAGGTTGACCCGTACCGGGTCACGCGCTGGCGGCCCGTGGCCGGCGCCGTCGAGCAGCACGAGCGAGCCGCCGGTGCGCTCGGCGAGGCGCTCACCCTCGGCGGGCAGACGGATCCGGTCGTCGGTGCCGTGGATCACCAGCACAGGGCACCGCACCCGATCGCAGGCCTCGTCGATCGACAGGCTCCCCGCCGGGGCGGGGCCGGTCGGCCGGGTGGCGGTGTCGACCAGCGTGGCCGGCTCGATCTCATGGGCCCAGCCCACACAGTCCTCGATCTGCTTGGTGCTGTGCGGCTCGGGGAACATCGTGGCGAAGAACCACCGGACGAAGTCGTCGTACCCGCCCTCCAGCCAGTGGTACCTGTTGTACTTCGCCCAGCCGTCGGTGCTCTCGTGCCGCTGGTCCCAGGCGTACTGCTCGCGGTCGGCCTGGCCGACGTCGAACCCGCAGGACGGGCCGATCGCGACCACACCGGTGACCCGGTCCGGGTGGGTCGCCGCGACGTGCACCGACCAGGCCGCCCCGAGGGACAGCCCCACCAGGACGGCCCGGTCGGTGGCGGTGGCGTCCATGACCGCGATGGTGTCCGCGATGTACTCGGCGGCCCGGTAGAACTCGGCGCCGCTGGGGCGGTCCGAGCCGCCGGAGCCCCTGCCGTCGAAGGTCACCACCCGGAAGTGCCGCGCCAGGTAGGGCACCTGCAGCTTCCAGAACCGGGAGGGCACGATCGACCAGGTCGGCATGAGCAGAACGGTGGGCCGGCCGGGGTTGTCGTAGACCGCGTACGCGATCCGCACGCCGCTCCGCTCGGCGAACCCGGTCCGGTCCGCGGCCCTGGCGGGCAGCGGACCGGTACCGGTCGACGGACGTTGCGGCATGGCCACAGTGTCCGCCGATCTCATGGCCGGACTTCGAGCACCTGGTTGAACGGAGTCTGCGCCACCTGGGCGAACCGGGTGAAGCCGCCCGCCGTGGCCACGTCGCGGATGCGCGCCGGCCCGGCCTGTGTCCCGAGCGCCAGCCCCACGTCCTGCGACAGCGAGGCCGGCGTGCACAGCAGCGTCGAGAAGCCGTAGTAGGCGCGGCCGACCGGGTTGAGGTTGTCCTCGACGCGGTCGCCGGCCATCGGCTCGACGATCATCCAGGTGCCGTCGGGGGCGATCGCGTCCCGTACGTGCCGCGCGGCGCCGACCGGGTCGCCCATGTCGTGCAGGCAGTCGAACATCGTCACCAGGTCGTAGCCGGTCCCGCCGAACCCCCCGGCCGGCGCCACCTCGAACCGGACGCGATCGCCGACGCCGGCCGCGGTGGCCCGGCTGCGGGCGGTCTCGATCGACTCGGCGTGGTAGTCCGAGCCGACGAACTCCGAGTTCGGGAACGCCTGCGCCATCAGGATCGTGGACGCGCCGTGGCCGCAGCCGATGTCGGCGACCCGCGCGCCCGCACGGAGCTTGGCCACCACTCCGTCCAGCGCGGGCAGCCACGCCTCCACCAGGTACGCGTGGTAGCTGGGCCGGAAGAACCGCTCGCAGCCGACGTGCACGTCGGAGTGGTGCTCGTGCCAGCCGACGCCAGAGCCACTGCGCGCGGCCTCCAGCACGTGGCCGGAGCCGTTCACCGTGCCCAGGGCGATCTGGAACATTCCCGGCAGGAACGCCGGGCTGTCCTCGACGGTGAGCGCCACCGCGTGCTCCGGCGGCAGCGTGTAGTGCCCGGTCGCCGGGTCGTAGGTCACGTAGTCGCCGGCGGCCTGGGCGTTGAGCCACTCCCGCGCGTAGGGCTCCGCGGTACCGCTGCGCTCGGCCAGCTCGCCAGGACCGATCGGCCCGCTCGTCGCCAGGATGCGGTAGTAGCCGAGCTTGTCGCCCATCACGACGAGCGCGGCGTTCAGGGTGGCGCCGACCTCGTCGACCGCCCGGAACACGAACCGCATGAGCTTCTCGCCGTCCACCTCGACGGCCGGCTGGGTTGTCGTCATCTGCTCGCCTCTCCTTGATCTCTCACGTGGAGTCGGAACCTAGGGACGTCCGGCAGACGGCCGCATCAGGTGCCCCACCTAGGGCCTGTTAGATACTGGTTGAGCCAGATGTCGACGGTGGCGATGTGGAGGGTGGCTCGTAGCGGACAGTGAGTTGTCGTGGCAGCTGGCGACGGCTCGGTGTTGTTTGACTGGTTGATGCCAGGCGGCCTCCACCGCACAGTCAGCCGTGCTGTCAGCATGAACGTGCAGGCTTCGATCATGCCCCTCATACAGGCGTGTTGCGACACGCGGGTGAGAGGTGCTGCTCGACCCAGCGATCCCGCGCCCTGAACGTCGCCAACACAGCGGGCGCACCACTATCGACGTCCTTGGAGGCTTGGCCTTCCGTGGCTAGTTGGCTACGTTTCGGCGATGGCAACCCGGAAACTGACCTTTGCCGACGCGGTACGGCTGCTCGGCGGTGAGGCGAACGCGGTTGGCTGGCTCAATAGACTGGGCGGAGTGGTGGCGGCCACGGTCACGGTCACGACGGTCGGCGCCGTAGACTTGTTCGCATTTCGCGACGAGATAGTCAGCTGGAGCAACACCGCAGTCGACCGGATCCGAGAGCGGACACGCGGGCTCGGGCGCTTTGACCGGACGCAGCGGTTGGTCGCGGCCCATTCCATCATCGTCGTAACGTCATTCTACGAGGCGCTGGATGAGATCACGACTGGGATACCGGAGCTGGATCTGGCCCGGGTGGAGCTGACCGCCAGCGAGCAGGTCGCGTTAGCGACAGAGAGTCCAGTCGCCAGGCGATACGCCGAGATGGTTGCGTCGCTCCTCGAAACACCGCCACCGATGCCTGCCCCGCATCTGCCGTTCGAAGACGCTCTGAAGGTGCTGGAGGAGCACTACCGGGCGGTTGCGATTCGGCTGCATGGCTTCCTCACCGGTCTCAGTGCGTTCAAGCAGAGGTCCTTCGAAGACCAAGCCCAGCTCATGCGCCAGCAGCTGCCGAGTGTTGCGGTCGCCCGGTACTCAGAGGCGTATCGTGCCCTTGCGGCCGAAGCACCGGAGTTCGGTGTGTGGTCGGGAATGATCGAGGGACAAGCAACTCGTGCGGCGCTAGCTGGCGCAGCCGCCGACTTGCGGTCGGAGCTGAATCGACTGCGTGAGGCCGAGCGTGTGGCAGTCCATAGCGTCCGAGCAGGGCTCAGCATACGATACAGGGCACGGCTCGCACGGTCTGTCCTCAGCTCGTCCGATGCTCCCTCACATGTCACGCTGCCGACATTGAAGCAGGCTTACGTCAAGCCTCATGGACTCATCGCCGTTGCAGGGCCTAACGACCTGCCCGCCACGGAAGCCTGGTGGCGGGACAAGTCATCGGTGTTTGACGTTCCCGACTTCTTATTCGGTCATCTAACCGGACAAGAGGCGTTTGAGCGGCCGGTGGTAGTGCTAGGCCAGCCTGGGTCGGGCAAGTCTTTATTGACCGAAGTGCTTGCCGCCGAGCTTCCTGAGAGTGATTTCCTGGTAGTCCGGGTCGAACTACGCAAGATATGGGCGGACTCTTCTGTCCAGCAACAAATCGAGCGGGCTCTCTACCAACTGCTTGGCGAAGCGTTATCCTGGCCGGATCTGGTCCGACGAGCGGGTCCGGCGCTCCCAGTGGTCATCATGGACGGCTTCGACGAACTGTTGCAGGCCACTGGCGTCAACCAGGCTGACTACCTGGAACAGCTTCGAGAGTTTCAGCAGCGAGAGGCTGAACTCGATCGCCCGGTCGCGGTTTTGGTGACGAGCCGGACGGTAGTAGCGGACCGGGCACGCTTCCCGCGCGGAACGGTCGTCGTCCGGCTGGAGCCATTCGACGACGAGCAGGTGGCGATATGGCTCGATGTGTGGAACACGGTCAACCAGCCGAGCCTGAGGCAGCGGGGCCTGCGTGCGCTGCCTGTCTCGACAGTCATCCAGTATGGCGAGCTGGCAAGGCAACCGCTGCTTCTGCTGCTGCTTGCCCTCTATGACGCTGGCGCCAACGCGTTGCAGGTGGTAAGTGGCGGGATTGGCCGTGTCGATCTCTACAGGCGCTTGTTCGCCGATTTTATCGCCCGGGAGGTCGACAAGCATGACGAGAGCCGGAGCCTCGCGCAGCGAGAATTGGAGATCGACGCAGAATGGAGACGGCTGTCCGCCGTAGCGCTCGCCATGTTAAACCGGGGCGGCGATGTAATACGCGAAGTGGACCTGGAAACCGACATCGGATATTTGCTTACTACTGATGACCTAAGGCTGGCGCGTTCGGACTGCATGAGCGGCGCGCTTACGGTAGGGCAGTTGCTCGTTGGCCGATTCTTCTTCATTCACGAGTCACGAGCAAGCCGGGCAACTGACGCTCCGGAGCGGAGCTTCGAGTTTCTTCACGCCACCTTCGGCGAGTTTCTCGCAGCCCGCCAGATTGTCAGCGCGCTGACGGACTTGGTTGAGGACCGGGCTGGACAGCGCCGACGACCGGGAGCAGTGCTCGATGCTGGATTCCTCTACGTCGCGACGTCGTTTATCACTATTGCGAGGCGTGCACCACTGTGGGAGTTTTGCCGCGGATTCATTGATCGACTAGAACCAGCCCTGCGGCGACAGTGTCGTCAGCTGGTGATCGAACTCCTGTCCGATGCTGGCTTTCCGCACCCGACATGGTCCCTTGCGGGGTATGAGCCCCGCCGCAAGCCCTTGGCCGCTCGACACGCGACGTACTCCGCGAATCTCGTCTGCTTCGCGGTCCTACTGTCCGATGCGCCCGTAGAGGCGGCAGATCTTGTGGGGGAGCCGGCTCTCACCCGTTGGCGAGCCCAGGCACTGCTGTGGCAGAGCCAACTCGACCCTGAGGATCGCCAGCGTCTCTGGCAGATGCTGCGGGTGGCCTGGGACCTAACGGCGGACCCGACCGTGCTACGAGTGCGAACCGAGGACGGCGCCCCTGTACTAGTTTACGAATCCCTACCCTGGCCCCCGCACAATCGGCCTGCCAGCACGTTGCCCAGCGCGACCAACGACGTCCGCTCTCCTAGCGAGAGCCTCGTGGGCCGCGCGCTGCGCCGGTCCGCTTTCGTGCAAACAGCTCACGAAGTGCGCGAACACCTATACGCATTGCTGCCGTACTGGCGTATCTTTGGCGACACCACTGTCACGATCGAGCAAGAAACACTCGTATCGAACGCCGGGGCATTGTTTGAGCTGCTACTACGCCCGTTGCGATCGAGAGACGAAGCTTTTGATCGCGGTCATCTGTATTTCGCCGTGCTGCGCCACAGCGGTCGCGACCAACGGCGGCTCCTCTTCGCTCAACTGGTACGTGATGCGGTGTACCTCTACGTCGACGACGTCCTCAACATACTCGAAATCCTTGCACCATACGAACCTGAGGAGGCCGCCCTCGCGGCGCTTGTGCGGGAGTTAAACCGCGCGACCCGCGACGCGCACAGCCCGGATGAGATCACCATGGCGCTCCGTGAGCATCTGGAAGGCAGGGATCTGTCGTCGGTGCTTACGGTGGTCCTAGGTGTTGGCTCGCCGCCTGCGATCGATGAGGTAACCCCCATGGTTGATCAGGTAACTCCTCCTGCTCTGGGTCCATAAGACGGATCGTATAACTCCTGGCCATGGCGACATCGATGACCGAGATCGAGTGGTGTGGAGCACGCCGAGGATGCTGAGGTGACCGAGGGCGGACGGCTTGGATGGGCAGCTCGTAGCCAGCTCATCGACCGAGCTCGTGCTAAAACCTACAAGCAGCGGCACGCGGTGGAATGCTGAACCAACCAGCTCAAACATGCATAGAGCCCGTCGCCAGCCGCTACGACTGCCGTCCGCTACGAAGCCACTACTTATCAACAGGCTCCAGCTCCGAGACCTCGGTGCGAACGGGGGAGCCGGGGACGGCGCGCGCCTACACTCCGCACGTGCTGATGGGACGCGAGTCCGAGCGTCGGACGGTGGAGCGACTCGTCGCCGGTGCTCGGATCGGGCAGAGCGGCGTCCTGCTCATCACGGGCGAGGCCGGCGTCGGCAAGACGGCTCTGCTGGAGTACGGGGCGGAGTGCGCCACCGACATGAGGCTGCTGCGCGCCGCAGGCAGCGAGCCGGAGCGGGAGATCCCCTTCGGCGCCCTGCACCAGCTGTTGCGGCCGGCGCTGGGACACCTCGACGAGATTCCGCCACCCCAGGCCGCCGCGCTGGCCGCCGCCCTCGCGCTGCGTCCGGGCGCCGCCGCCGACCGGTTCGCCGTCGGCGCCGCGACGCTGAGCCTGCTCTGCCGTTTCGCCGAGGACCGACCGGTCGCGATCCTGCTGGACGACCTGCAGCTGTTCGATCGGCCGTCCGCCGCCGCGGTGACCTTCGCGGCCCGCCGGCTGATGGCCGATCCGATCGTGCTGCTGGCCGCCTCGCGGACCTCGGAACTGGCCGAACCTCCCGACCAGTCGGCGCAGCTGCCCCGGCTGGCGCTGTCCGGCATCGACCTGGAGGCGGCCGGCGAGCTCGTCCGTCGGCGTTCCGCCTCCGCGATGACACCCGTGACACCCGAGCTGCTCGTGCGGCTGCACCGGGTCACCGCGGGAAACCCACTGGCACTGATCGAGCTGGCCGGCGCGGTGGACCGGCTGGAGCGCACGTCGCCTGCGGCGCAGTTGCCGGTGCCGGCCGCGCTGGTGAACGCGTTCGCCTCCAGGGCGCGGTCGCTCGGCGACGCCGGCCGCGCGGCGCTCGCGGTGGCGGCGGTGGCCGGCGGCGACCTGCGGGTGATCGTCGGTGCCTGCCGCGGCATCGGTGTCGGTGTCGAGGCGCTCGGCGAGGCGGAGGACGCCGGGCTTGTCCGGATCGCCGACGGACGCGTCGAGTTCCGGCATCCGCTGATCCGCGCGGCCGTGTACGGCGACGCCGCGCCGGAGCGCCGTAGGTCGGTCCACCGGGCGGTGGCCGAGGCGCTCGGCCCGCTGGAGCCGGACCGGCAGGCCTGGCACCTCGCGGAGGCCACCCTGGGCCCGGACGCGCGGGTCGCCGACCTGCTCGCCAGGACGGCGGCCCGGGCCCACGACCGGAGCGCGCACGACGTCGCCTCGGCGGCGTACGAGCGGGCCGCGGGGCTGAGCCCGGACGTCGACCAGCATGACCTGTTCTGCGTGGCGGCCGCGGAGTCGGCCTGGCTCGCCGGTGCCGGGACCCGCGCCACCGCGCTGCTCACCCGGGTCGGTGATCTCGCCGCGTCGAAGGTCCGGCTACGGGCGCTCGAGCTCCGGGGCGCGATCGCCGCGCGGACCGGGTCGCTCACGGAGGCGCTGGACATCTTCCGGGCCGCCGCCCGTGAGTCCTCCGACGCGGACGCCAGGATCGAGCTGTTGGCCGATGCGGTCAGCGTCTGCTTCTACCTCGGCGACGCCGCGGTCGCGATCGACCTGGGCGGCCAGATCGAGGACCTGCTCCAACGGGCCACCACCCCGAGGGCACGGACCCTCGGGCAGACCGCCGCCGGGGTGGCGCGGATCCTGACCAACCGCGGCGGCACCGACCAGCTCCGCGCCGCGGTCGAGCTGCTCACCGAGCACGGTCACCTGCTCGACGGCGACCGCCGGCTCCCGTGGTTGCTGGTCGGGCCGCTGTTCCTGCGCGACTCGGGCTCCGGCTCCGGCTCCGGCTCCGGCTCGGGCTCGGGCTCCGGCGACGAGCTCCGACGCACCGTGCGCGAGGTCCGCGCCGAGGCCGCCGTCGGAACCCTGCCGTTCCTGCTGTTCCACGTCGCGCGCGACGAGGCCACCACCAACCAGTGGGCCCGCGCCGAGGCCACCTACGACGAGGCGATCCGGCTGGCACGGGAAACCGGCCAGAACACCGAGCTCGCCATGTGCCTGGCCGGGCTGGCCTGGTTGCAGGCCCGCCTGGGCCGCGATGAACCGTGCCGTGCGCTCGTCGCGGAGGCCATGCCGCTGTGCCGCGCCCGCGACATCCACCTCGGCCGGATCTGGTCGCTGTTCGCGCTCGGCGAGCTGGACCTGGCGTCCGGCAACGCGCGCGACGCCCTGGCCCACTTCGACGAGCTCGACGCGCTGCTCGGCACGCTCGGGCTGTCCGACCCCGACCTGTCGCCGGCCCCCGAGCTGGCCGACGTGCTGGCGCGGTTGGGCAGGCGCGACGAGGCATGGCGGACCGCCGAGCGCTACCGGTTCGTCGCGGTGACCAAGGGCCAACCATGGGCGATGGCGCGCGCCGAACGCACGGTCGGCGTCCTCGGCCCGGTCGCCGACATCGACGCACACTTCGAGGCCGCGCTCGGCCTCCACGCGAGGACCCTGGACGGGTTCGAGACCGCCCGCACCCGGCTGGCGTACGGCGCCCGGCTGCGTCGGGCCCGCCGACGGGTCGAGGCCCGGCCGCAGCTGCGGGCCGCGCTGGCGACCTTCGACGACCTCGGCGCGGCCCGCTGGGCCGAGCTCGCCTCGATCGAGCTGGCGGCGACCGGCGAGACCATCCGGCGGACCGAACCCACCGGCGCGCATACCCTCACCCCGCAGGAACTCCAGGTCTCGATCCTGCTCGCCGAGGGCAGGACCACCCGCGAGGTCGCGGCCGTACTGTTCCTGAGCCCCAAGACGGTCGAATACCACCTGCGCAAGGTCTACACCCGGCTCGGGATCAGATCGCGCGTCGAACTGACCGAGCGGCTGCACGACCTCCTCGGCGGTGGTTGATGCGCATCCGGGGACTGAACGGTTGAGATCCCTTGAACGGGAATGTGGTAGTCACCATGGTCGGTACCTCGCGATAGCACCATCCACCACGTCGCCCTCTGCGCGTACGGATGAGCAGATGGCACACGGTGCGTCGGCGGCCTGATCACCGCGCAACCGCTCTCGTCGGGGACCGACGAGCGGCTTCCGGCGTGAGGCCGGCGGTCAGAGTTGTAGGGCTCTTATAGGGTAGGCGTGGATGCGTTGTAGGCCAGTGAGGAAGACTTCCTCCTGTGGTAAAAGGATGAGCCATAACCGATTTCGGCGTGTTGTGATGACCTGGCTGACCACCGCTCAGGGGGGTGCAGAACGGTCCACGCTTGAATTGGCCGACGGGCTTCGCACGATATTCGGCATCGATGTCGTGATCGTGTGGTGGGACGATAGTAAATTTTTGAGCCTGCCGCGCGTACCTCACGGGCTTCGCGTGCGCCAGGCGGATGCGAATTCGTATGAACGCATGCTGGCCCATGAGCTCAGTAGCAATCCTGAGGGAACAGTGCTCATCGGTACTCATCGGACCGCAATGATTGATATTCCTCTGGCCAACTCGCTCAATATCGCCGTCATTTCGGTATTGCGCGGGATGCTGGTGGCCAACCAGCGGCTGCGGACCGTCGACCCGGAAAGGCGGCGCCTTGTTCCGCGTCGGCCCGATGAGCTGAACTGGGAGATACTGGCGCGTGCCGACTGCTGGGTCGGGGTCAGCCGTTCGTCGACTGCGAGCCTGGTTGAGCTGGCTGAGCGACCGGTAAGAGCCATCACTATCTACAATGGGGTGGCCATCGCCGCTCATCCGCCGGCTTTCACGTCAAAGCCGATACGACGGTTCTCGGTTGTGGCCAGGACAGAATCCTGGAAACGGATCGACCGGGTCATCGCGGCCTACGCCTGCCTGCCAAAGGAAATTGTGAGCCGTGCCCAACTCAATATCTACGGCAACGGCACCGTTCTGTCACAGTTGCAGAAAATGGCAGACACATTCTGCCTGGATCGGAATGTGCGCTTCTGGGGACATGTGCCTGATCGCGAATGGCTGGCCGGGACCGACGTGCTCGTTTCCGCGTGCGACATCGAAGGGTTTGGCCGGTGCGTGATTGAGGCCGGTGCTGCCGGCATACCGCAGATTGTGCCGGATCGTGGCGGGAGCTCCGAACTCGTGGTGCCCGGTCTTACTGGACTGATCTACGCCGGGGGTGATGTGCGGGGACTTACCGACGCAATGGTGGAGGCGGCGGCGTGGTCCGGAAACCAGCTTGCCGCTCTCGGGCAGCGCGCCCACGTCCACGCCCGATCATATTCCCACACGCGCTATTTCATGGCATACGCTCGGTTGGCGCTCCAGGTCTGCGCGCTGGCCCAGCGCCGTTCGTCTGCCTTCATGAATGAACTGGCTCCTGAAAGCGAAAGGATCGTCAGATAATGGGTTACGAAGCCGAGCGTCAACACATTGTTCGAACCGTCGCCGACATGACACGCTGGGGAACCCTCGATCCAGCAGGCGGCTCGGTCAGCGTCCGAGCGGGCTTCACGAACATCGTCAGCACCACCGCCAGCGCGTCGTTCATGCGATGGGACATCGCCACACGAAATATGATTGTGTTCGGGATCGAGGGAAATATCGTCGAGCGCACGGCGGACCTGGCGCCGCCGGACGCGCCGTTGCACATGGCGATCTACCGGGGATTTCCGGACTGTAATGCGATCGTGCACTCTCACGCGCCGTACAGTTTGGCCTTCGCCTCCCTCGGCCTCGGGGTCCCGGCATGTACGAACAAGCTCGATACCCTCGGCGAGGTGCCGTGTTTCGTATCCGACGACCCGACGGTCAAAGAGGACGTACTCAGCGGGCGCGTGACCATCGATGTCCCGGAATGCATGGGCTCCCGCCCGGACGTCGTCGCCGGCTACCTGCTGACAATAAATCCGCAGGTGTTGGAACATTTCGTCTCCCGGGCCAATGAGCTCACACGGCACGGGCTCGGCTTCGTCGTCTACCGGCATGGGGTTTTCGTGTTCGCGCGGAACCTGGACGAGGCCGTCGAAAATCTGACCAGGATCGAGGTCAGTGCCCGAACAGCTCTTTTCCAGGCCACCTTGAACAATGGGATCAGCGGGATCAGGCCAAATCCGCACCACAATCCCACCGCCACCTGGTCGGATGGCTCGTACGCCAGTAGGCACAACTGATAATGCGGCTGAGCACTTCTGCGCGGACAGGAACACGCGGCGCCGCCGCGGCCCTACTCCTTGATGACAGCCAGCGCGTTCTCGTTGTGAAGCCAACGTACAAACCGGGATGGGGTCTGCCGGGCGGGGTGATCGAGGCACTCGAATCCCCGCTCGCGGCATGCGTCCGGGAGCTGGACGAGGAACTCGGTATCGCTCCGGTCCTGGAATCTCTCGTCGGCGTCGACTGGATACCGGCTCGACTGGGCCGTGATCCGTCGAATGTCTTCGTGTTCGGAGGCCGGGTGCCAGGCGAGCTGGAGGCGGATATTCGGCTCCCCCCGGCTGAGCTGTCCGACCATCGGTTCGTCGAAGTACCGCAGCTGCAGGATCTGCTTGCGGCGCACGTCGTCCGGCGGCTCGAAATCTGCCTGCGTGCCTACCGCGATCGGCGAACGGCCTATCTCGAGTTCGGCCATGAGACTATTCTGCACCTGGGCCCTGTTTTCTGAAAGCATACCAACCGAAGCAGCCGAGCCAGAACTCTCGCTCCAGCTCGAATCCACTGGCCATTGCCGCAGTGATCACCTCGGATCGGCCTCGTGCGTGTGCGACAGGATGGCGTTGTGCGTAGCGGAGCTTCACCAACTCCTGGTCGTAGCTGCCCGTGCGAGAGAACGCCATGGCCAGACACAGCACGCCCCCGGATCGCAACAGGCAAGCCATGCTTTCCCACATTATCGCTGGATTGGAAAGGTAGTGATAGGCGCCGACCAGCATCGCGCCGTCGAAATTGTAGCCGTCCAGGAAGGACAGCGGCCGTTCCAGGTCGCCTTGTACAACCCGTATTCGGGGGTTAGAGGCAGTGCGTTCCTCTGCTGCCCGAACGAAATCTGGGCTGATTTCTACGCCGAGCAGTGTGGTGTCACCGTAGGCGGCGGTCCGTTGTGCCAGTTCAAGCAGTCCCAAGCCGGAACCTGAGGCGAGATCGAGCAGGCTGGAGCCGGCCGACACCAGGGTGTCGACTGCCTGAATTCGCGAGTACCGATAGTACGGGAGCTGCATTCCCTGATCCCACAGCGCGATATTGGACGCGTCGAACCCGGCAAGCGCCGGCTTTTCTTCACACGTCAACGACGCGACGACACGCCCGAAGCTGTCGCTGTACCCGAGCTCTTCATAGCTACGTTTACCGGTGGCCAGCCGAATCAGCTCATTGTCGAAACTTGACGATGGAGCATAGTCGGACGAAGTGGTGAAGCGCGGTGGTTGCTCTTGGCTCCGGCTGACGGCGCCGCACCTGACCAGGGCGTCCAACAACAGCCCGGCTACGTCGACCTTGCTCGGCACCACACCCTTGCGGGTGGCGAACTCTTCAACGGTGGCAGGTTTATCCAAGTGATCCAAAATTTGGTTTGCGACTGCCGCTCGATAAATGAAGTCGTAGCACGAACGCCGGTATTCCATGTACGCAGCGGCCATGCGATCCGGCGCTACGCCAGCCAGTTCGTTGTCCGTGAAGTCCATGACTCGGGGCCCTCCGTGATATTTCTCTGATCATACTGCATCTTCAGAGGTCATGCCGGTCGAGATCGAGGAGATCGAATCTCCTTTCTCTGAACCTGGAGATTGGGATAGTGCGACGCCGGGTCAAGGAAGGAAGTACGTCGGCCAGCCGCCGGCGTCCGTGTCAGGTGTTGCCATAATGCGCGATCATGAACTGCATGAGTTGATCGTGGTCGACGGCGCGACAAGTAGATCAGCTCTTAGCACGATGCGGACCTACGGTCAAGGGTCCATTGGTCGGAACTGGTGCCGTATTCGTGCTCATCTGTTGCACGAGCGGCAGTCCTGTGTCAACCTGATATGGAGTGATTCGTGTGTAGCCAGATAGCCAGGAAGTTGATCTGGAAGCAGTGGGAGCTTGACGTATGGATTTCCGCGTCCTTGGTCCAGTCGAGATCGGTTCGGTTGGGAGAGAGAGTGGCCTTGGCACACCAAGACAGAGGACACTTCTGAGTGTACTTTTGCTGAACGCCAACCACATCGTGTCTGTCGACGGACTCAGCGCGGCGCTGTGGGACGGGACGCCCCCGCGGTCGGCCACGGCGAACATATACAGCTATGTCGCGGGCGTAAGGCGACTGCTTGACCTGGTCCAAGAATCCGGCCGGGACCGTTTGATCACCTGGTTGCCTGGATACATGATGATGGTCCGGAACGGTGAGCTGGATCTTTCCGTCTTCGATCGCCTGGCCGTGGAAGGCCGTGCCGCGCTTCGTCGTTGCCACCATGAGCAAGCCGTCGACTGTCTCAGTCGCGCCCTGGGCATGTGGCGGGGACGGCCGTTGGAGGACATCCGGGTCACAGCTGCGCTGGTGGCGCGGATCGAGGCATTGGAGGAGCGCCGGCTTGGCGCCCTGAACGATCTCATCCACGCCCGGCTGCGGCTCGGCCACCACAAAGAAGTGGTTGGTGAGCTCCGGGAGATGATCGCGCTCAGCCCGCTGTCCGAGCTCACCTGGTCTCAGTTCATGTTCGCCCTGTACCAATCCGGCAGAAAGGCTGAGGCACTGCGGGCGTTCCTGAACGCGCGGCAGACAATGATCTCGCAGGTGGGCGTCGAGCCGTCGGCGAATCT
>Ga0190272_10000780_pt1 | contig 15654 bp, 9 predicted proteins | sample Popmic504T_FD_133746 | JGI IMG/M metagenome (GOLD analysis project Ga0190272, IMG submission 133746) | Populus adjacent soil microbial communities from riparian zone of Shoshone River, Wyoming, USA - 504 T | ecosystem: Environmental > Terrestrial > Soil > Riparian zone | place: USA: Wyoming... | reverse complement strand
CTTTTCGCTGGAGGCTGCGCGTCAGAATTTTGCCAGCTGACGCCGACAAGCACCAGGAGCGAGAGCGTGAAATAACCCAACATTTTCTTCTTTAACATAGCGTGATCCTCCAACTATTAGCCGCTTAAAACGTGTGCATGAAAGCCCGCTGAATTACGACGTGGGAGATGCGCTTCAGTCGCGGGCCGGGTGGCTGATATATATACGCCCCCCTGAAAAGTAGTCTAACTTTTAATAATATTTTTTAGAAATCGTCCCGTAGTCCGGGACGGTGAAGATTCTTTCACCAACCTGTCGGACAGCGGCGCCTGATCGTCGCTACGGCCCGCGGTCGTAGACCTCAACCAGGCCGACGCCGGTACCGTTGTCCAGTCCCGCGAGCAGTGCGGTGTAAAGCCCCGGCGGCAACGCTGCCGCTATGCCAGACTCCAATGGGCTTATGGGCGCCAGACCCGCCGCGCTCAGTTCCGCCGCTTGCGCCGCGTTATCCTGCCAGTCGTTGTTCCCCATCACCAGCGCTCCGTTACCGTCGCGCAATTCCAAGGTCGGATTGGCCAGCGCATTCGGCACTCCAAGGGCCGTCAGACTTGGGCCAATGCCCCGCACTATTACCGAGTCAGGAACACTGCTGCCGCCGAGCACGAAGCCGGCGATCACCAGGTTGTCTCCCGTGCTGACAAAGGCCCGCGTACTGATATTGCCCAGCTTCGAGCCCGCGCCCGGGTTGAGATCATAGATTTCTATCAATCCCACCCCGATGCCGTTGTTGTTCCCCCGCATCACGGCGGTATACGCTCCCGGCATCAATCTCGCTTCGATCGCGGCTTCGAGATTGTGGACGGGTGGGATGCCAGTCGCCTCGATCAAGGCCTTCTGCACCGGGTCGTCCTGCCAGTTGTTATTGATCGTCGTGACAAAGCTCTCAGGCCCGTGCAGCTCGAGCGTCGGATCGGACAGCGGATCAGGCACACTGGTTAAGGAAGGTCCGATGGCGCGAATGAGCACATGTTTGGTAGCGCTCCCCGTGATGATAAAGCCTCCGACGCCCACGTTATCGCCGGTCTGAATGAACATGCGCGTCGAGAGGTTGATCGCCTGTGACGTCGGAGTTGGTGTCGGAGTGGCAGCAGGCGGAGTTGGCGTACCTGGAGGCGGAGTTGGGGTCGCTGGAGGCGGCGTTGGTGTAGCAACAGGCGGCGTCGGCGTAGCAGGAGGCGGCGTCGGCGTGCCAGGAGGCGGCGTCGGCGTGCCAGGAGGCGGTGTCGGCGTTGACGCCGGAATGACCGTTGTCAGCTCCGTGTCCGAGTTGTTGTCGGGATTATGCTCTTGAGAGGTGGTAGTGACAGTAGCTGAATTCGAGATCGTGCCGGCTGCCGTGGGCGTGACTACCAAGGTCACAGTTGCGAAGTTTTCGCCCGTGGCGCCGTTGATATCGCCCAAGTTGCACTGAACGGTGGGAAACCCGGTGCAAATCCCCCGGCTTGTCGTGACAGAAACAAAGTTCACGCCCGGCGGCGACGTATCCGACATCTGGACATTAAACGCAGGGCGTGGAGAGAGGTTAGTTATGGTTATGGTGTAGGTCAGATTGTTGCCCACCTGGACCGGGTCGGGTGAGTCGGCAATGGTCACAGTAACATCTGTCGTTCCAAACGGTGTCGGCGTAGCAGGAGGCGGCGTCGGCGTGGTCGGAGGCGGCGTCGGCGTTGTAGGAGGTGGCGTCGGCGTGATAGGGGGCGGGGTCGGAGTCGCAGGAGTTGGCGTCGGTGTAGCCGGAGGCGGCGTCGGCGTGGTCGGAGGCGGCGTTGGTGTCGCTCCACCCTCAGGAGAAGGGCCTTGAATTCCAACGGTGATTGGCGCCCCTGTCTTGAAGAAACCGATCGTCGCGTTCACAGCCTGCGGCGGACGATTGGAATCAAAACGGAAGTTATACAACGTGCCCCAGCGAATGGCGTTCGCGTTCTGGTTCTGCGCAAAAGTCTCCGAGCTCCAGCTCAGGGCGTCGGCCGTTTGATCCTGCGTCCAGGGAGCGTTGCTATATCCAGCGCTGGCCTGCGTTCCGTCATTGGCAATTCCAGGATGCTGAGGCGGCGCGTGAAACCCGATATTGCTGACCGTGATTCCACTTCCCAGAGGCACAGTAAAGGATTGGATCGCGCGGTCGAGATTCTGATTATTGATCGCGTACTCATAATGCCATACGCCGGCGACGGGGCCGGTCACTTTGTAGGCAATAAACCCCTGGCCATCGACTCCGGGTTGGGGCTCAAACGCACTCACCGTCGCTCCCGTCCAGGCGTTGATGGCCGGCGTCGTTCGCACCGTGTTGCCCACGGTTTGGAACGTGAAATTTCCCGTCGTGCCGCTGACTGTGAAACGGCGATAAGACGCATTGTTGTACATGTTGCACTGCCCGGGATTGGCCTGGCACCACGCGTACTCATGCGGAGTTACGTATTGCGCTTCCGCCCAATACGTCGCGCCGGGATTCAGCGTGGTATTGAGGTTGTCCCTTTCCACCAAAATCCGGTGCGTCGTGCCTGTGTGAGTGTGGCCCGAGTGGCTGTTTGCACTCGAAGTGAAAGCGCCGGAAAAGGGATTCACCCATGCGCGTGAACCCAAGCCGGTTTGGCCCGCATTCAGGCTGGCGCCGTATGGATCAGAACATCCCACTCCGAGGCGAGTCCCAGTTCCAGACGACTGGCAGCCAAAGCCGCAAGCGTTTTGCTGCAGTGCTGTAAAGGCGTGCTTCAACCAGGACTGGCCAATCTGTTCAAAGCGATCGGTGTTACTCGTTCCGCCGCTCATGCGATAGAGGTTTTGCGGAATGACAGGATGATCGACCGCCGGCATTTGAAACCAGTTCAACTGGATGTTTCCCGCATTGCACGAGGTCGTTCCCACAGCCAGGCCCACCTGAGTTCCGCTACTGCCAAACTGCTGGAGCGAGGGGATATCTCCCACGATGACGTCAGGTCCCGGCACAAAACCCTCCGGAACATTGGGAGCGTCGCCGCTTCGGGGTGGTAGGACCGATGATTGGGCGGCCCCATCAACGACTGTGGTGACTTCGATCGGGTACAGAGTTGCGGCGATCGAAATTTCGCCGACGACCAAACCAGCGTCCGTGGAGCGTCCCAGCCTCTTGGCTAGCTCAGCCGAAAGCAGAAGCCTTCCATCCTTGATCGTGAGCAAACGTGCGGCTGCATCGTACTCATAAAGGTTTCCTTCAACATTGAAAACGACAGAGCCGGTTTTTCCGTCGCGGACGACGAGATCGAAAGGCTCGCTCGAATCCACTTTTTCGATCACGAGTTGAGAGGCATTGACCGCCTCAAGAACCGCGGAGTTTCCTCCGATCAACCCCATCGAGCCCAGCTCGGGGCCCCGCAGAACATTATTAAAGACAACGACCGTGAAGAAAGAATTGGCGTCCACTTCGAAGCGGACGCTCTCGCGTCTCGCTTCCCGCGCCGCCGCACTAATCGCAGTGAGGCGATCCAGGTCCAGGTCCATGACGACGTTGCCACTCCCGACGATCATTTTTTCGAGAGTCCCGGTCGGTCCCTCCGCGCTTTTTCCCGGAAATTGCGCCTGAGAATCTTCCCAACTAGTGCCGAAGAGCAAAAGCAATGGGAGCGTGAAATAAGTAAAAGTTTTCTTCAGCATAGTTCTATTTCTCCAATTTATCTTCTAACGCGCCACCAGACGGTCGCTACAGGCCGCGGTCGTAGACCTCAACCAAACCGACGCCAGCAGCGTTGTTTTGCCCCGCCAGCAGTGCGGTGTAAAGCCCCGGCGGCAACGTCGCGGCTATCCCGGACTCTAATTGGTTGCTCGGCGCCAGTCCCGCGGCACTCAATTCCGCCGCTTGCGCCGCGTTATCCTGCCAGTCGTTATTCCCCATCACCATCGCTCCGTTACTATCCCGCAGCTCCAGGGTCGGATTGGCCAGCGCATTCGGCACTCCAAGGGCTGTCAGACTCGGGCCAATCCCGCGCACGATCACCCGGTCAGCAGCACTGTTGCCTCCCAGCACAAAGCCCGCGATCACAATGTCATCGCCCGTGCTGACAAAGGCCCGCGTGCTGATATTGCCCAGTTTCGAGCCCGCTCCCGGATTGAGATCGTAGATCTCTATCAAGCCCACTCCCGTCCCGTTATTGTTCCCACGCACCACCGCCGTATATGCTCCGGGCGCCAGTCTCGCTTCGATCGCTGCTTCGAGATTGTGAGTCGGTGGGATGCCAGTCGCCTCAATCAGAGCCTTCTGGACCGGGTCATCCTGCCAGTTGTTATTGGTCGTCGTGACGAAGCTGTCAGGACCGTGCAGTTCGAGTGTCGGATCGGCCAGCGGATTAGGCACACTTGTTAAGGAAGGTCCGATCGCCCGAATGAGCACATGCTTGGAAACGTTCCCCGTAATAATGAAGCCTCCGACGCCCGCGTTATCACCGGTCTGAATGAACATCCGCGTCGAAAGGTTCAGTGCCTGTGAACTTGGAATTGGGGTTGGCGTCGGTGTCGCAGGAGGTGGTGTTGGTGTCGCAGGGGGCGGAGTCGGCGTGGCAGGAGGCGGCGTCGGCGTCGGTGTGGTAGGAGGCGGTGTTGGGGTTGACGCCGGAATGACCGTAGTCAGCTCCGTGTCCGAGTTATTGTCGGGATTGGCATCCTCAGAGCTGGTGCTGACAGTAGCTGTGTTCGAGAGCGTGCCGGCTGCCGTGGGTGTGACCACGACGGTCACGGTTACATTGGCCAGCTCGCTGACAACGCCCAGGCTGCACTGAATTGTGGGAAACCCGGTGCAGGTACCCTGGCTTGAGGTGACAGAAACAAAGTTCACGCCCGCCGGCAAGACATCCGTCATGGTAACACCCCCCGCGCTCATGGGTTGGAGGTTAGCTATCGTTATAGTGTAGGTCAGATTCTCCCCCACCTGGACCGGGTCGGGCGAATCGGTCTTGGTCAGAGCGAGATCTGGTTTATTAAGCGGTGACGGCGTCGGTGTAGCAGGAGGCGGGGTCGGTGTCGGCGTGGCTGGAGTCGGCGTCGGCGTAGCAGGGGTCGGTGTCGGCGTAGCAGGAGTTGGGGTCGGTGTCGGAGCGCCGTCCGGTGCGGGGGCTTGGATCCCAACCGTGATCGGCGCGCCTGTCTTGAAGAAGCCGACGGTCGCGTTCGCAGCGATCGGCGGACGGTTCGAATCAAAACGGAAATTATACAAAGTCCCCCAGCGAATGGCGTTCGCATTCTGGTTCTGCGCAAAAGTCTCCGTGCTCCAGGTCACTTCGCTGGCGGTCTGATTCGGGCTCCAGGGAGTGTTGCTGTAGCCCGCGCTTCCTTGTGTCCCATCGTTTGCAGAACCCGGATGATTCATCGGAGCGTGAAACCCAAGATTGCTCACCGTTATTCCTGCGCCCAAGGGCACGCTAAAGGACTGGATCGAGCGATCGAGATTCTCATTAAAGATCGCGTATTCATAATGCCAGACGCCGGCGGAGGGATTGGTCACCTTGTAGGCCAAAAAACCACGGCCATCGGTGCCGGGAACGGGCTCGAACGCGTTAACGGTTGCGCCGGTCCAGGCATTGATCGCGGGGGTCGTTCGCACCGTGGAGCCCACGCTCGAAAAGGTGAAACTCGTCGTGCCGCTAACATTGAATCGACGGTAGGACACGTTGTTATACATGTTGCATTCCCCAGGATGAGCCTGGCACCAGGCGTATTCATGCGGAGTGACATATTGGGCTTCGGCGTAATAGGTCGCGCCTGGATTCAGGGTCGTGTTCAGGTCGTCCCGTTCCACCACGAGCCGGTGGGACGTTCCGCTATGACTATGACCCGAGTGGCTATCTGCGTTCGACGGGAAAGCGCCGGTAAATGGATTTACCCAGGCCCGTGAACCCAAACCACTTTGACTCGCATTTAATTGCGCGTCGTAAGGATCGGAACATCCCACGCCGAGACGAGTCCCGGTTCCTGATGAGGTGCAGCCGAAGCCGCACGCGTTGCCTTGCAAGGCAAAGAACGCATGCTTCAGCCAGGACTGGCCGATTTGCTCAAAGCGCTCGTCATTGCCCGATCCACCGCTCATGCGATAGAGATTTTGTGGAATGACGGGATGGTCCGTATTGGGCATCTCGAGCCAGTTCAATTCCACCGCTCCGTTATTGCAGGAGGTCGTGGCCAGCCCCAGCCCAACCTGGGTCCCGCTGCTCCCAAATTGGACTAAATCCGGCAGCACTCCCACAATGACGTCGGGTCCCGGCACCGACCCTTCCGGAACACTCAGATCTCCGCCGCCTCGGGGAGGCATGGTCACCGATCGCGCGGCGCCGTTGACGACGGTGGTGACCTCGATCGGATACATGGTCGCCGCGATCGAAATTTCTCCCACGATCGCCCCCACTTCCGAAGGACGCCCCAGCTTGCGCGCGAGCTCGTCCGAAATCAGCAGCCGGCCGCCCTTGATGCTGAGCGAACGCGCGGCGGCATCGTACTCATAGAGACTTCCTTCAATGTTGAAAAAGACAAAGCCCGTTTTCCCGTCGCGGACAACCAGGTCGTAAGATGTATCGGAAGAGATTTTTTCGATGACCAGCCGGTTGGAGGACTCATTCAACGGTTCGGGAAGAATGGCGGAATTCCCCCAGACTAACCCGAGCGAACCGGGCTCCGCCATGCGCAGGACGTTGTTGAAAACGAGGATCGTGAAAAAAGAATTGGGGCCCGCTTCGAAACGCGCGATCTCCCGCTTCGTTTCTTGCGCAGCGGAGACTCCGTTCAGCCGGTCCCGGTCGAGATCCATCGTGACGTTTCCACTCCCGACGATCATCTTTTCCAGAGTCCCGGTTCGCGCTTCCGGGTTTTTCCCTGGGAATTGCGCTTCAGAATTCTGCCAACTGGTGCTGAAAAGCAGGATTAACGGGAGGGTGGAGTAACCGATTATTTTCTTCAGCATTGCCTCAGTCTCCGATTTTATCGCCGTCAGAAAGTTAAGAAGCTCTTCGCCCAGAAGAGTTGGTCCACGGCGCATTTGCGTGACGCCGAGAAGATTTAACATGTTACGCCGCAAAGTAGAGCCCTTTTTTTGATTTCTTGAAAAGCCCTGGCGTCGCCGGGTATCCCGCCGACCCGCCCTCAGAAACCCACGCTCGAACCAGAATCTACTCCGACCAGACGGCAAACTCGCCGCCACCCGGCGCCTCGAAGTGAAAACGCCGGCCGCCGGGGAAGTCGAAAATATCCCGCGTAATTTTTCCGCCAAGCCGGCCAACGTCCTCGCAAATTTTTTCAAGATCCGATTGATAAAAAACGACCAGCGGAGCGCCGTCCGCCACGCTCGAGGTTTTCTCGGAGGCGAAAAATCCGCCGGTCATCCGTCCGTCATCGAAGGCGCAATAATCCGGCCCGTAGTCCTGGAATGACCATCCGAAAAGTTGACTGAAAAAATCCCTGGTGGCGGCGAGATCGTTCGAGGGCATCTCGACATAATCAATCGTGTTGGGAAGCGATTTGTGCATGGCAGCTAATCCTGAAACTGCACCTCAAGGACGTCGACGTAAACTGAAATGGGATCGCGCCTCCGCTGCGACCGCATCCCGGAATCGGCGGATCTCATATAATCAGCGAAAGCTCCACTGGGCTCGCGGGGTTGGGTGACCTCGAACCAATTCATATAATCATCGACCCTTCGCATTTGGTTAGCGATGCGCTTACGCGAAGCAGCCAGCCCGGCCAGCCGCTCTGCGATCCCGTGCGTTTTCCCCCGCGCCAGCCGCGCTGCAACTTTCTCGTATTCGTAGATCACAGGGCGATAAATCGAATTGGCCCGTCCGACCAGGGCGCTCAATTCCCGGTCCAGACGGGTGAGAGCAGGCCGGGCAGCCGGCTCGCGAATAAAGGCGCGAAACTCGTGAAGACGATATTCTTTTTCAGATCCGGCGATCGAAATTCTTACCTTCAACTTCTCATTCAGGACCCGCTCAGTCTCCGGCCCGCTCAACGATCGGTAGGATGGACGGGCGGCCAAGCGCGCGAGGTGCGAAATCCAAGTATTCCGCGAACCGCCGACCGCATCGATCTCTGGAAAGTGGATTCGCAGGTCCGCCAGGGCATCTTTGGAAGCGGATGGAAGTGCGGAGATGAAGCGGGCCAAACGTTGTTGCCCATTGGACATCTGCGTGAGGAACTCCACCAGCGCGACGGAATACGCCCCGTAGAGCGACCGGCCGGAGGCATCGAGCAGGCCAGGTCGCTGCCGGAGGAATTCCTCAAGGGGGAGAATTTTATGCGCAGCCGCCAGTGTTGCCCAATTGCCAGACATCCTGTCGCTGGCATGTGGCCGGAGCCCATCGAGCAGCCAATCGGGCGGCGGGACATAAGTTGTTCCAGCGGACAAGTCAGGTGCGCCGCGGTACCTTATTTCGAGAAGAAGGGCGCCAAGCAGTTCGCGTTGGATTTCCGAATGCGCCACATCCGGGGCGATGATCAAATCCAGTTGAAGTTTCAGGCCACAGCCAGTCTGGCTAAGATTTAAGTTCGCCCGCGGTGTTTCCGGCAAATTCGCCTGCCGATATTGTGCGTGAATCACGATCGGTGTGGCCCACTCGTCCCGCCGGCCGATGCGCCGCAGAAGGTCGCTCTTCGTTCTCTCGGCCACATCGCAAATCGCACTGCGCAATCCAATATCCGGTCCATAGACCAGAAATTGCCGGGAGGTGCTGATGCTCCGTTCCAGCGTTGCGGCCACGCCAGGAGGCGCGCAAACCAGAACGCCCAGCAGGATAAGGCTGGCGCAATGAACCATGGGGGGAGGGAGCGAGAATCCCAAATGCCGACGTGAAAAGCCAGCAGGAAAGCGCCGCGAGAAAGTTTCTGCTACTCGGACGTAAATAGACCGAAACTTTGCGGATCGGGCGGGGTCTAATCAGCAAAGACTAAACCTATGAAATCAACCAAACTTTTCCTAATTGCAGTCGTAATCAGCTCGATCGCTGCGTCGTCCGCCATGGCGCGACCCAGCGATGGCCGAATGAATTCAAAGAACAGGAGTTTCAGCCACTCATCCGTCCGAACAAGCGCCAATCACCGGGCGTCCAATAACAACCACTGGAGGCATCGACATCATCGTCATCATCGGAATAATTCTCGCGTCTATTTTAGCTTCGGGTACCCCTTTGGATACGGCTATCCGTATTACAGCTCTTATCCATACGGGTATGGGTCCTACGCCAGACCGCGTGCGGTAGTCTATGCGAACACAGATGGCTCGATCGTTCTGGCCGTTCAACGCCGTCTCGCGCGGGCGGGTTACTATCGTGGCGCGATCGACGGCGTGATTGGCCCGGGAACCCGTAGCGCCATCCGTTCGTATGAGCGCGCGAACGGCCTCCGGATTGACGGCCGGATCGACCGAAGCTTGCTCGCCACGATGGGCCTCGCGTAATTCCGCGAGAAGGGAATTACGCGTCCGGCGCGGGCGTAGGCGTGGGTGGCGGCGGCTCGACCGGGGCAGCCGCTGCTGACCTGGCGCTCAGGATTACCGTTTTCGGATGAAATTGGATCGCGTCCATCTTCGACACCAATTTCCTGTCTCGCTCTAAGACGTCCCACAAATCGGTGAAGAGGATGTCGCCATACTTCATTATCATGGCGTGGATCGGCATCCGTCCGATGCTACCTCCGTTAGTTGAAATGGACAGAGTCCCATTTTTCAGAGCGGCCTGGTAGGAAATGGAATGGTAAACGGAAAAACCCAATAACGATCGCTCCGCCGTTATCGCGCAGACGCCTTCCTCGAATTTGACGAAGGCGCGTTCAAATTGCAGCACTTTGCTCAGGACGGCACGTTTGTTCCTCACCACGTTAACGAGGTAGTCGTTCACCTGCCCGTCGGTATATTGCAGCGGCGCCGCGCTCTGGTTTGTGACGGCATTCTCCAAATCAAGGTTGATCTGTTGCAGCTCGATATTCTTCACCCGCTCGGGAAGCTCCCGGGGGGGCAATACCATCTCAATGAGCCCGGCCAGCGCAGCCGCCCCGAGAATAACTTTGCTGAGCTTGAAAAACAGCAGGCGCATCTTGATGCGGCCGGGATCGAACATCTTGTGCAACCGGCGATGCGTTTCCTTCGGGTCTTCCCCCTTGGGCGCGACTTTTGCCAGGGCCGAACGGTCAAGCCGGGCTCCGCAATCGTGGCAATAAATGCGTTCGGGCTCGTTTTGGCGCTGGCACTCCGGACAAACTAACTTGATCATTTGGTCGCCTGCTTTTTGGGTTTCGCCTCGGGCGCCGTTGCAGGCGTCGAGGCCGTTGCGCTGCTGCCGCTCTCTTTGGCTCCGGAAGCCTTTTCACCGCTCGCGACCGGGGCTGCTGGCGCGTCCTTTTTGGCGCCTTCCTTGTAAGAGTTACTGCGGTAGTCGGTAATATAGAATCCCGACCCCTTGAAGATCAAGCCCGCGCCCGTCCCGAGAAGTCTCTTAACCTTTCCGTGTCCCCATTTTTTTTGGCGGCAAAGTTCCTTCGGACATTCGGGCAGCGGCTCATCGCGCATCGACTGGTAAGTCTCAAAGGTCTTGCCACACTTCTCGCAGGAGTATTCGTAGGTGGGCATGAAGGCGTTACGGCTGGCGGCGAACGGTCGCAATTCTCCTCCAGAAAAAGCAGAATACAAGCCAGCACCCGATGGTGCCGAACGGTCCTTCATCCTCACGCTTCCGAGCAGGTCATCTTGACTTTCCACTTCCGGAGCGTTACAGCGTCCTTCCGAAAATCCGCGCTTATGTCACGCTCATCTTTTCACTTGCTGGCTCTGTTTTTTTCCGTCTCGGTGGCCCTATTGCTGTCGGGGTGCGAAGCGGATGGCCCGGCCGGGAGCGACTATATGGGCGGCGTCTACGGTAGCCACCCAGTCGCCCCGACCGCTCCCCAAGACAGCGTGTCGTACTGGGACGGGGATGGGGTTTCAGGGAAACCCTCCATCAAAATAAGGTTGAGCGAGCAGCGCGCCTATTTCTACAAGGGAACGCAGCTCGTAGGCGTTTCTCAGCTCTCCACTGGCCGTGAAGGAACCGGGACCCCAAGTGGCAGCTACAAGATCATGGAGAAAGATCCCGATCATGTTTCGAATTTGTACGGCGACTACGTCGATTCCGCCGGCAACGTCGTCGTGGCCAACGTGGGGGTGAACAAAGACCCGAAGCCCCCCGGCACGCGTTTCAAAGGGGCTCCGATGCCATATTTCATGCGTCTTACCTCAGGCGGCGTCGGGCTGCACGCAGGCTATCTTCCGGGGTATCCAGCCTCCCACGGCTGTATCCGAATGCCTGAATTCATGGCGGAGAGTTTCTTCAGATCGGTCTCGCTCGGAACGCCGGTCAGCGTTACTCATTAGAGGCGGGGTTGAAAACCACTCCCCTCTCGGCTTGCACTCCGTCTTTCCCGGCGACATGATCGTGCTCCCACTGGGAACGCCATGATCATTATCACTCAACCGAACGCCACCGAAGAACAGATTGAGCGGGTTGTGTCGCGCGTGCGCGAATGCGGGCTCGAGGCCCACGTCAGCCGCGGAGCTTCCCGGGTCATCATCGGCGTGGTTGGGTCGGAGGATTTCATGCGCGACAATCCATTCGCCGCCATGCCAGGGGTTGAGGCAATCGTTCCTGTAGACAAGCCATACAAGCTTGCCTCCTATGAATTCCGGGGAGCAGCCTCGACCGTCGAGATTTGCGGGGTGAGCATCGGCGGCGATTCCGCAGTGGCGCTGATCTGCGGACCTTGCTCGGTCGAGAGTCGCGAACAGCTTCTCTCCATCGCGCGCACGGTCAAGGACTGCGGCGCTCGAATTCTGCGCGGCGGCGCGTTCAAGCCCCGAACCTCCCCATACAGCTTTCAGGGTTTGCAGGAAGACGGCCTCCGGTTCCTCGCGGATGCGCGCAACGAGACCGGCCTCCCCGTCATAACCGAAATCATGGACGCGCGCGACCTCCCGATTGTGGAGCGTTACGCCGATTGCCTTCAGATCGGAGCGCGCAACATGCAGAACTTTTCCCTCCTGAAAGAAGTCGGCCGGAGTCACTTGCCGGTCCTGCTGAAACGGGGGTTTAGCGCCACAATCAACGAGCTGATCATGAGCGCCGAATATATCCTGAGCGAGGGCAATATGAATGTGCTTCTCTGCGAGCGAGGCATTCGCACCTTCGAAACGGAAACCCGTTACACGCTGGACTTGAACGCAGTGCCGATTCTCAAGTCGAAAACGCACTTGCCGGTGGTGGTCGATCCGACTCACGGCGTCGGCCTGCGCGAGTTCATCCCGCAAATGTCTGTCGCCGCCGTGGCCGCGGGCGCGGACGCGATCATGCTCGAAGTCCACGACTCCCCTGATCTGGCGAAGAGCGATGGCGAGCAAGCGCTCATCCCCGATATGCTGGCCAGGCTCGTGCCGCGTTTGCGCGCTGTGGCCAACGCCGTCGGCCGCGATCTTTAGTGCGCAGGTCGCGGCCCGGCATTGAAGTTCGCTTCGATCCGGCGAAACCTTGCCGGTGGAAGAATCGTCAGGCGATCCCCTGCCATCCGTTGTAGCGGAAGCGGAGCCGATCTCGCGGAAACTGCGCGAGATCGAAAAAGGCGTGCGCCCCGTCGCCTTCTCGCACGTGACCGAACCGGCGCAGGCCTTTCTTGTCGCCGCGATCGCCGGAGAAATTCGCAGGACAGGGTGGGTACTCTGTCCAACCGTCCGGTCGCAGGAGTTGCTCTACGAGAGCCTTCTCAACTGGCTGCCGGAGGCGCTCTTCCTGCCGGAAGCGGAGTTCGCGGCCGTGGAAAACATCCTGCCCGATCCCGAAATCGCGGCGGAACGACTCGCGCTCTTGAGCCGGATTCAGCGCGACAAAGGCCCGCATGTGATCATCGCCACCCGCGCGGCGCTCGATCAGACGGCACCGGATCCCTCGTTCTTGAACTCCGCGGTCTTGACGCTTCGTCGCGGTGGGTGCGAGCCCATGGAGCGCACGATAGAGGCCCTGGTTGCCGCTGGTTACGAGCGGGCCGCGCAAGTTACCACACGAGGACAATTTGCCGTCCGCGGCGGGATCCTGGATTTGTTTTCGTGGCAAGCCCAGCGGCCTGTTCGGGCGGAGTTCCTTGCCGATGACGTTGAATCACTCCGCGAATTCGACGTCGACACCCAAATTTCGGTGCGGAACCTGCAGAGCATCGAGATTCTGCTCGCCGCCGCGGAAGATCAGACGGGAACGGTGCGCGATTACATCGCGCCGAGTCATCTTCGCATCGGAATTGAACCCGATGAAAATGCGGATGCCGATATTCTGATTGGGGAAGGCTGGCTCGGAGGCGAGGAGCCGGAGGATTTTCGCGGGGCGTTCGAAGGGTGCGACGTCGGCGATTTCGCGGTGGGCGATTTCATGCTGGTGGAGGCAAAAAGAGGGCAATTCTCAGCGCGATTGAATGAGTGGCGAGCCAACGGTTCCCGAATCGTCATTTACTTTCAGACCGAAGGTGAGATCGAACGTTTCCGCGAGATCATGGGAGACATCGCCGGCGGTCTCGAGGGGATCGAACTGGACGAAGGAACGCTGCCACGCGGTTTCGCGTTTCCCGACGGGAAGCTGGTGGTCCTGTCAGCAGCGGAGCTCTTCGGCCGCTACACCGCCCACGGCCGGCGGAGACTGCAACGCGCGGAAAAGCTCAGTCGCAACCGCGCCCAAATCGACTTCAGCGAGCTCACCGAGGGCGATCTCGTCGTTCACCTTGAGCATGGCGTGGGGCGGTTTCTCCAGCTGATGCGCGTTCCCACGCAAAGCGGTGGAATGCAGGAGGTCCTCGCTCTGGAATTCGCGAATGAATCGAAACTCTACGTCCCGCTTGAGCAGGCGTATCTCGTGTCGCGCTACGTCGGTGTCGGAAAAAAATCACCCCCGCTCAGCTCGCTCGCGGATGCCAAGTGGGCGCGGGCGAAGAAGAACGCCGTCGCCTCGATCTTCGATTACGCGGGCAAAATGCTGGCCGTCCAAGCTGAGCGCGAAACTCAGCTCGGCCATGCCTTCGGCGCCGACACAAAGTGGCAAAGCGAGTTCGAGCATTCCTTCCCATACCGGGAAACGCCGGATCAGCTCACGGCCGTCGTCGCGACAAAACGCGACATGGAACAACCACGTTCAATGGACCGTTTGATCTGTGGCGACGTCGGTTTTGGAAAAACGGAGGTGGCTATTCGGGCCGCCTTCAAAGCGGTCATGGAAGGTAAACAGGTGGTTGTCCTCGCGCCGACTACTGTCCTCGCGCAGCAACATTTCGAAACCTTCCGGCAGCGCATGCTCGATTACCCGGTCCGAATCGAAATGCTCAGCCGTTTCCGGTCGCACGCCGAGCAGCGCAAAGTCCTGCAGCTTCTCCGGGAGGGCGGAGTCGATATTGTTATCGGTACGCACCGGCTCATTTCCGGCGACGTGGTTTTCAAAGATCTGGGCCTTGTTGTGATCGACGAGGAGCAGCGTTTCGGCGTTCTCCACAAGGAAAAATTCAAGGAGCTCTTCAAATTGGTGGACGTCCTCACTCTCTCGGCCACGCCAATCCCCCGGACGCTCTACCTTTCCCTGGTGGGCGTGAAAGACATGTCCACGATTGAGACACCGCCCCTGAATCGTCTTCCCGTTGAAACGGTGGTGTGCGGCTACGATGAGCGCATTATTCGCGATGCCATCAATCGCGAGCTCGAGCGCCAGGGACAGGTTTATTTTCTGCACAATCGGGTGCAATCGATCGAGAAGATGCGCGATCGAATCGCCGAGCTTTGTCCACAGGCGCGGGTCGAATTTGGTCATGGGCAGATGGGGGCGGACGAATTGGAATCCGTCATGGCGCGTTTCGTTGCCGGTGCGATCGACGTTCTCGTCTGCACCACGATTATCGAAAGCGGTCTCGATATTCCGAATGCGAATACCATCATCATCGACCGCGCGGACCGGTTCGGACTCGCCGATCTCTATCAGTTGCGCGGGCGGGTGGGCCGCGCCGAACACAAGGCCTACGCCTACCTGCTTCTCCCGCGCGAAATGATGACGGTGGGCGCCGCGCGCAAACGGATCAACGCCATCAAACAATACAGTTCGTTAGGCGCCGGGTTTCGCATCGCGATGCGCGATCTCGAGATCCGCGGCGCCGGGAGCATTCTCGGCACGGCCCAGAGCGGCCACATCATGGCCGTCGGTTTCGATCTCTATTGCCAGCTTCTCAAGCAGGCGGTCGCCCAATTAAAAGGACAAAAATCGAGAGGGCGTCTGGAGGTGGAGGTGCGCCTTGATTTTGTCGCGACGAACGAACCTGAGTTCGCCCAACTCGGGCCGCAGGCGCGGGTGCCGGCCTTCATCCCCACAAATTACGTCGCCGACCCCGCGCTCCGCATTCAAGCCTATCGGCACCTCGCGGAAATCACCACCCGCGAACAGTGGGATCGCCTGCGGAAAGACTGGCGGGACCGCTTTGGCAAATTTCCGCCGGCGGTTGACAATTTACTCATTCTCACCGAGATCAAGCTCGCTGCGGCAAGGGCCGGCGTCACTCGAGTCGAGGTGCGCGAAGACAAATTAATGCTCACCCGGCGTGGGGATTTTATACTTGTGGGGGGCAAAT
>Ga0190272_10000779_pt1 | contig 15654 bp, 10 predicted proteins | sample Popmic504T_FD_133746 | JGI IMG/M metagenome (GOLD analysis project Ga0190272, IMG submission 133746) | Populus adjacent soil microbial communities from riparian zone of Shoshone River, Wyoming, USA - 504 T | ecosystem: Environmental > Terrestrial > Soil > Riparian zone | place: USA: Wyoming... | reverse complement strand
TCGGCGCGCCGGCAACGGACACGGTTCGCACCGGCACAGGACTTTATGCGCTCGACAAAATCACCGATGTCAACCTTATTGCTATTCCGGGCCGCGGGGATGCAAACACGGTCAGTCGGGGAATGGGTTACTGCAAGAATGAACGGCCCTTGCAGGACTGTTTTTTCATCGCGGACGTCGGTCTAGTTGGAGATGTGAACTCCGCGCGGCTCGATGGTTCGCAACCAGATGATGTGATCAGGCTCGCCGATGCTCGGAGCTTCGCTCTTTCATCCGCCCTCAACAAGGCTGCCGGCGATTACGGCGCGATCTATTACCCGTGGATCCGGGGGAATGATCCAATTGGCAGCGGCCGAAACCCCCTGATTTTGTTGCCGCCTTCAGGGTTTCTTGCCGGTATTTATGCACGCACAGACAACTCACGCGGTGTCTTCAAGGCCCCAGCCGGAACCGAGGCGGGGGTATCAGGTGCATTTGCTGTAGCGACCACCGTCAGTGACACCGAACAAGATCAGCTGAATCCGATAATGGTCAATGTCATTCGGACCGTGCCCGGCAGCGGAATTGTCGTTTGGGGAGCGCGCACGATCGGCAGTAACCCGGAATGGCGGTATATCCCGGTGAGGCGAATGGCGATCTTCCTGCGCGTAAGCATCTACTACGGAATTCAATGGGCCGTGTTCGAACCGAATGACGAACCCCTTTGGGCTAGTCTGCGGCTTAACATCCGTGCCTTTATGTTGACGCAATTCCGCGCCGGCGCCTTCCAGGGGAGCAAACCTGACGACGCGTTCTTCGTTAAATGCGACAGCACCACAACTACTCAGCAAGACATTGATAATGGTGTCGTTAACATCCTGGTTGGCTTTGCGCCGCTAAAGCCCGCCGAGTTTGTCGTCTTGAAACTCAGCCAGAAGGTCAACCAACCAATCGCCTAACAATCCACCATTAAGAAGGAGCGGAAACAATGGCACGTATGACTGCACAAACTAATCGCTTCGATCCATATCGTAATTTCCGTTTCAAAGTGAAATGGGACGGTCAATACGTAGCGGGTCTCAGCAAGATGGGCGCGCTCAAACGAACCACCGAAATGGTCGAGTTTCGCGAGGCGGGTGAGAACATTACTAGCCGCAAGCTCCCGGGAAAGACTTCCTTTCAAGCAGTAACGCTTGAGGCGGGTCTCACCTACGACACTGCGTTCGAGGACTGGGCCAATCTGGTCAATGATTTCGCGAGTCATAGCATTACGAGCTTAGGCGAGTTTCGCAAGAACATCACCGTAGATGTCTTTAACGAAGCGGGACAAAAGGCGATTTCATACAACTTGTACCGGTGCTGGGTATCGGAATATCAGGCACTCCCCGATCTGGACGCCGGAGCCAACGCGGTGGCAATTACGACTATCAAGTTGGAGTTTGAATGGTTCGAACGTGATCGGGATGTAGTTGAAGCCGCGGGTCCAGCCCGGATCGGATAAGCAATGCCGGCCGCACAATTATCAGACGGAATTTGCAATCTGCCCGGCGGGTTGGTGCTGGATGATGGGCGCCGGCTCGGTCGGGCCGAATTGCGGCCGCTGACCGGTCGCGAGGAAGAGTGGGTCGCCCAGCATTCCGATACGCCCAGCGCCTTGATGTCCACAAAAATCCTGTCCGCCTGTTTTGTGCGGCTGGATGAAGTGCCGGTGGACTCGGACATCATCCGCAAGATGTTAGTTGGTGATCGGGATTTTTTGATCCTGCAACTACGGCGGATGACTTTTGGTGAGCGCTTTGCAGCGGTGTTTTCTTGCCAGGACTGCAAAGTCGCGATGGATGTTGAGTTTCTCGCACAAGACATTCTCGTCGAACCCCGACCGCAAGACGTAGCGACCTACATTTGGCAGTTTCAGGAGCCGGCGATGACTCGCCCGCCGGTTCGCTTCAGATTGCCGAATGGCGCCGACCAGGAAGCAGTGGCGAACCTGGGTGGAAACGAAGCAGTAGACGTTCTGTTGGCTCGCTGCGTGATCGACGATGGGGGTACACCGCTAACCCACGATGAATGTGTAGCCGTGATCGCCGAAATGGATCGCCTCGCGCCTCAGATAGATCTTGAACTCGATTTGAGCTGCCCTGAGTGCGGGCATTCATTTACAGCGCCGTTCGATTGTACCGCTTTCTTTTTTTCCGAGATCCGAGCGCAAAGTCGCCACTTAATGCGTGAGGTGCATTACCTCGCTCTGCATTACCACTGGAGTGAGGCGGAAATTCTCGATCTGCAACGCCACCGCCGCCGCGATTATCTCGCGCTGCTTAATGAAACCCTGCGGCCCAACTGACGTGGAGAGTACGAATGGCGAATTACCTGGAACGCGTTGCTTCTTCAGCCGGTCGCAAAGCCGCCGTTGCTAAACCGCCGAGTAGTGGACCACCGCTGCTGCCGGCCGGTAGGGATTTCTTACCTCCCACTCAGGAGTTGTTTTCCGGCAACGACGAGGACCTTTTCGGAGAAAGCAGTGTCGATGAGCCAAACAAGCTGGAACCATCTCGTCTTGGTGAATCTACAGCCGCCACAGAAACAGCGAGACCGCGTGCCGAATCACCCCTACGCGTCGAACCTCCGGCCGCCCCAACGCCAACGCCTGTATCGCTGAGAAACGAATCGCCATTTATCGTTCATCTACCAAAGACACTGCAGCCAGTTATTACGGAGAAACATCCGCTGCGGGTCTCTGACGAACCTCCAGATCGTGTTGCTTTGACTGATTCATCGGGCATGACTAAACGGTCAATGGCAGACGAGGCGTCTGTCGAAGTCTTGCAATCCTCCGACACGGAGATCAAAGAAACCAAAACTCGCTACACGGTTGCGGATGAGCGGTCCACAAGACCAATGGCTCCGAAAAGTCTGGACCGCAGATCTGACAATGAACCGGTAGTTAAAAAGATTGATATGGAGGCGATGGTTCCGGAGCCTCAACCTGTGGAACTGCGCGATCGTGAAGTTACTCCAACCAGGATTCCGACGCCCACCAGGACACATGGCGATGAGCATTTACCAATTGCGGTGCCCAGGCAACCTCCCGCAGTAGTTGTTGGAGGTGGAAGTCGGCCTGAACCCTCGCGGATCAGCATAGGCCAGTTTGAAGTATTGGTTAACAACCATCCGGTTTTAGAAACAGTCAGGCCGCCTGCTGCACCACCCATGCAAAGTAACAGCATAAATTTGGAGAAGCGATATCTCGATCGATTCCGGCTGCGGCGTTGAGCTGCCACTGAATGCTGAGCTATGAGTTTCCAAGCTATCAACGAGGTCACACGCGGCTTGCGAAGGTTGCTGGTCAGCCAGTTAACCGCCGTCAGTTCAACCGCGGTTGTCACACTGTTGCCGCCGGGCGACGCGTTACCCGAGGTCTCAGGAGTTAATCTTTACCTGTATCGAGTCATTGAGAGTCCATTCTCCCGCAACCAGCCCTGGCCCGGGGACCGCCAGACTCCCCCATCTGACCAGCCGGCACTGGGCCTTCAGCTCTCCTATTTATTAACGCCACTTGGGACGCGACCGACGCCGGATTCTGATAGCGGAGATGACGCGCACACGATGCTTGGCCTTGCGATGTTGACGTTGCAGGAACACCCCGTGCTCAACAATGTGCACGTTCCGGGTTTTGATGCGGACGCGGAATTACCAGACTTTCTGCTCAACAGCTACGAGCAGATAAAGATGATGTTGTTGCCGACGAGCATTGAGGAGTTGTCTAAGATATGGTCCACCATTAACCAGCCATATCGTTTGTCGGTGGCATATGAAGTGTCGGTGGTGCAGATCACGCCCACTCCACCTCCCGCCGTCGGGGGCGGAATCGTGCTTACAACTGGTGTGGAGGTAATCACCCTTGACCCTCCAAGATTGACCGAGTTGTCGCCAACCTCTGGAGCGTTAGCCCGGCTGCCAGGGGCCACGCTCCTCGCGAACCCGCTTCGAATAGACGGCTTTGGTCTTAGCTTTCCCGGACAAACTCCGATGGTCCGTATTGGCGGACAACAAGTTGAAATCATCCCGGTTTCACCTCCAACGGATCAGACGTTACTAGTCAACCTGCCGGCGGATGTAGACGGCGGGCCGCAGGTAGATGTGACCGTCAAACTTAACGGGCGTACGAGCCGGCCAATTGCTTTCAACATCAATCCGTGGTTGACCAGCGTCACACCTATTCGCACTGCACTCGATCCGACTCGCGGGCCGGCGGATCTAAGCTTGAGCCTGACGGGCACAGGACTCACACCTGCGGCCGCAGTGAGGTTCGAAGGGCCGGGCAGTCCAGTCACCGTTGCTACATTTGATCCCGGTGGCACTGACAGTCAAACGACGGTCACAATTCCAAACACTCTCGTCAATGGTATCTATAGGGTGCGTCTGGTTCTGGGCGACGGTCCCAGCAGCGTCACAAACTCGCGCACGCTTGAAGTAATTCCGCGATTAGACAGTCCGATTGGCGTTTCCACGGTGCTCGTCGATTCGAACAACGTGCATCGGTTGACGATTAACGGCGCGCGACTGAATGGCAGCGATGTAAGAGCGATTGTTGATGGTGCAACCCACCAGACCGGAGCAAACGCGAATGCCGCGCAATTTATCCTGACGCTCGGACGACTGCTTAATGCCGGCACTCATCGCGTGGCGCTCAATGTGAATGGGCAGGTTTCTCGCACGGTCACTTTTGAGGTCTAAAGTAAATGACAACCTCTCAAGACGATTGGATCGACATCAATCAGCGATATCTAAGCGCTGCGCTGGCGGAAGTGCGGAGTGCGCTTGAACGACACGCAACGGTTGGTGGTGCGCCTGACGACCCAGCGTCGCCGGTTGCAAACGCAGGTGTCGATGACCCGTTTCCCCAACCCGCGCTGGAGTTCTTGTGTAGCACATTTGGATTGACGTCGTTTGAGCGGGGACTTTTGCTGCTGTGCGCGGGGATGGAGTTAGACGCTCAATTTGCAAGCTTGTGCGCAAGAGCTTCCGGAGATTCTTCCCGATCGTGGCCCACGTTCAGCCTGGCGATGGTTACGCTCCCGGCCCCGCATTGGAGCGCGTTGACACCCAGCGCGCCCCTGCGACGCTGGAGACTCATTGAAGTGCTGAATCAGCCCGGCGTGCCACTCACCCTGAGTCAATTGCGCATCGACGAACGTATTCTGCATTACCTGACCGGGCTTCAACATCTGGACGAAAGATTAGTTGGCTTGATCGAACCAATCGCAACCACGGAAGAATTGTCGCCGTCCCAACGAATTCTGGCTCACACCATTGCCATGGCGTGGTCCAGGGCTAATACCGAGTTACCCCTTTTGCAGATTTGCGGCGCCGATGAATTCACCAGGCGGAATATCGCGACTGCCGGATGCGTCGACGCAAGACTTCACTGCTTCGTTATCGCTGCCGAAACCATTCCCTCAAGTAGCAGCGAGCTGGAAGGGCTCACTCGCTTATGGGAGCGCGAAGCTGCCTTGACCTCCAGCGCTTTGTACGTTGATGCAGAGTCGATTGACGCGAGCGACAAGCGGAACGAAGGAGTAGTCAGACGTTTTTTGGAACGAGTGCGCAGTCCGCTCTTGCTTAGTACCGGGTATCGCTGGCGACCTCTCCGTCGAGCCACTCTTACGCTGGACGCCCGGAAGCCGACTTCTGCTGAGCAAAGGGAAATCTGGGGACAAGCGGTTGGTGAAGAAGCAGCCGTCCGGCTAAACGGCCAACTGGAACAGCTCGTCGCGCAATTTGATCTGAACGGCCCCGCAATCCGCGCTTCCGTCGTTGAGGCGACCGCCAACCTGGATTCAGAAAGCTCCCTGACGACAGCGCTGTGGAATGCCGGTCGCTCGCAGGCACGGCTCCGATTGGATGATCTTGCGCAGCGTATTGAGCCGATCTCAAAGTGGCAGGATCTCGTCCTGCCCGCAGACGAATTGAATCAGCTTCGCGAGATAGGTACACACGTGGCTCATCGTACGACTGTATATGAGGCATGGGGGTTCGGGGCCGTCAGTAGTCGCGGCCTAGGCATAAGTGCGCTCTTCGCTGGATCCAGCGGCACTGGCAAGACAATGGCTGCGGAGGTTCTGGCTAACTCCCTGTCTCTCGATCTTTACCGGATCGATCTTTCGAGCGTTGTTAGTAAGTACATCGGCGAGACTGAGAAAAACCTGCGTCGAGTTTTTGATGCAGCGGAAGAAGGCGGCGCCATTCTTTTCTTCGACGAAGCCGACGCGCTCTTTGGCAAGCGAAGTGAAGTTAAGGACAGCCACGACCGCTACGCCAATATCGAGATCAACTACCTGCTGCAGCGCATGGAGTCGTATCGCGGCCTGGCTGTGCTGGCGACGAATCGCAAAGGTGATCTCGATCCGGCGTTTATGCGTCGCGTACGTTTCGTCGTCAACTTTCCATTTCCTGATGTCGCACTACGCGCAGAGATCTGGCGACGCATCTTTCCGAAAGACACACCCCTTGAGGGACTCGATGTCGGCAAGCTTGCGCGACTGAATCTGGCCGGAGGCAACATCCGCAATATCGCGTTGAATGCTGCTTTCCTCGCTGCTGATACCGGTCAAGCAGTACGGATGGAACACTTGAGAGCGGCTGCAAAAGCTGAATATGCGAAATTGGAGAAGCCGATGAGCGAGACAGAAATTGGGAGGTGGTCATAGATCCGGGGGGCAGAGGTTATCGCTTGTTCGTTGAAAGAATGCTGAGGGCAGGGTTCTGGGAGGATATGTTCCCGGGACCCCGGAGATTCGTTTCCTGGACGAACCAAAGGTTAATGCACTCAGGTGGTCGGACGTAATCAGTATGCATGGCTGACGTTCCCTAAACTTCGGCCAACACGTTAGGAGACGATCGCGTGGAGCGAGAGTTACAAACTCGAGAGAACGCGCCGGTTGCGCAAAGGCCGCCTACGGCCCAACTTAGCCTATTGCAACGGAAGTGTGCTTGTGGCGGTTCTTCCGGAGTGGGCGGGGATTGCGAGGACTGCTCGGGCGAGACTCTGCAACGGAAGGCGACGGGCATGCCCGCGCCCAAGCTGGTTCCGCCGGTCGTTCATGATGTGCTTCATTCTCCCGGAGATCCGCTTGAGTCCTCAACGCGGGCTTTCATGGAGGAGCGCTTCGGCCACGACTTCAGCCGTGTCCGAATACACGCCGGCACACAGGCGTCAGAGTCTGCAAAGGCTGTGAGCGCGCAAGCATACACAGTAGGTCAGCATGTGGTGTTTGGTCGCGACAAATATCCTGCAGCGTTCGGAAATAAATTACTGGCCCACGAGTTGGCCCACGTTGTTCAGCAGCGAAATGCCACCTACCCGACTGGCGGCATCACTATGGCTGATCCGGCTTGGGAGCTGGAGGCGGACTCAGCCGCCGAGGCTGTTATGGCCGGACGACCCGCGGGTGTCATTTCACAAGCCTCGATGCCTCAACTGGCACTGCAGCGCCACGCCCAGACCGAAACTGTACCTGATGGCCCCAATACTGTGGATGTTACGCGGACTGTGACGGCTGGCAGATGTGTGCAGCGGCCAGAAACGCGCACCAGCACTGATCCCTCAATTTCCATCACGCGCGCCGGAATCGAACTCAGTTATTGTCGAGGCCGCACCCGCGTCGAAGGCGGTGGGGAGATCGACTACAGCGATATAGTGAGCCGTGCCTTCAGCGCCGTTCCCAATTTCTTTTCAGGACAAAACCCGACTCAAGCTGCCCGCGACCTGGAGCAATCGATCAGGCAGGCGGAGCCACGCGCTCGCGTTGATGTTCGCTTGGAGGCCGGGCCGCTCCGCGCAGGAGTCACGGCTACAGGCCGGGGAAGCATTGAGAGCGGTGTTTCAGGTGAAGTCACCGGCGCGTTGGGCGGACGCATTGGAGCCACCGATGTGGAAGGTACCGTAACAGTCAGCGGGGGAAGCGACCAACCGACTACTGTAATCGTCGGCGCCACTGTCAGACCCGGGGCCGGACCAGCGCAAGAACCCAATTGTTTCAGGTGCACCTGCACTGAACCGCGAATCAGCTTTGACTGCACATTGCACGAACGCCCAACAACTCCACCCCCGCCCACTCCTTTGCAGACGGTCTATGTGCCGCTCTTTTTTGAGTACGCTGACATCGTCCCAAGGGTCGGGTGGGAGCAGCGCTACGCCGAAACTCTCAACTACGCCATCCAGCGAATTAGGGAAGGATATACGATTGCGCGGATCGAAGGCAGAACGTCACCTGAGGGACGGCTTGGCCCACGCCGGGGCAGCCGCTTCGAAGGAAACATAGAGCTGGCCAGCCGCCGCGCAGCAGAGGCACAGCGCGATCTACAGGCCGCCCTCGACGCTGAGATCGCCAGGGTTTCTACGTCTCTCCTGGTGGCGCGCAGGGCAGAAGCCACTCGCAGACTGCAGGCAGCCCGTGATTCCAGCTACACCGTCGAGGGACGCGCTCCCGGTGGCCACGAAGGTTCGGCAGAACTCTTTGGGACAGGAGAGCGGGGTGAGGTCGATGAGCGGGACATGCTCTCACACCTAACCAGAACGCTCCCAACGCCAGGAGAGGGCGACATCGATCCACTGGCTGTAGCTCACGTAACCGGCACGGATCTGCCGCCTGACATTCAAGCCGAAGTTGGACCTGATGTTGAAGCCTTCCGCTCAGGCAGACGTGGGGAACGTGCCCTGAGTAGTCGCGAGCGTCTGGAAACGATCTATCGGCCTCTACGTCGCGCCCTTATCGAACTCAGGCCGCCACCTCCGGAGCCGCCGAGAATTCCGACATCTGAGGAGGTTGCGCGCGCGGCCCAGGGTCGACCAATCACATGCCGGCCTGAGCACACGGCCATTTTCGACAACAGGAGCATTCCGGAAGACTGGTTGTTGGAAGGGGAATGTCGTCCGCCCGAGCGTGGTGCTCCAGGCAGACGTGGTCAGTGATTCGTTCTCTGCTGTGCTCGTCAGAGAAGGAAGGGTGGAATGTTTGATCCAGGGATCGAACAACTTTCTGCGGGGACAAGGGGTTTCGTGGCCCAACAAATCCTGCCGCGTAATGCTTGATCCTGACGACTCGATCGCATTGAGGTTCGACGAATGAATAGAGCGCAGCAGTCAATAAAGCCGGAACCGGAATTACCCGCAGCGCCGGTTCGATCTGGTCTGCTGCAACGCAAATGTGCCTGCGGTGGCTCCGCAGGCCTCACGGGGGAGTGCGAAGAATGTGGCGCCGAGAAACTTTCGCTTCAGCGCTCTGCTCGAAACGGCGAACGCAATGCTCAAGACGCTATGGCCGCGCCCCCGATCGTGCATGAAGCCTTGAACTCAACCGGTAGCACGTTGGATCAGAACACGCGCCACTTCATGGAATCACGTTTTGGGCATGACTTCAGCCGGATAGGCGTGAGTAGCGGGTTGCAAGCGAGTGGAAATGAGTTGCAGATTGGGCCGGTGGACGATCCGCACGAACGCGAAGCCGACATGGTGGCAGATCGAGTTATGGGCCGTAGTGAATCTCCGTTTGCGACGGTACCGAAGATAGATCGGGAATTTGATTTCAGTAACGTGCGCATTCACACCGATGCGCGTGCCGCCGAGTCAGCGCGGTCTGTTGATGCTTTGGCTTACACCGTTGGCCGCGACATTGTATTCGGCGATGGTCAATACAGGCCGGACACAAGCCAGGGGCAGCGATTGCTCGCGCACGAACTGACTCACGTCGCGCAACAGGGTGGAATGTCGGCGCCAGGGCTCACGCAAAGACAGCCAATTCTGCAGCGAACGCGCGTCACGCTTTCGACTGAAGGACGGTGTCCCGATGAAATGAAGATTGCGGAGGCGATCCCCGGAGCGAGAGCAATGGCTGATACAGCTTTGCAGTGGCTCATCTCGCTGGGTGAGAGAGACCGGGCGAGAGTCAACCTCTTACTACGCGCCAACTTTCTATCCGACAGCGACGCCGTGCATGTGAGTGTGAGTAGTCGTGTGTTAAGCATTGGCCATGAGTTGGGATCGGCCCAGGCCGGCAGGATCACTTTCGTTTGCGCCGACGCAACCGACACAAATTGTGGCGATCGCGAAGGTTACGTGATGGATAACGAGCCTACTCGAATCCATCTTTGCCCCCCGTTTTTCAACCTGACGCTGGAAGGTCGTCGCTGGATGCTCATTCACGAGTGTGCTCACCTGGCCGGGGCCAGGCGATTGCCCGAATCGTATTACGCGATGTTTGGCGGGGTGGAAGAAGAGCAGTGCCGGCAGGGCAGCGTCTCAGCCACGACATCACTGGCGTTGGAAAATGCAGATAACTACGCCCGGCTTATCTGGTGTCTGACCAAGCCGGCGGGAACTGTGATTAACCCTCCCACGGCGACGCCGTAGTGCCTTGAGGCCGACGAATGAATAGAACGACGCAGACAACTGGATCTCAGCCGGAATTAGTGGCGGCGCCACTCCGTCCTGATCTGCTGCGACGCAAGTGTGCCTGTGGTCAACAGCCCTCAACGCTCGCGAAGCGCTCGGGGTGCTGTACGCACCACGATAGTACGGTCCACCGCTCCGCTACTGGTGAAGACCGCCTCAATGGTGTGCCGCCGATCGTTCACAATGTGCTGACTTTACCCGGTCAGCCGCTCGAAGCTTCAACTCGGGCCTTCATGGAACAGCGTTTCGGCCATGATTTTAGCAGGGTCAGAGTTCATGCAGATGATCGCGCCGCGGATTCAGCCCGGGCAGTTCATGCTCAGGCTTACTCAGTTGGCTCACAGATTGTTTTTGCAAAAGGACAATACGCACCCGGGGCGACAGCCGGACGACGTTTGCTGGCTCACGAGTTGGCCCACGTGGTCCAGCAAGGGCCGGTGACAAGCGTGCCGGCTGAAATCGCACCGGCAAACGATACCAGCGAACTTGAGGCTGATGCGATTGCCGAGCGCGTTACGGCCGAATCAGGCGCAAACGTCCCGGGTCCGAGGCCGGCCGTTCAAACTTCTACGACACAGCTCGCGCGGCTGATGCGAGCGCCGGACGATCCAACTTCAAAGGCGCATTATCCGACGAGCGATGAACGCTCATCCGTGATGGATGAATTAACACCGCAGCAACAAGCTGCACAGCAAAGCGGAGACGCCAGCGTTGACCCAGTCACAGATCCGGCTCAATTCCGCAGCGACATGAAGTCGTGCATGGATGATTACGTCGATAAGCAGGTGTTGCCGACCGCAAAAGCTCGTGAGAGTTCGACCGCTTCGCTTGGACTGCCGGAGGTCCAATCGATGGCTGATATTGCACAACGCGAGGTCGAGCGATTCTATAAGCCTTATTTAAAGGCCGCGGTTTACAGCGCGGATGAGAAGAAGCGCATGGAGACTTTCAAACTCCGCGATCGAATCCATATGGTTTCTTCCAAACATGCTGAGGCTGATGAGATCGCCTGCAACTGGTTATCCTCGAGGATGGCCGACGCCTGCAGTGGAAAGCTCGGAGAGTACAACGTGCTGGCCAGTGTGAAACAGGCAAAGCGTAGTTGCTCACCCAGTGCGGCTTCAGCAACCGCGACTTCGACCACTGCCGCATCAACCCCCGCCAACCAAAGAGATCAAGCACTTTTCCAGAGTGTTCGCGACGACATTCAGAGCGCGCGGCGCGCCGATCTGCAAACCATCGTCAAGTTTCAGTCGTCGTTTCAAGGCCAGGGCGAGTCTTTCATTCAGGACAAGATCAAACCGGAGGCCGGTGACACCGGGTCACAGACGTTGAGGCGAGGACGCTGGCAGGCATTCGGCACAATCATCCACGAGATGCTTCATGCCGTCGCTCACGAGAAGTTCAACGAGGCAATCAGCGGTGTTGAAAACCAGGGCGTCGCCGTCGAGGGCTTCGCGGAATACTTCACACGGACTGTCTACAACGACGTTAAGGGCCGTGCCGCTACTGATGACACGTTGCGTTCAGGAATCGAAGGCGTCAATGAGCCTTTCGACGATAGTCTCGCTCCAGAAAGAATTGGAACCACATACGACAAATATGTGGCGGGCGTGGAAAAAATAAAATCGGATATTGCGGGAAATGAAGAGAGCCTACGTGTCGCTTTCTTCATGGGCCGCGTCGAATACATCGGACTCGGCGGGTGGAATGCTACTGATGCTGAACGTCACGAAACCCTTCGTTATCCGGCAAACACCTTCGGTTTTGCGGCGCTTCTCACGGGCGATACGCGCGGCCTTCTGACAGTCGACTACACACGTCTCGTTGTCGGGCGAGGGAAGCCTTTCCAAATCGGTCTAGGCGCTGAGATCTATTATTTGACGCCCGGTGAACACAGGGAAGCAGATGTGACAGTTCCCGAGAGCGGCCGCCTGGGAGTAGGTGGGAAAGCGATGCTGCAATACTCCTGGCCCAACTTTTACATCCGTGGGAGCGCCGGAGTTGGGGCAAGCGTGGGGTTTGACAGCCCTTTCGAGCAATCCGTGCGGCTGGATCTTATTCCCGGTGTCGAGGCAGGAGTTCGCATCGGTTGGGCAAGGATAGGAGCTGGAACACAACTGTTGATTCCGATAGTGGGCGGGCCGGTCGCCGAAAAGACTGTTAAGGCTGGCGGGCTCCTGGGAGTGTCGGCGGACTTTTGAGAAGAGACTAATGCGTTCATACGGTACTCAAACCAGAGAAATTGACTCTGTCAGCCATCGCGGCCCGTGGGGAGTCCAGCGATCCTGTGCCTGCGGTAAGCAGTCGTCTTCTGGCTGCAGCTGCGACAGTCACGCCGTTCTTCGGTCTGCGACTTCCGAAAGCATCAGTGCTCCGCCGATCGCGGGAGACGCTTTGCAATCGTCCGGACAACCGCTGGACACATCTACCCGCGCTTTCATGGAAGACCGGTTTGGGCATGATTTCAGTAAGGTAAGGGTCCATTCCGATGCAGGTGCGGCGCGGGCGGCGCGTGCCGTCAACGCCCAGGCGTACACAGTCGGCTCGCAGATAGTTTTCGCCGCTGGAAGATACAGCCCGGCAAACGGCGAGGGACGGCGTCTACTCGCCCACGAACTGGCCCATGTGGTCCAACAAAGCCACAGCGATACGCTTCAAGCTCGGTCCGAGATATCCGGCAACGAAGCTGCCGAGAGGGAAGCTGATCGGGCAGAGTCTTTGATTGATTCAAGCTCCGTGGCCATGACGCCCCTTGGCGCTGAACCGAGCCGGCTGCAGAGGAAGCCGGTTGAAGAAGAAGACCCGATTCACAAACCTCTTATCGAAGAATACCGCCGGCAAGAAGGTCTGCCGCCCGGTGGAGTCGATGAATCCGGAAAGCGGGTGGGGCCGTCGGATGCAGAAATCAAATACGTTTTGTTGCCTGGTGGAAATGTGCCCTATTGCCCATCAGCCGAGAATCTCGAGGGCGCCTTGGACTTTTCAGATGAAAAAATAAGGAAGGCGTACAACGACGCCAATTGTCATTCGACTGATGCGAAGAAAATGCCGCCGGTGTGCAAATTCACCGTGGGCCAGACAAAGGCTTTGGAGGCGGCCCAGAAGACAGCGGCGGAACGCGTTGAACGCGCGCTCGGCATAATTAACATGGGACCCGAAGGAAAGAAAATGGCGATCGAAATGGCTGGCCAGTTATTCGATGGCGAGCCGCCGACCCTGGCCGACGTAGTGAACAGATTGACGCGCGCGCGCGATTTTCTGAAGACAGCACAAATCGATTTCGCCGGGAGAACGTGTGGGGATCCTGAATGCGAACGGCACGGAGCAGTCGCGTATGTTACCGGACCTGGCCAACTGCCGATTTACATTTGTCCGACGGCATTTAGTATGCCGTCCAGTCTGCACCGGACAGTGCTTCACGAGACCCTGCATTGGACCGGGCTTGACGCAGATCCATCAACTCCAGAAGGTTATTGTGCGAAGTTCGACTGTAAAACACCGTGTCAGGATAAGGAAGTTGCCGACGCGTGGGCACACTACCTCGACTGCCTCGGCAAACCGTTCGCGATACGAACTGATTTTCACGACAAGATTATCGAGTCAGTAAATGAGATTCCGTAAATCACGCGGATTATTCCTGGACTGATTGGCGATGAACATTTGCGCTAAACAACATAAACCTGCTCCGACGGAAGATTTTGAATCGTCCAGTTTCCGCGGTTTGGCGCAGCCCAAACTTGTGCACGATGCGTTGTACTCAACGAGTCAGCCATTGGATGCAGCGACGCGCGCTTTTATGGAGCCACGCTTCGGCCACAACTTCAGTCAGGTTCGGGTACACGCGAATGCGCAGGCCGCAGAGTCTGCGCAGGCGGTGAACGCATTGGCTTTCACAGTCGGGCAGGATGTTGTGTTCAATGCGGGAATGTACAGACCAGATACGGCTGTTGGACGACAATTGCTGGCACACGAACTCACGCACACGATTCAACAAGCCTCAGTGGGTTCCGCTTTGGAAACGCCAGGTTTGGCCATGATGCACGCAGAGAGTCAGCCGGAAAGGGAAGCAGATGCAGCTGCCTCAAATGTGGGCATGGGATTGCGTCCAATGATCTCCAGGCAATCGTTGACTTCTCCGGCTATTCAACGAGAGACCTTTCGGACGCCTTCGGTAAGCGTGCGCTCGCCCGTGTTTGAAGAAACTGTGACGCAATTGACGGAGTTTGCCCAAGGCAGGGCGTTGACCGCCGATGAGAGAGCGCTGGCCAGTGGAGTCTTCGGCAGAAGCCTCGACTACACAAGAGTGCGATTAATTCCGACCGACGTTCTCGAATATCGCACCATCGCAAACTCGATACGAATTCCGCACGACTTCACAATCGCTGACGAGTATATGGCCCAGACCTTCATCCATGAGTTGACTCATGTCTGGCAATACCAGCACGCGGGAACCAGCTATCTTTCAATTTCACTTGGGACGCAAATCGCCGCCAGTGTGGGCCGTGGCGGTCGCAACTATGCTTACGACTATCAGATCGCTCCCGATCAGTCATTCTTTGATTTCACTCCCGAGCAGCAGGCCTCAATAGTTGAGAGTTACTTCATGATGCTTCGCGACCAGACGGCCATCCCCCGACATCAGGCGGAGGGATCTACCCGGAATTATGATTCGAATCACCGTGGTGGCGCCGGAGGCTTTCGCAACCGGTTATCAGCAACAGATCGCCTGGCTGAAATATCTGCCGAGCTGCCTGCGCACGAAAGAGTATTGGCCCAAATGCAGACAGCCTTGCCACGACCCGAGGTGGACATTCTCAGGCTGCGAGCAAGCGAAGTTATGCAAATGCCAGGACAGGACTTGATGCCACCTCCGCGTGGAATGGAGATCCTGCCGATCAAACCTTTATTGGAAATTCGTTTTCGAGGGCTCTGAAGTCCCACGTTCTTAGAGTAGTCGCTATGACCAGACAGTTTCAGCTCAAAGCTAAAGCCATAAGCGAAACCTCGCCCGCCGGATCGGCAAGCTTGTTGAAGCAGCGCAGCTCCGATAGCGAGGCATTGAGTCTGACAGGCGCTACCGAGCTGAACGTTGAACGCGATTCCAGTAGCCAACGTGAACCTAAGGTACCGGTTACCGTGCACGAAGTGCTGCGCTCTCCGGGCCAGCCGCTTGATCGTCAAACGCGTGCTTTTATGGAGCCGCGCTTTGGCCACGACTT
>Ga0190272_10000778_pt1 | contig 15673 bp, 17 predicted proteins | sample Popmic504T_FD_133746 | JGI IMG/M metagenome (GOLD analysis project Ga0190272, IMG submission 133746) | Populus adjacent soil microbial communities from riparian zone of Shoshone River, Wyoming, USA - 504 T | ecosystem: Environmental > Terrestrial > Soil > Riparian zone | place: USA: Wyoming... | reverse complement strand
GGCGGCCTCCTCCCAGGTCAGGTTCTTCGGCTTCGGCAGCAGCTGCTGCGCCTGGACCTTGGTGAACTGGGCGAACGAGCCCCAGGTCGTCTCGTAGCCCCAGATCTTCTGGCTCGGGGCGGCCATCGGGTCGAGGCCGTGGACCTCGGGATCCTCGTAGGAGGCCTGGTTGCAGTGGATGACGACCTCGTCGCCGATCTTCCAGCGCGTGACGCCCTCGCCGACCTTCCAGACGATCCCGGAGGCGTCGGAGCCGCCGATGTGGTGGCCGAACTCCGGGTGGTCGCCGTACTTCATGACCGACACCGGCTGGCCGAGCGCCGCCCAGACGTTGTTGTAGTTGACGCCGGCCGCCATCACGCGGACGATCACCTCGAAGGCGCCGGGCCGCGGGACCTCGATCTCCTCGAGCTGGAAGGCGTCCTCGGGCTCGCCGAAGCGCTCCTCGCGGATCACCCAGGCCGCCATCGTCGACGGCAGCTCGCCGGGCTCGACGCTGAGCTTGGTCGGATCGGTCAGGTCGAGAGAAGGCATCTGTGCGCTGGTTCCTCCGGGGAGTCGTCGCTATCGGGGCCTGGGGAGGGTACAGGGATAGGATCGCCGCATGAGAGCCACCGTCTATGCGCTTCCCGGATCGCACCCCGTCAAGGCCGCCCTGCTGATGCTCGACCGCAAGGGCATCGAATGGAAGCGGCGCGACCTCGCGAACGTCGTCGATCGCCCGCTGCTGCGCGCGCTGGGCTTCCCGGGGCCGACGGTCCCGGCGATCAAGATCGAGGGCCGCAAGATCCAGACGTCGCTGGCGATCTCGCGCGCGCTCGACGAGCTGGTCCCCGAGCCGCCGCTGTTTCCCGCCGATCCGGATCGGCGCGCGGCGGTCGAGGCCGCCGAGCGGTGGGGCGACGAGGTGCTGCAGCCCGTGCCGCGCCGGCTGTCCTGGAACGCCCTGTCGCGCGACCGAGCCGGACTGCGCAGCTTCGTCGAGGGGCCGATCATGGGGATCCCGCCCGGGCTCGCCGTGATGACCGCCGCCCCGCTGGTCTGGGGCAGCGCGAAGGTCAACAAGGCGACCGACGACGCGGTGCGCGCCGACCTGATGTCGCTGCCGGCGCTGATCGACCAGGTCGACGACCTGGTCGCCAACGGCGTGATCGGCGGCGCCGAGCCGAACGCCGCCGACTTCCAGATCTTCGCCAGCGTGCGGCTGCTGCTCTGCTTCGACGACCTGCGCCCGTTGCTCGACGGTCGCCCGGCGGCCGAGCATGCACTGCGTGTCGTGCCGGACTTCCCGGGACGCGTTCCCCCGGTCTTCCCGGTCGAGTGGCTGCCGGTGGCGGCGGCCGCCGCTTAGCTCGCGCTACGGCAGCAGCAGGTCGTTGTTCGAGTCGGCCCGCTCGGGGCCGATCGTCAACGTCGCTGGGCGGATCTGGTCCTCGATGTCGACCGCCCTGCTCGATCCGGCACGCACCTCGTAGGTGCCGGGGCGCAGCGTCTTCTGGATCGTGGCGGTGTCCTGAGGCTGGATCGGCGCGGTGCGCTCGATCACGTCCTCGCCCTCGACGGTGATCGTGTGCGCACGGTCGGTCTGGTTCGAGAAGGTGATTCGCAACGGGCCGGCGCCCTCGCGCTTCGGGGAGAGGTTCACCCCGTCGTCGCGGATCACGGCGCTCATCTCGACCGCGGTCGGCGGCCGCGGATCGCCGGCGAAGTCCTCGTCGCCGCAGCCGGCGCCGGCCAGCGCCAAAACGGCCCCGCCCACGAGGAACAGCACCCTGCGATTACGCATCTTGGTCAGTGGCCTTCATCCTCTCCCACGCGAACCCTAATCAACACTGGGCCACCCGTGCGACGCGGTCCCGTCGACGATCCAGAGCCACGGGCGTCTTTGTGGCAGTAAGCATATGTGCCTAGCGGGTCTGCCTAAACGACAAACGGCGGGTCGACCACGACAGCCGGAGCGCCGTTCCCACCGACCAGGACTTCCTCGTCCGGCGCGGCTTCGCGGCGGATCAGCGCCAGGGCGATCGGGCCGTGAATCGGCGATACGCACGCCGATCCAATCGTCCCGACCTCGCGCTCGCCGAGCACGATCGGATCGCCAGGCACGGCTGGCGCAGACAGCCGCAGGCCGCGCAGGTGGCGGTTGGGCTTGCCCTTGTAGTGAAGGCGCGCGACCGTCTCCTGGCCGACGTAGCAGCCCTTGGTGAAGCTGACGGCACGCTCGTTGAGGCCGGCCTCCTGGGGGATGACGCCGTTCAGCTCGGAACCGAGTCGTGGCCGGCCGCTCTCGATCCGCAGGCACTCGGCGACGTCCTCGGAAGCCTCTGGTACGCCAAGCTCGGCGCGCGCGGCGGTCGCCTGCCGCTCGCCGCAGATCAGGTCGACGCCGAGGTCGGTCGCGACGGCGATGCCGTAGGGCGTCAGGACGTGCTCGTGCTCGCCGGCGCCGGGCGCCGGGTCGAGCTCGGCGCGTGCGGCGGGACCGATCAGCGACAGCACGACGTGGTCGTCGGAGAGGTCGGTGTGGCTGACCTGACGGCCGAGGCTGTAGGTCTCGAAGACGTGGTTGAGGATGGCGCGGCTCGCTCCCGCGGCGTCGACCAGCAGCCGGTCGGGCGCCAGCCGCAGCACGCGCATGTCGGTGCGGATCCGGCCCTTGTGGTCGAGCAGCGCCGCATAGCAGCCACGGCCCGGCTCGAGCGCCTCGACGTCGTTGGTCACCTGGCCCTGTAGGAACTCGGCGGCCTCGGCGCCGCTCAGCTCGACGATCGCGCGGTCGGGGCGCTCGACCAATCCGACCCGGTCGCGCAGCAGCTCGTACTCGTCGGTGGCGATCACGACACCGATTCTACGAGGGCATATTTTGAGTCTTGCCTAACTTTTGATTCAATACTGACGAATGGAAGAGTTGCCGAACCACAAGATCTCGCGGCGCAGGCTGCTCGGCGGTGTCGCGGCGACCGCCGCGGCGGTCCCGGTCATCCACGAGCTCGTTCCGCATCAGGTCGTCCACGACCAGCTCGCGCGCGCCGCGGGCGGTGACGGCCACGCTGGCCACGGCGCGACCAGCTCCCCGAGCGCCCACTCCGGGCACAGCGGTCCGAACGCGCACAGCGGCACGATCGGCAGCGTCGACCCCGCCGTCAACGGCTTCGACCCGCACGCGATCCTGCGCGACTTCGACGGCGGCAAGGTCAAGCGCGAGGGCGGTCGCACCGTGCGCGAGTACGAGATCGTCGCCGAGGACCGCGAGATCGAGGTCGCGCCCGGCGTCAAGTTCGCCGCGTGGGCCTACAACGGCCGCATCCCCGGGCCGACCTTGCGCGCGACCGAGGGCGACCGGATCAGGATCAACTTCGTCAACGCGTCGAGCCATCCGCACACGATGCACTTCCACGGCGTCCACGTGGCGCGGATGGACGGAGTGGCGCAGACGCCGCCCGGCAACATCGAGCCGGGGCGCAACTTCGTCTACGAGTTCGAGGCAGAGCCGTTCGGCCTCCACCTTTACCACTGCCACTCGGTCCCGCTCGCCGACCACATCGCGAAGGGGCTCTACGGGGCGTTCGTCGTCGATCCGAAGGGCGGGCGCCCGCCGGCCGACGAGCAGGTGATGGTGATGAACGGCTTCGACACCAACTACGACCGCGCGAACGAGGTCTACGCGGTCAACACCGTCGCGTTCGCCTACCACGACCAGCCGATCCGCGTGAAGCGCGGCGAGCTGGTGCGGCTCTACATCGTGAACATCCTCGAGTTCGACCTGCTCAACTCGTTCCACGTCCACGCGAACTTCTTCGAGTGGTACCCGACCGGGACACGGCTCGAGGCGCGCGACTTCACCGACACGGTGATCCTCGGCCAGGGCGAGCGCGGGATCGCCGAGCTGCGCTTCCCCTACACCGGCAAGTACATGTTCCACGCCCACGTGAGCGAGTTCGCGGACCTGGGCTGGATGGGCTTCTTCGAGGTGGTGGACTGATGGAGGCTGGGCAGGCCACCGCTGAGCGTGGTGCGGAGCGGCGGATGCCGGCGTGGCTGGTTGGATTGCTGCCGCTGGCGCTGCTGGGGATCGCGATCGGGCTGTTCGTCGGGCTCGGCGCCCCGGGCCTGGAGCGCAACGGGGTGCCGGTCGAGGAGCTGTCGGTCGAGCGGACGACGCTGCGGCCGGGCGAGATCGAGCTGGTCGTGCGCAACGACGGCCCCGACGCCGTCGCGGTCGAGCAGGTGATGGTCAACGACGCGTTCGTCGCCTTCGACCAGACGAGCGGCGAGATCGACCGCCTCGGCGGCGACACGATCGAGATCCGGTACCCGTGGATCGAGGGCGAGGCCTACGGCGTCACGCTGCTGACGTCGACCGGCGGGACCGTCGCGCACGCGATCGACGTCGCGGCCGAGACGCCGGAGGCCGACGTCGGCTTCTACGGGCTGATGGCGCTGGTGGGCATCTACGTCGGGCTGATCCCCGTCGCGATCGGAATGCTCTGGCTGCCGTGGATCCGCCGGATCGACCCGCGCTGGGTGCAGTTCGTGCTGGCGCTGACGGTCGGCCTGCTCGCGTTCCTCGGCATCGACGCGCTGCTCGAGGGGACCGAGATCGCCGGGACCGGGCCGCAGGCGCTCGGCGGGGCGTCGCTGGTCTTCCTCGGGGCCGGTATCGCCTATCTCGGATTGGTGGGTGTCGACGGCTGGCTGCGCGGACGCAGCGAGCGGGCTGAGCAGAGGGGCGCCGGACCGTGGCGGCTCGCCTTCCTGGTCGCGCTCGGCATCGGTCTGCACAACCTCGGCGAGGGCCTGGCGATCGGCTCGGCCTACGCGATCGGGTCGCTGGCGCTCGGCGCCTCGCTGATCGTCGGCTTCGCGCTGCACAACACGACGGAGGGACTGGCGATCGTCTCGCCGATCGCGAAGGGCGGCCAGGCGGCGAAGGCTTCGCTGGGGCGCTTCGCCGGCCTTGGCATCCTCGCCGGCGCGCCCGCGATCCTCGGGACCTGGATCGGCGCTTCCGCCTTCAACCCGAGCCTGGCGGCGCTGCTGTTCGGCCTCGGCGCCGGAGCGATCGCGCAGGTGATCGTCCAGATCGCTCCCAGCGTTCGCGACGCCAGCGGGCGGCTGCTCAACCCGCTCGCCGCCGGCGGGATGCTCACCGGCGTGCTGCTGATGTACGCGACCGGGCTGCTGGTGGCGGTGTAGCGAGATGGCGGCGCTGCCGGACACCGGCTCGGTCTCGGACGCGGTCCAGGACTACGCGAAGGCGATCTACTCGCTCCAGGAGCGCTCCGACGAGGCGGTCTCGACGTCGGCGCTCGCTGAACGGCTCGCCGTCTCGCCGGCGTCGGCTTCGGCGATGGTCAAGCGGCTGGAGGCGCTCGGACTGGTCAGCCGCCAGCCCTACCACGGCGTCGAGCTGACGCCGGCCGGCCGCCGCGTCGCGCTCGAGGTGATCCGTCACCACCGGCTGCTCGAGCTGTACCTCGCCGAGGCGCTCGGAATGCCCTGGGACCGCGTCCACGAGGAGGCGGAGGTGCTCGAGCACGCGATCTCGCCCGAGCTGTCGGAGCTGATCGCCGCCAAGCTCGGCAACCCAACCCACGATCCGCACGGCGACCCGATCCCGACCGCCGACGGCGAGATCGAGCACGCAAGCTCGCAGGCGCTCGGCGATCTCGAGCAGGGCGAGCGCGGGATCTTCGTCCGCGTCTCGGATTCCGACCCGGAGATGCTGCGCTGGCTGTCGGAGCGCGGCATCGCGCCGGGGGACCGCGTCGAGGTGCTCGAGCGTCAGCCGTTCGACGGGCCGCTGCTCGTCCGCTTCGCCTCCGGCGACCACTCGCTCGGCGGTGAGCTCGTGCGGATGATGCGGGTCGAGACGGCCAAGTAGGGTTCTCCTCGTGCCCTTGGCCGAGGACTTCCAGCAGGTCGTCGACTCGCTCCCGCCCGACTGGACGGCGCTCGATCTCGACCTGCGGATCGACGATCCGGAGCGCTTCGTCGAGGCGGCGACGCTGCTGACGCAGGTCAACGCGATGCCATATTCGAAGCAGGAGTGGCACTGGCGGCTGCGCGTGGCCAACCAGTTCGGTCACGCGGCGGCGGCGCAGACGGTGCGCGGCACCTTGGCTCTACTCGATGGTGAGGGCATCACCGGCGAGCTGGTGTCGCGCGAGGCGCGCTCAGGGCGCGTCGAGGTCACGCAGATGTGGGGCCGGCCGGAGTCGGTCCGGCAAGAGTTCCGCGAGCGCCGCAACCAGTAGCGCGTGGCCCGTATCGCCCTGCTGTCGCCCGACCTTCTATTTGGATCGAAGGTGCAGGGAGCGCTGGAGATCGCGGGGCACACGGTTGCGCGGTTTGCGACGGGAGAGCGGTTGCGTGTGGCGGCGCAGTTCCATGACGTGGTGATCTTCGATCTGACGGCTGAGGGGATCGACGGTCCGGACCTGCTGCACTCGTTGCGGGAGCATGGTGAGCTGGAGGAGGGGACGCCGACGCTGGGGTACTACTCGCATGTCGATACGGAGACGCGGGGGCGGGCTTTGGAGGCGGGGTTTACGCGGGTGGTGCCGCGGTCGCGGATGGCGCGGGAGGGGGTGGCGCTGGTCGAGGCGCTGTTGGACTGAGGGCTCGGTGCGGCTGCCCGCGGGTCCTGACCCCGGTGACGGTTTCCGTGCTCGGCTCCGCGGCGACTTCGCCCCATGCCTGGCGCGGGTTGGAGTGGTGGGCGCGTGGTGTTGGTCGACGGCAGGGGCTGCGCGCTCGCTGCGCCTGTGCGCGCAAACGCGCCACCGGCGCCACCCGCGGAGGCGGAGCGGGGCTAGCGCGAGACGTTGGTGGCGAAGAGCTGTGAGACGTTGGGGCGACGGGCGAGGATGCCGAACTCGACGTCGAAGCTGGACCAGGCGCGGAGGACGTTCTCGTTGAGGATCAGTGGTGGGCGTAGTGCCGGAGCGACGGCGCGTAGCTGGGCGGCCACAAGGTCCGGCTCGGAGTCGGAGGCGGCGACGATCTCGTCCACCGCCGCGGGGCGGTTGGCGAGGGCGGCGCGGGTGCCGGCGGTGAGGGTGGCGACGAGGTCGTCGTAGAGATCTGGGTCCTCGGTGAGCCGCTTGCGCGTCGTGGCGACGATCAACTCGGGGTAGCGGGGGGCGCCGTAGCGGTCGACGCGGAATTGGCGGGTGGGGACGCCCTGGCGGTTGAGGGCGACGCCCTCGGCGTTCCAGAAGGTGACTACGCCGTCGACCTTTCCGGCGGCGAGGGAGGGGACGGCTGAGAAGCCGATGGTGATGCGGCTGACGGCGTCGTAGTCGCCGCCGTCGGCCTGGACGGTGGCGCGGAGGACGGCGTCGTCGGAGGGGAGGCCGGTGACGCCGACGCGGCGGCCTTCGAGGTCGCGGGGACGGCGGATGTCGGGTTGGGCGATGACGGCGGCGAGTGGGGCCTGGACGAGGGCGCCGATGCCGACGACGTCGACGCCGCGCTCGCCGGCGAGGCCGAGGTCGTGGATGTCGACGATCGAGGCGTCGGCGCGGCCGGCGGCGAGCAGCTTCAGCGAGTCGGTCGAGGAGGAGGGGACGCGGACCTCGAGGTCGATTCCGTTGTCGTGGTCGATGCCGTCGGCGACGGCGGTGTAGATGCCGGCGTGGACGGCGTTCGGCTGGAAGTCGAGCGCGAGCCTGACGGGTCGTTCGACGTCGCCGCTCGGATCGTCGTCGCCGCAGCCGGCGGCGAGCAGCGCAAGTAGGGCGAGGCAGGTGACTAGGAGGGTCGGTCGCCGCATGGCTGCGGCAATCTAGGCGATTGGCATGTGACTAGGCTGCACGGGGATGCGGCGCGTCACCTTCTCGCGCAACTACACGATCTCGCTGTCGCGGACGTGTCGCTGCTACTGCAAGTACTGCGCCTTCGCGACGCACAAGGCGCACCTCTACTCGCCCGACGAGGTCGACGGGCTGATCGGTGAGGCGGTCAAGCGGCGGGCGAAGGAGCTGCTCGTGCTGACGGGCGAGAAGCCGGAGGTCAACGCCGAGGTGCGCGAGCGGCTGAGCTCCTACGGCCACGAGGACTTCGTCTCCTACGTCGCCTGGACCTGCGAGCGGGCGCTCGAGCGCGGATTGCTGCCGCACACCAACCTCGGCGCGCTGTCGAAGGACGACCTCGGCCGGCTGCGCGAGGTGACGGCGTCGCAGGGGCTGATGCTCGAGTCGATCAATCCCGACCTCGTCGTCCACCAGGGCTCTCCGACCAAGCACCCGGCGAAGCGGCTGGAGACGATCCGCGCCGCCGGCGAGCTGAAGATCCCGTTCACGAGCGGCATCCTGGTCGGCATCGGCGAGACCCCGGAGGAGCGGGTCCAGGCGCTCGAGGCGCTGGCGGAGGTTCACGCCGAGCACGGCCACCTCCAGGAGGTGATCCTGCAGAACTTCGTGCCGCACCCGCGCTACTACGGCGCTGAGCCGGCTGAGATCGCCGACGCCGCGCAAAGCGGCAAGCAGCCGGCTCTGCCGGATGCGCGCCGAGGGTCTCGGGCGGGAGAGTCCGGCGAGGCCGCCGCGATGCCGCGCTGGGCGAGCGAGATCACGCTCGACGACATGCGCGCGCTTGTGCGCGCCGCTCACGAGCTGATGCCCGACGTCGGAATCCAGATCCCGCCGAACCTCTCCGACTGGTGGCTGCCGCTGGTCGAGGAGGGCGCTACGGATCTCGGCGGCTTGTCGGCCAACGGCGACCACATCTCGCCCGAGCACCCGTTCCCGTCGCCGCACCGGATGCGCAAGGAGCTCGAGCCGCGCGGCTACGCGCTCGCCGAGCGGCTCTGCGTCTACCCGCAATACATGGACGTCGAGTGGATGGAGCAGGGCGTGCTCGACACGATCAAGACCGCCTACTGGAGCTTCATTCCGCGGCGCGGCTCGGGCCGGCGCGAGGAGCGGGCGATCCGCCGCGACCTCGTCCCGGCGGCGATCGAGCGCGCGCGCGATGGCGGCGCGCTCGGCGAGGAGGAGCTGACTGCGCTGTTCGCCGAGACCCGTCCTGAGGCGATCGAGGAGATCCGCGAGGCCGCCGACGAGCTGCGCGCCGAGCTGGCGGGGGAGACGGTGACCTTCGTCGTCAACCGCAACATCAACGTCTCGAACGTCTGCACGGTCGGCTGCGCCTTCTGCGGCTTCGGCCAGGGCCGGCGCTCGCCGGACGCCTACGAGCACGACCGCGACGAGTTCGTCCGCCGCGTCGAGGAGGCGGTCGAGTTCGGCGCGACCGAGATCTGCATGCAGTCCGGCATCCATCCCGACTGGGGGCTGGAGGACTACGAGGGCTGGCTGCGCCTGGCGAAGGAGGTCGCCCCCGACATCCACCTGCACGCCTATTCGGCGATGGAGGTCGACGCGATGTGCGCGACCTCCGGGCTGGCGCCGCACGAGGTCTTCGAGCGGCTGCGCGCCGCCGGGCTCGACTCGACGCCGGGCACCGCCGCCGAGGTGCTGCACGACGGCGTTCGCGAGCGGATCTCGCCGAACAAGCTGCCGGTCGCGCGCTGGGTCGAGATCATCGAGGCGTCGCACGCTGCCGGGCTGCGCTCGACTGTGACGGTGATGTTCGGCCACATCGAGGAGCCGTGGGAGCTCGCCGAGCACATGCGCGTCGTGCGCGAGCTGCAGGAGCGGACCGGTGGCTTCACCGAGTTCGTGCCGCTGTCGTTCATCCCGCACCACACGCTGCTCGGCCGCACGCACGGGATCGAGGAGCTGTCGCGTGAGGAGAACCTCAAGCACACCGCCGTCTTCCGGCTCGCGCTCGGACGGACGATCCCCAGCCTCCAGGCGTCATGGGTCAAGATGGGCCTCGACGCGGCCACCGAGTCGCTGCGCTGGGGCGTCAACGACCTCGGCGGCACGCTGATGGAGGAGAGCATCAGCCGACTGGCCGGCAGTCAGCACGGCGTGATGCTGACCCCCGAGCAGCTGATCGGCGCGGCACACGCCGCGGGCCGCCCGGCGGCCGAGCGGACGACGCTCTACGCCGTCAGGCGCCGCTACGAACTTCCGCTGGCCGCCTGACGGCGTGCCTGGGGCGTAGTGAGTCGAATTGCGGCGGCATAGGGGCCGCAATTCGACTCACTACGCTGGATCGGCCGACCTGTCTGATCACGTCCAGCGAACGCGGGCGCCGGCGAGGCTCGACGTGGAGCGGCGGGCTGGCGCGCGAGTGGACGGGGTCGCATTGCCGCGCCGCTTGCTCTCCAGACGCCCGACGATCGCGGCGCGGGCGGTGTGTAGCTCGTCGACGCGCTCGGCAAGCACGTCGCGGACCGTCGTCAGCTCCTCGAGAGACAGCAGGCGCGCGCCCGGTGCGCCGCGGCCACCCGCCTCGTCGCCGGCGTGAGGGAGCAGCGGCAGGCTGACCAGCTCGGCCTCGAGGCGGGCGATCTCATCGCGCAGGCCGCGGCGGCGATCGGACTCGCCGTCAGCGGCCCGCGCGACGAATGTGCCCCGGCCCTGTTCCGTGGTCACGACGCCCGCGGACTCCAGCTTCGCGTAGGCGGCGCGCACCGTGTTGACGTTCACTCCCGCGGCGGCGGCGGCGTCGCGCAGGCTCGGCAGCTTGGCTCCGGGTCCGAGCTCGCCGCGCTCGATCGCCGACCGCAGCCGCCAGGCGAGCTGGGTCCCGAGCGGCACGCCGCTGTCGCGATCGAGCTGAAGCTGCATCGGCGCTGATTCTAGCGCACCGTATGGGTGTGTTCCAACAAACTGTGCTAGAACAGCACACAGATGGGAGAGATGGCAGAGCGGGCGTACCTGCCCGTCAAGAACGCGCTCGAGCAGGTCGGCGAGGTGATGGTGCTGACCGGTAAGACGATCCTGTCGGCGGTCTCGCCGCCGTTCCCCTACGGAACCGAGTTCGTCCAGCAGTTCCTGTTCCTGCTGCGGCTCTGCTGGTTCCCGTTGCTGGTGTCGATGGTTGCGCTCTCCTACGGCGCGCCGGGCCTGCAGGCGGGCGGCTTCTTCGAGCTGTTCGGCTCGCTCGACCGGCTCGGTGGGTTCTTCATCCTGGCCGTGATCCGCGAGTTCGCGCCGTTCGTGACGGCGATCATCCTCGCCGGCGTCGGTGGCACCGCGATCACGGCCGATCTCGGCGCGCGCAAGATCCGCGAGGAGCTCGACGCGCTCCAGGTGCTCGGCGTCGATCCGATCAAGAACCTCGTCGTGCCGCGCTTCCTGGCGCTGATGGTCGTCACCGCTCTGTTCAGCATCTTCGCGCTGATCGCGGGCCTGTTCGGCGGCGTGCTGGCGACGCTGACCTTCGACGCGCCGCTCGGGCCGTTCTTCGCGACGCTGCTCAACAACGCGACCACCACGGAGCTCTGGGGGTCGACGCTGAAGGCGCTGCTGTTCGGCGCGATCATCGCCGTCGTCTGCTGTTACAAGGGCATGACGGTCTCGGGCGGCCCGGAGGGCGTCGGGCGCGCGGTCAACCAGGCCGTCGTGGTGTCGCTGCTCGGCGTCTTCTCGTTCAACTACGTCTTCACCCAGACGCTGCTGGCGACCCACCCCGAGATATCGGTGCTCAAGTGAGCAGGGCGGCGACCTGGCTGGCCGTGCCGCGCGACATGCTCGGCGCGCTCGGCGACCTCGGCAAGTTCTGCTCCGAGGTCATCGCCGAGGTGATGCGCGGCAGCGCGGTTCACTACTTCGGCGAGACGCTGCGCCAGGCCGGGATCCTGATCGTCGGGTCGGCGTTGGTGATCTGGGGGCTGGCTTTCCTGCTCGGCCTGCAGTGCGGGGTGAACGGGGCCTACTTCGCCCGGTCGATCGGCTCGCCGCAGATCGGCGGCTCGTTCTCGGCGATCTGCGACCTGCGCGAGATCATGCCCTACGCCTTCGGGTACATGATGTCGGCGAAGATCGGCACTGGGTTGGTCGCCGAGATCGGCGCGATGCGGATCTCCGACGAGATCGACGCGCTCGAGGTGATGGGCGTCAGCTCGCTCGCCTTCCTCTGCGCCACGCGGCTGTTGGCGGCGTGGATCGTGCTGCCGTTCATGTACGTGGCGGCGATCGCCGCGGGCTTCGCCGGCAGCTACCTCGCGGTCGTCGAGCAGGTCGGCGAGGTCTCCTCCGGCGGCTACTTCCTGATCTTCTGGGCGTACCAGAACCCGCCCGACCTCTTCTTCAGCACGATCAAGGGGATGGCGATGGCGACCGTGATCGTGCTCGTCGGCCTCTACTACGGCTATACGGCATCCGGCGGGCCGGTCGGCGTCGGTACCGCGACCGCGAAGTCGATGGCGCTCAACACCGTCATGGTCCACATCGTCGGAATGCTCGGCACGCAGATCTTCTGGGGCGTCAATCCCCGCGCCCCGATCGGTGGTTAGATCGTCTCGTGGATACCGCGATCGAGATCGAGGGACGTTTCAACGGGCCGCTCGACAGCGGCAACGGCGGCTACTGCTCGGGTGTGCTGGCCGGTCTGCTCGACGGACCGGTGGAGGCGAGCCTGCGCAGCGCGGTCCCGCTCGACACGCCGCTGGCGGTCAGCCGGGAGGGCGACGGCTCGCTGCGCGCCCTCGATGGCGACGCCCTGATCGTCGAGGCGCACCCTGCGCCGGGGTTCGAGATCGACGTCCCCGAACCGGTGAGCGTCGAGGACGCGCGTGCCGCGACGGCCGCGTACCGCGGGTTGACGAGCGGCCCGTTCTGCCGCTGCTTCGTCTGTGGGAGGTCGCGTGACGATGCGTTGGGCGTCTTCGCCGGCCCGGTCGACGGCCGGTCTGTCGTCGCCTCGCCCTGGATCCCGCCGTCCTGGGCGGCCGATGCCGACGGCAACGTCAGGCCGGAGATCGTCTGGGCGGTGCTCGACTGCCCGACCTACTTCGCGACCTACATCGACGTGGAGGGGGATCTTCCGCTTGGTGTGCTCGCGCGACAGACGGGCTACGTCGATCGGTCGGTTCGCGCTGGCGACGAGCACGTCGTGATCGGCTGGGGGATCGGCGTCGAAGGTCGCAAGCGTCACGCCGGGTCGGCCGTGCTGTCGGCGGACGGCGAGGTGCTGGCGGCCGCGCGAGCGCTGCTGATCGAGCCGCGGTCGTAGGGAGCGGCTACCTGAAGAGGTCGTCCGCGGGCGGGCGGCGCAGGGAGATAGCGCCTGGACCGTCTTCGGCGGTGACGAAGCGGTCGAGTCCACGGAGTAGGACGGCTGGCTGGTCGGCGTCCTTGGCGCGGGCGAGGTCGGCCGCTCCGGCGATCGCGTCGGCGACGGCGATCGCCGTCGCCTGAAGCTCGCGGCCGCGGGCGTCGCGACGGCCGCGCCAGTCGTCGAGCGGCGTCAGGCCGGCGACGCCGATCGCGACATCGGTCTGGCCGAGCCGCCAGGCGCGGCCGAAGGAGTCGGAGATCACGACAGCGGGACTGACACCGCGTAGCGCGGCGATCCCGGCGCGCAGCGCCCGCGCGGAACGGTCGGGGTCCTCTGGTAACAGGATCAGTTCGTCGGGATCGTCGGCATTCGAGCGATCGACACCGGCGTTGGCGCAGACGAGACCGTGATGGGTCTCGCAGATCAAGACGCCGTGACCAGAGCGCAATACCACGGCCGACTCGTCGAGCACCGCCTGTACGACGCGTGGATCCTTGTCGTGCTTGGCGGCGAGCTGGCGTGCCCGCCCGCCGGCCTCGATGGCGTCGAGTTGGCGTGTACGGCCCTCGGCCTTCGAGACGACCTTGTGGGCGACCGCGACCACGTCGCCCTCGGCGACATCCTCCGGCAGCGCCGCCGCGATCAGCGCCGCCAAGTCGTGACCCGCACGGACCTCGGGGATGCCGTCGAGAGCGACGGCGGACAGTGGCGGCGTGGTGCTCAGGAGACCGCTGCGGGAGGAAGGGGCGGCGGCTGCGTGCGTGAGCGCTCGAGCTGGCGCAGGGCGCCGCGGGTCATGCGCGCCAGGGTGCGATTCGCCGGCTCGTCGAGCAGCGCCGTCAGCTCGTCGAGGTCCTCGGGCGTGTCGACGTCGACCGCCAGCGAGGGGAGCGGCTCGACGCGGCAGGCGATGCCGGAGGCGGTGGCGAGCTGCTCGTGGCGGTCGCGGCTGCCTGGGCCGAACGACGGCTCCAGAGCCGACGGCGGGGAGATCAGCAGCGCGTTGGTCCCGGTGCCGTGGCGGTCCGGGACGACGACCAGGCTCGGGCTGGGCGTGGTGTCGCGCAGCAGCGCCTGGAGCTCGTCCGCGTCGATCAGCGGGGCGTCGCCGGGGACCAGCAGCACGCGGTCGAAGCCATGCTCGGCCGCGTAGGCGATTCCGACGCCCGCGGCCTCGTTGTGGCCGCTCTCCTCGGAGTCGCCGAGCACGATCACGCCCTCACCGTGTGCGGCGCGCGCGGCGGTGGCGTTGCCGGTCACCACCGCGACCGCGTCGAGTCCTTCGACATGGCGCAGCGACGCGAGCACGTCCTGGAACATCGCCTGCACGAGCGCCTGGCGCGCGCCGCTGCCGAGCAACCCGGCAAGGCGCTGCTTGGCTGCGCCGAAGCGCTTGATTGGAAGGATCGCGATCGTTCGCATCGGGCGATCGGGTGGGCGGCTCACGACTCTAACTCCCGGCCAGCGCGGCCGCGAAGTCGAGCGTCGCCGAGGCAACCGCGCGTCGCGCGTCGGGGTTGTCCATCAGCGTCGCTGTCTCGAGCGTCGCGATGCCGGCGGTGACCGGTTCGTCGGCGACGAGTCCGTCGATCAGGTCGGCGTAGAGACTGGCCACGCCAACCGCCGAGGGCTCGATTCCGGCGAACTCGCAGAACAGCTCCGTCGGGCCCTTCAGAACGGCGCCGCCGACGAACGGGCTGACGGCGATCACGGGTGCGGAGGCCTCCGCGAGTGTCGTGCGCATCCCGGAGAGCGCGAGGATCGGGCCGATCGAGACGATCGGGTTCGACGGCCCGATCACGATCACGTCGGCCTGGCGCAGCGCTGTGAGGACCTCGGGCGTCGGTTCGTGGTCGGGAGGCGCGGCCGCCTCGTCGTCCGATGGCCGCGGCTCGGCGCCGAGCAGACCGACGCCGTCGAGCGGACCGGCGGCGCGCTCGACGATCATGAACTCCTGGAACGGCAGCACTCGCCCGTGCGCGGCAATCGTCGTGGGCGCCGCGCCGTCGCACATCGGCAGCACGCGGGCCTCGACTCCCATCGCCCGCACGACCGCTCCGTGGGCATCGGTCAATCGCTCGCCGGCGGCGAGCAGCTCGCCACGGATCAGGCACATCGCGAGGTCGCGGTCGCCGAGCCGGAACCAGGCCGGCCGGCCGGCGGCCTGGAGCGCGTCCATCACTCGCCAGCTGTCGTCGCGGATGCCGTAGCCGCGCTCGTCGATCGCGTCGGCGAGCCAGTAGGTGACGAGGTCGGGGTCTGGCGAGACGTGGGCGCCGTGGATCCAGGCGTCGTCGCCGGTATTGGCGATCACCGTCAGGTTCTCCGCGCCGACCACGTCGAGCAGTCCGCGCGCCAGCTTCGCGCCGCCCGTGCCGCCGGAGAGCAGCGCTACGCGCACCGCCGACCCCTGCTACCAGAGCTCGTCGGGCAGGCCGGTCAGCTTGACGCCCGCGTGCGACTTGTTGCGGATGTTGACCGAGATCAGCAGCGGCGTCAGCGCCTCGACGAAGCGGGCGGTCTCGAGCGCGCCGGC